>JAALOO010001237.1_pt1 | contig 18447 bp, 16 predicted proteins | sample 7257641 | NCBI WGS metagenome assembly JAALOO01 (sample SAMN14085613, study PRJNA598686) | mite metagenome | biome: ENVO:01001000; feature: ENVO:01001002; material: ENVO:01001226; isolation source: single female mite from University of Michigan culture on fish food culture... ...
CTCTCTCTCTCTCTCTCTCTCTCTCTCTCTCTCTCTCTCTCTCTCTCTTCACTTCCCCTTCTCTAGAGGACTGCCCTAAACTCAGGCAACTCGAGATCACATTTCTTCAGCATACAAAGTTTTAGCTCCTAGCAACACTTGAACATGGCGGCATGGCAGCACTAGTGGCAGTGCACGTCCACTTTTCAATTTACTTCCCGGGTAGGGCACAAACACCAGCACTCTTCCCAGTAAATGAGCCCTGTAGTTTGTTTACTTTTAGGTAGTTCAGTTGGTGACAATTGCCAGTGAATGAGAGGGAGAGAGCAAAGGGCAAAGAATGGATGCACCGGAGAGATAGCAACAGCAACAGCAACAGCAGCAGCTAAAATTGTGCAGCGGCACTTGAGATGAACGCCCGACAATTGGCTACAATTCGGTGCTCCTTCTCCTTCATTTCTTGCTCTAAGGCACACACAGTCACTCACTCACTCACTCACAAATGATAGTAGTGAAAGACAAACTAAAGAGAGCGGACAGGCAGACAGCAGCCAATGTGAACCCAATTGCGAATAGATGGAATTGGAGGCAAGCATTTGGAGTTTGCCTTCTTTCTTCTTCTTGTGCTGCAAAGAGGGGAAAGGCAATCAATTGGAGTGTAGTGAATGGGCCAGGACTCTTCGGACCGTCTGACTGACTGACTGTAACTACTACTACTACTACTACTACTGGCTATCACCATCACGACTGCGATATGTCACCAATTTGGAGTGTGTCTGTGTGTCTGCTCACTTGACGACGGTGGTGCACTGGTGGGTGAATTAATTCCGCAAGCTTTAGGAAGAGGAGGAGGAGAAGGCAGGGGAATCTCAATTTGCCAGAAAGGACCTTCTTTTTCTCTTTGGTGAACAGTCAGTGGTGTCGGCTGTTTCATCATCATCATCGTCATCCTTATCGTTGAGCTGTCATAACGCCCCGCCACAGCCACTGGTCAGCGGTCGGCACTGTTCACTTATTCACTGACTGACTAACTGAATACCACCACCACCGCCATCATTTCATTGTCTTTTGTCGGCCTCTTCTTCTTCTCTCTCTCTCTCTCTCTCTCTCTCTCTCTCTCTCTCTTTAATTTAATTATCTTACCACTGCAAACTGTGACACCCTCCTCTTTCTTTGATCGTTCCTTCGCTTTCTCCCTCTATTTTTGTTTACCGCCCCCCTCCCCTCTTACAGACATCTTTCAACACGCTTTTGCACTTTGCATTTGTCACTTGAATCTCTAGCCCTGTTTCCAATTGCCAAACTGAAAACTATGCTATCCACACAGCAAAGCAGAGACTGATGAAGAGTCAGTTGACGGAGGAGGAGGAGGAGGAGGACAGTGGAAAACAGTGGGACAGCAGGACAAGGCGACCTGTCAAGTTTGTCCCTGTTTGTGTATGTGATCGCTTTCACTCATCATGCAGCAGGGCTCTCTCGATCTCTTTCTCTTCTGTGTCCAGCAACACATGTGAACACTGGAGAAAGAGAAACTGAGACTGACTGAATGAGACTGGTGAGTGTCGTTCACATCTGCTGACGGATAGTCAGAGACCACCACCAGCACCAGCACCACAGCCATCATCATCATCATCATCACCACCCAGACCACCCTCTGCTGACACTGCCACCACAATCATCACCAACATCAGCATTACGACCACCACAAACCGCCCCAGTCTTAATTCACTTTACTAACACCGCTAACACCATGGTAACTGTGTCAGCTGTTGACTGGAGTTCTCTGCACAAAACTTCTTTTAATACTGCTAATGAACACCACCGCTATCGCCATAATATTAATTGTCGCTCACTCGGCGGTGACACTTCAAGGGAAAAAGAAGGAGGAGGGGTAGGCAAACGGCTAAACTGCTCACGTGGCCTTTCCCTCCCTCTGTTTTGCTGTATTTACTTGCTTTTTAGTTTTGACAGAATTTCCTCAGAAATGGCTGCTGTCAATTTTTCAAGTGGAAGGAGGACTTGGCTAACTGTTCAAACACTGAATCACTTCTGCTGCAATGCAGTAATAATAATAAAAAGGGCAATCTATTGTGTGTGTGTGTTGTTTCTCCCAAGTCTTTCACAGTGTGTGTGTGTGTCTGTGTCTGTGTGGACTCGACCAATTGGCCGCCGGACACGCCGGTCACTGACTGGTAATTTCGATGATGGTGTTGGACGCACCACCGCTACCAGTACCACCATGACCAACATCATCATCACCATCACTGCATTCACCACCACTGGCATCCATTTGTCGATTGATTTATTGGTAGTCATTGCGGTATTGAGCTGAGCTGAGCTGAGCTGATGTTGATGCTGCTACTTACTACTACTGCGACGACCACTACCACTGGAACGATCTATTTCACTGCTGGTGCTGATGCTGATGCCGTCGCTGACTATTGTCGCACTATTGTCACTGCTCAGACGTCCCTCTCTGCGACCATGTCCATTTTTATTGCCTCTGCCCTCGCTCGATAACTCTGAAGAGGATGCAGCCTTTTAGGAGGAAAAAGATGAAGAAAAAGAGGGACAAGAGAATTGAGAAACAGAGGACATTCACTTCAAGTGCGAGTGCAACTCAAAAAATGTCGCCGCACCAGCACAAGTGGCTAATGTTTGTGTGCTCATTTCAGCTGCTTTTCAGCAACAGCCACCAAAGTGTCTGCGTCTGTGAGAGTGTCCGGCGCCTAATGGCGATGGATCACACACACTTAGAGAGAGGGAGAAAGCTAAAAACTGAAAGCGTGGCACTAGACAGTGGTGAATAATCACCAATCATAATTTATGGATTACCAGCAGCGCCGACCACTGCCCAGTGGCACCCTCGCCACCACCACCACCACCAGCAGCACTCAACACTCAGCACTCTGCTGTCATTGATTCCCATTCCCTGAGTAGAAGATAGATGGATTGAGGTGCCAGCCATATCGTGTGTGGTTGAGTGTGTGCTCTTGCAGCAACAGCACGACAAATTGTGCACCACAAAAGAAGGCGAATGAGAGGCACTTTACTTCCAGGCCTTTGCAGTAGCAGCAGCAACAACGGCAGCACCAGCAAAAGTAGTCCACACGTACTAAATTGAATTGAATGGTACAGCAGCTGCTGCCGCCGCTGAGAGTGGACACACTAATTTGTCACACTTTGAGGTTGATGATGGTAGTGGTTAATTGTTGCTGCTGTTCAAGTGGATTACCAGGCGGCGGTGGTGGAGGTTTCATTCAATATCCACGTTGAAAAAAGTACTCCTGGTTTAAATGAACTTTGACACACTGACTCAAGTGTGTTTGATAAGTTTTTCTGATTACGTATCTATCCAATTTTTACTTATCATCCACTCATTGGTTAAAACACATAAGTGTTATCAGATGGTTTTACAGCTCACAAAAAATAGTCAACAAAAATCGGAAAACTTGCAGCATTTTTGTTTTAATAGCCAGCCAGTCAGCTCGATAATAAATGGATTCTCGAATTGTGCCATTGCTATTTCGGTGCATTTCGTTTGATTTCCATTAGCCTGCTGCTGCTCTCTTCTTCTCATTGCTCCTACGTGGCCCATAATCGACTCATTATGAGCTCGGTGTCTGTCTGCCTGTGTGTCCCTAAGAGTTCACATTTATTCTGATGCCTTCTCCTTCTCCTTCTCCTTCTCATCCCTCTGAATGGTTTCAGCAATTTATTATTATTCTCCGCACGACGATGACGAATTCTATCACAGAATCTATCTCTGCATGGCTCTCTCCTTAGCGTTATTTTCCAGAAAGGACTGGAGGAAAAGTGCAAGAAAGTTTCTCAGCAGTAACTCCGCCGACGCTGGATTGTCATTGTCGGCATCCAGTCTGCCTTCAAGTCGCTTAGTTCTGCTGCTTCTGCTGATGTTGTGCCCTTCCTTCAGCCGCATCAACTCTGCTCTCGTCTTCTCCGTAAGTCTATCCATTTCTAATCATTATAAATGCACACTGTAATCTGCTTTGACTTGCTGCTGCTCAACCGACCCGGCGAGCTTCCTCCGCTTCTTCCTCTTCATCTTTCTCCTCCTCCCTCTTTTCAGCTTTTGATTCCTCTCTTCAAACTTTTTACTTAGCAAATTGTTATTAGCATCAGTGAGGCAGACAGCAACGTCATATCGCTCAATAGTTTGGGGCTCTCTGCTTGGCATTATCTCACTTCGTTCAGGGTGACAGTAGGCTCCTCTTCCTTTCCAAAGTCTTCTCAAGAAGATCTCCTGCCAGTCGATTGCTGCTCGATTGCTCCTCTGATTCCTTCTCGCCCGCTTTCTTTGGGCTCAATTAAACACTCGAGTGCTATGGTTGAATTTAAGCGCCTGTGCCTTGCTTTTTTTCTTTTCATGTTTTATCCATTCTTGCCTTCTAAGACGTACTTTTTAGACTGGCAATGCTGAAGCTGATGCACCAGCTAAGCTGCTGCATCTCAGCTTTGTTGCCCACTTTAAATGGTTTCTCATCTATTCTGGCGGCTGCTGTTGCTGCTGATGTTGATGCCTGAACTGCATCGAGATTCTTTGATGATCCGAAAAGTGAAATCAAGAAAGGCAAAACAGAAAAGTCGCTTTCATTTTTATGCAGAGATTAGTCGTTATGAGAAAAATTTTTGAGAGTGCTTCAAATTTGTCTTTTGACAAAGCCCCGTTTCTTGATTCTTGACGCCCGATTAATTGAAGTGCACTGAACCTGTTTTTCTTTTTACCAGCAAAAATGAAGTTAATATGTGATTGCTGCTCCTAGAGCAGTTACCAATGTTGTTTCAAACTATAAATTAAATCATAAAAGTTCAATCGTTTAGACTTTTCTTTGCACTTGAAAAGACTGCTTCTTTCAATGCAGTCTTTGGCAGTTCACGTGATGTTTTGCCAATGTTAAACATACTGGACCCATCCTCATTCATTGATTTGTGATTAACTTTGTTTGTGTTTATGTTTTCAGTTTTGTACCTCGTTTTTATGTTGTGAAAATGTTAAACTGAACATTCTCCTATTTGACCCTTTGCAAAAACAGAGAAGAGGTACTCTACGAGCAGCCCGGTTCTCTCGATTTTTTGTTGATGTTTTTCTCCTCTTCTTTGCGCCCTCAGTGTCCGTCTTCTGTTATCGTTCTGGCCCATCTATATTGATCGGCTTATACTTTTACAATTTTCCTTTACTCCTCTCTTTTTCTGCTTCTTCAATTGATTTATTTGTCTTGCCAGGGCAAATTTGTGTTCTTTTTCTCCATCCCTTTCTTCTAGAAAGGGGAAGACAACAAATACGGGACCCTCTTTTGTCTGTCTTACAAGGAGTGCCAGTTGGTGGCACTCATTTCATGCAGCAGCAGCACAAGCACTAGCAGCCTTTTTGCTCAAGATTAATCGATTGCTTGATTCCTGCTTGTCGATCTCCTTTGCCTCCTTTCCTCCTTCTGCTTTTAGATATCGATTTGCTTAAGTCTCTCTCTCACTCTCGTCCTCAACCACTCTGCCACTCTCTGATCGTTGAGATGGTAGCCCAGAAATGTGCTTTCCCTTCTCCTCCCATTTTTCCTCCATCTCCTCCATCTCAAAGATGATGACACAACAAGGCGAAAGTGAAAGTGAAGTGAAGTGATTCGCTTGCTGAAGGCGCCAGCTTTCTTCTTATTTTGCTTACCCTGGCGCCTTCTTACCCGTTTTGCAGGGCCAACTTTGCCAGCTCACCCCAAACGGGCGCTAGCAAGTTATTCTTTGGCTGACTTGGCTGCTTTCTTTTCTTTTCTGATAGCGATCCAATTTCCAATATTAATTTAGAGTTCTTTTTTGCCACCCCCACATCTCCTCGCTGAATGCCGTACACTGGCGTTCTCATTAACTGATCACATTTTGTGTATCAGAATCTGTCCGCCACTGCCTGCCTGGCACTGCCCGGTGCCACCCCTGCGCCTTCCCTGTAATTAATTATTACAAATATTATTAATTTGCTTTGCCTATTTTGTTGCTGCTGTTTTAGGTAGCGTCAGTAGCAGTGGCAGAAGTTGTCTGCTTTCAGCTAATTTCAGACGCCAGCGACGCGTCTCCGCCAACGTCGTCGTCTCCGTCGTCGAATTGAGCTCGCTTCGATACGCGACGAGAATTTTTGATTTTAATTTGCACTAAGCAACAGCAGAAGGTGCTGGAGCGGGTGGTGGTGCAGATAATGAATGAGCAGTTGAAAAAAGAAGAAAAAGGAAAAAGAAGAGAGAAAAAGTGACCGCACAAATGAAGTCGCCATGTTATTAATGATGCACACTGGATTGGGTAGTGGTAGTGGTGGTCATGGTGGTTGGGCTGTACAATTTTCCATTCCACTCTCTTAATTTTGGGGAAAAACCAGGGGCGCTAATTAGTGTGTGTGTGTTCGGGGACACCTTGCTGAATATGCAGAAAAAGGAGTGGACAAACAAGCGAGCCACGTGATGTAGGAGCAAAAGGTTGACCAGAACGCCATTTTCAATGAAAATCGCTATCGATTTCCTTTTTATGGTTTCAGCAATTTTGTAAGTTTACTGAATGACCGTGTGCTATGAGCGGAATCTATCCGCTCTAGTCCTCTGCCTAATTGCACTTTGCACTAATTAGATTTACGTGTTGACGCCTCTTTTTCTATCTCTCTATCTCTCAGCATTTGACCGGACACTCGACCTGCCGGTAGAGCGGCAATATTTGAAGGTGAACGTGTGTGTGTGCGTTTGTGTTTGCTGTGTGTTGACCATAAGGTACCACTTGTCTCGTGCCCTTCACTGCCTTCATCTTCCTTCCTTCATCTGCCCGACGTGCCGCCCTTTCTGAGCAGCTCAGTTGCCTGATCACGTTTTGTCATTTTTTCATTTTTTATCAGTTATGAAGTCCAATGTCAATTTTCTCTGCTTTCCATCCTTGTGTTTGTTTTTTCAACTTTTTTGATTAATTTAGAAGGTCAGCAAAAAGCCAGCCAAACTCGTGGTTTTGACGGTTTGACGGATTAACCCTGCCATTCCACTGCCTGTTCTGGGTGTGCAGTCCATCACTTTTCTGGTTTTTCACCGGACATGCCGGTCATCTTTTCTTGTCTCCTCAAACTTTGTTGTTTTTCACTACAAAAAAAATAATGATTGATCAGTTAGCAGTTCATTTTAGTAGTTTTGGAACTGCGGCTGCGGCTGATGTTTTAAAACCCAATCGCACTTTTTGGCATTTTATACGCTTTTTCCGCCACCGAGTGTGACTGACTGACTGAATAACAGTGCGAGTCCATTGAACTAAATAAAAATTTTTTTCAGGGACAAGCTCACTTTTCATTTCATCTCATTTCAGTGCTCATTCTTTTTTTCCTTTTTCTCATTCTGTCGTCTCCAGTTTCGGCTGTGCTATTTGATGGAGCGTACGCTTTTACTCAGCCTGCTTCAGCCGGGTTTTTTTGTTGTCCCCTCTTTCTAATTTGTTTGTCTTCGATCATTGCGCAAAGGAGAAATAACTTGCTTATTGCTTGCTTTACCGCCCTGGCACACACGTTTTTGCCATTTGCTTGATCAACACTGCTGCTGCCACTCGGACACTGGTCTTCTTTTGAGTCTGTCAGCCATTGACAGGGCAGGACATGATAATGCAATACCCGACCGGGGACAGTAACTCACTCACTCAGTGGCTGTCTTTTATGTCCTTATGACCCTGCTGACCGTCACAGCTCATAGTGCTCCCAGTGCTCCCCAAGAACCAAGAAAGAAGAACAAAGAGTTTGCATAGAAAGTGGAATATGCAGTTTTCTAACAAGCGAGCACACACACTTTGCATGCACTGTTGCCTTTCTTTTGCGTCCGAATACGATCTTTCACTATTAATTTTTTTGGCAGCTAATCCTCGGGTCTGTTTAGTGTTTGAACAACATTGGCAGTTCTGGCAGTCTCTAACGACGACGACGACATTTTGAGTTTATTTTTGCTCGTTTCTTTTCTCCTCCATCGTATCCGCCCGTGCTGTCATCGCCTGCCTCCTCATTCTCCAGTGGATCTGTGCTCAATTAGCCTTCCTCCTCCTCTCCGGCACTCGTGACTGGATCACATTTGACACGCTTCTCGGCTTCCTATTCTCTCTCTTTTCGTTCAGTTTGCTTTGTCGGTCAGAAACTCGAAAAGAGCATCAGCGTGCTCTGGATAGCATCTAGCTTTTAGTTGACCAGTTCCTTTCCTCTCCATCCATCCTTGCCATCTATCTGATCATTGTGTTTACTTTGCAAGTTGATGCTGCAAGTTTGATTCCGCCGTTGCCGTATGGCCATTTGCAAACGCCGGGGAGAAGGAGGGAATAGCCACAAGAATAAAAGAAAGAAAGACAGGGTCGTTTGAAACACGAGTTTGGTCAAATAGACAGCAAATGAAAAGAGAGTAAACACGCGTTCCATTAGCGGCCATTTTCAATCACCATTTGCAACAATGGTGCAACCTCCTCCTTTTTTGTTGCTGCTCCGACCCTTTTTTCCGGATTATTAAGCGCGAGCATTACCAGCATGTTTAGTGTGTTGGTGTCTGACCATCCAACACACAGTTCACTGGCCAGCACTTTTCAGCAAGGTTTTGTTGCATGGTTTGGTTTGGTTTGGCTTGTCTTGGTCGTCTGCCTCGAACGTGTTGTCGTCTGCCTACAAGTAAACGTTGAAAAGTTTATAAATGACCCGTTTGGGCAGGCAGCAACAGCAGCAAAAGCAGCAGTAGTAGTAATTACCCGTCACTGACAGAAGCCAGGGTAGTGGCTGGGACTGAAGCCATTGCCGGGGTGTCTCTCTTTTTCTTTTTGACTTCCCCTCTTTCTTCACTCGTGCCTGCCGCATCCTCATCGTCGTCGTCGCCTGTCACTGAGATCGTGTTTGTTTGATGTATCACTGCTCATGCAGTCTGTGTGTCGTTGGTGTATCCACTGCTCTTTTTCAGCAGTGCAAGTTCACCCCTCTTTTCTTCCGCTCCTCGTGTCATCATCATCATCCTCATCGCCTCCTCCTGTGCTTTGCCCTTTCTGACTGACGATTGTCGCAGCAAAAAATGTCTTCCTTTCTTTCCGTTTGTCCGTTTAATCTTTTCTGGTTCAGTTGGTCTTGAATCTTTTTAGAAGTTTGTGCAGTCTAATTTTTTCTTCCTCCCTCTGTCCTCTTCTTCTGGCACCGAGTTTTGTCACTGTCCAATTATAATTCATTGCTCTATTAACATTTTAATTCACTGTCTGTTTTATCCACCACTACTACCACTGCTGCTGGTTTGAGTGTGTGTATATGGTACTTTTTGGTTAGTGTGCCTCGGTTTGTCTGCTGTGTGATGGTGTTTGGCACTGTGAAGGCACTGCCGTTACTGCTGTTTCAGGAGCACTGTGGTGGTGGCGGTCGTAGTGGAAGTGGTTGCTGTGGAAGCACAGTTCAGCACTACCAGAAAGGGCCAGTGGTACTACTACGACGACCACCACCACTACCACTTGTGTGCACTGTCCCAGCACGTCGGCACACACACAGGCACCCGTTGTCATTAGGTCTTTGGCACTGGTCGCCAGCAGACGACAGATACAGCCACAAAGTCTTCTCGCTGAACACTCTCTTCAAATCCCGGCGCAAACTGCTGCACTCTCTTTACAACACCACTCGCATCGACAGTGGATACCCTTGCATTTTGAGCCCACTGGCTGAAAACTAAAATCGGTTCAATTTCTTTTCTTGGTGAATGCCCTCGTGAGTCCTTTCTTTCTCTCTCCCTCTGCACTCTGTTTGACTACAATTCAACAATACTCCATTCGCTCCATTTACCCAAAAAGAAATCGGTCCACTGTCTACCAGTCACTGATTTGTCGCTGTGTTTGGTTGTTTGAGTGCTTCGTTGTTGTCATCCGACTGTTCTATGTTTTCCTTTCTGTGCCCTCTCTGACTGTGCCATCAGCAGCAGCAACAGCATCCACGCACTCACCAGAGACTGAACTCATCACTCAGCAGCTCCCTCCTCTCTATTCAGCCACGGCACTCATTTGTAGCATTTTGTCATCTTTCCCTTTTTCTCTCGCTCTCGCTCTTGTGAATCAGTCACTCAAATTGATATTAATTATTCCTGCTTCACTGGTCCCCTCCTCACTCTCTGTCACTACTGATCTCTCTTTCCCTCTCGCTTTGACTCTGTGGGACACACTTCGGTGCATTGCCGTCTAGTACTCTGCTTTGCTTTGCCTACATTTCCTTTCCTCTCCTCTTTCTCACTGCTCTTTCTCCTCCGGTCCCAGCAGATTGGCCCAATCAAATGGCAATCTCACTACATCTTTCTCTGCTCTGAATCTCCTTCGTCTTCTGTTAAACACAATCCCTGCATTTCACTCCACTCGACATTGCTTCCCTTCTTCATCTCTGGATATCTCTCTCTCTGTGTTTGCTCTTCTGTCAAAAGAAGCAGCAGTGACACACCAAAGTGCACACCAAACACCCAACACCAAACACCACATTCACTCCTTTCTGCCCACTCGACCAACTCCCAACTTAATCGATCTTCACTACTACGACTGATATTTCTCATTTCGGAGCCTTACTTGCTTAGCCAAAAGGTAAGACGATCCCCTTCCTTTTTTCTTTTTCCGCCATATATTTGCGCAAATCATTTCACTTGCAGCACCTCGCTCTCGTGCACACAGTCATTTGTCATCACTACAGAGTGTGCACTTTTTGTGCACACTATTTACACAAGAGATTTACCTCGGTAGTGCTCGGGCAATTTAGCTACAATTTTAATTAAAAAAGGTTTTTAAAATATTAAAATTCAGAATTTTTACCATGCTTTGTTTTGTTTAGAAAAAAACATAGCAAAACGGTGAATTTAATCTTGTTACTAAATCCGACCACCAAGCAGCAAAAACAACAACGGCGGCGGCGGCGGCGTCTGCAGTTGCAAAAACCGTCTAGAAACTGCCTTTTTTCCCCTTTTAATATATTTAATGTCCTCTACCATGATTTGATCTACGTGTCTCTTTTTTTGGTGGCAGTACTGTGACTGGCAAGCCCGGTAATTGTAGATTGTATCAGTGTTTGGTGTACTGCAGCACTGGCAGACACCGATACGACCGCTGTCAGACTTTTTACTCTGGACAGAGCTTTTATTACTGTCACCAGTCACATACACCGACTACACACCGCACACACACACCGACCCTCTGAAACTCGATTATTGGGATGGTAATTTGAGGTGAATTTGATCACCGCCAGTGCCGCAGTTTCCTCCAAGGCTTCCCTGTGATCAGACGCTTTTTCCTGTTCTTTTTTCCTTTTTTGTTGTTTGGGTGAAACCAGCAAATTTGCTGCACTGAATGCTTTCTTTTTGGTGCTGCACCAGTTTTTTCCTTTTTCCATTGCACCGAGTACGCCTTGGCAAATGTAGCCCTTCTTTTGCTTCTTTAGCTGTTCCCTTCTGTGTAACTCTCTCAGTGTGTATGTGTGTGTTATTGATTAAGCTGCTGAGTCAAAGTGAAAGAAAGCGAGATTGACTGACTGGCTGGCTGGCTCGAATGCCGAGCGCGTATCGAATCACAATTAATCATCGAGTATTAATCGAGCAACGAGACCACACAGTTTGCAGTTGTGTGTCTTGGCTGCACAGGGTGCACTCTGGGCACTGAACACTGAACACACACACAGGCAGACAGTCTGAGATTACAGCTGGCTTGGGCGAGTGGGGCAAGTTGTTTCGTTCATTCATTCACTCACCCACTAAAAGGGGAAAAAAGTGCTGGGTACAAAGAAAAAGGAAAGGAGAGACGGAAAGAGAGAGAAAGGGAGATTGATTACTCACCAATTGGCTGCCATTGCTGCTGGGACAGGCATTGCAAATTGAGCGTGGCACTGCTAATTGAGTTAGCAAATTATTCTGCCAGGGGTTAACTGATACACTGCCTGGTTTTGTTTCAGGTTTTCGGTATCAACTACCCACTGGCAAAACCTGTCAGTGCTGGCAAGTCACACTGACATCATTTGCAGATTTCAGCGGTGATGCCAGGTGCTGCCGCTGCAGTTGCCCATCACGCACATAGCTTAATTGTGCAATTTTCCTGGCAAGTTGGGAAATGAGTTTAGCAGTTTCCAACTGATGCTGATTTTATTTTCAGTTGAGTTTACTCGTTGTTTAGAAAAAGGAAATAATGTCGACGCAACCATTTTTGTCCAATTTTTACATTGCAGCAAAAGTGTTTGCCCTCTTGAGTTTTGAACAGACAAAAAAATATTTTTTGCTACTACTTGTTCTCTGTCAAAAAGTGCTTTTGCCGCCTGCAAGTTGCAGCTTTTCTCAACAAGGGAAAAAGTGTTTTTATGGCCGTTGTATTTGTTGTGCGGATGTGTCTTTTTCTTTTTCATTTCAAGTGTCCCCGTTTTTTCTAGTGGTCGCCTACACGCAAACACACATTTTTCTGGTCTTTGATGACTGCTGCTGCAGCCTTGCTTCTTCAGAATTTTCTTTTTTTTGTAGGATTTGTGCTTATTCAACAACTTGCCCTAATGTGTCGCTGTTTTACTTATACTTTATGCTCTGACATTAGTGTGGCTTCAAGCATTCTTTATTTTCTGTAGACACGGCTAGTCCCCCTCCCATACTTGGCCTTGTCCACTTCACTCTAATGCTTTTCACTCACACACTTGCCAATATGCAAATTGCCAGATTTGCCATCTTCCTAATGGCATGCAATTCCATTGCGCTGTCTGTCTGTTTGTGTGTTTGTCGGATTAGATGACACATTATGTGTGCTTTTTGCGCTTGTCTGTGTTTTATGCCCATTCACACTTGCACACTGTCTAGTCGCATTCAACCACTGACGGTAATTATCAGATGGTGATTGTCTCTGCTGTTGGTGTTGGCTGTAGAAAATGCGTGTTTTAATATGCTCTGTTTTAATAACAGCATTACAAAAAATATTCTCTTGTTGTAATAAGGTGTGTAATGCTATTATTCTCTTACAACTGCCATTTCAAATTCAGGTGCTGAGGTGCAAAGGTGCTAAAGTTGTTTAATATTGTAAAATTCCAGCACTTTTTTTATACTGTGCAAATCTAAATGCTGTAATTTTCAATGTAATTTGCGTTTATATTATTTTCTTTTCCGTTTGTGCAGTCATTTAATACCGTCAGCAGTGTTGTTGAGTACTACAACTAATTCCCGCAATTGTAGTAGTAGTAGTGGTGGTGGTTTTGGTGGTGTTTTGTAGTCTGCTGCCCCCGTAATTATGATTGGCTTTGCCTGCTGCTGCTTTTGCTGCTGATTCTCTGGCTTTTCTGCGCCAGGCACCATCTAATTCGGATCTTCACCACTCGCTCGTTTTCTCGCTCATTTGCCTGTTTTGGACGGGCACTAATTATGCGCAAGCTGTTTTTAGAGACCAAAACAACAGAAAAAGAAGGGAAGAGATTGCCCGTAAAAGTGATAGTGCCTGATTGGCGGCGGCGGCGGTGGCTTCTCTGTCGGTGTCGCCGGCCGTTACTCTCTTTTTCTGCAGTCAGTCGTTCTGATTGCGTTCACACTTGGCTGGCCGCTTCTCTGCACTGAACAGCAGCAGCAGCAGCACTCTCACATCACATCGCATTACATTGCATTACGGCATTCTCGGCATTCTTCTCGGCCAGTTCTCTCTTTTTCGAAGAAGGAAAAGCCATCGAAAAGAGGCAGGAAAGTTCAGCTGTGTAGGAAAACCTAGCTGCTTTTTTCGGTTGGTAGTTGTTACCTAAAGGTGCTGTCGCTTTCACTCTTTCTCTTCTCGCTTTTTCTTTCTGTAAATGTCACTTACTCTGAGCTGGTGTGGAGGAGCCCGATGCCGTTTGACTAAATTAATTAGCACCAAATAAAAAAAGAGAAAATTGTTAGAGTGGACAGCTTTTTTTATTGCAGCAGCCAAACTTTGGAGCAAAGTCTCTTTTTTTCTTTTTTTCTATTATTTCTTTAGCTGAAGTAGGGTGTTACATGAGTCCTCACACGCAAAAGCCATTTACACTTGCCGGAACTTTTTTGTCTCGATTTTACTTTTACTTTTACTACTCAAGTACTACCCGATTGTTAGTTCACACTTTAAACTGCACCAACTGCTCAAACTTTTGCTCACACTTTTTTTATCACCATGGTTCGGTTCAATTTTTTTATTTCTTTTTATTACGTCTCGTGACCCAAGTCGTTTTGAAGAAAGAAAGAGAAGGAAAAAAGTTGTTAATTCGAACTCAAAAACAGAGGCAATAGAGTAATTTAAAGCTGCTACTCTTTCCTTTGTTCCTCTGCCACGTGATATCAATTTCGAGGGTAAATTGCAGTTCAGAGACTGCAGGACTATTGACAGTGCCGATTGATAGACGGTTTTTGAAAAACATGCAAAAAAACAGCATATTGACTGCCAAACAAATTATTTCTAACTTTTACTGTTTATTGGCAATGTCTAATTAGTAATGCTTGCACAAATTATCTGTTCATTGGCAGACACAATACAAGTAAGTGCGTGTTGAAAGAGGTTCAGGCAAACAAACAAGCAAACAAACAAGCAAAAAGCAGATTGACAGGCAAAAAAGCGAACAAAGTAAATGGTCCTTGCAACGCTTAACTCGATGATTTTTCTTTTTATCCCCTCTTTTTTGCTTTCATTGAATCGATTTAATTGGCACCGCTTGATTGGCGCCGCCATCATCACACTGGGAACAGTTTGTGTTCTTCTGTGTTTGTGTTTGCTCGAGTTGTTTGCTTTACTCCCTTTCTCTCTCTCCTGAATTTTATTGCATCTTGTCAGTGGTCAATGTTGCATGGTAACGTGCTCTGTCTGGGCAGACACAAGCAGACTGTTCTGGCAATCAAACAGCCAAAGTGGGCCAATTTGCTTAATTTGCGCGCTGTGTTGTGTTTCATTGGGCCCAGCACCAAACTCACCAGCACAAACTCACCAGCAAACTCACTCGCTCATTAACGATGTGCTGCTTGTTTCATCTGAGCTGGTCGTCCTTCCTCCTATTCCCTCCTCCTTCCTCTTCCTCCTCTTCCCCTTCCCTGGATGATGATGATGATTGCCCTGCAGTTTGTTTAATCGAAACGGTCTCACTTGTGCCACTGGCTAGCCAGTGCTGCCCAGTCTAGTTCAAGTACTACCGCCGCTGCTGCTGCTGCCGTGCTCAAATCGAATGGCAATCGAACGATAAACGAAGCCAATTTATTGTTCTAGTCAGTCTGTTTGTCTCTTTGTGTGTGACTGCTCTGACTAATAGAGCACGATCTGCAAGAACAAAACAAGGGAAAACAAAAGAAAGAAAAAAACAAAAATGTTGGGACAGAGACTCTGGTGAAGCATTCCTCGTCACACACTGTCTCTAGTTAATCGAGGCCACCAGGCTATCATCGGTTCCGGTGGGCACTGTGAAAAAAAATGTTTTTTTAGTTCCCATCATTACTGTTGCTCTCTGCTCTCTGTCTTCAGCACTGTGCTAGCACACTCACATTCACATTTTGTTTTTCTATTTATTTATTTATTAATTAGTGAGATTCGGACCATGTCCAGCACTTGCACCAGAAACAACACCAGCAGCAAAACTATCGTCCTGTTCTTGAATTGTTGATTGTGATTTCAATTAGCGAAATTTACTTTTTTCTTTCAGTTCAGTTCTGCTCTGTTTCCGTGCTACTGCTGCTGCTGGCTATTGTTGTTGCTGTTTGTTGGTTAGTTCGTTGGTTGGTCGGTCGGTTGGTCGGTTGTTGTTGTCAAGAGGCAGTGTCCGAACTGGTGGTGGCTGCCTGTGGGGCTGTTGGAATCGGTAATTACACAGAGGCACATACACTCCGCACAGTGCACAACTCACACACACACACACAGACTCTTTTGGACACAGGCAGTCAGACAGACAGACAGGCAGTTGTTGTTTGGCTGCCAAAAGGGAACACAACCAGCAAGTGCTCAATTCTCTTGATCTCTCTCTTTTTTTCTCTGGATCGAAGAGAGTCGGCAGTGGTAAACTGGTGCGTGCACTACAGCGATAAAGCCTCAACTGGCAGACAAGCACACACACACGGCTAAAGCATCAAATTAATTGCACGATTCAAGCGTGAGTGCTGCTGCTGCTGCTTTTCTAGGCGCGGTGCTATTCTTCCAGTCTGATGACTGGAATCCACTTTTTCCTCCCCTCATCTTGAGTGCTCTTTCTTTCTGATCAGGCTAATTATAATTATATGCCCAATCGATACCTTTGTTGGCTCTACTGGCTCTGGAGGTACTTGGTACCTCTCTTCTTTCCTTTCTGTTTTGCTTGTTTGCTGATTCACTCGAGGAAGCTCATTGAGAAACAGAATCAGAACCCTCATCGACGTCATCATCATCATCATCATTGTGGAAGTGCAGCACAGACTGTGCATGTCATCTTAATTTGGCTAATGCATACAGGGAGCATAGGTTGCTTTCAGGTTTCATCAACCTGAAACCTGAGTCCGGTGCAGCTATTTTTAGACCTCATTTTTTCCTTTTTCTACAGTGAACTTTGTGAGCTGATTGAACCAGTGGCGAACATTTCTGTTTGAGTTTAGTGTGCAGCAGCAAAAACAAAAGCAGCTGAATAATGTGCACTGATTTTCTCCTACTATCGATCTACGGCTAGATAATGAATTAATCAGACGGTAGCATCTCGTTTTTTTTGCTTTAGTTTTACGAACGCTAAATTTAGACAGTGGTGGCAGGTGCTGTGGTGTGGCGTGTTTGAGGGTTGCATTTGTAGAGTATTGATCTCCAGTCTCGTAGTAATCAGCTACGGCGGATCAATCTCTGAAATAGTTCTTTTCTCCTCTCTTTTGCTGATCCTTTGGTGCACCTTCCCTTTCCTGATCAACCAATATTTGATGCTTCATTTTCTTAATGATGTTGAACGACGAGAAGATTAGTGCAAAGAAGGGAAAAAAGAGGATTTTTCTGCTTTGCTTTACCGGTAGTGTGCAGTTTTTATGATTGAAATTGAGTTGCGCTAATTTGTGCCTGCCCGTGTGTATGTGCGCGCACAACCTTTGCAAAGGCTTTATCTTTGCAAAGCCTTACGTTTGCAGCTTTGGGGTGCTGCTTTTAATTAGAGTGATCGTATTAGGAAGAGATTGGGTGGCGTTGTTAGGATGGTAGTGTTGGTGGTGGTGGTGGTGGTGCAAACCGTCGTTGACCGTACTGGCGGAACAACAACAACAACGAACCCGTATTGACTGCTCGAAAATGAGTTTTTTCATATAAAAAGAAGAGGTTTTTGCCACAAAGAACCAGGCAGCCTTTTTCTCTCTGAACTTGAGTGAGGGACAAATTGAAACTTGTTCACTTTTGAGCTTGTGAGGGGGGGGGAGAAAAGAGAGGCAGAGATTTAATTTCCGTGTCAACAACAAAGCCTCAGCAGTCATTTTCGGGGCGAGGTAGAAAAGAGTTGCGCCTCTGTGTTTTCTGCTCTGCTCGCGTATGAGCTGCACGTTCTCCGTTCAGTAGACGAAAGTTGAAGAATTTTAAGAATTTGCTCTCACTTTTTTCATTAGACTCACACATACACACGCAGAGAGTTCAAAGACTTGAACTTATTCAAGCGGAGATTGAGTGAGAATGAGTGAGAGAGAAAGGGTGCCAAGCGAATGAATTGAGCGAGGGTAAAGTCTCTCTTTTTTAAAAGAAGACGGGAACAGCAGCAAAAACGGTAGCGGTGGTGGTGCTGCGCTGCTGAACATGAGCTTTAATTTGAAAACGAATGATGAATTTAAAGTGGCAGCAGTAGTAGTGAGACGCTTTTCTGTGGTCCTTTTTTTCCAATGAAACAACGTCGTTTTCGTCGCCTGTTGTCGCCTGCCTGACTGCTTGAATGCCCGGTTACCACCAGTGCCAGCCGATGATTGATTTAGACATCTCTTCCTCATTTTTTCAACTACTGCCACTACTCTTTTGTGGCCATGTCTGAACAGAAAGCGACAGCAGCAGCACAATGTGTTCACAACTCTCTCTCTCTCTCCTCTCCTCATTAGTTTCAGTTTTGTGACCGTGGAACTGTTGTGCTGTCGCATTGTCTGTCTGTCTATCTCTTTCGTTGTGTGTCGTAATTACAGATTTATTTGACTGTCAAATTGCCCAACTGCGACCCGCAGATGCACACACATTTTGTTCCCCATAGTTGTAGTCTTCATTCTTTCTCTGTGGTGTCGGTGCGTGTTGAGCTCGTACGACCACCGCTCACTTTCTCTCGCAATTTAGTCTCTTGCAACTCTCTTTCTCTTTTTACGGCTCAGTCTTGGTTGCTCCTTTCTCGCTTTCTCGCTTTCAATTATGATAATAATGGCGGGTAATAAATGGGGAGAAAGAGAGAGTGTTGCAGTGGTGGAAGAAGAAGAAGAAGAAACAATCCTGAACACTGCTGTGCAATTTTGAATGTGTCTATCTCTCTCTCTCTCTCTCTCTCTCTCTCTCTCTCTCTCTCTCTCTCTC
>JAALOO010001238.1_pt1 | contig 18442 bp, 17 predicted proteins | sample 7257641 | NCBI WGS metagenome assembly JAALOO01 (sample SAMN14085613, study PRJNA598686) | mite metagenome | biome: ENVO:01001000; feature: ENVO:01001002; material: ENVO:01001226; isolation source: single female mite from University of Michigan culture on fish food culture... ...
TCTCTCTCTCTCTCTCTCTCTCTCTCTCTCTCTCTCTCTCTCTCTCTCTCATTGGTATTCCACACAAATTCCGCCGCATGAAGATGCTCGTTTGATTGTGCTGTCCTACGTGCACTGACTAGATTGCCCTACTGCTAACTCATTGCGCCCTTGTCGCTCCCTGACCGGCGCCTCTGTTTTTTGTTGACGCTTCTGAAACGCCTGTTTGCCAACTGCTACTGTCATCCATCACTAATTGTTCTCCTCTTCTTCTTCCTCTCCTTCCTCTTCTTCTTCCCTGACCACTCTTTAGCTCACGCGCTCAACCCACTCAACGAATACATTCGTCACTATGAGCCGCTTTCCTATGATCACCAGGCGACCAGCACTTTGCACCGATCTCGACGAGCCGCCGACCTCTACTCAAAGCCGGAGCACCATCACGAGGACGACGACAATTCACCGACGTACGTCATTGACTTCAACGCCCATGGCCGGGCCTTTCCGCTGCGCCTAAAGCGTGACACCCACTCTTCAGTCTTTCACCCTGACCTGGTGATCGAGGACGGCGACGGTCGTCCGCTGTCGGTCAGTCTGGACCACCTGGTCAGTGGGCACCTGGCGAACCAGCCCAACAGCGTTGTCTTCGGCTCAGTGCGCAGCGGCGTCTTCGAGGGTCGCATCCACTCGACGGTGCCCAAGCCGACGGTTTTCTACGTGGAGCGGGCGCACCGGTACTTTGCCGAGGCTGAGCCGACGGCGATCTACCTGCTGGGCAGCCCTGAGCGCGTCAACCGGACCCACTCCACCAACTACAACCTCTACGACCTTGTCAGCAGTGTTCAGCGAGCGGCGACCAGCAGTCCGGCGCCGCAGACGCTGCCGCTGCCCTTTCACTCGGTCATCTACTCCTCCAACAATGTCGTCGATGCACATCGTCCCAAACGAAACCCACTCGGTAAGTGATCGCTTTTTAGTTTGGTCGCTTTTGCTATTCTTTCTCTCATTCCCTTTACAACATCATCACATGTCGCACCTTCATTTATCTTCCTCCATTTCCTCCTCCTCCTTCTGCTCGACATGCTGTCAAGGGGGTTGCAGTCTACTGACATGCAGTGCAGTCTGCATTTCCGCCAAACAGCATCCTAGCTGCCATTGATTGGCTTACACTGCTTTCTCGGTGCACTGGCCTTCTCCATTTGCTGTACAGCAGCGAGCATCGATTTGCTGCGAGATCTGTCGAGTGGCTTAATTCGCCACTGACGACAAGTGCAAATTACGCTGTCTTTTTGGGGTAGTCAAAGTCGGTGGTAGAGAGTAGTTGCCTACTCTCGGATAGTTTAAATTTAATCGAGTCTATCGATTTGCGAGAAAGGGAAGAGCAGCACTCTTTGCTCTTTGCTTGCCTGATCGCTGCTGCTGCTGCTACCCAGCTGCCTTGCTGTCTTACTGACTGCTTGTAGTGAATGCTGCTGCTGTTGCTGTTGTTGTTGCGACGGCAGCTCGAAACATTCGTCTTGGAAACATTTACCAGCAGAGAAGACAGGGCGGTAATTGAGATTTGTGTTCGTCGCGGTCGTCGAGGCATCATAACAGATTGCTCTGCCTGATGCCTAGCGTGTTTTTCGGCGCCATCAGAGACCAGACAGGCAGGCTTTGCATCGATTCAACTTTGTCGGGGTTACCCTTTGCCTGGTAGGGCTGGTGCTGGTGGTGGTTGTGCTCAGTGGCGACTGTAACTCTCACAGTGTTGTCCTTTTTTGCTGATGTTTTTTGTTCCCAGTGTCTTCTCTGAATGAAGCGCAGACCGAGCGACGTTTGCGGACCGGGCTTTTCATTCGCTCGTCCCCAGGCTCTCTCACTTTGTCATGTGTGTGTGACTTAATTGGCATCGGCATTGCACTTTTTCTTCTTCACTACTGTCCATTATGTGCCAATTTGTCGTGAAGAGAGTAGGCAGCAGAGAATGCGAGGCTAATACTGTCGCTTCTCACTGCTGTTGTTTCTGCTGCACCTAGTGTGTCTCTTGATGAAGTTTTGCCTTGCTTGCCTCTTTATCTATTTAATTTAATACTCACTCCGTCATTACTAACTGTAATCTCGGTAATGACGCTCGATTTGTTCACTCTCTGGTCGGCTGGTTGGCCGCCGCTGGTGCTGCTTCTTCTACTGCTGATTGTTGGCAAATCGTTGTTCAGAGCACACACAAACTCACACTTTTGCTGCGTCTTTGTGTTTTCTTGTCTCAAATTTGAATTTCAATCTTTTCTTCTTTTCTAATTCTTCGTTTTGGTCCGCTGGTTCGTCTTCTCCTGTGTCTCGTCACTTGTTTTGTCCTCTTTTTGTTTTATCGGACAGAAGTAACGGCGCCGTATTGGTAATGAAAGCATACATTACACAGTGAGGACAATGAAACTCGGTGCCTTCTGCCGCCTGCCCGCCTGATGTGTCCACCAAGTTTAGGCTTGCTTGAAGTGAGTTTGTTTGCCCCAACACCGAGCTGACCAGCGCCTGACCAGCGCTCTCTCCATCAGTGGGCAAATCTGTAATTATAATCACACACAGTTCTCGGAACGGCTCTTTTTGTTTTTGTTTGCTACTGAGTGGCCACTTTTTGTTTCATTTGGACTGTTTTACTGATCAGTCAGCAGAATCAGCGTCTACTTTACAGCTCTGCCGCACTGGACTCGGTGTGGCCGTTGGTTGGCTTAATTTTGCGGAATTCTCCAAGTGAAGAGCAGAAGAGAGAAAGAAATGGGATTTACTTGGATTAGTCTGCTCATTACTTTTGCATTACTGCCTCTGCACTTGACAGTGGCTCTTGGAGCCAGCTCGAGCCAATCGAACTCTGCTGATGATGATGATGATTTGGGCAGTGGGTGAGTCAGGAGTGTAAGTGAGGAGTAAATATTTAAATTGCCTGGCAGCAAACTGAGTGACTGCATAAACAGTTGAAACAGTGCAGTGCTAGGCAACTAGACAGACACACGTTCACTTGAGCAGTGAGCCTTTCACCAGACTAATTGGCCGCAAGTCGAATAACAACCGATTTAAATGAAGCAATTGCCAGTGATTGTCACCAAGGCAATGCTCGACATCTTTGCCTACTGCTGCTGTTGCTGCTACTGTGCAACCAGGCGCACTTTAGAAATGATGGTCACTTCTTCAGGAGTGGCCAGGCAAGATTGCAACTCGTCTTGAAGGCACTTTTCCGCTTACTCATTCACTTTGCGAAGTTTGGCACTTTTGTTGTGCAGTGGCACTCACTCAACTACTGCTGCTTCTCTTATTATTATTGTTTGTGCTCACATTTGCTATTGCTTCTGAGGCCATTGTCGGTTATTACTGGAGAATTATGGCCATTTGGGTGATAAATGGCACATTCGATGACCGCCTCCTTCCTTCAAGTAAGACTTCGATGTGTGTCTGTTTATGAGCAAGTTCACTTTTCGGTGGCTGTCACTGAGCCACTGGCAATGTCCGTTCAGTTCGGTGCCAATTACTGTTGCTGCTGCTGCTGCTGCTGCTGCTCAAGTTGAGTCGTCTTCCGATGCCTTACGACGTCGATAATGGCATTAGTGCAATTAAGGATTACTTCGATTGAGCAATTATGATGGGCACAGTGGGCCGTTTTCACTGGCGCTGCTGCAGTGGCACTCATAAATCGGTCTTATCGGCCATTTCCAATGTGTGTGTTTGCTCATGAATGTCACCTCGCAGCGAATGGGCAGTCAAATGCACTAATCTTGGGACTGCTTCCGAGCTGCCGAGAATTTGGGCTGCAGTCATTTCCGCGATTGAAAATTGTTTTGACATCGATTGCTGTTGTTGTGTTGACTGTGATTTCTGTCTCTACCAGCAATCTCGCGGACCTTTTGCTGTCTGGTTGTGTATCCCTTTCGCTGAACGCTAGCCTTCTAATTAGTCTTCTTCCAGTGCCGTGCACTTCGATCGATTGCACATGCACCAACCAAGAAGGCACAAACACGCACTAGGTTTTCATCTAATTGGCAATCTATTCTCATGCGGGATGACATACACAACACACACACAAACACATACCGATATAGTCGCTCCATTAGATTAATTGTGTGCTCCAGCAACAGCAACACCAGCAGCCCCCGACATCGATCTCACGAGCTGTAGTCTGAGTCTCTTCCCTCGGCCTGTCGATTGTTGTTTGTGTCACCCTCAGTGCAAACACCACCACCACCAGCACCATCATCAGCGCCGACTGACTCTTTGTAAATAATATTTCTCTGCCTTTTGCTCTCTGCCTCAATTAGAGTATCACGACGGCGCCTCTGACTACTGCTGGCGGCTGGGTGAAGAAGAGCAAAGTGACAAATAGTCACAGTCTTTCTCATGCTCTCTTCTGCATTTTCTCCTGTGTCGCCCAGTGCGGCCGTGTCGCAATGGTCATGTCTTTATCCGCTTAGGCTAATCTGCTTCTATTCTTTCTTCATTGAGACTGTTGTGGAGGGCACGTACTGTTATATTTTGTTTGTAGTGCCTCGCTTTGTTTTACTCTTTTCACTGATCGCCTTTCAGGCTTCCACTTTGTACGACTACTGCTGAGTCATTGCCAAGAAATGTAAAGCACACTGTGTGCCGGAGAGAGGAAAGTGCAAGTGGCCATCACGGTCGATCACGTCACCGAAACGTTGAGATTCGCCGAGATTTGACCTCTCTCTCTTTCTCCCTCCCTCCCTCGCCCAGTATCGGGTTGCACGTTGCCGACACCGACTGACAAACCATCTTCACTCCAACTTACTCCTCCAATTCACTTACTTACACTCTTCTGGGTGTCTATTCTCGGTTGCGACAGTCACGCTGCAGTCAGTCAGTTTGCATTGCCACACTCGCTGTGTACACTCTATCTGGGCAATCTCATTTGCCATTTTCTGCCAGCACCGTTTCTTCTGCACAAAACGGTTCTTGTTTTGCTGCTGCTGCTCTATCCGTGCTCCACTGGCGAAGTATCTGCTACTTCTGCTCTCTATCTTTTCTCCTTCTCCCTTCGGTGCGTCTTGAGTAAATCGAGTCATCACGGCGAGGCTTAAGTGGCCTACGCTCCTTTCCTTTACTTTACACAGTTTTGTATTTTAAATCGTCGCACCGCTTGGACTCTCTCTGAAAGAACACTCACACACTCACTCTGTACACTTTGTGCCCCTTTGCTGGTGTTGCTGGCTGGGCACTCTGACGCCTCGGATGAGGCCGCCTGCTTCAGCTGATGCTCTTTTTTCTGCTCGATGCTGCAGTGTCCTCTCATATGTCCTTTTCCTCATTTCTGACTTTCTTTCTCCCTCTCTCTTTCCTGTGTCATGTCGACATATTGTCAGTCGACTGTGTCCTGTCATCTCAGACTCGACTGCAGACTCTTTTTTTGTAGAAGAGCGCATCTGTGTCGTTTTTGTCGGCAAACAGTCAGAAAGAGAGAGGCACCAGTGTGTCTAGAAGCTTTGCAAACACACACACTCACAAAGCTGACCTAAGGATTTTAATTTTACGAGCATCAGTCTCCAATATTGGACCCAGGCGAAGTGTGATGGCACACACACACAGTTCAGTGAAGCGCATCGCTGGCCATTTTTCTTCTTCTCCAAGTGCCAATTGACTCGGGTCACGCTTAATTCATCAGCACCACAGTGCTGCTGCTCATCGTAGTCATTAGGAACGGCGGCCAGGGCAAGTAAGGTTCAATAAAAATTGGCGTTAGTCTAAATTGGCTCTCCATTGTTTGCCAATGGGTGTCAATGGTAAACTCTTGGGGGAGAATAATGCCAGCACATTGCATCACTTACTGACCTCGAAGAACCACCGACTTGGTTCAGAGTCTCTGAGCTCGCCACTGTCCACTGCATCGCCTTTTTTCCCTTTTTCTCATTTGCCCGTCCAATCAAACGAAACATTTGCCCTGCGTTTGCTCATTTGGACGCTGCTCTTTGCAGCGACTTTACCTCTTAATTGCCGTCTCTGGGAGATGCAGTGGCAGTAATGTTCATCATTGCTCAGCACAGCAGCAGCGGCAGTAATGCTGCTACTGGTGTTTCCAATGTCTATGGTAATGAGCCTTGTGTTGCCTAGAGTAGTGGTAGTAGTGAGCAAACACCGAAAGAAAAGGAGAGATCACACTTGGCCAAACTGTGTAGTCAACTGGACCATTACTGGCAGAACTGCCTGCCTGTGTTTCCTTTCTTTTTCTTTTCCTTTTCCTTTGCCCATCTTTGCTTTTCATGTCCGTCTTTTCTGTCCACTAATTACCGCAGACTGTTTGCGCGAAGGCTTTGTTCTCTCTCTCTTCCTCTGTTGCCGACATCGTCGTCCATTGCCGCCTGCCTCTATACGCATTTCCCTTTGCTTTCGGTTATTTATACGCACTCATTAATTGTTTTCCATCTAATTACCACCACTGCTACATAGTGTGCACACTTTAAGGCAACTGGCCGGCACTGCCCAGTGCGAACCCATCTCTTTCGCTCGCTCTCTATTCCATATAACACTTTTCTGTCCACCCTGGCTGCCATTCATCAGCGCATTAAGCATTCTGCGTTAATTCGGGCAGCATTTCTTTTTTCCATTCAACCCAACATTTTACCCAATGGGCATCTCTTTTTCTGCTGCCTTCCTTACGCAATTACCGTGCTGTTGCTGCTGCTTGAAACGTACACTTCAATTTCTTTTAGCTTTTTCAAGTGCGTGTGTGCTGTTGCCGCTGCACTGCACAACACCCACTCGTGATCAGTCCTGATTGGTCGGGACCGTGATTCAACCTTCTTTTCTGCCTGTTTAATTCAATTAACACTCTGCTCATTTTGCTCATTTACCTTACTGAAATCAGTTGCAGTGTCCCTGCTTTTACTGAAATTGAAGTGGGCTTCAGATGAGTGCCACTGCAGAGGGTAACTGATTCGCGACATACGCCCAGACGATGCTCGTGAAGAGGGTAATTCCTTCTGGTGCGCTTACCTCGTGCATTTTGTGCCGAAGATTAAAAGGGCTTAGTGTGATGCAAAAAATGTGGGTTTGTATGGGGGAAAAGGTAGCCAAAAGTAGTGCTAGTCAGGAAAAGAAGAATGGCTGACAATTACATGGTGACAGCGTCTACTACGTCTGCTGCATCAGTGCTTTTAGCAGACTACCTAGGTGCTCGAGGACGCGTACACACCGTAATCTGGCACTCTGGAGATTGTTCTCAGTGGCCATTTTTTGCCTCGCTCTGGCGCATCTTCACTTGACGATGCGCTCTTTAGCGCTTTTCGGTCTGCGACGCTGTTTTCCTTGGGTATTAATTGGATTAGTACAGTGATCGCACATCTACTTGCCTGCTGCTCTTTTGCTACACTGGGCTCATTTGTTCAGGGCAATTTGGAAACAATTTGAGTGCCATTTGCATATTGCATTCCGCAGAATAGGTTTCTGCTACTGCTGCTGCTGATGTTGGTAGTGGTGATGGAGATGCTGATGGTGATGGTGATGGTGGTGGGCAGTGCCGGACTAAGAGACTGAAACTTTGCTTCCCGTTTGTTATGGTGCTCTGTTCTGCCATTCTGTTACTTTTCTATTCTTTTTCTTTTCTGCTACTGCACTGCAGCCAACAACACAACTTGCCCTCACTTTGATGCTCATTTTCATGCGAACGGCTTAAAGCGCTTCAGCTTCTTCTTCTTCTTTTTCAGCGTCTGCCGTCTATTCGCCTGATGAGTCGGCTATTATTGGCTGCCATTTAAACTGTGGCTTGATTTGCCACATAAGCGTTACTTACTGTGTGTCGCCTTCCTTCATCCTGTTCGGTGGCATTGCCAGTGGCAGACAATGGCAATCAGCTTAGCTGGGCCAATTCAATTGGCTCGTGCCACCGCGAGATGAAATGCCCTTTGTTATGCAAATGTGATGTGTGTCTGTCGTCCCGTTGTGCGATGACTCTTTCTGACTCTGACTCTGCAGCTGATGCTGATTGCCTCACCACTCTACAAGTACACTTCTTCATTGGTCATGCTAGTGATTGCTGCTCATTCGCACTTGTCTCATAGAGCAGATCGATTTTCGCCCAGTTCGGGTCGTGGACTCGATTTCTCTCTTTTTCTCTTTCTTTCTCCGCATCTCATTCATTGGAAAGCCATTCGATCGATGGCACTGAGCCATCCGATTGCCCTTTTATTACAACTCTGCCTTTGAGTTAGCCTCTCTGATGTGTGTGTGTGCTTTGATTCCATTCTCACTAGGGCAGCATTTTCATTCTCGGAGCTGCACGGCCTTGTGCTCTACATGTTGAGACCATCAACCCTCTCAATCGATGCCTCTTTCCTTTTTGCCCCTTCTTTCCTCTGCTGTATACCGACTTTCTATTCTAATTGATTCTTTCTGGCCACTTTTGGCCTTTGTCCTCCTGCCTGGCATCGTTAGCGTGCATCGTCACGACTCATTAGCATCACTTACTGGAGGCGATTTGGCTTCCTTTAGTGCCGATTGCTACTGATTATCGAGTGGTGGTGGAAGTGGTGGTGGTGGTGGTGGTCAGAGAATGGGAAACGTCTGAAGATGCAATTGTAGTCTCTTTCTCAACATGATCTCTTATTGTCTGTCTCAAGCAGACAGGGACAGCCTCTACCTACTGCCACCATTAATTAGACTCAATCTGGCGCTCATCACGATCGATCCAAGAGCACCGGACAGCCTCAAAGTGGCTGCTATTCAATGACAAACAGTCAGACAGAGAGACGGCGGAGGAGCATCATCATCGGCCAATCAGCTGGCACGCAACAAACAGCAGAGTAAAACACATACACACACAGCCGCATCATCATTTCTGCTCAGTGGTTTTTTGCTGCTGCACTGCCATTTTGTTGTACATGCACACACACACACACACACAGCCATCGATCCGAGCACACAAACGCACAGTCAGTAGCACTGTAATTTGATTAAATCCTACAGCCGAAGCAGCAGCGGCATCATCAGGGCAGCAAGGGTAATGCTGGAAACACTGCTGTGTGACTCGCTATTATCGTTCTCTTGTTTTGTTTCCATTCTCTTTCTCCTTTTTCATCGCCAGCTGCAATCGGTAACGAGTCGACCATTACGGGCCAATTACTGGCTGGCCATTGCTACTAATTAGCGGACACTAATGGATTGAATTATCGCCACTGAGCTGGACAGAGAGAGAATGGGCAGCAATGGCTGCTACTGATGGGAGAACGTAGCGCACGCGTGCCACTTTTTGATGTGACGGCCACTGGCGCCACGGCAGTACAATACAATACAATCGTTCACTTTGATGCTCTGCTTCCTTTGCTCAGCTGGACGCTATTGTTTGCTCTTATTAATTACCTTCGTTTTTACTGACTTTGGTGATGATTGTCATTTAGTGACATGTGATTTGCGCTTTCACTTCCCTTTTCTTGATTTCAGCAGTAATCTTTAGTTTTTTTGGTTTTGGAAACTGGAAGAAGCGATCGGCAGAATCAGAGATACTGTCATGGCAACTGCTGATTCTTTTTTCTTAAGAAAAGTGATGCACCACTGATGTTGTAAAGAGAGGATTCATTAGTTGCTCCAATCACGCTAACAGTCGGTCGTTTTCACTTTCCTCTCTTTTTCTGACTCAAACATTAATTTATTATTGAGAGGCCATTAAAAGTTTGCCCGTTTCTCTGATTAATTAATAAGCCACAGTTATTCATCAATTATTTATTATGCCCCTAGCTGTGCTATGACCATTTGACAGCTCACAGTCGCTTCGCTTGCCGCATCTTCTTTTTGTCTGTTTGTTTTCTATACTTGCTTACACTCAAAGCAACATCATTTTGCTTATTTCGTTTTTTCTTAACCGAAACCAAAAATGTCTACTTTATTACTTTTGATTCTGTCTTTCTTTGCTTACTTGCAACTTTTCCTTCCTCTCGGACTGTCTCTTTGTGGTCATTCAGTCATTCGTCCCAGCTCAATGGGGTGACCGCTTGATTTTGCCTTTTCATTGTGACTTACAGGAGAGGCATATGCGAGAGTGATGCTGCTGGTGCTTTCGCTATCTTTCCTTTTCTCTGCTTGTTAGGTGATCACTACTGATTAGTAAAGTCGCCCAATCAGCTAACTCAGTCTTTGGAGGCGAACAAGAAAGAGAGTTGTTCAGTAGCCTTGCTCGAAGTGAATGGCAGCAACACTCTCTTTTTTCAAAGTTGACTTTTCTGTGTCACGTCTCTCTCTCTCTTTTCTTTCATTTGAATTTGGATGGCCACTGACAGTGCCGACTGGCACTAGGTACGACTGTCTCTGCCGCTGCCATTGTACACTAACGACGAAACTCTGCCGCTCAATCGCACAAAGAATCGATCTCGGAAATGAGTTTTCTGTGCGCTTGGTTCACCTCGTTTTTAGATCAGGCTTCATTGGTACATACTTCTTCCTGCAAAAAGTAGTCATTTTGAGATTCGCCAATGTGAACGGCCAAATGAATGAATGCTCTGACGGAAACTTTGTCATCATCAGTGATGAGCTCCGTTTTCTGCCCCTTTTCTGGCGGCCTTCTCTCCGGTGTTGCACGCCAACTCAAGTTAGGCTGCTCTTCTGCTTTAACGGCAGATGGTTGACATTGCGCTGCCTTGATAATGGTGATTGCTTGCCGAATCAATTTGATTTGCATTACTGCCAACTGCAAACGGAAAGAATGAACGCCAGGCAGTGATGCACTGCGATTACGCAAACACTCAGCGTGACCAGAAGAGATCGGTGTCCAGAGAGGGAGGACAATCGATAGGATAGTGTGCGAGGGTTGCTAATTGCCGCTCTGGTGACACTGTCCGCCTCGTCGTCGCTGTCACCCTCTGCTCAATGGGTCAGCACATACAGAGAAGAACAAAAAGACAGTGTTTCCAAATGGCACAGGCAGCCGCAGTGCACACATTCTCATTGAGATGACCTGATTTCGGTGGTGTCTCCCACTGCGACTGCTGTCCACTTTGTCAGTCAGTCCACACTGCTCGCCAAATGGCACCCTCCGCTTGTTTGAGTTCTCGTAAAACAGTTGTTTGCACAGTGAAAGAGAGAGATGTGCTGGGGATGATGTGCTGTGTAATGTGCTTCTTCGCTCTGCTCAATGGATGCCGTTCTTTCTTTCTTCTTTTTTGCATAAATCTGGCTGCCCATAATTGTCCGAGTGAGAGGCATGTGTGTGTGTGTCTGCGTGTCCTTTTGCCTTCTTTGGCGTTGAATTGTGTGCGAGGCCTACTGGTCATTTCAGCGGCACCAGTGGCACATGGTGCCCATTGTGTGTCCGCTTCTCTCGATGATGAACACAACGGCTGGTTTCAGTACAGTTTGCTGTGTGCACCAACTGGCACATTCTTCCTTCTTTCACACTACACCTCGTTGCCATCTCCTCGCTAATCATCGACACTGCGTCCACAAACACACACACACTGTCCGCATCTATTTTGGTTTGCAAACATTACTCGCTAGCAGACATTGTGCTTTTCTCTCTTTCCATTGTGGTCTTTCATTGTCTGTCTCTCAGTGTGACTCTGTTGTGCGTTAGGCTGCTGCTGCTGCCTCTTGTAATGAAGGTCTAGGACGAGAGGCACGCATTTCACACTGGCCATCCTCTCTCTCCTTCTGTCAGTATCATTGCCGCATCCTCTGCCAGGTATCCTTCTTCCTTCGCTTACCTAGACATGCTGTGCATTAGCAGTCTCGCACCTTCTCGCCGTCACTGCAGCCCCCTTTGCTGTGATGTGTTCATTGTTTGTCTGTGTGCTGCTGCTGCCTTTCTTTCCTTTTCATTCACTCGACTCTAATGTAATCCAGTGTTTGTCTGCTGCTTTTCAGCACTCACGTTGAGGTGGTCATTTTTGGTACGGTGGCGGTCAAAGGAAGAGGAAGGTGGTAGTGGGTAGAAGAGTGTCCTCCTCTATCTCTACTAAAGCCTCAGATTTGCCTCTCTGAAATGCAATGTCCAATGTATTGCATGTTTCGAGTGGCTGTGCATTTAACTGCTGACGGTATAGCACCAACTTTTGTTATTTCGCAGAACACAAGATGATTATCCTTGGATTTGTGTTTGTGCACACAGGCACTTTACTTGGATAATGTACGCCGCCGTAGAGGGCTCAAAACTTCTCCAATTGAGTGTAGTGTTGTGTGGTGCAGACACGTTAATTTAAATTGTTCAATTAATAACGCAAACACAGAAGCAGTTTATGTGTTTGAGCAAACTGTTTCTCATTACAGAGGAAGAGGGAGAAGGAAGGTGCAGTGATGAATGGATCTATCTCTCTCTTTCCTTCTCGGCCCAAGTATGGTTTCAGAGTGTACTGAGCTTAAAACTGCGCTCCATTCTCAGTATTCTAGGGCATTACGTGTGACCGTCCGTGCAGTACCGCCATCGAGGAATGATCATTAATTACAGTATGCACAGTAGACACAAAGTGTGGTGCATCCTGTGCAATCCTCAAACTTCTTCTAACCGGGACTCTAGTAGCTTGTAGTCGGGTCTTAGATGGAGCATTCGCTTTTGGCTGGTGCTGCTGCTGCTGTTCCTAAGCCTAGTTGAATCCTCTGCCTCTTTTTTCCCTTTCTTTTGCCATTCCAGTCTGGTGAATCAGTTGGGTTTTCGGGTAATGAGTAGAGCAGCAGCAGTTATAACCAGTAAACGGCAATTGCCATCATCAGTAGCAGCACCATCAGCAGCAGAAGCAGTCCATTTGGCGGCTTCTTATCAGTCTTCCGTTAAGACGGTAATTAATTAATCTTTGCCACTTCCGTAGCCTCACAGCGAATCTCATTACTGCAGATACACACAAACAGAAAGTCTCGGCGTCCATGCTATTCTGTTGTTGCCGCCGCCGCCGCTGACGTCGTCGTCGTTGTTGTTGTTTATCTGCCGCACAGACCGCCACACACTGACTCTCACTGGTTTCTTTCTCCCTCTCCCCGGTTTGCCAGTGCGTTGGTGGATTTTGGTGATTTGTTTTCCAAACACGCAAAAGTTTAGCAGCCCGACTCGAATGCTGCTTCTACAGCAGGCGCATTGGCGTTCATTTATCACTTCGAGATTGCATACTGACTGACTGTGTCTGTGTCAAGCTGTGTACTCTGCACTAGACATACTCGCTGTCGTTTCTTTCCTTTCTTTGCTAATTCACAGTTGCCTATGTCCCGGGCAGTGATGATGGTGGTGGTGGTGGTGGTTGTCGTGGAGGCACAACCTTGGGAACACCACAGCGACCCTAGTCTTCTAGCTCTCTAAATTCTGCAGCCATTCTCTGCCTTTCCTTTTCCAACTGACTGTCTGATTAATCGCTCACAAATCGGTGTTGGCAGTGTGTCTGTCGGCCTCTGAGCTGTAGCACAGTTTATGTTTCGGCCACCATCACCACCACCACAACTCGGATGCGGTGGCTGAGCGACCAGTGGTACTCTCCTAATCGCCCAAACGCTCACTCTGCACACACCGAGACGCCTTGTTCTCCTTGTTCATCCTCTTCTTCTGTGCCTCCACTGGCTGCTGTACTATTTCACTTCTGTTCGACTGATTTAGCCTGCCAAATGACATCTGCTGCAGTATAAATCTTCTCTTAATCTGCCATTGTCTTGCCTTTCTGGCCGTTTGTAGTGACATCAATTCGAACGGACAAATTAAGGGGGTCGGCGGGATGGCTGTGATCTGGCTGCTGGTCAGTGGCACTGGCCATCTTCATCACTCAGGCGCTTTGATCCATTGACCTGCATTGTAATCATGCAAGCTCGAAGCATCAATGTCTTCAGTACTTCGAAAGCACAATGCTCTTTATTGCGCTCTACGGATGTCTTTCTCTCTCCCTCTCTCCCTGCTACCATTTGATGGCTTTACAATGTCACTCAGTGAATACTTCTTCAACCTCATCTTCTTATCTTACTTTTCTTGGCAAATGAACAGGCAAATGAACAGACTTCATTCCCCCTCCGCTTTCTATGCTTTTTCCTTTTAGGGGAATGACTGTGCACATCGTGTGCCTCTCGTTATCGGCCACTGACCAGGGCCTTAGCCGCACTGATAGCGATAAGGAGGAGTGCTCCTTCACTTGGTGATGCTTCACTGACTGCGGTGACACTTGAGTGATGCTGTCTTGGAACGATACTCCCGAGGCCCATTCAGTGAACACGGAGGAGAGACGAGGGGAAGAGGAAGAAGAGCAAACCAGAGAGCCATTGAAGCCGTCATTCAATTGGACAGTGATTTTGTCCTTTTCTTTTGCTACATTTTCCTTCTCTATTGCCCCTGCAGTAGCACCGTTAACCTTTGTCATCCTAATTCGATTGTCTGCCTGTTCTGTTGTGATTGCCACTTTGATCACGTTTGTGCACTACTTGACTGTGTGTCCTCCCTGTTTCTGCCTTTACATTTCGCCAGTTGTACGTCCACCAGCAGTAGTGGTCGTCCACCAGCCGACAGTGCTTGATAATTATGCATCAAAGTGCTGGTGCACTGCAAAAACTGCGGCAAGTGGCAATATCGATTGCCTTTGACTGTATTGATGTGCACAACTCTCCATGTAATGATTGATTTGAGCGGAGAGGGAAAGAGAGGCACTTCCACTTGGCTCATTTGCCTGTGTTTTCCTCCTCCTCATGAAGTGCTCTGATTTGTCGAGCTACCAACTCGACGCCAGTTTGGTTCCGTTAGAACGCTTTTTGGAATAGTCCGTCAGCGAACATAGCGGTGCAGCCCGCAGAGGCTGGTGCCTGTAATTTGATCGATCAAGCGCCAATTTGCCAGTGAAATTGTCGTTGCTGCCACAGTGCTACAGTGCTGCTGTTTCTGCTGAAGCAGTCGTCAGTGCAAATGCAGCATACAGAATGCAGACAATCGGCAATGTCAGAACGGTGCAATCGAGTGCCAATTGGATTCGCCGGCCACCGGTCGAGACTGATGCTGCTGCTGCTTCGTTCCGAGTAAAGCACTTCAATTCACTTCACTTCACTTGGCTGCTTTCTTTTTTCCTCCTTATTACATCTGGGTGGAACGAACACACACAGATACATTCATGCACAGTTTTTGACAATGTCCAATTTACAAAGAGACGACCATGCCGGTGATTGGGCTCATCGATGGTGCGCCTCAGTCAGCAATAGTGATGGTGTTGACTGTGCAGGCACCCGCATTCTTATTGCTTCCATTTCTTTTTGTTTTTTGTTTAGTTGATGTTGTTGTCATTTTGCAGCACGCCATCATTTGCAGTTAGTAGTAGAGGTCTGTTCGGTGTGAGTTATGCACATTCGGGCACACGGCCACCACCACCACCACCAACAGTTTGTGGCCATCTTCATCGTCGTCAACTTGTCGCCTGCACTCGTTTATTAAATGAGCGCTCACTTTTTGCTATTTACTACAGCCATTTCTGGTTCCCTAGCCCACTAGCTGCCCTAGAGCCTCTTCATCATCATTCCTAACATTGCCTTAATTAGTTGGCCATTCTTGGGACATTCTGCGCAGAACAACAGGGACGATGACGACGACGACGGCTGCTGCTGTTTCAGTCGTTTGGCCGTACATACCAGTTCTCTCGTTGCCATAAATCATATTTCTTTGTCTTTCCTATGTGCTTCACTGGTCTCTGTGTTGTACTATCTTTTAGGAAAAAAACGAAGAGAGAGCAGGCATGTGACAGGGATAATGAAACAGCTAATTGCGCTTAATGAGATTACAACAGCGCCAGTTTGTACTGTTTCCAACTTTTCTCGGTCTCTGGCATGCGTCTCTCTGGCACATCTCGCGTGCGCGACCAGTATCGAGTGCCATTGCAGCGTTCACTGACACCAGTCTTCTGCTGTGTCTTCTGCTGGAGACAGCAGCAGCTAATTGGAAGATATATGAACTGTTGAAGCAGAAAGAAGGGGGCGTGACCATGAGCAGTGAACGGCAGTGGATTATTATTAAGGGGCGCAGAAAGAAGAGAGATTGATTGCATTACGCTAATGATTAGGCAGTGACATGTCCGATTGACAAGTCTTGTGCTTGCATTTTCCTTTCTCTCTATCATTTTGTCCTGTGCCGAATGAATTTCGGGCACATTGTCTTTTGGAGTGGAACACTGGGAACATTTACCATTATTCAAATGTCCACCGCAAGAGTGTCTCCAGCGAGCTCCAATCTGTTTGTCGAGTGAAGGTTTCGCCATTCTACTGTAAAAATACAGTGTGCAGAACAGTATTTTTCTAGTAGGAACAATCCACCATTGTGCACAGATGAATTCTCAGAAATCACTTGATCGCATCTCTACTTGCTACCCTTGTGCCGCTCTATTCTGCAATTTCTCTCTCCCAGTTTTTCTTTTTCTTCTCTCTCGATTCTGGCTGACTGAGTGGTTGGGACTGAGAGGGGCTGAGAGTGGAGCGAGACTGAGATTTGCGCCATACACAATGTTTCAGAGCCATAATTTATGCAGTGTATGAGGAAGCGCCCGAAGTTTTGCTGGCTAGCTGGCGCGTTTTCCAGTCAGACTAACTGCTGCTGCTGCTGTGGATGGAACCAACTAAGAGTGATTGTTTAATTTGCTAATTTATGCAAATTTGCAATGTCGTTGAGTGTATGTATGAGTGTGTGTGTGTGCCATCGTCAGGGGGATCATCGTCCATTGCACAGTTAGTCAGACGAATATGGTCCGATTAATGCTCCACCAAATGTGATGGCAGCAGAAGCAACGGCAGTTGAACTGGGTTGAAGGCTGTGCTCCGTCTGCGCCGACTGAGCGGCACTTTCAGACGCTATTTTGTTGCAAGATGAAGATGGTTTCTAACTTTGTCTGTCTGCCTCTGCCGCCTGCATTTGATCTTTGATAGTGCAAATGTCTGCTCTAACTCGATGCATTCCAATTGAAATTGAGCCCCATTCGGTAGCATTTGGCCGCCTCAAAGGCTCCCTCTTTCCCCCCTTTCCATTGACTGCGTGTCTCTGTGAAATTAAAAGTAAATCAAACTGAAAACTCGGGTGCGCAAACACTTTTGCCGTTGGCCGTTCATTGACAGTTTGGTCACGTTTGCCGCCGCTTTTGTCGCTCTTTACGCTCGCGCGCGGCGTGAAGTTCTGCCATGAACTTCTCTTCCTACTGCAGTTCTTTTTCTCCCACTGACCAAGAACAACAATAACAGTGTTGTTTCGGTGTCTGTTCTTCACATACTGCCTGCCCTGATGACCAGTGGTTCGCGCTGGTGGTCAGTGAAACCTAAATCGTCTACAGGACATTCTGGACGGTGGTGTGCCCCGCTCGCCAGCAAGCTTGTTCTCTGTCATCACAGTCGGGGGCGCAGTGTCTCGTGTCCGAATGCATTTTGCCCCGACAGTAAATGGCCGCTCAATGCCAGTGGACATTAGACCCCAGCGACTCATTGCTCATTGCAGCAGCATCATCGCAACATTATGCGACACAGTCACTGAAACCGAGTAACAGTGTTCAATAGCCCATTTTGCTCAATTGCTGGTGTGGTAGTGCTGCTCTTTGCTATTGCCTCGACAAGTGACCTTACTCTTGCTCTTGATCGCGACACGAATTCCAAATTTATTTATCGTAAGATGCTGCTGCCCTGCACTGCTCGGGAGAGTGAAATGAATTGAATGCCAGCGAGGGGGCAATTGGCTGACCAATTCTACTGGATTCTTTGCAGCAATCGACACATTCATTCACTCACTTAGAGAAATTGTGTTCATATCGAACTCATCAATCAGTCAGACTCAATAGATGGCAATCGACACTGGGCACTGGACTGCCTGTCGTACCACTCTGACCATTCTAGTCACGCGCCATTGATTCTGACTGAAGAAGTGGAAGAAGAAGTAGTAACAACTTTGCAAGTGACGACTATACTCCTTTGGTCATGGTGACTTGCTCTTGTTCCCTTTTTCTTGTCCTATTCGATCACCGTCGCATCATATTCAGAGTCTGCACTTTCTTTCGCACTTTTTCTGTAGCATCATGTGCACTTTTAAGGTGCTACTTCTTATCGGACTTTATTACTGCTCAGTTGCACTCACACACCCGTGAATATTTCTGGGGATTTTCAGCAGCAGCAGCAGACAGACAAATTGAAACGTTATCGCGATTGAATTTGATCGAGCACTGCGTGGGTTGAGTGAGTGAAAGCAAAAAATGGAAAGTGAAAAAATTGTGTCTTCGGATGCGTTAGGCATCCTCTTTGTGTGTTTGTGTGTCGTCAGGCAGACAGACTTTGTTCTCAAGTCTTCTCTGCCCTTGGGAGTCTTCCCACTTGTTCATGGCTCGCTAATGACATGAATTAGCAAACACTAATGTTGTGTTAAGCTAAAGTAAGTGCTGTCTTTGTTTTTGGAACATTGCCACGTGTCAAACTGTGCTCAAAGATGTTATGTCAAGAAAGAGAGTGTCTGTTCACATTACGAGTTTGATTGTCCGTTAATGTGAATGCGACCGACGAATGAACCTTTAGCCGTAATTCCTTTTTATCGGCAATT
>JAALOO010001239.1_pt1 | contig 18432 bp, 20 predicted proteins | sample 7257641 | NCBI WGS metagenome assembly JAALOO01 (sample SAMN14085613, study PRJNA598686) | mite metagenome | biome: ENVO:01001000; feature: ENVO:01001002; material: ENVO:01001226; isolation source: single female mite from University of Michigan culture on fish food culture... ...
AGAGAGAGAGAGAGAGAGAGAGAGAGAGAGAGAGAGAGAGAGAGAGAAAGGAAACATGCAACGACAGTAGCACTGACAACAGAGATGCCTCATTTTCACAGCTGCTGCTGCTGTTTTGCCAACATCATCGGTGGCAGCAGAAATGGTGATTTACTTTGAAGAGAAAAAGAAAGAGATGAATTGAAGAAAAGGGAATTCCCTTTAAAGTGACACTGCTTGCTGACATAAACAAACAAACAATCAATGAATGAGAGAGAGGGGCAAGTTACGTTGTGCCGGCAATTAGTGGCAATTAATGGGCATCACCAGCGGCAATAGCAGCAGCTGCAGCTTCAACTGATTTCTTCTTCTTCTGTTATTGTTGCTGTTGCTAGTAATGGACACTCTTAGTGTTGTAGTCTACGCCGACAAAAAAAGTACTGACTGGCCTGGCCGGCAGTGCACGGTTTCATCACAAAGATCACCAGATGCTCGTCCAGCTGAACGTTTTTTTGCAATTCTAGAAAAAAGAAGAGAAAAGTCAAAAATATTTTATCGGTTAGTCAACAATAAATCTAGAATTGGGGTTGTTTGTTTTCCTCTGCTTACCAATGCATTTGCTGGGATGCTTCAGAAAGCGAATAAAAAAAGTAAACATACAATTTCTCTACCAAAACTGCTTCTACATTAATAACGAACTGCTGCTCCAGAATCGCCTTCTCGCAAACACCTACGCCGAGATAGGGAACAGAAACGTAACCAAAGGTCAAACAAAAAAAGAAAAACAGCTGAAAACCAAGTTTTGGGAACTAATTGGACTATGACACTACTACGACTGGGCAGTCCCAGTCGTCAGAAAGTGACATTGATGAGTGGTCATCATCATTGCTGGTGCTATTGATGCACTGTGCCTTCAGTCATACCAGGCACTATCATCATCATCTAGTCATCATTTGGATCGGCTGTGGCAGCTTGGCCAAACGCAGCCAACAGGTGCTTAACGACGCTCAAAACCAGACAACAGTGCTGAGCACTTGTTCCTGTCGAGTTAGAACGGCGCCACCTAAAAATGATAACTTCAGATGAGAACCTTCTAGCTGCCCCACTGATGATGTTCATGAATACCAATAAAAGATCTCAATATTTATTTTCACAATTAAAAAATAATGCTGTGTATGTGTGTGTGTGTTTCAGAATCACATGTAAAGTTGTTTTGAATCACCGTCTATTGAAAAAGTATTTTAAACTACTTCAACTTGTTCATCGTTTTAGAATGATGTTTCCAGAGTACCCTTCACCAACTTGAGCAAACTCGTGCGCCAGTTGATTGTCAAAAAGCTTTTTCACTTTTTCAGTCGATAGCTGCTCAATGAACAGTGCCATCGATTCACCGCCGTGGGCCGAGTTCACCTGCACACCGCTGTCAGCTGAAGTGCTCGACGTCTCCAGATGTCCCTGCCTTTCCTCGCCTTCAGGTACCTCGTGAGAAGATGTTCGCAATCCGAGTCGCTCCAGAAAGCGGTCAACCTGAGCGCTCGTCGAGAGAAACTTTTTGGCGGCCACTAACTTCTTCTTTTTAAGCGCAGCTCGCAGCTGCTGCAGCTCACCGAAAAGCTGTTCATCAAAAGAGGAGGTCTCACTGAAGGTGCTGGTGGCAGATTGGGCAGATTGGGCAGATTGGGAAGAGCAGGAAGAGAAAGAAACAAACGTCGCAGGAAGCTGGGCGGCCACCACCTTCGAAAGGATGTAGTTGAAAAGGACGACGGCGGCTCGAGATTGACCGACGTTTCGGGACAACTGTTAAAAAGAGCAAAAGCATTAGAACATTTGATTCAGTAAAGCAGAAACAACCCTTCTCTTCGCAGCCTCACACTTACGCAGTGCACGTAGAGGGCCACCTCTTGGGAGACCAGGTGGACGTTGGCGAGCACCTCGGCCACCATCGCCTCATTACCACCGCCGGCCCTCTTCACCGCCTTCTTCAGCAGCAGGCGGCGGAGGTGGCGGCGGCGGAGGGCGGGCACCGCCGACGGCAGCAGGTCCCAGAGGAGGGCGGCCACCAGGGCGGGCGCCGCCAGCAGGTAGAAAGCCCACAGGAGGAGGACCACCGCCTCAACAAAGATGTTGGCGAAGATGACGCAGAGGCTGCTGGGCGTCTCCAGGCCGCCGCCGAGGCCAAAATTGGGCGTCACGCACTTGATCAGTCGGGGGAAAAACTGCCCGAAAAAAAGTAAAAGGAAAAGAAATTTTAAGGTTTTAGAAAAACAAACTAAAGTTTTCTTACCTCTTCTGCAGGATCGGGGCCAATCCACTCATTCGGCGCCGAGAAATAGTACTCAAAAAGGTATTTGGCCTTTCGGAAGCCAAGAAAGTAGAAGGAGCCCCGTGTTTTCTGCCCACCAGGAAGGTAGGAGCGCGAAAGGACGATGTCCCAGAAGGTGGCCAGCAGGCTGATGCTGGCCAGCTGCAACAGCAGCACAAAAGAGATGCTGAAGGTAAGGTGCGATCGGGCGGCGACCGACTCAAGCAAAAAAGTTGGCGTTAAAATGGAGTCTGAATGAGGGAAGAAGGAAGAGGAGATGGAAGTTGAGCTGGAAAGAGCTGCTGGCAGACAGACCGGGAGTTTGCTTTGGCAAAAGTAGTCTACCTGCTTCTTCAGCAGCCACAAGTCGGCTTGACGGACGAGGGCCTTCTTCTGGCGGTAGTGGGACTCATCGAAGGGCGCCTCAGAGACCAATCCGTTCCATAGACGTGCAAACTCCAATTTCTTCTTTTCTTCTTCAGAGTCCTCGTCCTCTTTGATATTCTCTGCTCTGTCCACTCGCTCCAACAGCAGGTCAGCCTGGTCGAAGGTGGCCTGAAAAACAGCTTCAGGGTTCAGTGGCAATGGTTCGTTGATTCCCTCATCCTCAGCAACTTCAACCATTCTGTAGGCAGCCCACTTCTCCTTGAGGTCGTCCAGGTGAACTGCATCGCCATCAAAGCCGCCCAACTTGAAGATTTTCATTCGCCACTGGAAGCGGTTCCAGATGACACGTGGCAGGACAAAGAGAAAAACCTAAGTGAAAAAGAGAGAAAGAGAGAGAGAAAGTTTGTTTTTTCCTATCAAAACAAAACATCGAGGCATCAACTTACCTGAAGGAAGAACAGCAAATCGAACCAGACGTGAGTGGTGATAAAGGTGGGTGAGTTCTCCGAGGTGTCCTTGTTTTGGTTGTTGCTGTTGCTTGCGATTGGCAGCGTTCCAGCTCGGCGATTCGGTCCTTCCGGGTAGAGGAGCTCGTGGTACTGCAGGCCCTCGAGAAAGCCGGACTCCATCAGGCAGAGCAGACGATTGGACTCCTGGAAGGCGGTCACCTGGTTGGTGAGGCAGCGGATGGGCCGGCTGAGCAGCATCGTCGTGATCACCACCACGCTGAAGAGGCAGAAGAGGCGGTTCAAGGGCCAGAGCACCGAGGAGAGGATCCAGGGGGCGCGGGAGAGCCAGGGCTGGGAGGGGAGGCTCTCCGGTCTCATCATCTTCAGCTTTCCTTTGTTCTTCTTCATCTCCTCCTGTCGCTTTTCCTTTGCAATGCGAGAGTACTCCTTTGCGAACTCCTCAAACTCTCCATTTTCCAGTGCTTTCTCAAGTTTCTGCTTGACAGCAACCTGAGCTGGGAAAACTTTCTTCCCGGTTTTCTTCTTTTTCTGCTTGTTAGGCGGTTTTGGAATGTTAAGCCCAGACGAAGGAGGAGGCAGAAGCAGAGGCTGTTTGGGCTGGGGCTGAGTTTGGGGCGGAAGTGGCTTGAGGTTCATCGTGGTGGTCGTCTTCTTTGATGACATCTTTGTGGCCTTTGTGGCCTTTGTGGCCTTCATGGCCTTCATGGCTGGTGAGTCACTGGTTAACTGGCTGGCTGGCTGGCTGGCTGGCTGGCTGGCTGGCTGGCTGGTTGGTGACCGTTTTCTTCAGAGGCTGAGCGCCGAATGAGCTCACTGAAGTGAACGAGCAAGCCAGCGAGCACCAACTTTGAGAAGAGAGACGCAGCGCCGAAACTGAGCTTTTAGGTTTGCGGCGTACGGTGAGTTGCAGCTGGCACTGTACGAAACCTCATTGTACGCATGTAAGGTGTAGATCAGGGGATTTTACGTGCGTAGCTGACCCAAAATGGTGAACGATTTGCTGCTCAGCGAGATGACGACTACAGCGCGCAAGCGATGTAGTGAAAAACAGTGAGTGGGAGCGGCCTATTGCAGTGAAGCCTGCATTCATATGCACTGTCTGCTGTATCAATTACACAAGTAAAAAACTGTATTGGAACTCCAACCAAACCAATTTTATGTAATTCAAAATTGCTTGATTAGTTAGTTTGCCAAAAAATATTCTTACTTTAAGATTGGACTGAGAAATCTGTTTTTACATAAGGTTTTTTACGGAAAATCTACATAGAATTGTGCCCTGCAGATTTGCGTTGTATTGAGCAAAACATCAGATTTTTGGGTTTTACTCTAAAATTACACTATTTTCTTTAGCAAACTAACTAAACATGCTATTTTAAATCAAATAAAATTTGCTTGCATGACGATCCAGGAAATCTTCCGGTTCGTATCATTTTTCAGTTTTTATGTATATTTCTCCGAAATGACAAGTTAACGAAACGCTGCACTGTAACGTTGGCTGTACTAAACGGAGGCTTCACTGCAATAGGCCTCGCCCATTCACTGTTTCTCACTACATCGCTTGCGCGCTGTAATGACGACGCACAAAGAGGTTGGCGCAACACCGGCAATGATGTACCGGTGTGCGCGTGCGCTTGTGCGTGTTCACGGGCCGTGAATCACAGCGTGCAGAAAAACTGGTGCGTTGTACGGCTGAGACGCGCTAGTATATGACGGTACAGCCAAAATACAAAACTTTGGTTTTTAGCACATTTAAGTAAAATCTTCTTCCGATCATGGGGTAAGGGTGAAAAAATGAGAGTAGTTTTGGCAAAAATTTGTACTTAAAGAAAGTTATTAGGTACTTTTAGTAGGATCAATGATGATGGTAGTAGTAGTAGTGATTGTAGTGATTGTGGTGATGGCAGTGTTCGTGGCTTCAGTTGTGGTAGCAGCAACCTTTTTTCTCCAATAACTCATCAAATTCGTCGTCCAAATTAATCACCTCTATAATTTGCTTCTGTTTGCAGGCGTTGTGGTCATTGTTGGGTGTGGATAAAAGTTTAAGGGGGTCGATAAAAGTCTATAAAAGTCAACAAAGGTCGATAAATGTCAAAGAAGGTTGATAAGCAAAAAAAGCAAATTTTGTGATATTAAATGGTAGTAGACTAAAGTAAAATTTAGAGATATAGGGAAAACTGTCAGAAAAAATGCCAAAAAGGGGGATCGCCGCCAGTCTCAGCATTTGCTCTGTGGTGAAGGCCCGAACCAGCCGCAAGACTTCCAGCTGCAGGCAAACCACAGAAACAAAGGAGCTTTGGTTCTCTCCATCTTCTACCACCACTAAAGTTCTGCTGAAAACGGACATTGTCAATGACGGCCAACTCGATCAGTCGCTCTACCGGCGGGGTGGCCGATTAGTAGGCGCTGAACCAACTTGCCTCAGACGGGTTAGTGAGTGTAGGTGGGCCAACATGGCGACCTGGGCATGAAAAAAGGTTTGAGAAAAATGGGAATCAGCGGGTGTGTCAAAGGTGTCAAGGTGAGCACAATATATTTCAAATTCTAAAGCAGGCTTCAACATTGGTAGTTTTAAGTGTCGTCCTTTTCGACGGGGATCAGCGAGAGTTTAGGGCGGTAAAGTAGCGCAGCAGAAAGAGGCAGAAAGCAGTGCTGTCCGCCTCGCTGAACTCCGAATTGGTGCTGTTGACCAACGTCAGCGAGGTGACCGACAGACCAAAAACATTCTGGCTGAACAGCAGCACTCTGGAGTCGTTTTCTGTCAAAAAGTGCTTCACTTTAAAGTCAATGGTGTTCAACTTCAGACTGGTTAGCTTGGCGATGACCTGGGTGAGCATTGCTGGAATGCTGCTGGTGACTAGTTTGGCATTTAAGACAAAGTGCACTAGCTGGGACATGAAAGGTGTTAGGGCGTTCTGAAGTCTTTACGGTCGGTAAAAAACATGTCGTTGAAGTTGAGGTCCAGCGAAGTTAGCGGACCGACGAGGCGACTTTTGACGATGCACCGAGTGAATCGGTGGCTCAGATAGTTCAGCGCCCGCAAACACTTGAAGCTAACAATTTTAATGTTAATGGAGAGGTTTTTCCTGTTAGGAAAGTGGTCTAAAGGCGCCAGAATGATGGGAAAGTTTTGAAAAAGTGAAAAAAATGTATAGCGTGTTGTACTTAAATTTGGACACTTTCCCTATCATCACTTGCCGATGACACAAACACTAACATAGGCACTCATTCTTTATTATCAAGTTTAAACGGCAAACTTATAAAAACTTTTTTGTTTACAACAAAACAAACACACCTTTTAATGTCCAGAAAAAAAGATTGGAATAATAAAGTAAAATATGGTGATAAACTGATAAAGGAAAGCAAAAAACAATATTAGTGCGTAAAAGAATCGAATTGGGCGGTTAAGCTCAGAGGTGGGTTGTTGTGTGCTGAAACTGATGACTCGGGTTTGGGGCTCGTTTGGTAAGCGGCAAGCTCGGGAAGCACTGCAAGCTGACGTTTCACCGACTCAGCGATAGTTCTCTGAGTTCTTTGTGAGGAGACGGAAAAGCGAGTGATTGATTCGGCTCCTTGGTTCAGCGCACAAGCGTAGTTCAAAGGGAAAAGATGAAAGACACCAGATTCAAGATGATGCAAATGTTCTCAAAATCTTTAGATCTGCTTTGTTTTGAGGTTACATTCACACTGTTTCAGCAAGCGGCAGCGTGCTCGCTGTATTGGTACTAATTTATTGGTGGGCGCTAGTGGTCAATGAAAAAATCTGGAAAATAACTACAAGTTTGGCCGCGAGTCGGCATTGCTAGATATAAAATGAGCTATTTAGGATAAAGGCAAAAAACATGGGTCTGAAATAAGGTTAGAAATAATGATAATAGTAAACAGGTAGTAAGATAAACGATTTTGTGACAATGTGATGGTCTCAGTTGAGGGGCACATAGTATCACTTCCTAATCACCAACTGGCGGTGCACGTCAACGATCGGCCCATCAGCGACTCGTCGAGGCAGAATCAGCAGCTCGTTAGCGTTTGCAGTGATGGTCAATCGATCCAGCGACGGAGTTGTGATCTTTGTCATCGGCCCATCCAGAGGATCAGTCGCTGAAACAGTGGCCGAACTCACCGAATTGGCGCCAGTGTTCAGGCAGCTCCAATGAAGCGTCTCCAGATCAAGAGACCAAAGCGAGTTGACGACATTATTTTGCCGCATCAGGTAGTTTTTGTCGTCCTTTTTGTCCTTGTTTTCCTTTTCGTCAAAACGCGTGAAGACGGTCAACAACTGCTGGCCCCCCGGCCCACGCTGAACAAAATTGAACTTGTTGGCGGCCGCTAGGCCAACGCCCTGGTTGACGGCCAATGCTTCAGTGTCCACCACTCGCCAGCGGTTGCCCTCGTCCAGGCTGATGATCATCTGCAGTTGGGGGTGCGTTGACAAGAAAGGTTTTGTGTTAGTAGGTAATTTATGTAATAGTAAAGCATATTTCCACCCTATAAATGCTTATCTAAAGGTACCAGTTCTGACCATTCTGGAGAACTTTGTTCGGTAAATGAAAACCTAAGCAATCATGCTCTGAAGGCATTGTGCATTGTTAAAATTAAGGCCAACTAAACTCGAAAGTTAGTCAATAAGAGACTCTAATCCACTTTGGTAACCAAACTTGCTCTATTCTCCTTATCTTATTCCTTTCTATTCTATCCTTATTTACCTTACCATACTTGGTCTTCTCTCTTTAAACAAAGACCTCTATACTTCCATTTCCTACCTCTATTTCTTCTATTTTTCCTCCTACCTTTACTTGCCTTATTTCCTTTCCTTCCATACACAATACACTCATCTACCTCTAACCATTGTCCATTGTTTTGACTAAACACACATTGGTCCTGATTTACCTCTATTATACTATTGTACACCATAACCACTTCAAACAAGCAACATGTTATACTTCTGTCTGACTCCCATGTTTACCTTGTGATCATGGAGTCAGACCACTTCAAATAATTCCTTTTCTTCTTTGTCACTCATCTCTACCTTATTCTATTCTACCTAATCTAATGTACACTACCCAAACAATCATCATCATCAAACTACTGACTACTATTGCTCCCTGTGCCGATCCTAATCATCCATTGTCTAAATCCTACCCATACTTTATATAACCAAGTGCCGACCACCAGCCTCCTCAGAGTCTTGGTGGCCACCTAGCTCGAAAGCTTAAGTTTTACACTTTCTTTCTTGTTACCGTCTTCCAAGCAGCCGCTTTCACCAGCGAATCCTGTTCCAACTTTACCATTTCCCGTTTCTGCCTCTGCATCTATTGCCTTGCCAGCCACAATTACAGCTAAAGCCCATTCCTTTCTCTAAATTTACCTATTCAAATAAATCCTTTCTTTCATCACCAACATAGAGTCAATTCTTGAGGAGTAAAATCCTTCAAGCAGACTTTGTGTCTTTGATAGTACGGCATTTACCGGCTGAACTATTACAGGTTAATAGGACACAGTTCCTGTTCACCGAAGAAAAGTGTTGTACTATTACAACTCGGCATGACCCAGTTCTGAGTGCTACAGAAGTAAATTGCAGTACTATTACATTTATAAGAGGAACTACTTACTATTTTGAAACAAATGGACATTCGACGATAGACAAATGAATCGCCTTCCTCTTCACACAGATTAATTGGTTTTTTAAGCACCACAAACAGTCGTCGTTTCCACAAAGCAATGAACTTGGTTAATTTGAAAAGCTCTTTTTGGTTTTTTTAATGTTTTCAACGCTTTCAAAAGGCAACTTTAGAAAAGCCCACTCGCCAGTTTTCATTTTTTGCTTGAAAGTGAGAATCCTATGAATGGCGTTGTTGTCCACGGCTTTGTTGACAATCCCCGACGCCTTCACGTACCCAGTCAGCGTTGACTGGTCAAAGACGGTGGCTTTGCTGAAGGTGTGCTCAAACTGAGCACGTTCATCTGTTGTCCCATAGTAGCCGCTAAAAACTTTGAAAAAACAATTTTTGCACAGCACGTACGCCAGCTCAAATGCGGGCAAGCGATTGAAACGGTAGAAATCAATATCTGTTAAGACGAGTGCTAAATCTTCTTGGGTGGACACAGGCAGAACGGCACCAATCCGGTTTTCATCGAAAGTCTTTCCTTGAATTCGCTTGTTCTCCTGAAGGACTATATCGAGCTCCACCTTCACCTGTGTCACCTTCTCCGGAAGCAGCTGCCAAGATGATTGCGCTTTGTCGCTGAGGAGAGTGCCGAGAAGGTGGTTCACAGTGAAGGGCAATTGGACTTGTCCGCCTAGCAATTCACTTGGATAGTGAAAGACCAAAAAGCGGATAATTTCAGGACTGCAACTGAAGCTTTAGCAAGGAACAGAAGAAGCGAAAACACATCAGAGACGATCACGATAGCGGTGAAGAAGAAACAGCCGATGCTGACGAGTACATTGAAGAAAATCCAATTTTGCTGAATGTGTAAACATTTGAGGCAAGTAATCGGAATTCACTTGAAATTAAAAGCTTTTTATATTGATCATTTAATATTTTTATTTTGTTTTTACCACTAAATCATGTTATTTTACCCCATATGTTGCCTTTTCATTCCAACACTTTTTTTCTTTATTTTTCCTTTCATCAGTTAATAAAAATGTGCTCATAGGCGTTATTTTTTTGGTATTGCGCATTGGTTGCGTTTACTTTTAGCTGCTCCTTTGCAAAGTCGCATTTGTAGAAACGGCGACTCCGTTATAGTTTCTAGACATGCTCACCAACGTTGATCGTTTTTTCCGGTTGACTTTGCACATTATCAGTGACACACCTTCTTTAACTGTCCTAATTTTAGTGTCTTTTTTATCATTAATGATGATCTTGAGTTTGATTGAAAGCCTTTTAATATAATTACTGTGAATCTTTTTGTTTATTAAATTAAATAAATGTCGATGTTGACAGAGGCACGAGTTTGCAAATGCCGACCTGTCAAAGGGAGACTGGATGCTACGCTACACTGTTCACTAGGTAGAGCATCAATCACATCGATACAGGGCTTGGGCTCTTTTCTAGGAAGCACAGGTAAAGGCGTAAAATGGTCGAGTGGAATTACAACCGGATTGCATCAGGCTAAGCAGGGGACATGGGAACAAACAAAATAACACACACACAAAGTACGATAATAAAACAATTTAATCAAACAATACAAAACACAATACAAAATACAAAGAGAGAGTGAGGGGGTCTAGAACCTCAGCTCCTCGGGTCGGGTTCACAAAGTCAACGGGTGCTGATCACCGGGTACAAAACTAGCTCAATTTAGTGAAACTGTCTTCAGAGTCTGTCTCGACTAAAGAGTGGCTGGGCAGAAAGTTACTAAAACAGAAATAAGATGATGGCAAGTTAAAGTTGGATCAGCGGGTGTCGTGAAGATTTTAGACCTGGGAAAAGTGTTGAAAGGGGATCTAAGTCGAGTCTGAAACGGTCTCCTTTTATGCAAAATCTGCGTTTCTCTTTTCTTGGAGTATGATTCTTGAGGCCTTACCTCCAAAAGTTAATAACTGTTTCAAACTAATTATCGTAACGATTCTCTTTTTTTACTCCGTGGTAGCTACTTGTCATAGTACTACTCCTAGGCAATTAGTTGATGATCAGCTAGCTTTAAGGAGAAGCTTAGTGTTCAGTATTGTTCTTCAGCGTAACACAGTACATTGCTGTGGTAGTTGGCTCTCTTCTAAATCAGGTCGTCTCTCCTGAGTATCTTTGGCATCGTTCTGTTCAACAGTGACTCACTTGCAGTGAGAGTCTTCACTGTACATTGGCAGGCGAGTGGTTAGCTAATACTGGCTACAGTGTAACTGCGTGCATACAAGCGTTGACAAGCTTGTACAGTTGGCGTTTGCTTCCTTCCAGACGCTTCTGGAAGTATGGTAGCACTCGGCATTCTAGAACACTACATTTTAAAGTAAAAGTTGATTTTAACTCTACATGAGTAGACAAAGTTTAAAAAAGATTTGCTTTACATCTTTCAGTTCGGTTTCTGTTAAAAAAGCTTTTAAACAATTGCCTTGCCTTTCTCAAGAACACCGACACTTTTATTGCAAAGCCTCATTGATATTTGGTCACTCATACTGGCACTACTGTACTAGCGCTGGTCGCTTTCATAAAGTTTAATAAACCGCACGAGTTTGCTTTGCAGTTGTCCTTGTAGTAAACAACAAACAGTCACGGGCAATATAACATCACTTGTGGTTTCTGTCTGATGAGACAGTTGAGGCTTCCAACAAAACAAGCCTGATCTGGTGAACAACATCGTCCCATCTCGTGATCGTCAGGCGACCGTTTGGCGCTTGGTACACATGAAAAGGTAATTACGCATATCAGCACATGGTTTTGACTGGTAAAAAAACAAGCACGCAATCAGACGCAATAGCCTACAGCTTGATGTGTGTTCTGCAACACTTGGCATCACTCTCCACCACTGCAACACCAGCAAATGTCAAGTAGTGGTAATAATCAGCTATTTCGGTTCAGTTATTCACATTTTGTACAATCTGCTTCTGATGATGTTCCTCTGTGGCTGGACAACCATCATAGCAGCACTAACAACACTAAATTAACATCATTTCTTTTTTTAGGTTTACGTAGAGATTTGTCGCCCTAGTAACACACTAACAAAACAAATAAATAGCGGCGACAAAGTGCGTCATCGTGTTCAGTCTTCCACACGAGCCACCTGAGTTCAGTCGCAATCTCCGAAGTCTCTTTTTCTCTTTCTCTTTCTTTCTCAGTCGTAACTCAAAATCAACAACCTTCTTCACTTTGTTTTTGTGCTTGACTTTTTCATGCTTGACATTTCAACTTCAATTCAGTTCATCTGCAGTTAAATATTAAAAAACAAAAACATTCTGCTGCTTTCTAGTAGCTTGTGTGCTGAGTGCTGTGTGTTGCCCAAATGACCACGTCAAAAACCATAAGTTTTTCAGTGTTTTTCTTCATTCATTTTCTCTTTTTTCAGTCATTTTGAACGATTTTCATCCTGAAGATGTCTTTTTCCACTTCAAAGCCACCCACAATGGAACCAGAGGTAAGTGTCGTGAATGATGCGTGTTTGTCGCGCTGTTGGGATCTTGCACCGGTAAAAATATTTGAATTTTCAAGTATAAAGTGTCTTAAGTGTGTTTAGTGAAATAAAACCGCAGCCAATAAAACAAATGGCAAAACAAAAATCTAATGATTTAGTGATGAAACTTTCAACTGCGTTTGTGTAAATTTGTTCATTTTAAATGGGTTATTTTAGTTTTTGCAACTATTTCTAGTTATGGGATAGTGAGGGTAGTGTCAATTGGTTAATGTTGGAAATGTAGTTGCAATTTTGCTACGTCAAGTGGTAGCCAAAGTCGAATGCATCGGTAGATCAAGCAGATCACTCGCGCTCACAGTTTGGTACTTAGCCACAATCTGTGAGCTGTTTTTAACTTGTTTGTTTTGTGGCGGGCCTGCGCCGCGCCAGCACAAATCGGGGTTGGGGCAGAGTTGCGTTTGTTCAGCGGAAAGTCGGTTGGTTCTGCTTTGGACTGCTTGACTTGCTGGGGAAGGTGCTGGTGCTGCTTCTGCTGGTAGACTAGACGACGATGATGATGATCTGCTGCTGGAGAACTACGGCCGCACTGCGAGGGCCAAAACTGCTGGTGGACAGAGTGACGGTCTGCTAGTGAGCAAGTCAGCTGCTAAGACACTAAGACATTTTACTGAGGGGGAAAAGAGGGCTTAAGTACATGGAGGGAAAAGACGAGAAAGAAAGAGAAACGGGGAGAGACAATACTCACGAGCATGACTGGGGTGAACAGGGTGACAAGAGTCAGGGTGGACAAAAAAGTGTGTGTGCATGCCGTGAGGGTGAGTGTAACGTGAAGAAGAAGTGAGTAAGAAATTGATAAGGGAGCAGACATGCGACATTTGATTGTTTCCTTGTTTGCTAAATCACTTTTCAACCCTTTCCTCTTCCCGCTTCACATTTTAGACTGTTGCCTCAGGGGTAGAACTCCGTAAAAATGAAGAGAGGACAACCCCTTCCGCCAAATCAAATTGGCTCACCACCACCACAGACTTTTTCAAACGATTCTCTTTTTTTGGTGTGCAAGGTAAACTTTTGCAAAGAAGTTCACTACTAGACTGGTAATTCAACTCTAATTTAAATATTTTTTATGCAGCAATTCTCGTACTGTTCTTTCGCTACGTCCTTTTCTACAGTGAGAATGCTTCCACTCAGGCCGTTCACATCGTCTTCATGTCCTGCTGTTTTACATTGGCTCTTAGTGCCATCTTCGCCGATACTTTCATTGGCAAATACTGGACTGTTCTCAACATTTCCAACATCGTTTACGCTGTTGGCATCATTCTGCTCTAATGCTTTGTGATCGATGTACCCTCTCTGCTGTAAATGGAGTTAGGTGAGTGGTTAGCTGGTTTAAAAAGTTCTGTCCACTATGTTTTTAACGGAACTCTCTTTTATGTTTTCAGCTGGATGGCTTACCTTGGCCTGGCCTTTGTCGTTCTAGGCACAAGCACGGGCATTAAGCCTTGCGGGTCTGTTTTTATCAAGTAAGTAAATCCTTACATTAAATTTGGTAATCAGAAAATAACCTAACTTTTATCAACTATTTCTAGCGACCGATTTCAGCCCACGTCGAGTTTGCAGTTTTCCTCCCTCTTTTTCCTCGCCATCAACGCCGGCAGCAGTATGCTCTCTACCATCCTCACGCCCATTCTCCGCGCAAATGTCCACTGTTTTGGCCGCAACGATTGTTTCTCGCTGGCTTTCGCCCTGCCCGCCGCCCCAATGCTCATCGCCGTAATGCTTTTTCTTTTCATAAATGCCTCAAAGTACTTCACAACTAGCGGGAGCTACCGTGTAACTGACCCGCCCAGAGAAGTGAGCAACATCTTCTTCACTGTGTTCAAGTGTGTTTGTGTAAGTTAGGAAACTTTTTTTAGTGTCATTTTACTGAAAGCTTTTTGCTTTCTTTCTCAGTACGCCCTCTGGAAGAAACTGCGTGGTTTTTCAGTCAAAAAGAAAAGCCACTGGCTGGATTATGCTGACAATAAATTTGAAGTATGTTTTTAGTTTTTCACAAGACATTTGTTATAAGATTTAATTTGTTTTTTCTAGCGCCAAACCATTGACGATGTTCGTGCCCTTGTGAACGCTCTTTTCTTCTTCCTGCCAATGCCACTCTTCTTTGCATTGTTTGCTCAAATGTCCAGTCGGTGGCCTCTGCAAGCGACTCAGATGAACACTCAAATTGACGCTTTTGGTTTATCCGTCACCCTCAAAACCGAGCAGATTCAGGCGATCTATCCGTTTATAGTCCTTTTCAGTTTTGCTCTCTATCAGTACGGAATAGAGCCGCTTATGACCAAGTTGGGGCTCTCTCTCCGTCTCTTGCAGATGGTGACCATTGGGGGCGTCCTCGCCGCAATTTCCTTCTTCCTTTGTGCCTTTGTACAAATGAGGCTTGAACAAGTACGATTGTGATTTTTTTGTTTGCCTGTACAGTGACACACATTCTCATTACCACTTCACCCTTGTAGGAGCAACCGACCGCCATGATACCCGGCCACCATCACGTCGTCTTTGTGAACGGCCTTGCAGAAAACAAATATAAAAGTTTAAGGCGCGATTTTTACTACTTTGACTTTGAATCACCCTTCCTGCAAAATATCTCCGTTTTCTCGCCGGCGTTTGTAATGAAAAACGTTCCCGCCGACCAGTTGGCCGACTTTCCAGCCACCTTTTTCACCTGGAGTGGCTATCAAAAGAACTACTCTATGCAGGCGACCTTCCCCACCTGCCCGAAGGTTCCACCCTCCTCTTTTACGTTGATCGCCGTGGGCCAAAGAAAACTGAAAGGGGTCTGTCGGTAGACAGCAGCATGGTCGTCCTCTATCCCGAAAACCTACTCCAAAAGCCGGTGGACAGCGGTAAAGCGCGCCTGTATACCTTCTTCGACTTCGTTTACGTGGAGGCTACATCAGAGGATGGCAATCGCAATAAGAAGGAAGTTTTTACCTCTTCAGGCCACGATGGTGAACTTACGGCGCACCTGATGCGAAATTTGACTTTTTTTAACGCATACACAAAAACGAACATCATGGTCGTTCTTGGATACCTAGACCCGTTTGAGGTGGAGATTGGGAGCAACAGCAACAGCAGCAAAATTGTTATGAACGCCGGAAAATGAATGGCACTCTAGAACTGGAACCGGGCGCCACATACATTCAAGTGATCCAAGATGGTTTACCGCCTTACGTAAGTTGAAAGTAAATTTTTTTAGATGATTTTTCAAGCTTTTTCTCCTTTAGGAAATTGACTTTAAAATGGTACTAGTGAAAATTGTAGAAGCAAATCAGCTTTTTCAGAGTCAGTCAATTTTGTGGCAGGTACCGCAGTACCTGACAATGACCATTGTTGAGATCCTGCTCTCCTCAGTCGGCCTCGAGTTTGCCTACACTCAGACGCCGGCGTCGATGAGGCCGGTGCTGCAAACTGCCTGGCTGTTTACCATTGCCATTGGAAATCTGATTGTCGTTGTCATCACCGACCTTCACATCTTCAAGAAGCAGTCGTAAGTGTGCAACCAACAGTTTTTGTTTTTCCACTCTAATGACTGATTTGGCCTTTTTTAAGACACGAATTTTTATTCTACTCTATGCTCATGCTCATCCGCATTACCAACTACGCCGTGATGGCCTACTTCTACGTCCCTCGCTACAAGGGTGAGCCCGAAGGCAGTGGCACTCTTACTGATCAGCAGTCAAGTCAAGGAAACTGCTACTTTAAGTCCAACGACATGCAAATGGAGCCGATCAGTCTTGGGCAGAGGAACGTTTCTCGTTTTACGGTGGTCAGCAGTGAGAGAACCTCCCTCTAAAACACACACTTCACATATTTCACGTATTACTATTAAATAGAAAAGTTTGTTAGTTGATAAGCACAAATATAAACAAAGCAACAATCTTATTACTTCTTTATGAATGAACACTCACTCACATATACATCTTAAGTACACATACTTTTGCCCCCAAAATAGAAGCGGCGCTTAGATGCCGTTGTAATGGGCGCCGTCATTCAGCTTGCGGCCCATCTCAATGGACATGACCTGAAGAGACTGCATAAAATCGCTGGCGGCGGCCAGCATGTCATTCTCTGCTTCCAGACGGCTGATCGCACTTTCACCCTCTACCAGGGGACAACTTCGTGGGTCAATGATGAGCTCAAAAACGTAGGCGACCAGGGCTCGCCGAGCATCCCTCACCTGCAAACTGTAGCGTCCTGGATCTACCGGCTCCGGTGGCACGCCTAGCTGGCGCCTGACCTGGAAGTCCGCCAGTACATGCCAATCAATCACAAAGAAAGCATCGCCTGGAGTGAGCTCTCCCTCGTAGGGTGCAAGCGGGATGACGTTTTCCATGGCGGCGTAATGGCATTTTTCACAAAGGCTGTCCACGTGTCGGTACATTGCCTGGAGGACCTCGGTGAAGTGGCCTAACTGTGTGGCGTTCCGTTGAAACCCGAAAACGTTCGCCATACGCTGCAACGCCTCCTCCCCGGCGCGGCTTTCTCGGGTGAGCACCGTTCTCAGTCTGCTCGGCAAGAAGTCTAGGTTAGGGCGAAGTGCTGCAGCTTGTCGATGCATGGTTGAATTGAGGAAGGATGATGAAGTTCGGTCGTTGTTGTTGTTGTTGCTGTTGCTTGGCTGGTTAACGACGGTGGCTGTTCGGTGATGCTTGTGAGGGCGATGTTGGCAGTGGCGGTAGTGGTAGTGAGTTTCTTCTATACGCAATCTGAGCCTGCTCTGACAAACTGCGCCATCACTTTAATAAACAACTCTTTTTGCCTATCACTCTGGCGCCAGCTGTCAGCACACTCTCTTTCTCTTTTTCCCTCACACGTTAGCACAAACACCAGTTGGGTCAATCGTTCCTCTTCATCAAGTGTTGCCTGCCCCACTGACTGCAAAAAGATTTAAAAGATCTCTGTTAAAATGGCACCACTGACTTTTTGCCTTGGATGCTCTTATTCTGAACAAAAGTAAGAGCTTTTTTGTATTTGTAACATAAACAAACAGATAAAATAATAAACTGCCAGCTTTTTACGTCTGTTAAACTTGAAAAACACAACTTTGACCCTTCATGAACTACTTTTCTGTTGACCAGCTGCGCTGACCTACTATTTCAAGTGCATCTGGAAGCAGCTAGCTCAGCCTTTTGTTTCTCTTTAATTTCAACATGCTGGTCTAAACAGACAAAAACGGCACTGATCTGATTGTCACTGCAGTCAGTAGCCATCAAATTCCAACTGCGCAAAAACATTTTTTGCTTTTAACACTGTCTTATAGGTTTTAGCCTTTTTCATCTTTTTTATTTTTCAGTCTACAGTGAAACTTAATGCTAAAAAGTTAGGCTCATCGTTTGGCAATGAAGTTTTTAAACTTTTACAAGTCGGAAATTGTTTTGGATTGTTTTTGGATGAATACTAGAGCAAAAAACTGAGAAAGTAGTGCGTCATCTCGTCAAAGTGGTTTCCGTAGTGTAAACGAACTTTCTGAAAATGTTATCGAACAATTGTTTTGTTTTGCTGTGAAACTGCTGGTTGACGCCTTTGACAGATTCAAAAAGGATGCGACTGACGGCGCGATCAAGGTCTGAGTCTTCAGCTAAGTTGTCGAACAAAAGTTGAATCAAGTCCGCCTGCTGTTTGGAATTTTTCACCAAAAAAGGCAAAAACCTCGCTGAAAAAGTTTAGCACGTTTTTTTACTTCAGCGCCGGTTTAAGAAGAACAAAGTGTTTGGCAATGTCTGTAATGATCCATTTTTGCAGGTACTTGAAGAGAAAGGTCTGACAGACGAAAAACCCTTCAATGTCCTCGGTTTATGTTGCCTGACATGTCAGGCTGACCAGCTGCTTTGTAAAGAACTACTTGAGCCTTCTTAGTGGGCAGCAGAAGGACGGCAGCAGCAATAAGACGCACTTTGCCGAGTGGTCCTCGCGAGAGCCACCAGCGCCTCTCAGTGACTAACCCTGTCTTTGCTGGCACACGCCTGTCACTGAATGTAGTCTCAACGTTTGCACCCTTTCTTCATTAGATTGCTTATCTGATGCTGATGATGACCGGTGAGTGTCACTTCCCAGCAGACAGACTGCATATAAAGGCAGCCGTTTATCACCGATAGCCACAGTCAGTCGGAGCAGAGCTCTCATCGCGTTCACATCACTCACTCATCCATTTCTCACTAGCTCGCATTT
>JAALOO010001243.1_pt1 | contig 18396 bp, 14 predicted proteins | sample 7257641 | NCBI WGS metagenome assembly JAALOO01 (sample SAMN14085613, study PRJNA598686) | mite metagenome | biome: ENVO:01001000; feature: ENVO:01001002; material: ENVO:01001226; isolation source: single female mite from University of Michigan culture on fish food culture... ...
CTAGCTCACAATATATATTTTACAAAAGTACCCCTGTACACTAAAAATTTCCCATAATTTGGATTAAATCGTTTTGAACCACTAAAATGAATGGTTAACTTAGAACTTGGGACTGTTAATCATAAAATGTAGAACAACAAAAATTAGAAAAAAGTTGTGCTATATGTTAAGATTCACTTTTCGTATTTTCCATCAGTCATTTTTCAACTGATGCTGTTTTAGTACGTACTATTTTCTTTCAAAATGTTTCGAAACAGTCAAATCCGAGCAACTACTTTAATGAAATGGTCTTGTCTGGGCTTCTTCGCCGATCTCTGCGACCTGGGCGGCGGTACTGAGCGCCCAAAGACAGAGCCACGCGTCCGTCCATTTGCTATAAGCAGTGTTCAGCACGTCAAACTGGCGTCTAATGCTCGTCTTATGCAGGACCAGGACTTGGCGGAAACTAAAATTAAAGGGAAAAACCATGGGACAGCCATCAACAGAGAGGAAGTGCCAGTCGAACAACTCTCAGCCTACATTGAGTCGAACCTGGATGAGGAGCTAGTTCAACGCACCGCTTATGATCGCAACAACATCCAAACGACGAAGATCATTCAGAACTTGTACGTGACTAGCTTTGGAGGACTCAAAGCCAAGACACTGGGCAACTTCAAGATCAATCTTCTGCTGAATGCGACCACCGATTTGCCCAATGTGACTGCGGCTGGTGTGACCACGCTTCGTGTGCCCATTCTCGAGGAGGAAGCCGATGCCTCATTGTCTCGCTACATCAACGATGTTGCTGATAAAATACACGAGAACTACCTCAAAAACGGTCAGACGGTGCTCTACTGCAGTGATGGCAATCGAAACAGTATGGCTCTGTCTGCAGGTAGTGAATAGTCACCTTTCAAATTACGCTGTTTTTCTAACCACCAGTTTTCTTTATCTTAACTTTTCTTAATCTAGGTTATCTGATCAAATACACAGACTTGCGCCTGTCTGAAGCGCTGACTCACCTAAAGTACACTCGAAAGGGTTTTGCGCATCAGGGCGGGAAGCTTGGTCCCTTTGAGAAGCCGCTGATCAAGTACGCCAGAAAGCTGAAGAAGGTGGACAGCTACCAGGGCTATCAGCCAACTTCCACCACAGCAAAAGGTATGAGAAGTTTGAAAAGCTTTAAGTCTGCGGCAAAAACATCCAGTGGAAAGAAGTCAGTCAAGAAGACCAGCACCAAAAAGAGTCAGAAAACTAGCCGCAACAGTGGTAGCTCCAAAAGCTAGAAAGCATATTTTGGCACCGTTTTTTGCTGTTTTACTAATCTCGCAAACTCTCTGCACTACTTTGCTGTTCTTGTTTTACATTGTACATTGAATTTCAATAAACGCAAAAAAATGAAAAACATTTAAAAAATAAAAATGTTTAAAAACTTACAAATTAAAAATTCAAAAATTTAGATGAATGAATGGCGACAATCAAATGTGAAAGCGCCGACTGCAGAATAATCTGCAGTTGCAGTAGAGGCAAACAGCCACCTTTACTGCGGCACAATGTTGTTAATGCGAGTCTGGAGGCTCTTCAACTCCTGCGCCACCTCCTGGTCAGACTTGGTGACCAACTGCTGAGAGAGGCCCTTGACGATGACCTCTTTAGCCTCGGCGTACTTCTTCATCTTGACTAGCAGGTAGGCCAGAGTGACGTAGCCGTCGATGAGAGCGCCGTTGATGGCGATGGACTCGCGCAGTTTGGCCTCAGCCTCGGCCCAGTTAATATCAGGCAGCGGAAGCTCCTTTCGGATGGCCGCCTTTTCCTCCTCAGTCAGTGAGGAAAGAGCCAGCGCAAAGCGGCCCTCCATAAACAGAACCATGGGGTCCTTTGGGTTCAAGCGAATGCACACGGCGAGGGCGCGCAAGAAGGCGATACTGTACCTGAGGATGAGGAAGAGGAGAAGTAGAGTGGCGATCAAAGTGATGAGTCAGCAGACCACACTATGTGGTCACTGCCACACGTCATCGTCACTTACTTGATCTTCTCGGGGACCGAGACGCCGAGAAGAGCGATCTTGCCGGAGGCCGCCGCCTGCCACAGATGGCCACGGAAGTTGTTGCTGTCCTTGGCGACCACTTTCTCAGCAATTTCTAGAGATTCAGTGGTCTTAGCTTTGATTTCCTTGGGATCATTCATGTTGAGCGTCACTAAAAAGGTCGCCTGAGCAAGGCGAGACAGAATCTCTACATTCTCCGGAGAGTCTTTTGAAGCCTGAGAGATCTGCTCGTACAACTTTTCATAGTTGGCGCCAGTTTTGGAAATCTCAGCGTCCCAAGCCAGCAGGTCAATCACTTTTGGCGGTTGCGATTCCAGCTTAGCGGGAGCAGCCATTGCGTGCTTGTTGGGTTTTGTTGACAAACTCAAAAATTGTTTTCAAAAATGCTAGCAAATGGGTTCAACAAATTCAGCAAACAAAATCAACATAAAATGAGGTGTCATTGCTTGAATCAGATTGTTTTATCGGTTTATCTCAATAATTCGAAGTTCCAAAACTGATTCTTTTTGATCATTTAAAATAAACATAATTTACATTGTCATTTTACTTCAAATCTAACTTAAAAAAATATATTTCATTACTACTTGTCATTGAAAAAAATATTGAGATTCAGCGCTAAATATTTTTATTAGCCATGATGGACTCGCCATCTCTTGCAGTGTGTTTGCAACCTCAAAAACTTGATTAAAAAAAGTATTTTAAAGGTCACTAGAGGTCGCGTCAAATGGGATAATAAAATAATTCAAACGTTTTTAATAAAAGTTAAACTGTGACATTGTTAAAAATATTTAGAACAATTAAAAAACTATAAACGAAAATTGAACATTAATTGGATGTACAAAACTAGTTTTAAATAAACTTGAGAAAATTTCTGTTAACTTTTCAATTTAAACGATGAAATTCTAGTGCTAAAATTATTTTAAACCAATTAAAAAATATTTTTGAAAAAGTGATGTTGCAAAGTTTTAAATAAGGCAATTATCATCGTCATTTAATAGAGATGCTTGGTGAAATGGTCAAGCAAGACAGGACAGTCCACATTTTAAGTTGTGTGTGTGTGAGAGTGAGTGCGTAAGCGAGTTGACATTGAAACGGCAATTGGCAATCGATCAGAGGTCCATGCAAAGTGGTCAAGTCATTAGCGTACACTGAGCAGCTCTGACTGACTCAGCTGGCTCCCTTGCTCTATAGCAAAGGGAGCCAATCAAAGGGATGCACGACTGATGAGAAGCGACTGGCGCCTCAGTGCAACGAAATAGGAAAGCAATCTTGAACGATGCAACAAATACTGATAGTACAAACGGTGCATCAGATGCACTGTCAATTAATCAACTTGCACGCCTTTTGAGGCACTCTACAAATTGGCTTTGAATAAAAAGTCCATCAATTGCGAGGTGTGTTTGAGCTTATACGTTCTAAGTCAAGAAACTACAGCTCACTATAATTAATATCTTTGTTTGTTTTTATTTTCAGCAGTGCAAAATAATGTCAAATAAACATAAACCATAAAATGGCTACTGCTGTTGCTGTCACTGTTGCAGCATCAAGCAAGCGCGGTCAAAGCCGAAGGCCACAGCTATAATGTCGCGTCTGCAGCATGTCATGGGAATTCTCCGGCACATCATCAAGGGCAGAGCATTGTTGTTTGGAGACTTGACTTGATGCGAACACATAGGCATTCACTCTCAACCACTGTTGATGTGTACAATGTGCAAATGTGCATGCAGAAGCACTTCATCCACTTATGGTGGCAAAGGCAGAATAAAGACCAAATTTTAAGAAGGAAAAAAAGTTAAAAGCGGCAACCGTCTTTAAAGCCGACATTCTCATGCACACACACTTTGACAGGATCACTTGTGAGATTGGCTACGCGATTAGTGGGCATGCACCACAACTGGTGCTTTTGGTGTTCAGTGCTCGGGAGACCTGAGACGAAGTAGCTGTTGAGCCCCTTTACTTGAACAATAGACTTCATTTTCATGCGATGCTCTACAGTGTGTGTGTGTGTGTTCACATCGGATCACTATTACTATAATTGGGCCTCTCCTTATCGAATTTAATTGCCGCCGCTTCATTACGATTAGTGGTCCAATAGTCAATTTGCCTGCTAGGCACTTTGATCCCAATGTTAGCACTTTGGCACACGAACATGTTTGCGCTCCTATCACCCAGTAGAGTTGAGTGTCTGTCTGTCTATCTATCTCTTTTTTCGGTGTCTCGGTGTCTGTGTTCAATGTGTGTTTGCTGTGAAGAAAGCGAGCCAGAGGGCGAGAGGAAAGAGAGAAAAAGAAAGAGAAAATGAAAGATACAACGCGTTGTGCCCAAATTTTAATTGTGGACAATGATGGATTACTGGGAGGGATTTCGTACGTTTGCCGTTTATTTAAGTTTTCGCTGCTTTTAATTCGTTTTCGTTTGTGCAAAACATAAAGCAGCTTGGACGAGGAGGAGAGAAAGAGAGCAAACGAGCTTCAGTTTGTTCTCTTTCTTTTTCTCTCAGTGCTCGTAGACAGCCACTGAACGTTTGCACTGCCAGGGAATCGAAAATAGTTGGAAGCTCTCGTCGCAACGTGTCATTTTTGATCAGCGCCAAATGAGAGAGTGCACGGGGAAAGCTGCCATCAAGTGGAACGCACCGACAGGCTGCCATTGACATATCCGACGGAGCAGAGAGAACTGAACTGAGTTGAGCTGAGCTGAGAAAGGAACAGAAACCGAAAAGAGCAAGAGAACACCACTGCACAAACAAACTACTCAACCGGGCTTGTCGCTGGCTGTCCAATGCTGCTCCACTGCTTCGCCGACGGCTTTGTCTGGAGCTGGGCAACCACCATCAACTGAACCAACTGGCATTTCGACGACTCTGACTATAACCGGCGAGAAGACTGCTGATTTGGCACAGGCCGAATGGTTCACTCGCCCCTTGCACATTTTCATCCACCACCGACACAGCACTGGCAAATCACCGATCAGTGCTGGGTCGAGCAAGTAGAGCACACAGCAACACAAACAGATTGCCAGTTTGCAGATCGCTAAGCTGTAATTTGGCTGCCTTTAATTAAAACGTATATCTCGTATGGTCGAGATTGCTACTTTGGCTGTGAGATCCACCCTCGCCCACCTTCGCCCTTCTCCGCTTCGATGGGCGAAGTGCCTTTTTTGTCGCATGTTTGAGCACCGTCTTTGAAGACCATCCATTTGTCGACCGCTTCGGCGTCTGTTTATAGTCAATGGGCTTATCTGCTTGCCATTTGGTGATGGCAGCGGTGATGGTGGAGAAGGTGGCGGTGGAGGCTGTGTGACCGTCCTGGGACCCAAAGTCTCTAGGACCTACTCGATCACAGTGCCGCAGTGGCGTGTCGCGACCACTTCACGCAAACTCGATTAGTCTGTGTGCGGCATAAGGTACACTGAAAAACACACACACACACATACACGCAGACAGTGCCAACACCGACAATGGGCTCTAATGCATATATAATGTATCTAATATTCGATAATTAAAAAATCATTTATTATTTCAGCCGCACGGGCCGACCAAATGTGCACAAATGATTCACACTCGACAAGCCACAACAGCACAGTGAATGGAGAATGGCTCAGTGAATGGCCACTGCAGGCGTGCTTTGTCTGTCAAAACACTTGTAAACGTTTATCTGGTGCTAGTGGTGGCAGTGTGTAAATAATTATCAGTGCCACCGATACGGAGCTATCGGGGCCAGTTTTCTCAGCCATTGGTCAAACAGACTGTGCATGTTGGCAGTGTGTGTGTACTGTCGAACACAACACACAAACTGGAAGAGTGTGGGTCTGTCTGTGTGTGTGTGTGAAGAGCATTTGCATATCTCCAGAGACTCTAATGACTTCTTAGTGCACAGAGGAGAGTGTGGAGGTAGTGTTCAGCGACAGTGCCTGTCACTGACCGCTTTCTCACCTAGGCCCCAGAAGATCGATCGAAAGAGCGGAGCAAAACCTCATCGAGGCCCAGCTAGTCAGTTGGCAGGAGCAGCAAACAGAGCACACACTGCCAGAAGTATAGCGCTCACTAGACACACACCCATGCCATCCCCAGTGGAAGGAAAAGAGAGAGAGCGAGAGGGAAAGGTAGCAGTACTTCTGCTGACTAGTTCGTCCCGCGCGCGCAGCACGACCAATGCTCGAACACTTTAGCATAATGTCCAATGGGTAGTACTGCATTGCTACATTGCTCCATATATGACTGGGAGAGAATATTGCTCAAATGGAGATTTGGTTTGCTGGGTTTTGCCGGTACCGATTGCGCAGTCAGTTGCCTTTTTGGTCTCCCTTATTATTATTGTAAGTTGTCGCCAAATAGCACAGACAACGACAGAGAATATGTCACACTGACTGACTGAGCCTGACGGTGATGCCGTTGCACGTCAGGTTAGTCCCACTGGCTTGAACATATGTCCGACGAGAGACTGAAAGTCTTTTGGTGTGACTTGCTGTCGGAACAGCAGCAGCAGCAGCAGCAGTAGTAGTATGCACCAAGACAGCAGATAATGAATCACTTGGAAGATCATAGAAGCAAAGATTGAACAAAGCACGGCAGAGGAAAAGATAGTGCTTGTGATAATGGCGCTGCTGAAGCAACACAGGCAGAAAAGTGGCAAGTCCGATTGAGGGGAAAAGAAGAAAAGCGAGTTTGATTTCAAGGGACTAATTCATTACGACAGAGCGACATGAGACAGGAGACACCTTTGTCTGATGGAGGGGGGGGGGACATTGTGAACGCAGAAGACTGCAAAGACAAAGGCGCTATCGAGTAGCAGTCTGACAAAAAGAGGAACATCTGAAAGGAAAAGAATAGCTGCTTTTTCCAAGAAAACCGATTTTTTTCTCTGATGTAATACACTGACTGGGAAGTGCCAACAAGAAATAGCATCTGCATCTTTCCGCTGGCAATGTTTCTGCCGTTTTGTTTTATTTTTTCCTTCTTTTCCGTGTGGCTACAGCTGGTCACACAATTTCATGGCAAGTATGCTTTGCGGTGGTAAAGTGATAACCCGCAAGTAGAATTTTACCAACAACATAATCTTATGATGCTAAAGATTTTGTGTTGCCGTTTGCTGAGGAAGTGGCAAACAAAGCGATGGAAAACTATGCACACAGTGCATCTCCCTTGGCCCGCTTCGACGAGCGAAATAATAAATCATTGCAAGCCAAGTCGAATGAGCGCACTCGTTTGTTACCTCGCAATGGACTATCCATTCATCACATCACATCACATCGTGGTCTCACTCTCAGAAGCGACTCTACCGCCGCCGCCGCTGCTGCTCTGTGGTTTCGCTTTCACAGAACACTGATCTCGCCCGATTAGCGCCGTGGATCCTAATTTCTAATTAATTGACCGCACTAATTTAGCAATTGAGTGGCAAATTAGAGCAGAGACACACATACACACAGTGGGTGAAGGAGTAAATGAATGGTGAATTGCTAAGAAAGGAAGAATAATGGCTGTTCTGTCGTTGGCAGTGCTGATGGAGTGCACTCATCAGTGAGTGCACCATCGCCATCGCCAGTGAACAACTGACAAAAAACATCGCCGACTGCAGCTGCCACTTGGGCAAACTGCTTCTTTTGCTGCTGCTGCTTTCGATGTTGTTGTTGAAGCTGCTGATGCTCCTTCTTCAGCAGCTTCTTCGGTCGCTGCACCGCGTGACTGCATCAGTGGAGCTGGCTGCCTGCCACACACACTCAGCATCTATCTCTGGTGGTTGAGGATGCTCGATGCACTGTCTGTCTGTCTGTCTGTCTGTTTTCCAGCTCCGTTTCCCTTGCCTTGCATCCCATTGACCAGTTTGCCAGTCAGCTTAGCATCTACATCTGCTGTCTCGGTATTTGCGTGGACATTGTCCGCACAGCCAGAGTTCAGTCCGCTGCCAGCGGGATCCTATTGCAGTCCACTGTGAGACACTATTCAGCCGAATTCAGACTGCTGGCTGCTGCTGAGACTCGTTTGCTCTTCTTCTTTTTCTTCTTCGTTTTCAGCCTGTCAGCTTGGCACTGCATTGTTCCTTCTGATTGGTGGCGGGCGGTGACGTCACTGTCGACTGCGATGCTAAGTGGGCATGGCCTAGTGCTCACAGTCGGTACAACGTGTGTGTATCTCCTACACTACTACCACTGTTCTCTCTCTCACACACGCCAGCCACCAGGCAATGGACCAGCTTGAGAGAAGGGGCAGAGAAGAGAGAGAGAGAGATGACTGAAGCGGACTAACTGCTGCTGCTGCTTCAACGCAAAGCGGTGTTACAAGTCGAGCAAAGGAGCAAACAGGACTCGGTGCTACGTACGCACATAGGAGCACATTGAGACTTGCCCAATAGCAGCCAACAGAGAAAGAGAGAGCCTGAAGACAGAAGCACGCAATACCTGTGTGACAGAGACTGTGAAGCTCCATCCTTTCTCGAAGCTCCTTAATTCGCATTTCCTTTCTGTCCGTCGTGGGGATGAGTGCGTTGAATGCAGTCGCCAGCTGAGATAAAGTTCGGCGCCAATAGCCTCCACAATAGGCCACTCTTGCTGTTATCTCCAATGCTGTCATCTCGCCAAATTGGACTTGCACGAAAGATGTCTTTAGTTGCTCTTTTGCCGTCACCAACAGGACTGCATTGTTTGAACACCTTCCCCAGTGAGCTAACAAGCATCACCTTCACCACCACTACCACCATCCTCATCCACTAACTCTGAATGCCATTTGTGCCACACTGAATGTCGTCGTATTGGCATTAGTTCAGCAGCACTATTGGAAAAAAAACTACTAGTGATTATCTTCATTCTCATCATCCTCCACTTTTGACTCTCTTCCTCAAACACTATTGCAACAAACACCACCACCTTAATCTGTTGTCTTTCAATTGTCTGTTCTTTACCTCACACCGGTGTCATCGCTCTCACCTCAGAGCGTCTCGTGATTGAGCCAAATGATTATGAACTCGAATGTAGTTTACGGCGGTGCAATGCCGTGTCACAGTGGCATCGGCGGCGCATCCGGTGCCACCGCAGACTACCACCACCACCATCATCAGGGCTACAACCACCATCACTTTGGGGGTGACATTGCCAGCTACTACCCACCACCGCCACCTCCAACCAGTGATCTGCTGCTGAATGGCGGTGGATCAGCACAGCACGGCACTCTGCCCGTCTCCAGTACGCCTCCAGGCAGCACCCATTACTCACCACCGGGTCCATTTCACGGATCGGGTGGTGGGGGAGGCGGAGGCGGTTCCCTGCACGGCAATGGCCCTTTCTCCGGTGAGCCCGTCATCTCTGAACCAAATGGCCTTAGTTACACAAACCTCGACAACCTGGGCGGCGGTGGTGTGGGCGCCTACGGTCCCAATGCCGCTAATTCGGGCCTTTCTCACTCGCATTTTTCTCGCATCAGTCAGTACAGTGCCCCGCAAGGGCCAGTCACGGCGCACAGTACTTCGCAATGTTCCTCGCAGCAGTTGTCCGCCAACTCGACGCCCACTTCCAATCACAGCAACCTCTACTCGCAACCCTACCGGGAGTATGGTTCCAGTAGTGAACAACAACAACAACAACAACAGGCGACCTCCAGTCCAGTGCCCGCTAGTGTGAAGAGTGAATACGGCTCGGGCAGTTCGGTCACTCCGAATGGCACACCCGGCTCCTCACTTCACCACGAGAATGCCCATCTGATGTCGCCCATCAGCGAGTGCTCTCTCGGGCGGACTAGCTCCAGCTCCAGCGGCAGCGCCCACTACCCGAACTATTTGGAGCACCCTGGTCTGCTGTCTGCCCGCACACGCAATGGAGCGGCCTCCTCTGCAGTGTCCAGTGCAGTGCACCACTCGATGCACCTCCACCAGAATGGCCTCGGTTCGCCCTACTCAGTCGACCCCAGCCCCCACTACCCGGACATGACGTGCAACCAGCTGAACGGCAACTACCACCACCACTTAAATCACCTGACCAACCATTTGCAATCCTCACATCACCACTCATCCAATCCAAGGAGCTCTAATCAAAACGCAAACACCAATCTCCTCACCACAGCTCCTGTTCCGCAATATAAATGGATGCAAGTGAAGAGGAACATCCCTAAACCGCAAGGTAAGCTCTCTACAATATTCTCTATTCTTTCGCGCATCCACCGCATTGCCTCGAAATCTGAGCCTATCATTAGGTGGACAAATCGGTCTGCGATGACTAGTCAAGTTTGCATTTGTCACCGCAAAATTTGTTAGTGGTTGCATCTTTTATCAATTATACTGTCAAGTGAAGAGCAACGGCAGCGCACCAAGTACTCCCGATCACAGTTTCTGTGACAATGTCAGATTGGAGCCATTTGTCAGCTGGCTGAGGATACCTATTCCCCGGAGTGCACTCAATCACAGCGCCTGCCACCATCGGTGTTTGGCTAGTCTCACACTCTCATTCGAGGAGGATCGAGTGAAAGCGTTTTTTCTTGCGAGCGCGCGGGGGCACACTCAATTCCCAATCGATTCAATCAAAGCACCATCGTGTTTGTATCTTTCCTTTCTTCTCCTGCGTGGCGTTGTGCCTGTACGAAGACTAGTCAAATATGGCTTCACTCGTGTAGTGATGGATTTATTTTTATTTTAATTTTATAATAGCAAAAACTTGTTTCGTTAATTCGGCTGATTTCCTGCTATCATCGCATGTTCATGTAGCCTGCTGACAGTGGCAATTAGTGCACTCACCATCAATAGCACCAGAAACCAGTGAACACTAAACGGAGTAATGGAAATAATGAACAAAATATAAGTAAAAACACATAACACATCACGAGTGTTTTTTGGATAGAAGCCGTTCTCTGACTGACCAGTAAATGGAACTGGCAGTCGATTCTATATAATACGGCACAATTAGCGTAGTAGCTCGCTAACAAGCGGATAATTGGACAACATTCTGGTAGACAGGAACCAAGCTGGTAGTAATGTGTTTTTAATTTAGTTTATAATCACCAGTAAATTAAGTGTGAAGCTGCAGTATATAGAATCGACTCCCCGTGTCTTGCAAAGTTGAGTCTTCTTTAGCTAAGACAGACTAGCGAACTGAACCTCTTTCGTCTCTAAATCAACTTGATCTCAGGCCGTGGAAGCACGTAGGAAACTCGCCCAAACGGTGCGCTGAACTAATTGACTGCTTTGCCAATGGTGGTAGTGGTGGCTGTACTGTGAAGAAATTTGCATGCCTCCAATTGAGGGGATCATTTATTAGGATAAGGTCAAGCAAAAACTGTCAACCTGTCAAGTGGGCAGTTTGCAGGTTCAAGCTCTTCAGTCAATTACCGGTCACTGCAACCACACTGATTAATGGAAGTAATTATTTGCTATTGCCCATTGTGCAGCTGAGCAATGCCAGTGCCACTGGCCGACTGCCTGTCCGGTCATCACTGTTCAAATGATCACTAGGACCGTACAATTGAATCATTTACTGGTGACCCTCTTACCGTTTTCGACCTTGTTACCTACTACCGTTGCTGTCGTTGCTGCTGCTACTGCTATCGCAGACCACGGGCCTAGACAAATGAAGTTGTCCACAGCAGTGGAGCAGCCACAGGGCCTTTGGCTTTGCAGACAAATGACAAGGAACCATTAATTCAATCAGTCAACTGCTCTAATAGAAATGTTTAATGTTCACTCTTGTCTGCTCACTCTTGTCTGCTCATGCTTCTTTTGGCACACACTCGTTCGCACACACGTTGAGCTGTGGCTGTGTTCCAGAAACAAACATAAACACACTCAGCTCAGCTCAGCAGCAGCAAGCAGGATTAATGGTAGCGGTGATTAATGAAGCTCCCCGTGCCCCGGCGCGTCGTGTTGATCGCGCGCCCGACTGCAATTAGCGTCCTCTTTATTCGGGGCCAGTTATTCATTCATTCGCACACACTTACACAAACACACTCTCACAAATGCATAGAAAGCAGCCAACAGGCTTCCTCATCTAATTGAATTCAGTCTACAGTTGGCACTGTCTGCAGTGCCGTCACAAAGCGGACTATTATTATTAAAAATGGACTTGCTGTCCCTTTTCCTCTTTTCTTTTTTGCCTTTTCTTTCCTCTTCCTTTTCCTTGCAACTGCTTTTATTATTACTCACATTTGCACATATATTTTTTTCACTTCCTCACTGTCTCGCTCGCTCACATTGGCAAACACGACGACTACCAGCAAGCAAACCAGTCGAATACGGTGGCTACGGCGGTGGTTCGCCAAACTCTGCCGGCTCCTTGAACAGCATCGCCGCTGTGAGCGGCTCCTCGCCATCAAGTCTCGGGGCAGCTGGCGGCAATAACGCCGCCAATAATAACACCGGCCGAACCAACTTCACAACGAAACAGCTGACTGAACTGGAGAAAGAATTCCACTTCAACAAATACCTTACCCGGGCAAGGCGCATCGAAATTGCCACCTCGCTGCAGCTGAACGAAACGCAAGTCAAAGTAAGTGCCACTGGCAGTGCTTGCATATTTTGCCTGTCTTCTGCTACCCCTTTTTTCTGGGCCAATTACTCTTCAATCGATTATTATTGTTATTATTATTTATTCATGAACGTAAAGTCGTGCATCTGCTCCCTAGTACCTATATAGGGGCGAGGTAGTGCGCCCACTGACAGGCTTGTTGAGCTGCACTTTACGACTGTATTTTCTAGTCTAGCTACATTGTCCTCAGTGTGTCTGTGTGTATGCTGTGCGACGCATTGCATGTCACTTTGGCGTTGGCATGCTTGCATGCATTCATTCAGTCATTCTTTGACTTCTTGGGAGCAGAGTTTGACTCGACTGCTTCCAGGGTGCACAGAACAATTGCTGGGCTAGCGCTAATTAGAGGCAGCAAACTGTAGAACTTGTTGTTTAGAAGGGAACTGAAAGAATGGAGAATGTCTAAGATGCGTTGGTGCTGTTGATGCAGTTGGAGAGTGTGCTAGTGTGCACCGAGGTGCAGTGTAATTTTAGTTGTCTCTCGCTGTCGCTGTTGATGCCCTCTTCGTCATCGAGCTCTTCGGCAATGCCTGGCCATTGTGAAGTACAAACTGCAGCACAAGCAGCAGTACGATCAGATGCTATTTTGGCATCACATCTCAAAGAAAGAGAGGGAGAGGGAGGGAGGAATATAGCCGAGGCAGACACTGGGGATCTTCTAGAGGGCACATACATGCAGACAATGTAAGCACAGCACGAAACTGTTTCAGTGGTGATGTGCCAATGCACTATAGACCACACTGTGATGATGCCCCATGATGATGACAACGGCACAGACAGAGGACTGCTGATGCTGCCGTGAGATGCTTGTCTCTAGGCTGAAGAAAAGTGAACAAAATAAAAATGAGCTCCTTCTTTCTCTCCTTTCAATCTCCTCCTGATGTTCAATGTCTCCAGCTGTCCTCTGTAATGACGGCAGCTTCCTGTCGCTGACTGCCAGTGACAAAAGATTCTCTGTCGAGTGGCATCAATTGCACAATATCAACCAGTAATAGCTGCTGGCCGGCCTTGAGCCAACCCATTTTCCACTTAATTCTGTTTTCAGTGGCAATCGTATCTAACTAATTTCTGTTTTCCTTCTCTCAATACTGTTGCTACAGATATGGTTTCAGAACCGACGAATGAAGCAGAAGAAGCGCATGAAAGAGGGTCTTATTCCTTCTGACTCGACCTCACCGCCGCCCCACTCTGCCGGTCTGTCCATCCACTCGGACTCGTCCAATCCGGCATCAACATCGCCCAAGCTTAGCGACGGCAGCTCTACACTGTGAAGCAGTCAGTGTGTCCGCCATCACAATCACTACCACCACCACCAGCATCGAACATCACCGCCAAAGGCGAGCTACTGGCTGAGAGTTTGACTTTATCACCACCACGACCACCACTGTCCGTCAAGCTCCAAACCCCGTCAAGTTGAAGAGTGGTGGAGCAGTTGAGCAGGCCAAAGTTTCCACCATCATCGGCCACTACTTTTTCAGCCAATAGCACGCAACGCGTTCTGGCACAAATAACAGCCAAATCTTTTGTCTCGCACTTTGGTTGCTGAGAACTACTGTGCACCGACATCTGCACCGAGTCCGCCGCTGTCAACTGCTCACACACTCACAGTTTGTCTGTCTGTCTGTCTGCAGTCCCGGGCCACTGGCACTGGCCTGAATCGCTGCTGCTCAGGCTGCTCCAGCGAAGCATGTCCGGCCAACTTTTTTCCGCTGCAATCGGGCCCGCATCTGTAATATAGTTGCTCTTTTTTTTCTCTCGGTCCCTGTTTTCATTGCGAGCTCTTTCTCTCTCTCTCTCTCTCTTTTTGTCCTATCTTTTTCTCTCTCTCCCCAATTGTCCCACTGTTTGGTCATTCCATTTTATCCTTATTTAATCGACACTTTGTAATTATACGTTGTTGGGTTTCTCCGCTAGTTTGTAGAAGTTATCATCATTCACCCTCCACACCGATAGCCACTATTAACCTATTGACAATTTTAACTTATTTGTCTTTTATTATTTTTATAAAATCTATATCCCGAATAAAAAACTCTCTGCGCTACCGGCACCGTTTTGTTTTACTCTTGCTTTGCAATTTACTAGGGGCTCATTTGTCTGCAAACGGCCATGAGCGAGTCCACTTGTCCACTGGCAGTGACCACCGGCAGTCAGCAGGCATTCTTCTGTACCAAATTGGCCCTTTGACGTGCTGCTCTCCACAGAGTGAACACTAGTACCTCAGTGCCGAAGTTGGGCACTCTCTTTGGCGTAGTGCAGAACGGCACATCACACTAATTTGCGCCCAATTGGCGGCTATGTTCGCCTCGGTGAGAAGAGGAGACGAAGCGGCGAAAATAACAGGCGACCGGGCGGCGTTGCAGCAGGCACGCATCGTCGCTGCCGCTGTCGCCCTCTTCGCCCCGCGTTCCAGTGATCAACCGATGGCGCCGAGTGCCGCCGTCGTCGACGCTGCTCTCCTTCTTCGCTGGCTGCCCCAAAGTGCTGCACGAACCAGGCACTCACTCTACTCACTCTGCTCGTAACGTGCTCGTCTGCGTCGAATTAAAAATCAATTCATCATCTGCCTGGCTATAATCAGTCAAAATCAATGCACTTTTGTCTTTGCTCTGTCCCAGTGGTTGAACACACTGCTTCGACTGAACTGTGTGCAACAATTTTGGAAACACACTGTCTTTACCGACAAACTGAACTGAAGACAAAAATTAGGATAAAAGAAGCAAAAGATGAAGCAGTAGATGAGAGGAGGAGAAGGTGGTGATGGTGATGGCGGAGGACAGAGTGGCACATTTGGACAACATTAGAGTGGAACAACGCTCGGCTGGCAAGTAATTCAATTTGGTGCCGTACTGTGAGTGCAGGAACTGTCACGCAATGGTAGTGCACTGCACGCACACAAACAGAACACACCGAGAGACATCACCTTAGCGAGAGAGGCAATTGCCAAATGGACAGGCTAACGGAGGAGGAGATCGTCTCAGCAGACTTTCCTACCTCCATACAGTTAGGAGCACAATGAGCAACTAAACTCGGTAATGCTCGTCACTGTGCGTGCCAACGACGACAACAACAACAACAACAACAACAACAAAGACAACGACGACGAAGACGAAAACGACAACAGCATTCTTCGCATAATCATCCACTCAGTGACGGCCAAAGTTACAGAAAACCTAAAGTCCTCTAACTGAAGTAGAAAAGTTTACACTTGGTCTCTTTTAAAAGCGTGTGCATCGTCTAGATTATCTTTCCACTGCCATTAAGTGCACGTGTTTATGTAGCATCTGTCCACACAAGTGGGCACTGTTTGTGCAGTTTAGTCAAGTTTAGTCGCTCTCTACAAGATTTATGATAATGATCAATTACTGTGAGTAAAAATATTTGTAAATTCAAGAATTTGACGTTTTAGAGTGGCATTGGCCGGTGTACATATTTAATGACTTTGCGCACTGGGTCGGCTTATGGTCAGCGATAGTCGCACACTTAGCATAATTAATGACACCAACCGCAGTGAGACACCGCTGAACCGTCTTCTCTCGTTGCAGAGTGCCAAGTGCCGTCGGCTCTCAGGTTTCGCAGCGGCGGGGTGGCTTCCAGACACTACAACTTCGACTTAAACTACTTCTTCTTTTTCTTTTGATTTCTCTGTTGCAGTGACAATCACATTTTAACCTGTAGCCCGTAACAGTCTGACTTATTCGGTCGTTTTCGGAGCTTTTGGAACTCGAACAAACCAACTGGGAAACGATGACGCCTCGAGTGCAGTGGCATCGCTGATCGAAGCTGCCAGTGAAATAGCAGTGGCTGCATTTGAAAACATTCAAGTGAAACCTATATGACGGCCAAGTGTTGCTATCATGGCCTCTCCAGTCGTGGTCGTGGTGCCCGTTTGTTTCAATCAACAGTTGAGGTGGTCAGGACTAGTGGAGTTGCTGTTGCAGGCAAAGCAGCCAACGGGCCACAACAAATTGAAAAATAATTACACAGCACAAAGGCACGCAGCTCTTCACTGACTGGCTGGCGTTAGTATCCGCGAGCACAGTTGCTGATGCTGATGTAGCTGCGGCAGTGGCGGCGGCCACAGCAGCATCTTGATCTGATCCTTTGTGCCATTATCCCTGCAAGCACGATAATTAAGCTTGCTCCTTCCTCCTCCTCCTTTGTTATTCAAACTCTTTCTATCCTCGGTTATTTACGCGCACGGCACAAACTTACAGGCGCACAGACATGCACGACAGTACATGTCGGAGTGAACCGAGATTGAGTGCACACTCGCTTAATTGCCGAGCACTGGAGTCACAATCTTCGAAGTTGGCTCGATGATGCCACGATGTAGTCTGGCCAGCCAGCAATCCAGGCAGCCAATCCGCCTGTTTGCAGCGGAAAACACTGGCTGAACTGCGTGCCTGGAGATGGCCAATTCTTCTTCATCCACCTCTCGTTGGCTCACACCGACACTGATCACGCTTTGTGCGCAAACAGTGCTAGCAAGCAGAGTAACTTCAGCAAAGCGGCACTCTCTGCCAGAGCTCGTCTGTATGCTCGTCCTATCATGACAGCATCTCGATTGTCTGCATCCTTTCTCGCATTGTCTTAGATTTTAATTTAATTTGCCTTAGGCTTGCATGCATGCAACGATTCCTTCTCCTTCTCCGTCCATTTCTCTCTTCCACAGCGGTCATGTCGCCGCTGCTTTGTCTCACTACCACTCTCTGCCACAGGCGTCACAGGCAAACAATCAGATGAACGCTTGTAGTGGTGATGGTAGTGGTAGTGATGCTGCTGTAGAGAACAATTAAAATGCGTCTCTTTTTAAAACTGAGCACACCTGAAAGAGAATGGTCATAGGAGAGAGCGTCCATTCTGGCAAACATTCACACATCGCACAACACGGCACCGAAAATGCTGCTAAATTAGCAAACCAATCAGCCCAGCTATGTAAAGCCCCTGATTGCCTCAGTGCCTAGGTAATCAATCTAACCTAATAGAATTTTGTTTGAAAATTAATTTACAACGTTTCTCAGTGTATAGCGACACATGCTTTCTTTGTAGGCGGTTTCAATGTCAGAAGTAGCTGAATAAGAAAAACATTTTAAGGCAAAAGTTTCACCAATAGGTAGTGATGGGCTGGGACGTCAAAACTGTTTCTTTGTGCCTGAGGTAACAGTGGTCGATATCGAATGTGTGCAATCGTCCAGTTGGTGAAACAGCTAGTTGCAAACAACTTTTTGCCCAAAAAAGTCTAAAATAGAGGAAATTGAGAAACGCCCTTTTCCCGAACCAGTAAAACACAGGGCAAACCTTAGGAACATTTCAGCACGCAAAAAGCCACTAAGTGTGCTGAGAAAACTGCTGATGTTGATGTTGCTCTCAAGACAAGCAAGCCATCAAGCAAAAACATCAGAAGCAGAAGCAGCAGCGAGAGCCGAAGTAGAAGAAGAAGAGTGCAAACTTTGTGCAAGTGCACAGTGTCTGCCTCAGAGCGCCATTGTGTCTGTGGTCACTCTAATTAGCAGTCCATTGTCTGGTAATTAGCGAAGGAGCCGCATCTCGCAGAGGACGAAAGCGCATCTTTCTATCTCTTTCCTTTCGCTGCACTTGGCAGACTTTTGGGCAGACTGCTGGTGACTCTGACCGAACGACGAGGATGGCGAAAATGGCGAGGATGGCGTGACAGCAGCCGCATGTGTGCAGCAGCAACATCAACATCAGCAGCAGCCACAATGACCAGGCTCAACATTGCCAAACAGCGACCACAGACAAGTGCAGATTGGGAGTCATCGGAGGGCTCTATCAGTGCGCATTCTGCTTCGCCAGAGAAGGAGAATGAGAGAGAGAGAGAGAGAGAGAGAGAGAGAGAGAGAGAGAGAGAG
>JAALOO010001244.1_pt1 | contig 18390 bp, 14 predicted proteins | sample 7257641 | NCBI WGS metagenome assembly JAALOO01 (sample SAMN14085613, study PRJNA598686) | mite metagenome | biome: ENVO:01001000; feature: ENVO:01001002; material: ENVO:01001226; isolation source: single female mite from University of Michigan culture on fish food culture... ...
GAGAGAGAGAGAGAGAGAGAGAGAGAGAGAGAGAGAGAGAGAGAGAGATGAAAGAATGAGAGAAATAGGCAATGGCGATGGACAGAAATGGCAAAGATGAGAGTAACAAGAAAGGGGCAACAGTACCGCTGAGCGAGTGCAGATCAGTCAGTGGCGACCAGAAGTGAGTAAGAGAGAGAGAGAGAGAGAGAGAGAGAGAGACGCATCAATGGGGTGGGAAAGACCGTAACCAAATGTCACAATATGTGGGGACCAGAAAGATCAGAGTGGGTGGGTGGGGTGGTGTGGAAGAGGGCGATGATCACAAGAGAGGCGGCGATGCCGTGCTATTGCCGTCTTCTTCACAACGGACAGAACAGGAGTGATAAGAGCAAGAGTGTGAGGTGCCGATAAAAAAAATAGTTTGCAGCCATTTGGTGATAGCGAAATGTATAATAATATGAAGTGTAAATGTGTGTACTTTGTGTGCAATATAAGGTGTATATTATTATTATAATGGTTATTACAAGTTCATAAGAGGCGTAGTTTGAGTAGTCCGTAGCAACAGCATTGCTACGCTGCGCCTGATTTTGGCGCCAAACAGGTGTGTGAACGCAAGGCGAAAAGACCTAACAGGTTTGTTTGTTGCGCTCACAGGTTGATTAGGCGGCGTCAGTGATTATATTCACAAAAGAAGGCGCTCTCACTGAGGCTCTAAAAATGGCTATAAAAATAGACGTGATCACAAAGACTGGGTTCGGAGTTGATCGAGATGAAGGCTTTCAGTCATCAAGAACGATGGTCGGAGGACGTGGTCGCTTCTGACGACGAGTTTTAGGCGCCATGCTCTTACAATTAGTGTTTGTTATCCTCACCGAGTTGGTACTATTGGCAGCTAAACTCGAGTCATTGTACAGAGTGGGTAGAGGCTGCTTAGTCATGCGTTGGAGTTCAGTAGATTCAAAAGCTGTCCGTTTTCCAGTCTCTCGCATCGATGAAGTAAGTAAATGGTCGTTAGATGCAGTCGGATTTAAGTCACTGCCCGAAACTGGCATAGTTGTGAGTGTTGTTTGCTGTTGTTGCCTTTGATGATTACTTCGCTCAATCACGTGAGGCAAAAGCAAAGGCAGTTCTACTTTCACTTGATTATCAACAGTCGGACTGTCAGACCGCTTGAATCGTTTCGTCTGTGTGGGTTGACTAGTGTTGCAAGACAGTAGGGCTTTGGAATCAAATACAGAACCGTATTGGCCACGTTCAGTTGTACAGTGTTGCTGAGGACGGTGGTTTATCACAGAAGTTTCAGTTATCGAGTCACACTCCTCCTTGAGAGTGGCCAGGTATGCAGTTACTTTGTTTGCCGGAACGATTGCTTCTCTGTAGGGTTCAGAGCGGTGGCTCATCGCCAGGTTAGTGCTGTACGGTGTGCCAGAGTAAGTTGCGGTTGTCGGTGAGTAGTGGGCCATGTCAGAGGAAGATGGTGATGTCTCTTTGGCAGGAAGGAGAACTTTGACTGGTGCTGTGCTCATCAGATGCTGCTGCTGAGAGAGCAGGGGACAGGCTGCAGTGGCAGTGCTTGGCTGCACACTGTGGCCAGTGGACTGAGCATTAGTATACTGAAGGGATAGTCGCGAAGAGGTTGAGGAGAGCGACAGTGAGCACTTGGTGTTCGCCTGGTTAGCCTGGTCGAGGTGAGGATTGTAGAAGCCAGTGGTGCCATTGCTTCCCCTGCTGCCAGTGCTACTGCCCGAGCTAGTCGTACTGCAGGACTGGTGGTGACTGCTCAGTGACTGTATTCCCGAGTCATAGGCAGAGTTGTAGCTGGTGGCAGATGGCACCTTGTTGTTGCTGTACACCACTTCGATTCGCGTGTCCACCGCCTGAGCCAGCTCCTCCTCCTCCACCCCTTCACTGTTTAGAACCTCAAAGTGGTCGACCACCTTGCTCTTCTTTCCATTCTTTCTCGGACTAGTGATTGTGTGCTTCTTTTTCAGCTTCATTTTGAGCGTTCGTTTTCGTTCATTCAAAGAGCATTTCGGCAAAGAGTCCTCAGTGGACCTTCCAGCAGACCCAGAACTACTTGACAGTGAGGTGGATGTGGCAGAAGTGTGATGGTGAGAAAGTGTAGTTGAGGAGGCAACGGTGGAAACGCCATTTGGACAAGATGAACCGTAAAAGCACACAAGACCAGACTCCTTGCAAGGACAGCGCACTTGAAAGGGCTGCAGCATTGGCGACTCTACAGTTTCAGAAAGCCACGGATGTCGCATCAGCTGGCTAATGGTCAGCCTTTGAGCAGGATTCACAGTCAGCAGGCCATTTATCACAGATTTAGCTTGAGAGGACAAGTTCAAATAGCTTGACCACAGAGGACCGTCAAGGTTGAACTCATCTTCGGCAATGATCTTTTCAAGAATAAAGTTGGCACCTGAAGCATCGTGCTTTTTCAGTGCATACGATTGAAAAGGAATGCGACCAGTAAACATTGTGAAGAGCACTGTACCTAAACTCCACGCCTGAAAGGAAACGCGACAAATGATCTTATTAGACTGAACATACGCAGAGTTTGTCAAACTTACATCACAGCTACTGTCGTAACCATTGGTGCTGTAGAGTGAAGAATAGTTCTTTTTCTTCAAATTCAAAGAGTGAGTGTGGCTCTTTGAGATGGCTTGGTGAAGCACCTCGGGGGCAGCATAGTTGAGTGTGCAGCAAGGAGTGCGCATCAGTTCGCCATTGGCACCAGTGAAAGATCGAGCGAAACCAAAGTCAACCAACTTGACGTGATCATCAGTAGAGTCCAAGAAGAGGACGTTCTAACAAGAAGAAACCCGGTACAGTTAGACAAACTAGTAAAACAACACAAAAACAGTCGAAAACCACTTACTTCAGGTTTAAGATCGCGATGAACGATTCCATTGGTGTGCAGGTATCCAACAGCCCAGACTAGTTGCTGAAAGACTCGTTTAGCTTCCGCCTCGCTGAATCGTCTGCGCTCTCTAATGCGCGACAGCAGCTCTCCACCACGCAGCAACTCCAGCACAATGTACGTGTGAGATTCATCCTGAAAGACCTCCTTCAGCGCAACGATGTTCGGGTGTCCTTGGCACTGGCGCAGAAGTGTCTCCTCCTGCAGTGACACGTCGTACACGGCTCCGGTGACCGAGTCGCGTCGTCGGTGCCGACTGAGAATCTTCACTGCGTAGGCCACATTGGTGTACTTGTGCACACACCGACAGCACACTGAGAAGCTGCCGTCGCCGAGCCAGTCATTGTCGTTGAGAGCAGCCCCCTCGGCAGTGTCCGGCATCAAGTGGTACTTCTGGAAGAATTCATTCTGAAGAGAGCCACTCTTCGAAGCATCAACTAGTTTGGCAATGTCAGGTTTCAGCCGACGACTGTTTGTTTGGGCCAGAGTGGCGGCGGCAGTAACAGCTGGTGCGGCTGGTGAGGCATCAAGAGGAGGTGACTTCTGAGCAACGACCAGTCCGTCTTCGAGCACTACAGAGGGTGTCACAAATGAGTACCCTCTGAAGAGATCAGCATCCTCCATAAGCTCTTCCAGACCAGCCTGGTCTGTTGTGGCGGGGGCGCCCTGTTTGCCGTTTGGATTGTTGTTGCTGTCAGCCAAAAGCAGCGACACCTTGGGCACCATTGAGGTGAACTCCTCAGAAAAGTTGCTCACATCTAACTCGTTGCTGATCTTTGGCGTGAACGGGGCAGGCAGTCGACGGGCGGCCAGATCATCCCACTTGATTGATTTAAAGAATGAGTGACGCTTAATTTCCTCAGCATCAGTCACACCACCGCCGAGTCGCTTTCGAGGATCCTTGACCAGAATTAACTTGAGCAAATCCATCACCTCAGCAGAGAGATTATTGGGAAAAGGTGGATTGGAGCGCAGAATGCGACGTGAGATCTCTTGTTGGGTGTTCTTTTCACCTTCCACAGTGAAAGGTGAAGCGCCGGTAAGTAGTTCGTAGATCAGCACTCCAAAACTCCACCAGTCCACTGAAATAAAAAAATGATTTTGGTGATAAGTAAAGTTTGTCGGTGAATATTTCCCTAAACCAAATCTCGCAACAGCGCAATACACTTACCGCTATAATCATGACCAATGGGTCCTCCGCGAACGATTTCTGGTGCCATGTACTCGATGGTGCCACAAAAGGAGAAGGTTCGTTGCTCAGTCTCATGAGGTAGAAATTGCTTGCACAGGCCAAAGTCAGTCAGCACAATGTGCCCCTCCGAATCGAGAAGAATGTTTTCCAGCTTTATATCACGATAGATAATTCCTCGCTAAATTCAAAACAATCAAAAGGTTACAGTCAGCTCTACAGTGTGTGTGTGTTCATCAGTACTTTATGCAGCGACTCCAGTGCGAGAATCAACTCTCCGGCATAGATGCGCACCGCATCCTCGGTGAAGCTGTCCCGCTGGTAGAGATGCGTAAACAACTCTCCCCCACTGACGTAATCTGCCGGCGTAACAAAAGGGAAACAGCTGATTAGATTCAATTGCGTCATTAGTAGGTTATAAATATAGGAGCAGTACCGAGGATAAGGTGCAGTTTGGTAGCTGTCTGAAAGGCGTAGTGGACCGTGACGAGGAAGGAAGTGTGCCGGATGTTCTCCAGAACTTGGCGTTCCGTTTTGGTGTGCTCTAGGGTCTTTTGCTTGAGAACGATTGATGCCTTCTTAAGTACTTTCATGGCGTACAACTTCCCGTGGTCAGAACCGCCAATTTTACGCACAAGAAACACCTGACAAAAAAATGGTGAGATATTAGCAATGGTTAAAAACTAAAAACAGAACTTTTGTGCAAATGTGCATACCTTTCCGTAAGCTCCGGTGCCAAGGACTTTGAGGATTTCAAAGTCTGTCATGTCGACAGTCCGCTTGGCCATTTTGTGGCGGCTGTGAGAATTCTTGTGGCGGTTCCGATGGTGCCGAGTGTAATATGGTTTGGTCGTTGAAGTGTAGGCAGTCAAATTAGCCTTGAAGCCATTTGACTCCTTTTGAGCTGTGTCATCACAATTGTTTCGATTCACTGCGGCACAAAGAGAATATAAAAATAAAAAAAGTTAGTTGAGGATTGATCTGTGGTTTACTGTATAAACAATAACAAAACCGGTGACACAACGTTTCACTGTTACACAACTCATTATGTTGCGCTCTCTGCACGACAGTTTCATCAAGATAGCAACACTAGCAACACTAGCGCTCTGCACAATCAGTAGCTTTCTCCTCCGTCTCTCTTTCTCACTCTCTCTTCCAATCAAACGAATCCACGGCCGTACGAGACTCACTTTTGTACGTAATGGTACGCTGTTGTTGTTATTGGTATTGATGTCTGTTCTCTTGTAGTGCTGTGATGTTAGCGGCACCAAATAATGTGGACACACTGTAATCACACTTCACGTGTGCCTAGGAGCACTGTTCTATTTGCTGATGGAGTTGACATTGAGAAAACCACTGCCCCAGAAAACAGACACTTGTCACCAAGAAGGTTTCGTGATGGAGCGCCCGTTTTAAGTTTCCAAAACCAGAGAGAATATTCACCAAGATTGCGCAATGGTGTGCAAAATTGTGAAAACATTCTAAATGGTCACGAGTGGACTGCAAAGAGTGCTTGCGCAAACAAGTATACTGCCTGCTGGTGGTGACCGAATCGAGATTGAGCTACGCTAACTTCTCTCAATTTAGTTTCTCTAGAGGATTCGTGTCATGTGCCGTTTACACTCTCACTATGTGATGCCGTTTTCTTTGGAGCTACAAAAAACAAATAACTGCCCTGCTGCACGTAATGAAGGAACTCAAAGGGGGAAGGAGGATAAGATACCGTGTTAGAAAGCATTTACATAACAGCCATTCGGACTACTGCTGCGGATGCTTTCTATCTGCCAGCCTGCAGATAGTAGACAGTCGGTCAGTGGTGGATAAATGAACGGTGCAGCTAAAGCGGCGTTTGCATGCTCTATTCGGCCGACGCCGCGGTAAGTCTCCAGCGGCGAAGACTCAGCAAGACGACCACCGAGCAGAAGTTGAGACGCCACTCTCTCGGAGGGAGCCACTCAATTTCCAGTTTCGATTGACTTTGCAGGCGCACGCAGAGTCTGTGCTGGATAGTAAGTGGCAGCAACAGCCACTGCGACGGTCATTACGGAGAACTCGTGTTCGCCAAACTCAAGCGACTGGCACAATCTCGAGCGGCGTCGGTGCCGCTGGCTAACACAACTGTAAGAAAGAAAGAGAGAAAAGGACTAGTAGAAATGGTAGTAATCATCACTGACAAGAAGGAGTGAGCACTTGCATGCAAAAAGTTGTCAAATGGCCAAACAGAAACCGCGACACTGAGAGAAGGAGTGCGCGCGAGAGAGGCAAAAGATGCTCGCGCCATGGTGACCTCAATCGAACGTAGGAATGCGCCGACGAGTTCAGGCGGCGGAAAGAGCACAGACTTCTGGTGGTGGTGAGGGACACACTTGAAGACACAGACGAAGACAGAGCCACAGACAACACGCAGACAGCGAGAGTGATTGATCGGACAAGTGCTGGAGAAGTGCACCGGTGTTCTCTCTCTCTCTTTACTCAGTCAGTTACCGAGAGGACCAGCCCAGAAAGATGGAACTTCTTCCCAGAGTACTCATACTGCCCTGAAAAAAATTCAGGTCGTCGGCAGCACGGTTGGTGCAGTGGTCAGCTCATCCAGCACTGAAAGAGGCAACAAGGCAACTGCAACATGTGGTCCCCAGTGGTGCTTTGTTCGGAATTGCAGATGGTGATGCACGCTGAAGTTGAAGCAGAAGCAAAGCTGGTGTTGCACGAGTGCTGCAGTCTGCTGACTTTACAGCACAGTGGGCAGGCAGACAGAAGAGAAGACTGAATCCAAACTCGGCGTAGGATCGATCACAAGCTATCAATTAGAAGTGTGGAGAGTGAGGGGCAGAGAAAGTGAAGGCAGTAATGGCAGCAGTGCATCTCCGAGTGCAACCACTGAGCGAGCCAATTACAGCTCGGCAATTAAGCGTTGCAGTGACCACCAGCCAGTGAAACTGACCAATGCAGTCTGTCTGTCTCCTCTCTGCGCACCTGTCACACTGACAGGACCGTTTCTGCTAAACGGACGACCACAGCAATCACTGCACTGTACATTTGCCAGTGTACAGGCACTACTGTACAATCATCAAAAGTCTGACGGAGAGGGAAATACACTCAGATGAACAACGGTTTCTAACATCAAAACAAGGTTTAACAATGTCTGTTTAGTGAACAACACGTGTTACTAATGAATTTTCAAAAGGCATTTGAAGAAACCCAACCAAAACAACCATCATCAACAGAAGAATCTAGTCTAGAACTAATCTGCTCAGCTGAAACCAAATGGCGGTAGTTGAAATACAAAACGGAACAGTTCCTGGCAAATGTCCGAAAATCTAAAAATAGTCATCAACGGCTAATCAGTGTGTTCACTAGTCGATAGCTGGTTAGCTGCAGCTACAGCATCAGTAGCTGCTGTTATTCGACTTTCTCCGCAGATTTCCCCGTGGTGGACTGACAGCTGCACTGACCATTACCACCACCAGCAGGACGAAGACGATGGCGACAACAACAACAACATCAGCTCTACCACAAAGAGCACCGCCGTGGTAGCTGAGCCGAGCTCCCCGAGCTGCTGGAGCTGCTGCGATCTCGATCGATCACATTCCAGTGAGGACGCGGTGCGTACAGCGACGGCACAACAGGTAAAAATAATCAACTTCACTGGGAGAAAAAGAAAAGCACGGCGGCGTAATGTAGCACTTAGCTCGCTGGGCACAATGTAACGGTGACTCGAGAAAGAGCAAAGAACAAGAAAAGGAAAGAAGGAAGGAGAGAAAGAGAGAGAGAAAAAAAAAGAGGCAAATGAAGTGCCCAATGCTCGTCGATATGACAGGACGAGTTTGTGGCCCGGTTTGTGGCGCAGTCAGCAAAGAGAGAGCAGATAGGGAGAGCCAACTCGGTGAGGACGAATCAGTGCGCAGCGCTCGCTGACAGGACGAAGAAAGTGAAGTGAAGTGAAGTGGCAGGCAGGCAGCTACACTGAAGGATGGCGCCCGGTGCCAGCGTCTCGAGACTGCAGCAATCCAGCAACTCGTGCTCCAACTGGCGCCTCCGCAGCCTGCGTGCGAATGGACACGGCAGTGGAGTGCTGAACAAGGCAAAGTGGCCGCCACTGCAAAGGAGCGCGCGATGCAGCAAACAGAAAGACAGACAAACAGTCAGCGAACCGAAAAGCTCGTCGTCGAGGCAGACGATAACGACCACGAAATGTGGATAACGTCAGGCAGGCTCAGCAAACTCAATCTCTGGCTCAAAACAACAGACTCGGACGTTTTCACCGGCCAGTAGTAGTAGTACTGTGTGACCTCGTTGTCCACTGCGGCGCACTTTCGATGTGTCTGCTGTGACCACTGCCGTTTCTGCCTCCTCCTAACCGGCGCCAACCAGACCAACAGCTTTTGGCAAAAAACAATGGGGAAGTTGTCGGTGTGGGTGCACTGGCCAGGAAAAGAAGCCCAAACAACATACCCCGTTAGTAGTCGATACACAGTAAACACAGTCGTTGTCCATCAATTGAAAAGACACATGTGTGATACAATAAATACAATAAACGAAAATAGAGCGAGGCCGCTGGAGTATTACGCTGATATTGATAATGAGTCGATGGTCAATCCAATTAACTTCTTCTTCTTGCAATGATGCCCCTTGGAAAGAAGAATCAGACAGAGTGCAATAAAAAGTCGTGAGAAGAAATTCCTCACTACAGCCACCTTATAATGTATCGCAAGAACATCGTGAAGAAAATGGGCGCCACCTAAGAAGAGGTGGGTGGTGTCCACTAAATCAACGAGCTGCTCAGTTGGGCCAACCCCAACAGACTGCAAGAAACTGTAAACAGTGCGCCCAGTGAGTGTAGTGCAGCGCAGAGTAAGTGAGTGCCGTTGTGTTCCTGCTACCACACCGGTGTCCAAGTGCGCCACTGAGGATGACCTCAAAGCGCCACAAAGCAGAACACACAAACTGCAGCAAGTGGTGGTGGTGGCCACCACAAACCGGCAGTGACAGCCGATCGTCCTTCTAATCGACTTCTTCGTTGCCTCTCCGTTCGTCTTGCAATCGCTCGAAAGCGAGATCGAACGGGACAAGACAACGGTGAACTCTCAAAGGAAGATTTCGGTGGAAAAAAGAGAACAAAAATGGTCGTCTTCGCGCAGTAGTGACAGTGTGACCGAGCACACTGGTAGTCAGTGGACATAAGTGTGCGTGGACTGTACAGCCAGTCTAGGAGTCCAATGGATCCTGGTCACGAAGTGGCCGGTGTCGTCTTCGTTGTCGCTCTTGCTGAGATGGTGCCTCGGAAGATAGGCCAAGGAGACGCAAATAGAAAGCGCGCTCAGCTCAGTGCGAGTAAAAGAGAGCACAGCAGCAGCAGCAGTAGCAATTGGCAATTTGAATTACGTTTGGCCACTCGTCAATCAAATTACATTAAACTCAATTATGGCATTGTCATTTTCTCGCCGATTGCACTGTCTCCCAAACGACGCCACCTTTGTCCTCTCTAAACTGACACTTTCTTCATACAGCAACAGCCGATACAGCAACGGCAACCCACACAGGCAGTGAAACAAAAAAATCAAAAAAGAATATTCTCCGTATCTTTTTCATTCAATGGACTATCTGATATTGAAACGAGCAAACAAATTCAATGGCAGCGTGGGTTATGCTGAAAATATCTTTTACTGTGTGTTATTGTGGACGCTATTAGCACCGGCAACTACGATTACACGTAATCGGCACTGTTTTTTTCAGACAGCTCAATCTAATCATCCCACTCTCCCACTCTCTTTTCTCTTTTCTTTCCATCATTTCAGTCGATCACCACCAGCACGAGCAATCAGGAGTCGATGTCTCTTGGAGTCCCCTGACTTCTGCTTCCTGTTTATGTTGGCACTGCCGCTGAAGTCCCGCATAATGTGGCCACTCTAATGGGGCACACAATGACTGCCTCTAATCTACCTGTCGATCAACTGCGCCACCATATTCCCCTTCTGATCAGTGTTGTCTGCAGCAGGACGACAGCAAAGCTTGTGCTGAGCAGACAATGGCCAGCAGTCTACAGCAGTCAGGACACTACGCTAATTGTGGATCGGTGCTACTACTCAGGCTCCAGTTGACAATTAATTAGTCTAACAATCTCCACCGATTTTTCTGCTTCTCTAGTCGTTGTCTTTTCTTTCCTTTTCTTTTAAAACGAGCAGTCCCGCTACTGTTGTTCAAAGTTCTAATTGCAATCGGAAGTGCCATAGTATGTCCTTTCCTGGCAACTGGTGGTAGTGTTTGCGGTAGTGGCTGCAATGAAAACAGTTCTCATCTGCTGCCTATGAATGAATGCCCGATGGGCGCCCAGTTCTCGCGCCCGTTACCAAGGCGCATGCTAATCAAGTCCATCAAGTCTGCTAATTGTTTCGCTATAGCCATTTCAAAAAGATGACTGTTCTGCAAGTTTTTCAGCTTAATGAGAAGTGTTATGCACTGCGTGTGTCCATGTGAGCAGAAAGCCCGACGACAATGAAGGTTACTACCAAAGCCAGCGACAGTCCCTTGATGGTAAAGAAGAAAGAAGAAGACGGCAGTTAAAAGGCGGACAATGATGGCAAGGTGTCATTGAAAGAAGATGACGAGCTCTACTACTTTGGTGACACAACATCTAACACACACACTTTGACACTTGTTCACCTCTGACTAAGCAGCAAACAGTTCCACTCAAGTTGCGCCACTATCACCACCACCCAAGTGCCAGGCCTCACCGGCGGCTTTACACCAGTGGACATGAACAAACAGCTACGCCAGATGACAATAAATTCAGTAAAGCGGTGAATAGCAGAGCATAGCAGAGACAAAACCCGATCGGCAAACGGCAATCTAACGTGGAGCAGACAGTAAGTAAGTAAGACAGGAAAACAGGAACAAGAACTCAACTGCAGACAAACAGGCAGTCAGTCAGTCGGTCGGTCGGTCGGTCTGAGGAACGATGCAGCAGGAGCAGGTCATAAGGAGGACATCGCCAAGAAGTGAGTTAGCAGTGCGAATGAAGCAGTGAATGGGCAAAGTGACGCCAAGTGCGCTCAATGCGAAGCGAAGCGAACCTGCTGAAAAGAGTTAGCTAGCTGGCTCAGCGAGAGCAGTGTGCCACCGCCGCAAAGCTGAACGGATGGAAGCAAACCGTGAGGAGCAATGTAACGGGGCCAACGAAAAGAGTGGTCGCGAGAATCATCAAAGGATTACCGAACAACGATACAACAACCAACTCGTCAGCACTTACAGTCAATTATCGAGTGGCACATCTACTGAAGGGACTACCATGATTATACTTTAGCCATACTTAAGCCAGTTGGATGCTCTTCCTACCAAAGACTACTACAAAGAGTAAGGATGAACGAAAATGAGGGTCAGTGTCATCACAGTTCGAGGTAAAGAATTGGGCAATTCCAGGTCAAGAGATTGAAGTGAGTGTGCTTTAGTGCTCTTTTCCGGAAAGTATTCGTCCTACTACTAATAGGTCACTTTGTCTAATGTCTATCCACCATAGAAACGGGCAATTCAATCGATACATGACACTATAGTAGAAGTAGTTGCTCTAGAACAATTATCGTTCATTAGGTGGTCATGAGGAAAATACACTACGCAAATGCTGATTCACAAGAAGGTGGCAAGTTGGGCAAACAGTTCAAGCAATGCACAAATGATCAGTCGAAAAAAGTTCGACACGACAAATAGATGCCAAGGTTGGCGAAGACTCAAAGTGACAGGCGTGCACTGATGTCCATGTGCAAGAACAACAAAAAATGAACAAAATGGCTACTGCTAATGTTGGCAAGGTGATCACCGCCGATAACCAAAGAGTGAGCTTAGTGTCACATCACAAAACAAAAAGAAATGCAAACGGTGCCAAATTCAAGTACACTTCATCTCTTGGCTTCATCTAACGTAGAGAGGTCTTTCCATTAGCGACATAAACATTAGAGAAGACTAATACACCTCACTACAGTAGCTAACAATCAATCGATAAATCACCAGAGAATTAGCTTCGACACCTTCCCACCAGGTAGTAGTAGATTGCCTATACCTTCCTTCAAGGTAAAGGTGAACTGTCTCTGCACCTACCAACAGTGTTTTTTCGCTATTAGGTTGACAATATCTGATAAGCAAAACTTATTCCGGTAACAAAGTGATCACCATTGCACTGAAAAAACGTTGATCCCCTCATTAAGGAGAGAATCATGAACGACTGAGCTTAGCTGTCATCAGTGAGTACTACAAACATTACTGGAAGCAGTGTGTGTGTGTTGCATCAGCATCATCAAGCCTTAGCATGAAACCTGAGTGAAAGATGCAATCCCAACGACCTCGACCTAGACTACGACTGGGCAATTGAATGGAGCAGCCAGCGAGACGAGTGATAGAAAGAGATTTCCTCGGTGTTGTTGGCTCGTTTATCATCTGACCAGAGCCTACTGCCTGCACAAGAGACACTCTGTCTGTGTGTGTGAAGGATCAAAGCAGCTCAACAGTCTCAAGAGCTGGCGATCGACAGTCGTCAATTGAGCGAAACCGATTTGACAGTGCTGCACTGTGCTGCAGCTGATGCTGATTGGCCAAGTCAAACTCAAACTCAGAGCGCTGCCATTCACTTTGTTGTTGATGGACAAATTACACAAGGAAATGTTCCCTCTGAACAATGCTCCTCCTGCCTCTCTTTCAGTGAGGGACCAATGGGACACTGTGTTGACGTGTCGCCCTCTCTCCCATCACCGGTCACTGATGACCTGCTGCACACAAATGAGCCTCACTGGCGCACTCCAACTTTACGTGATTACTGGTGATGGTGGTACATCAGGAGGAGGAGGAGGAGGTTCAATGTCACTGGGGTGCCGGTAGAAGTACCCGAGAGTGACTTGTCACGGTGATGGGATTTCCAAAGCTGCCAAAACTGCTCAAAAACGAGTGCTGAAAAATAGCAAACGGAGAGTGAGTGTACTGAGGATGATTGCTGAGGGGGCTAATTGGCGGAGGCTAGTGTGCATGGCAAATGTAGATCAATGCCAATTGCAGTGTACGGGTACCGGCGGCAGTGCGCCATTCACAGTGGCCATTCACAGTGGTCAACCGAGTGGTCAGCGATGGGCTCTGATCACTGATCACCGGAACCTGTACAACAACTGTAGGGAAATTGAAAACAAATGCGTCTGTTGGTTTGCTGTTGAACGCCGAAAAAAGAGATCAACTGCTGACGAAATATGAAGTGGCGCTGGCGCAGTAGAATGGGCTGCAGACAGCAACGGCAGTAGTAGTGCCTGATCTGGCTTGTACACCATGAGACACCGGAGAGGAACGGCAAGTGTCGTACCACCGACTCCGCCGTCGACTCACACGTACCTTGACCTTAGCCCACTTTCGGCACTGTATATCGATTGCCATGAGAGCACTGAGTGCTTGTCTCTATGCTTTGTGCCTGTGCTGTACAGAGCAGCAGCAGCTCAGCAGAGGACGGCGACAAAGACGCAATAGTGCAGAGTGCGCTTCACAAGTGGAGAACAGACGTACAGCAGGGCTCACACACACACACACTGGTAGGCTCACACTGCAGCCGACGAGCCAACTCCGATCCAACTCGGATCAACTCAACAACAGAAGTGAAAGCAGAAGTGGGTGTCAGCCTACCGAAGTGGGGTGCATTGCGAAATGTGTCCTGCAGTGCTGCTGCTGCTGTCAACAACAAATGGAAAGCTGTCCTGTTCCAAATACGGACATGAACCAAGTGAAAGTGGTTGTTTGCCCAAAGAGGGCCAAGAATTCGCAAAGAGGAAGATTCAGGTCAAGTGTCACCAAAAGCTGTGACTGTGTAGCTGCTATAAACTGCAAACTGATTCTAAGAAACACTGATAAAGTCTATTCTTACACTTTACTGGTACGAAAATAGATTTGGTCCTCTTTGTGAAACAATATGTACATATAATTTTTACCACTGCCCACACTCTTGTTTGCAATTTTCAGTGCATGTACAAAAAATCGACCGGATGCTACCAAAAAGAAGAAAAAGAAAAAGATGAGTTGAACAACCGGTGGGGGCGGCAAGTGTGTGCATCAGTACAATGGGCTCGATTCTAACGAATTTTGACGCCGGTTCATTCTGTCTGCCTCATCATTGGTGGGGTGCAACGTCTCGCAAATCGATTGGACTGCCAATCGTGGACATTCACACACATACACACACACACTGCAGCCATGTGCGTCCTTGCACGCGACAAAAGGTGAGTGCCACAGGGCGCCACAACACCAGTTCCTCTGTGCCATAGCACTGTAACAGCAGCAGCAGCAGCAGCAGCACTGGTGAGCCAACAGTTCGTTAGCACGAGCAGTGGAGTACCAGCACACAGTCACAACCGGCGTCAGAGGTGGGACTTGAAGACAGTAGCGCCTAAGAGCGCCTTCCATTTGTCTCTCTGTCTGCTGCTGTCTAGAGACGCAGTAGCAGATGACTCTTCTCGCTCTCTCACTCTCACTCTCCTGCAAAGACGCACCAGATCAGTGCATCTCGCATACATCTACATCGCCTTAATGGTCTGTACAGATGCAGTACTGCAAAGAGACCCACTTGGTCGAGTGGTGGCCAGTGAAGACAGGGACACACGAGTTCGCTGTCACTTGGGGCACTCGTTCCGACCGCACGAGCCACTGCACCGAAAGTCTCAGGACGTCAAAAAGCATTGACCTGCCAATTAGAGATGACAGTGGGTAGTTTAGAAGCTGGGTGGGGGTGCCATTTCCGAGAAATGCAATAAAATGTAACAATCAAGTGGCAGTGCTAGCAACAAATGTTAAGCAAATTAAGCAACCATGAGATGATCATCGGCGGTGAATCCCATAAAAAGGTCGAAATTCTCCCGTAACCTTTAAATTGACTTGCTGTTTGTGGGCACAATGTCACTGGAATTAAGGTAGTACAATGAGAGTGTCAAGAGAAGCGGAAAGGATACTACACACTCCACAAGTTTGGTTACTTTGTCAGACACAAGCTAATGCTTCACCAGAGATGCAATCACTAGCAACACTGTAGAAACACAGCAGGACCTCGGTGATTGCCATTCATTAAATCGTTGAACTCGTGCATACCACAGCCAGCATCAGCAACAATAGCTGAGAGTGCCTTTCTGAGAGGGAACGCTACAGATGACTTCGTAATGAGTGCACATAAACATTGATTCTTAATGATTTTAAGTACAAACGTAACATTTGCCATTGCTATTCTACACGTGTGCGTCGATTGTACAGTGAATGAGAAAAAGAGAGAGATTCGCAACACTGTTCTTACTGGGAAGAAGCAGTGAACGACGTACGTTGCAAAGACGGTTCACCGCGCGTGTAGGAAGCCAATGGGAGCGATGGCATTACAATGCAACAATGAAGCACCTAAGTAGGCACACTCATTCAACGTTTAGAGCCTCACTCATTCGTCATCAAGGCAACTCGGAATGGTGTGCAGCGCAGCTAAACAATATAGTGTGCGGAGGCATTGGTAGAATATTCCCCACCTCTTGAGAGCCCTCGCAATTGAGAATCAATGCGACTATGGAAAGTAGTTAGTACTCTTTCTCACTAAATACACTTGAAATAAGAGAGAACAGAAGAGAAACAGCAGTCTACCCCGATTCGAAATGGCAATTCAGTGGAAGAATACCGCTCCAGTAAAATTCCGTTAACAGACGATTCTGCTGAAACAAGTCAGGCAAAGAGTGCACACTGTTGAAAGTACAGTGGTGTTAGGAAAAGGCAAGGTCATTAGTCAAGAGCATTCTCATTCTCACTGACACACACCTGCCAAATGAATGGTACAGTAAACTGGTCAGGGGGGGGGGGGCTCGACCAACAGATGAACGACCACCATTAGCAGTTGTCAGCAGTGGTGAGCAGCCGAACTGAATCGGAAGCGTAATATCGTCAGCTCAGTCTCACTCTCAGCGGCTGGTGACAGAAGGAGGAAGAGGGAGCTGAAGATGTGACAGGAAAGTAGCATCATAAATCTTGCCTAGCCACAAGTAGCCCACCCACACCCTGCAGAGAGCACACACACACAGACTGCCAAATTGGCCAGCACACGACACACGGTCGGTCCATTACCAGTTGCGTCGAAAGATTGCCGGGAAAGGTCGACGTCTGCACAGTCGGCGCCAGAGTCATTGCGAAGGAGGCAAAGACTTTTTCTTTCTCTCCCAATCTGGGTTGATGCGCTTTCCCTCTCGCCACCAGCACTTCCTAATCGGCGGCAACAGCATCACTCTACATCGCAGCACAACTGTGCACCCAAGCTCGGTAGAAGCACCGGCAAAGCACTGATGCTTGCACCAGCGTCGCTGAACGCTCAACCAGCCCACACTTTCCTTCTTACTTTCACACAAGCGCTCTTTACATCTTTTGCACGTAGTCTGCACCTAAAGTGAAACAACTTTGTCTGAGTTCAGTGCGAGCAAACACAAACGGACAGACAACCATACGGTAATAAGCAAGTAAACACACACCGAAAGATCACCACAGTCATTCGCTAGCACAACAACTCGATGTGTGCTGGTGATGAAATGTGGCCAATGTGTGGACTCCACCGAGAGACCACCAGTTTCGAAACAACCAAATGTGGAAATATTCCACAGATCACACACCAAAACAACTGCCACAAATGAGGCCGCGAGGAAGGGGGAACGGCAAGACAACAAGTACGCGGACTTGACAGACGCATACGATGTCACACATTACACACACACCGGGCGACAAACAATCACGTCTCGCGCAATACTTTCTGAGGAAAGGAGAGGAGAAAGAGAGAGAGAGAAACAGGAGACCACTTACTTGTCACTGGAGTGGCTGAGTAGTGTCCGATGACTGAACCAAATAGACGCCGAGAGATTGACGGCGAGGAGAATGAGTTGAAGGTAGGAGGAATGCGAGCGAGTGTATCAAGGAAAGAATGCGCTGCTGAGAAGTGCCTGTGATGTGCACACTTTGGTGGCTAGCCTTTAGCTGGCCAAGTGATGAGTGCACGCGAGCCAAGTGCGGGCTAGATGTGTGGCAGACACATGGGTTGCTGCTGCGACTGTTCTTGTTGATGCAGTCATCAGCAGACACCACTTGCAGCTAATCACACTACCAGAAAGAAAGTGGCAACGAGGAGAGAGAAGAGCAGAGGAACTGTGCACTTTGCACCACAGCTAAGGAAGTACTCAAGAGAAAAACAAAGTCTTCGGACGAAGAAAGATACAAAGAGGGTGTCAAGGGAACCAGAACAGTGTGTGTTTCACAATTCACGCAAATGGTTAGCCAAATGAAAAGCAGGTAGCGAGACAGCAGTGGGCAGGTGGACTGTGGTCAGAAGGCGACAGTAAACGCATAGTTTTGTCAGTGTGTAAATTCAAGGGCCTTTTCGATGCCATATTGTGTCGCTTGCAGCTTTTTAGGGCAACAAGTTTAGGCGAGAAAGGAGCAGTCAACGATACGGACTGACTGACTGGCTGACTGTGTGTGTCTGCGACTGGTACACAATCCACTGACAGATCGAGTGATCAGATTAAGCACTGCCTGTGACACAGAGAAGAGTGCTCGCAGAGTGTGCTGCTTGTCACACTGTGTTGATTGCCGAGAACAGACGACGCAGGAAAAACGCACTGACTGATGAAATGCACAGACAGCCACGCAGCTAGAGACAGACTGGTGGAGATGCTCTTGTACGACGACAATTGTACGACAGTGCAAGGGACACAGTGGTGTGGAGCTGCGGAGGAGTGCGAGGATGTGGCTGGTCAGGTGATGAGGAGGCAGCAGGCGAGGACACTTGGCAAGGGTACGAGCGACGCAAGACCAAGTTCATCGTCGTACAGTGGGCGACGAACATGTGATACTACTACGGTGATACTGATCGGCCGTTAGCAGTGCTGATCCGACGGTGGTGTCTCGCACACAATGTGGCACTCTTTATGCTCAAGGTGATTGCCGCCGATTCGGGCAATTCAGGACTGGTCACTGGAGAAGGGGTGTGTGGAGAGAGCAGCCCGTGTGCAAAGAGGCAACCCGGGCGCAATCGGTATTGGCAGTGGCGCACAACACACGCTCAAGTGGACAAGTGCGGCGCTTGCGAACGAAGAGAGAGAGAGAGATCCAGGAGGATCGAGGGCTCGAGTGCAACTGGCAGGCACAACTGACAGAGCAGTGGAGAACGGGCACTGCTGCAGTGCACGGCGCCAGCAGTGCATCGCTCCACACTGCCGAGAGGCTCTCTCTCTCTCTCTCTCTCTCTCTCTCTCTCTCTCTCTCTCTCTCTCTC
>JAALOO010001245.1_pt1 | contig 18384 bp, 15 predicted proteins | sample 7257641 | NCBI WGS metagenome assembly JAALOO01 (sample SAMN14085613, study PRJNA598686) | mite metagenome | biome: ENVO:01001000; feature: ENVO:01001002; material: ENVO:01001226; isolation source: single female mite from University of Michigan culture on fish food culture... ...
CCCCGCTATTTCCGCAGGGTGGACAATTACGAATGAGGATTTTTTCACCAATAAGAGTGTTGTTAATGACTTAAAAGTTCGTTTAGGTTTTGGAGTCACCGGAAATCAGGATATAGAAAATTACCAATCTATTTTTACATTAGGTACTGGCGGTGTATATCCGCAGGGGGGTAATTATTATCAAACGTATGGTTCACCCAAAAATCAAAATCCTGATTTACGCTGGGAGCAAAAAGAGGAATGGAATTTAGGATTCGATTTTGGCTTGTTTAATAATAAAATCACGGGTGCACTGGATCTATATAATAGAAATACGAAAGATCTATTGTTTCTGTACTCTGCACAATTGCCGAGTTATTTGTCTGGGGGGATATTTACAAATGTGGGATCAATTAGTAACAAAGGTATCGAGCTACAATTGTCCGCTACCGCTATACAAAGAGAAAATTTCTCTTGGAATATAGATTTTACAGGTAATTACCAAGAATATAAGCTGACTAAATTATCGAGTGATATTTTCAAATCTGATTATCTCGAATATGGAGGACTTCCTTCGCCTGGAAATCTTGGTAGCGCTATTCGTTTAGAAGAGGGTGGCGAAATAGGGTCTTTTTACGGGAAAAAATTCGCAGGATTTAATGATGAGGGGAAATGGCTTTTCTATAAAGCCGATGGCACAACCGCGCTTGCTGGCGAAATGAATAATGATGATTTAGGATATATCGGAAATGGCGTACCTAAGTATCAAATGTCGTTAGGAAACAGATTTACCTACAAAGGTTTTGATCTGTCGATATTTTTTAGAGGAAAATTCCAATTTGATATTCTAAATACACCACAAATGTATTTGGCGAACAAGAAATGGTTACCAAATAACGTTTTGGAAGATGCGTTCACTACTCATGGCCAGCTAAATGATGACCCGCAATATTCAGATTATTATTTGGAAAATGGAAGCTTTGTCAAGTTAGACAATGTGACTCTTGGCTATAATTTCAAAATGAACAACGATTATGTACGTAATTTGTATGTGTATGTTACAGGAAGAAATATTGCAACAATTACCGGATATTCGGGATTAGACCCGGAAATTAAGGATACGGGCTTTAATGCAGGAATCGATTGGAGAGGCTTTTATCCGAGAACAAAATCTTGGTCAATTGGTCTAAATGTAGGATTTTAAGCAAATAAATAATGAATTTTAAAACTAAAAATATATTTGCTGTAGCATCTAGTATGGTGATATCAGCAACAATGATAACAGGCTGTACAAATTTAGACGAAAGTTTATACACCGAGTTGAATAAAGATAGCTTTTATAAAAATAAACTCGAAGTACAACAGGCTGCTCTACGGCCTTTTACTCATATGCAGGCCTGGCTTGCACCAACTGGGCAGGATGGTTATTTTTATCATGCCGAACTTAGTGGTGATCAATTAGCATGGCCACAAAAAGGAAGACATGGATATGATGGGGGGGACCATTTCAGGTTGCATTATCATACTTGGACAGACAATGAAAATCGTATGAAAAAAAATTGGGAGCTAATTTGGGGAGGTCTCGGTTATGTTAACGCTGCAATAACGGATATCGAAGCAATTAATGTCGAAGGAATGGATCTGACCGAAGAAGAAAAGGCAGAAGTTCTTGCTCAATTAAAAGTCTTACGTGCTTTTCATTATATTAAAATTATTGATCAGTGGGGAAATGTCCCAATTTCAACCAAGATAGCAGATCCGATAAATCCGGAGACAGTAGCACGCGCAGATGTATTCGCTTTTATTGAAAAAGAGTTAACCGAGAACATAGATCAACTCCCATTAACAGATGGAGAAACAGTCGGTAAAGTTTCTCAGGCAGCAGGTTATGCTATGTTAGCTGAATTATATTTAAATGCCGAGAAGTGGAGTGGTACGGCACGGTGGGATGATTGTATTGCCGCGTGTGATAAAATTATTTCTGGAGATGCGGGTGGTATCGGAGGTGCCCCTGCACTGGCGAAAGATATTAATGAATTGTTTTCCAATTCAAATTCCGCCAATCCAGAATCTTTATTTCAGTTCCAGTTTAGTAGAAAAGCGGGATTCACCTTTGATTGGGGAGGCTTTTTTATGGGGTATGATAACATAAGAGAAGTTTTAAATGTTGGCTACGGCGGTAATAATGCATTTGTTGTGATTCCAACCGCGTTTGATGCCTATGCAGCGAACGACCTTCGTAAAAAAGACTGGTTTCTATTTGGACCGCAGTATAAATATGGTACTAAGACGCAGATTAAAGGAACAGAGGAATGGAATGGGAAACCATTTGAGTACGTGAATTCAATACGCCGAGAAAGTGAGGGAGATCTTACCTCTGAGGGTTCAATGGCCGAAGGAGAAGAAAATTCAGGTGCGAGATTTAATAAGTATAAAACGGGGACATTATCCGAGGATAATTACCAAGAGAATGATTATATTATTTACCGGTTAACGGAAATATATTTTAATAAGGCAGAAGCCATTATGCGTAAGAATAATGGTACAGCAAATGCTGAAGCGGTCGAGTTAATAAACAAATCCCGCGAACGGGCATTTACTGCCGCTGATTGGGCGAATGCTAAGTATACAACAGGAACTTTAACAATGGATGAACTACTCGCTGAGCGGGGTCGAGAATTCATTTTTGAAGGTAAACGTCGTCAAGATTTGATTCGCTTTGGGAAGTTTACTACAGGTTCTTGGTGGGATCATAAAGCTACGAATGATCCAAATTTAGAATTGTTTCCGATTCCACAAAATCAGTTGGCAATTAATCCAAATTTAGTACAGAATCCAGGGTATTAAGTGCTTAAAATAAAATAGTTTGATTGATGGGAAACGCAGGCTGGTACTGTGTTTCCCTTTTTTTTAATATAGCTAGTAAACAAAGAAGCGATTAAGGAATACTTAACCGCTTCTTTGTTATCAAAAGGATTAGAAATTAAACTTCCACTAATGTTTCCATTTTGAAATCATCATCCATTAGATGAACAATTTCTGTAGCTTTTTCGTAGTTTGTCGATTTTTTTGAGAAGAAATCGTGTTGCGTAGTTTCTGTACTTAAACCATTTAATACAATTGGATTTACTTGTTTCACTTCAAATATGGGGTCGAAGCCTAAGTTCATTAATGCTTTGTTACCATTGTAACGAACGTACTCTTTTACTTCAGCTGTTAAACCTACTACGGTGTAGAGTTCTTCGGTGTACTTAATTTCGTTTTCGTACAAGTCGTTTAATAACGTCATAAAACGAGCCTTGACCTCGGCTTTGTTTGGAAGACGGTCAAAAACCTCCTGCGCAATTAATCCGACAAAAACTCCGTGCAGGGATTCATCAGCAATAATTTTTTTAATGATATCTGCTGATGCGACCATCTGTCCTTGGCCGCACAACCAAAGGGGCAAGAAAAACCCAGAATAGAATAAAAATGATTCTAAGAGAACCGATGCTGCTAAGGACATGAACAACTCTTCGTCAGTAACGTTGTCTTTGTCGATCGCTCGGTAATATTTGTCAATGGTCGAGGCTTTATATTGTAGGAATTTATTCTCTTTTACCCAACCGAAAACATCATTAATCTCATTAGTAGTTGAGACTGTAGTGAAGATTGTCGAGTATGATTTGGCGTGAATGGCCTCCATCATACACATATAGGAAAGTACCGCTTTATTTTGGAGCGAATCAATGTGATCAATAATTTTAGGCATGCCTGTATGACTTTGAAGCGTGTCTAACAAAGTAAGCCCACCTAAGGCTTTTTTGTAGCATTCTTTCATATCCCAGCTAAGGCCTTTCCAACTATCGATATCTTTAGAAGGAATATATTCGGTATCAATCCAAAACTGTCTAATATTCTGCTCCCAGAACATTAAAACGTAATCATTGTCTGGTGTGTTCCAGTTTACGGCTGTAAATTGTTTCATGACAAAAAAAGTTAAAAGTCAAATTTGACATTTGATGTAAAAATCTCCGCCCGTCTTTGTAGACGGTGCAGAGATCGATATTTAAGCAACTGCTATGGTAGGCAGATTGCGAATGAGTTATAAATTATGCTGAACAAGAGATACACTCTTCTACCGTTGATTTTCGTGTTCTTGTGTAGTACAGTGACTTTAAGCCAAGCTTATGGGCATAAATGTAATACTTAGCCAAATCTCGTGTAGAGTCTTTAGAGTTCGTATGTAAGATTGTAGAAACACCTTGGTCAATATGTCTTTGAATGACTGAAATTAATTTCAGGACTTTATATTGATCCATGTCATACGCTGACTTGAAGTAAAAATAATTGTCGTTAGAAAGATACGGCATTGGATAATATGTTGTACTATCTCCATATTCTCGAACCTCGATTATATCAACAACAGGCATAACTGAGGCTGTAGCATTCATGATATACGATGTAGATTGATTAGGAGCGATTGCTAAACGATACGCATGATAGATACCGTGCTCTTTTATTTGTGCTTTTAGATTCTCCCAATCGGCACTTGTTGGAATGTTAATTCCTGCAAATAACTCCTTCACCTTATCGGTTGTCGGCGTATACTCGCGCTCTGTATAGCGGTCGAAATAAGTTCCGTCAGCATATGCTGATTTTTCAAATCCCGTGAAAGTCGCAGCACGTTCCTTTGCAATTTCCATTGATGCTTCTAAAGAATAATAGTTCATCATCATGAAGAATGTATTTGCAAAATCTAAAGCCTCTGTTGACTCGTACATGATGAAACTTTTTGCTAAAAATCCATGTAGATTCATAGCCCCAAGGCCAACTGAATGCAATTCTCTATTTGCTTTTGCAATTGTAGGAACCATTTCTATGTCTGTCACATCAGTAACAACGGTTAATGCACGCATTGCTGTTTTTACAGTTTCTTTGATGCGCTTATTGTCCATCACTGTCGCAATATTCAGTGAACCAAGATTACATGAAATCCCATAACGGATTTTATCTTCTTTGCCATAGATCTCAATATCTGAAACCTGCGATACTTGCATTATTTCGGTACATAAATTCGAGAATTTAACTTGACCGATTCCATTCAAAGCATGTACTTTATTGGTGTTTTCTTTGAAGAAAATGTAAGGATATCCGGACTCTTTTTGTGTCTGAGCGATGCGCACCAACATGTGGCGTGCATTGATCTTTTTCTTTTTAACGTTCGGATTTGTAATTAACTCATCGTACATTAAATCCATATCTAATTCGTCCAAATATTTGCCATACTCTTGCATAACAGTGTGTGGATAAATGAGATAAGCTGCTTCATCTTTTTCCGCAAGCTCCATGAATTTATCAGGGACGATAATACCAATAGAAAGTGATTTAATACGAACCTTCTCATCCGAATTTATTTTCTTACAGTCTAAGAATTCTTCAATGTCAGAATGGAAAATATTCAAATAAACAGCGCCAGCACCAGGACGTTGTCCCAATTGGTTCGCATAGGAGAAAGTATCTTCCAGAATCTTCATTATAGGTAGAACGCCGCCGGCACGACCCTCCACACCTTTGATAGCCTCACCACGTGCACGAATCTTAGAGATATTAAACGATACACCACCACCGATAGAAGAAAGTTTCATGGCTGAATCTACAGCATACCCAATACCGTTTAGGTTATCTCCTATTTCATCTAAGAAACAGGACACAAGTTCACCAGAGCGTTTTTTTCCAGCGTTCAAGAATGTCGGAGTAGCAGGTTGATATTCTTGATTAATCATGATTTCAGCGTATTCGATAGCTTTTTTTACGCCTTCTTGACGAGCAAGAAATAATGATACGGCAACCACGCGGTCTTCGTAACGTTCTAAGAACTTTTCGCCTGAATCGTCACGGAGCGCATAGCTTTGGAAGAATTTAAAGGCGGCCATAAAAGATTGGAAGCGAAATTTCTTCGCATATACGAAATTATAAACTTCCTCCATTTCCTCAAAGGCGAACCACTCAAAGAAATTAATGTAATAATTATTCTCAATTAAGTAATCTACCTTTTCTTTTAGGTTATAGAAAAATACGGTGTTTTTGTTTACATATTCTAAGAAATAGGCGCGTACAGCTTCTTTATCTTTGTGCAAGCTATACTCGTCATCTTGCTTAATCATTATCTCATTGTTAAGCAATATCCAATTTTTTGCTACCTCGTTTGCTATCATTGTATTGGTGTTTAATAATTTCTATAAATTGATTGATATCCTCCATTGTGCCTGAAAGTTCAAATTTCATAGCCAGTGGTATATCGTAATTCTCGGAAACCTTATTAGCCGCCAGACCAAAGTTTTTCCCCCAGTTTCTATTCCCGCTAGAGGTTACCGAAAATATTTTATCGGCGTGCATATCCATAAAAGCGGTCGTGATATCAGGTACACTTCCCATCTTGGTTGTGTAGGTAATCAAATGACCTTCTTCAAGAAACGCCGTTTCGGATTCGATTTTATGCGCTTCCCACCCTGTGATTTGCACCACTTTATTGATGAAACGTTGTACGTTTCCAGTTTTTGAATCGTAATATAAATGAACCATAGATCGTGTGATTTAAGGTTGAATTTTATTAGAGTGCGATTGTTGCCAGCTCTTCGGGTTTAAAACCAATAATACGCTGTTGTATCTCTTCGTTTTCCAGAACCAATACGGTCGGAACAGTACGAATTTTGAATTTGGCCGCTAAATCAGGTTGGTCGAAAGGATTGATTGTTTCGTAACTCAAGCCCTTTTGATCCAAATAAGCCGATACCTGTGCGCATGGTGCACAGTCATTTTTTTCGAATTTAATGATTCTTGCCATGTTGTTGTTGTTTAATATGTTCAGAGAAAGTAAATTCCCTTAGAAGTTAATACACGATTACTTGACTCAGGTGTGAGTCTTAAAGTCTAACAAATATCAATATTTAAATCTGACAGATGTTAACGATACTTTTCCACATGCTGAAGAATCGATTTGAATAAACAGCGTCCCTAGCTTGTTTTTAGTTGTAAATGGCTGATAGATAGATGTTGGACGGAATGTTGATAACTTTAAAACAGCAAAATATCTTAAAAAATTTGCTTCGGAATCAGAAAAAAAATTGTATATTATTAGTGCTAAAAACTGACTAAATTTTGACTATTATTTCTTCGCTCTGTAAGCTAATCATTTACGAAGATTAGACGAGATTTGCCGTTCGTCTCCTCGCCAAATTATTGTTAATTTAGCGCAAAAATACTGAATTATGAAATTTATATATTGTCTTTTCGTTTTATTCATTACCGCAAAACTAAATGCTCAGGAACAGTTGACTTTTCAAAAACCGTCAGCTGAAATTTTGGCTCTTGCCGATTATCAGCGGCCCCCAAGAGTCCTCGTGTCACCAGATGAAAAATGGATAATAACATTATATAGACCCACCTATAAGAGCCTACAAGACTTAAATAATCCTGAAGTCCGTTTAGGAGGCCTAAGGATGAATCCAGTAGTAAATATGTTCAGTAATGCTACTTATGTCGATAACATTAAAATAAGAAAACTGGGGTCACAACAAGAAGAAGCTATAGATGGGCTGCCAACAAATGCAAAGCTCGAAAACTTGGGATTCTCACCTGATTCGAAGTATCTGGCATTTACGAATACAACGGAAAAAGGCGTTGAACTGTGGATCTTGACACTTGCAGACAAGAGCGCTAAAAGGCTCTCAGAGGATAATTTAAATGCAAATATGGGAAGTCCTTACCAGTGGTATCCTGGTAGCGATAGGTTGTTAATTTCAAAACTTCCTTCAGATCGCAAGGCATTAATAGATAATAGTAGGGATATACCTTCGGGCCCTACAGTGTCTACCAGTGGAGGGGAAGTATCTCAACTACGAACTTATCAAGATCTCCTTAAAAATCCGCAAGATGAAGCTAATTTTGAAGCCTTGACCCAGGCAGAACTATTCTCTGTTGAGTTGAACGGCAATCAAACTAAATTCTTGGATAAAGCGATTTATACGCAGAGATCTTTCTCCCCCGACGGCAATTACCTATTGCTGACAACTGTAAAACGACCATTTTCCTACATCGTACCTTATCGCAATTTTCCCCAGGAAACATCAGTTTATGATTTGTCTGGGAAATTAGTGAAAGTCGTTAACGAAACACCACTCATAGAGGTGCAGCCGAAAGGCTTTTCCTCTACGCGCAAAGGTAAGCGTTCTATGAGCTGGCGTGGTGATTTAGCATCATCATTGGTTTATGTAGAGGCCCTGGATGAAGGTGACGCATTTAAGAAGGTTGAATTTAGAGATGAGCTCTTCCTCTGGAGTGCTCCATTTGATTCGAACCCTGAATCGCTAATGAAGATTAAAGATCGTTATGCAGGAGCTGTTTGGGGTGATGATCGTCACGCCTTGGTATACTCTTCCTGGTATGACACGCGGAATCAAAAAACTTTTTTGCTAGACCCAAAAACAAAAACTTCCAAGATCATCTCAGATAGAAATGCACAAGACACCTATAGCGATCCGGGAGAAGTTTTTACCGATAAGAATGCTTTTGGAAGCTATGTGATGGTGGTTAAAAAAGGAAAAACCTATTGGACGGGTGAGGGATTCACAGAACAAGGGCAGTTTCCATTTGTAGATGAACTCGATCTAAAAACATTAAAGAAGAAGCGACTATACACCTCAAATGTTGAAAAGAAAAAAGAAGATATCATCCGTATACTCGATATCGAAAAGGGCGATTTATTGGTAATGCTGCAATCTCCAACCGATTACCCCAATTATTTTACAAAAAATATAAAATCGGGTAAGACGATTGCCCTTACAAATCTTCAAAATCCATTTCAATCTCTGGAAGGGGTGAGTAAAGAGGTGATACACTATAAACGTAACGATGGGGTTGACCTTAATGGAACTTTATACTTGCCTGCGAATTATGACAAGAGTAGTGGTGAAAAATTACCACTTTTAATATGGGCGTATCCGGCTGAATTTAAGGATAAAGCTACTGCAGGACAGAATACCGCAAATCCATATGAATTTACATTTCCATACTATGGATCATTTGTTTACTGGGTTACGAAAGGATATGCTGTGCTTGATGATGCCTCATTCCCAATTATAGGGGAGGGCGATATAGAACCGAATGATACCTTTGTGGAGCAGCTGGTGGCAAGTGGAGCAGCAGCTATTGATGCTGTCGATAAATTGGGCTACATAGACCGTAAAAGAGTTGGTGTTGGGGGACATTCGTATGGTGCTTTCATGACGGCGAATTTATTAACGCATTCTGATTTGTTTGCTGTAGGTATAGCACGTTCTGGCGCCTACAATCGTACACTTACACCTTTCGGGTTCCAGCGTGAGCAACGGAATTACTGGGATGCTCCTGATTTATATAATCGAATGTCTCCATTTATGAATGCCCACAAGATGAAAACTCCTATGCTATTAATTCATGGGGGTGCAGATAACAATCCAGGAACTTTTACCTTGCAAACCGAAAGATATTTTCAAGCTCTGAAAAACTTGGGTGCTCCTGTACGGATGGTTATTTTACCGTTGGAATCACATGGCTATGCATCCCAAGAGAATATTTTTCATACACTTTGGGAACAGGATCAGTTTCTTGAAAAGTATTTGAAAAATAAATCAGAATAAGTAGGGAAGTTAGCATAATAAAGCCCTTGATTTTAATGTAAATCAAGGGCTTTGCCGTTTCAATGTAAAGGGTTTTATTTTTTCTTAATGTTAAAAGGAATGGTATATTCACCCCAGTTTAATGTTACTAACCCACTCGGTAGGGCAGAGATCGTAAATTGTTCCTGAAATTTACTTTGGGTGCCATTATTAACATCTACACGTAGGGCGTCAGCACCTTCGTCATATTTGGTACCCCATTGATCCCATGTTTTATTAAATATTAATGTTGTCTGCTGATGTCCCGGTATGCTATAAAGACTATATTTTCCTGCTGGTAGATCTTTACCTTCAATAGTAACATCCTGATCCACTTGTAATGTTGTGGCTTCATTTGCCCCGGTACGCCATACTTTACCAATCGGAGCAATATCGACTCCTAATTCTCGTCCTTTTATCGAAGGGCGACTATAATTTATAGCAACGTTAACACCATCGTCGGTAGTAATTTTTACGCTGTCAGGAGGACTTGGCCGGGTGCTTTTGTCGGTCTGTCCCATAGCCATAAAACAAATCATGCTTAAAAAGCAAATAATACTGGTTACTTTCATAATATAAATTTTAGTCGATTGTATAACGACTATTTGACCAAATTGTTTTGTTTGCCAAGAAATAATTAACTTTAAATGAATTGATATCGAATGGGAAGTGAAGCTTTTACTGCATATTTAGCGCAATTATTTGAATACTTTGAGCGCCAGAACCAAGTGGTTTTTTCGGACAGTCATCAGAAAGCTTTGATAGCTGCTGTGAATGACGATGTTATTCATATAATTCAACAGCAGTTGGGTCTAACATTGCTTCGGCAAGAGGTGTCGCTGGATAACTGTTATGTCACGGCAAATCATGCCTTACGGGACGAATACAAACAGTTTATTTTGCCTTCTGAATTCTTTTATTTTTTATACGGTACGTTTTTAGGGGGCGTTTCCCAAAACCTACTAAGAACTGAATTACGTTGGCCCGAATTTCTGCCCAAGGACGACAAATTATTTTGGGAATGTATGAGATTTGGCCAAAAGAGGCGATAATGTAACAAGCGCCGTATGAATTCCTTCGTACGGCGCTAAATATCGTAAAGATATACTTAGACTAGGTATTCGAATAATGTTTGATCTTTATTAAGTTCGATAAAGTCGAATTTATAAGATTTCATTCTTTCAATGAAAGATAAATAATCTTTTGGGTCATTTAGCTCAATACCAATAAGAGCTGGTCCTCGCTCACGTTCGGTCTTTTTAATGTACTCAAATCGTGTGATATCGTCTTTTGCGCCGAGTACTTCTGTAACTAATAGTTTAAGTGCGCCGGGTCGTTGTGGAAATCTAACGATTAAATAATGCTTAAATCCCTCATACAAGAGTGAGAGTTCCTTAATTTCACTCATTCTGTCAATATCATTGTTGCCTCCTGAAATAATACACACGACTTTTTTGCCTTTTATTTCTTCTTTGTGAAACTCTAAAGCGGCAATCGACAGTGCACCCGCTGGTTCGACAACGATGGCATCTTTATTATAAAGTTCTAGGATCGTTGTACAGATTTTTCCCTCAGGTACTGACTTTACACTATCCAGGAGTTGACTGCTCACGGCATATGTCAGCGCCCCCACTTTTTTAACGGCTGCCCCATCAACAAATTTGTTAATGTGTTCAAGTTCAATTGGTCCACTATTTTTGATGGCTGCTTGCATCGAAGCTGCCCCTTCGGGTTCTATTCCATAAAGCTTAACATTGGGAGCATGTTTTTTCATGTGGTAACTTACTCCAGAGGAGAGGCCGCCACCGCCAATAGGTATAAATATGGCATCTAAATCGGGAAGATCCTCTAATATTTCAACGGCAACAGTAGCTTGTCCCTCGATAACCTTTTGATCATCAAATGGAGGAATGAACGTCATATTGTGGACTCTTGTATATTCCAATGCGGCTTTTTGACAATCATCAAAAGTATCACCGGTCAAAACGATCTCAATATTGCCATTACCCCACATTTCAGTCTGTGTGATCTTTTGTCGTGGAGTGGGGCCAGGCATAAAGATAATACCTTTTATATTCAGTTTTTTACAGGACAAGGCTACGCCCTGTGCATGATTTCCTGCGCTTGCACAAGTTACTCCTCGAGCAGCCTCTTCTTGGCTAAGACTTACAATTTTATTATAGGCTCCGCGGAGCTTATAGGAACGCACTACTTGGAGATCTTCTCGTTTAACATATATTTCAGCACCATATCGTTCTGATAGGTGTTGGTTATATTGTAACGGAGTTCGGTTGACAACACCACTGATACGTTTTGCAGCGTCGTTAGCATCTATGGTTAAAGTTGATAAGTCCATTTAAAGGTAATTTATAGGCATTCCCATGTTTAGCTACGATGAGTAGTTAGGGATAAAAAACATCTTTGTAGTCTGTTAACAGATGATAATGGTCGGATACAGAAAAAAGCATAAGAACCGAACAGGTTCTTATGCTTTTTGGTATTGCTACGATCGCATCAGTGCTTCCAAATCATCATCACCTAGGTCTTTTTTACCATCTGCTATAACAAGGAATCGCTCGTATGTATTTGCAAGTTGATCTTTGTCTAGTTGATAACCTAAGCGTTCCAAGTGATGTTTGAGAGCATGACGTCCAGAGCGTGCGGTCAATATAATATCAGCCTCATGCAAACCTACATCCTCAGGTCTAATAATTTCGTAGTTCTCCCTGTGCTTCAAAAAGCCGTCTTGATGAATACCAGAACTATGTGCAAAAGCATTTTTACCTACAATTGCTTTGTTTGGTTGTACAGGCATACGCATCATCGAACTCACTTTGCGAGAAATATGTGTAAATAGTTTACTGTCTATGTTAGAAGTTAGTCCCGGAAAATGTTGAGTATGTACCTTCATAATCATTGATACTTCTTCAAGAGAGGTATTCCCAGCACGTTCACCTATTCCGTTTATAGTACATTCAACTTGACGTGCTCCATTTTGGACCGCAGCAATAGAATTCGCTGTAGCCAGTCCGAGATCATTATGACAATGAGCGGAAATAATCGCTTGGTCAATGTTCCGAACATTTTCTTTTAAGAATTTAATTTTCGCGCCATATTGGTCTGGTAAGCAATAGCCGTTTGTATCGGGAATATTTACGACAGTTGCCCCTGCGGCGATTACCGCTTCGATCATTTGCGCGAGATATTCCAAGTCTGCGCGACCTGCATCTTCGGCATAAAATTCAACGTCCTCTACATAGCTTTTCGCATGTTTTACAGCTTCAACGGCCCGTTCAAGAATTTGTTCGCGCGTGCTATTGAATTTATATTTTATATGCATGTCAGAGGAACCGATACCTGTATGAATCCGTGGGCGCTTAGCATATTTTAAGGCCTCAGCCGCAACATCTATATCATTTTTGTTCGCGCGCGTAAGTGCGCAGATGATAACATCATTTACCGCTTTGGATAGTTCAACGACAGATTGAAAATCTCCCGGACTGGAGACGGGAAACCCAGCTTCGATTATATCGACACCCAGTAACTCCAAATCTTTAGCGATTTCAATCTTTTCTGGCGTTGTTAATTGACAACCTGGTACTTGTTCGCCGTCACGAAGTGTTGTGTCGAAGATATATAAGTGATTTGGATCGTGTAGCATAATGTAAATTTAAAAAATTAAAAATATCAAATAACGTTTTGCTGAGCGTTCTTGACCTTTCTAATTTGTTATGAATATACTCAGTTAATTATCTTTTTAAAAATTCTAAGACTTTTTCACCCATCGAATTGGTTCCTAAAATCTTTTCTTTTGGCGTATCAGCATTTGCAATATCTCCAGTTCGCCATCCTGATTTTAAGGTTTCCGCTACCGCATTTGTGACAGCTTTGGCTTCCTCTTGAAGTCCAAAAGCGATATCTAACATTAATGCTACCGATAATATGGAAGCTAAAGGGTTTGCTTTATCTTGTCCTGCAATATCGTGCGCTGAACCATGGATGGGTTCGAAGAATCCTGTGCCATCACCTACAGATGCCGAAGCTAACATTCCCATGGAACCAGCAATTTGGGAAGCTTCATCGGTTAGGATGTCCCCAAATAAATTTGCAGTCAAAACGACATCGAATTTTTTCGGGTTTTTTACCAATTGCATGGCCGCGTTGTCGATAAACATATGCTCGGTTTCCACATCTGGATATTGTGTCGCTATTTCTTGTACGACTTCCCGCCATAAGCGAGAGGTTTCAAGCACATTTGCTTTATCAACTGAACATACTTTCTTGCCACGTGTGCGTGCCGCCTGGTAAGCTTTATGCGCGATACGTTCTACCTCGTACCGATTATAGTTCATGAGGTCTGATGCGAATGTGTTTTCTTCATTACGATTTTTTTCTCCGAAGTAAACGTCACCAGTTAATTCCCGAAAGAAGAGAATGTCAGTTCCACGTAACACTTCTGGTTTTAAGCTAGAGGCATCTAGTAGTTCGTCGAATAATAGAATAGGTCGCAGATTCGCATATAGACCTAGTTCTTTACGGATTTTTAATAACCCCTGTTCCGGTCTAACTTTTGCCGACGGATCGTTATCATATTTCTGATGTCCAATTGCGCCAAACAGAATAGCATCCGAAGTTTTGGCTTTCTCTAATGTTTCATCAGGTAATGGATTGCCAGTAGCTTCAATGGCAGTATGCCCCATAATTGCTTCTTGAAAGCTGAATTCATGATTATACTGCTCGGCGATAGACACTAAAACCTGTTTACCCCATGTTGTTACTTCTTGACCTATTCCGTCACCAGGAATAATTAAAATGTTTTTTTTCATTGTATCGTTGTTACACACTCTGGAAGCGAAATGCTTTTCTATATGTCCAAAGTGTCTACTTTTTATGCTTTTTCTAAAATATTTTCGGAAGTTATAACCATCCCCTTCTTTAATTCTAAACGATGATCTATGCAACTTGGTAAATGTGATTCGTAATGTCCCACATATATCAATGTTTTACCATAATTGCTAAGTTCATCAACAACGGCGTTAAAATGTGTAGCTTGTGTTCTGTCCAGACCTTGGCAAGGCTCATCTAGGATCAAAAGCTGTGGGTTCTTGATAATCGTTCTGGCGAGTAAAGCTAACCGTTGTTTCCCTAAAGGTAGGGTATGTAATAATTTATCTTTTACTTCAAGGAGATCAAAAAAATCTAGGAGTTGTTCAATTTGTTTCTTCTCCTCATACTTGACTTTTAAAAACCACCCGATGCTATCGTAGTAGCCCGATGCTACTGTGTGCCAAACCGTCGCTGCTTTATCGAAATACCAATGTAATTCGGGTGAGATAATACCGATTTTCTCTTTTATGTCCCAAATGCTCTCCCCAGAGCCCCTTTTTTGTCCAAACAACCATATGTCACTTGCATATGCTTGCGGGTGATCGGCATTTAACAAACTTAGTAAAGTCGATTTTCCTGAACCGTTATGTCCTTGTAATAACCATTTTTCGCCACGATCGACTTTCCAGTTTATGTCCTTCAGGACCACCTTATCTCCATATTTTACGGACACATTATGTAGTTCGACAATGGTCTGAGCATCCCCTGGAGGATCTTTTTGAAGGAAATATGGAAACGGCTTCCGCTGGCGCATTGCATCATGCGTGAATGCATCGATATTTTCGACGATTTTTATTTTGCCGTTTTCTATTTCTGCGTACCTATTGATTGATGAGGGTACAGAAAGGTCGTTGCTAATTAATACCAGTGTACATCCTTGTTCAGCAAGAAAATCTAGCTGACTGTTTAAGTTTGTTCTTGCGGTTTTGTCTAAACCAGTATATGGTTCGTCTAATATAAGTAGTTGTGGACGAAGCCATAACGCCTGGACGAGTTGTAATTTTTTGTGTTCGCCGCTGGAAAGCTCAATAAGTTGCGTTTGGCGGCAATTGTTGAATCCTAGCGCATCCAAAATTGGTTCTACGTTCTGGAACTTCAGGTTATTTTTTTCTCCAAAGTGAAGCAGCTCCGCATAAACCGTTAAGGTGTCGTTTTGTTGATGTCTGTTGTATCGCTGTTGGTAGTAGAAATTCCTATCACCTTCCAAATTTGCGAATTGGTACCAATTGGAAACATAATACGCTCTGGGGAGAAGTGTGGATTCAATTGTGTAGCTACAATTTATTTCACCTGTAAATTTTTCCTGATTGATGATAGCCTTAGCTAGCGAAGATTTACCACTACCACTTTTTCCGCCGATAAGCCAATGTTCGCCAGCATAAATATTCCAATTTAAATCGCACAGTACGGATTGTTCTGCGTAATGAAGATTTAAGTTAGATATATAAACGACGGGTATACTCATTCTTTATTTTTTTTCGAATTCCTGAATTAGGTCTTTATGACTTAATATAAAATCAATATCATCATATCCATTTATTAAACAGGATTTTTTGTATGGATTGATCTCAAACAAAAAGCTGTCTCCAGTTTCATCAATGGTTACTGTTTGGGATTCAAGGTCAACAGTTAAGGTACTATTTGCATCATTGAAAACAGATGCGAATATTTTTTCTAAAAAATCTTCTGGAACCTGAATAGGTAAAACACCATTGTTCAGCGCGTTTCCTTTAAAGATATCTGCAAAAAATGAACTGATCACAACATTGAATCCGTAATCTTGGATAGCCCATGCAGCATGCTCCCGTGATGATCCGCAGCCGAAATTTTTGCCTGCGACAAGTATTTGTCCTTGAAATGTCGGGTTATTTAATACAAAATCAGTTTTAGGTTGATTGTCACTTTCATAACGCCAATCTCGGAAAAGGTTGTCGCCAAAGCCCTCACGGGTGGTTGCCTTTAAGAATCGAGCTGGAATAATCTGATCCGTATCGATATTTTCAATAGGTAGCGGTACTACCGAAGAAGTTATTGTTTTAAATTTTTTCATTGCTATACTTCTTATATATAGTGTTCTACAATAGGAAAAGGCTCGTAAAAATGATGAAGTAGCGACTTCCACTGTAGATAGTCTTCTGATTCACGAAATCCAACGGTATGATCTTCTAAAGATTTCCATTGTACCAGTAAAAGGTACTTATCATTTTTTTCGACACATTTCTTTAGTTCATGCCAGATGTAGCCATTCTGACGAGCAATTATAAGTGCCGCCTGTGCAAATGCGGCTTCAAAATCGCACGCGAATCCCTTTTTTACGGATAATACAGCTACTTCAAGAACCATACTTTAAATCATGCTCCTTACATCTTTAATCTTGCCTGTAACAGCAGCGGCAGCAGCAGTTAAGGGGCTAACGAGCATGGTACGAGCATTTGGTCCCTGGCGACCTTCGAAATTCCTATTGGAAGTCGAAACACAATATTTTCCCGCAGGAATCTTGTCTTCATTCATCCCTAAGCAGGCTGAACATCCTGGTTCGCGAAGTTGGAATCCAGCGGCTTGAAAGATTGCATCGATGCCCTCTTGCTTAGCTTGAGCTTCCACCTGTTTTGATCCTGGTACGATCCATACTTCAACGCCATCTGCTTTTTGTTTTCCTTGAACAAAAGCCGCAACTTCACGCAAATCTTCAATCCGTGAGTTGGTACATGAACCAATAAAAACATAATCTACTGGCTTATCTAACACGGATTCACCATCGTGGAATCCCATATAATCCAATGATTTTTTGAAAGATGGTTGTTCGGAAGTTGGCAGGGCTGCGGTGGTTGGAATATGCTGGGTAACCCCAATTCCCATTCCTGGATTCGTTCCATATGTAATCATAGGTTCGATTTCCGCTGCATCAAATTTCAACACCGAATCAAATGTCGCGTCGTTGTCAGAGTATAATGTTTTCCAGTAGTTGAGTGCCTTGTCCCATTCCTCATCCTTTGGAGCAAATTCTCGTCCTTTAATGTAGTCAAAGGTGGTTTGATCAGGTGCAATTAATCCCCCGCGCGCGCCCATTTCTATACTCATATTACAAACCGTCATTCTACCCTCCATGGATAACGATTGGATTGCTGATCCTGCATATTCTACGAAGTAGCCCGTACCGCCAGCAGCAGATATTTTAGAAATGATGTATAAGATAATATCTTTAGCACCCACTCCTTTGGCAAGTTCTCCGTTTACTTCGATTTTCATCGTTTTAGGCTTTTGTAACAAAAGACACTGTGTCGCAAAAACTTGCTCAACCTGCGAAGTCCCGATCCCAAATGCGATTGCTCCAAATGCACCGTGAGTTGAGGTATGACTATCTCCACAAACCATTGTTTTACCCGGTTGTGTGATCCCTAATTCAGGGCCAATGACGTGAACGATACCTTGATATGGGTGTCCTAATCCGTACAGCTCGATACCAAATTCTGCAGTGTTTTTTGTCAGCATATCTACTTGATAGCGCGATAACTCCTCCTGAATAGGTAGATGCTGGTTTAGTGTAGGGACATTATGGTCCGCTGTTGCCACTGTTTGTTGTGGACGTAAAACTGGTAACCCTCGTTTACGCAAACCATCGAAAGCCTGCGGGGAGGTTACCTCATGAATTAAATGTGTGTCGATATACAAAATGTCTGGGAAGCCTTCTTGACGCTTCACGACATGTGCATCCCAAATCTTCTCAACTAATGTTTTTCCCATTTCTCTTCTCTCTTCTCTGAAATTATTTATTTTTTTGGGTCAGAAAATCCCGTTTTTATTTTTTGTTTCGTTTGCTAACAAAACAAAAATGATGATA
>JAALOO010001246.1_pt1 | contig 18351 bp, 12 predicted proteins | sample 7257641 | NCBI WGS metagenome assembly JAALOO01 (sample SAMN14085613, study PRJNA598686) | mite metagenome | biome: ENVO:01001000; feature: ENVO:01001002; material: ENVO:01001226; isolation source: single female mite from University of Michigan culture on fish food culture... ...
CCAAGTTTCAAGTTCTAATATTAAGTTTGAAAAATTTCTTATTTTTTGTTACCTCCTTAAGTCAAGCAATATTTTTGTTATTAACAAAACAACTTCAAACTCAATTTTTTTCCTTCAGTCATATATCGCCACTTCTTTAATTACCAAACTTAGCCCACCCGTTTTTCTTCTCCTCACCTCTTTTCTCTTGTCCTGCTTTTTTATTTTATTCATTGCCTGATCATAAATCCTAACCCCTCAAATGAGAAAATGAGAGATAGAAGAAGAGGAGGAAGAGCAAAGGTCAGTAGGCTAATGTGCACTAGTGCAACAGGGGTAATTAGTAACGGTATTAGCAACGGTAGTAATAATTAGCCAATGAATGTCAGGTAAAAACGAAAAAGAAAAAAAGAAGAGGAGAGGCCTCTGATCAGATTTCAGAAACTTCAGTTTACAAGCAGTGTGAAAATCAGGTAAACTACCTGCTTAATGGTAATCTAATCGCCGGAAAAAAAGTCGTGGAGGTTGACACAACTGTATGAAAATTGTAAAGATGAGATAACACACCTGAGAAGTAGGTGAAAGAGGGGAAAAAAAGTCTGAAATGTAGACAGGATAAAAATTGCCAGAAAAAATGTTGAAATTTAATTGTAAAAATATTTTAAAAAAATCACCGTTTAAAAAACAAATAAAACTTTACAAAATATTTTAAAAATTGTAACTTTATGAGGAGAAAAATGACGCAAATCAACTGCCGTTTTTTGGCAAATTAAATACCACAGTTGTGGCATTTAACAATAGGAAAAAGAAGAAAAAAAGAAAGCCTAAAAACGGCCACAACGGCTGAGGTGCAATTGTGTGATTGTCAATTGACAGTGAAGAAGAAGAGGAGCAACAGTCAGTCAGTTTGGCTGTCAGTTGGCAGCTTTTTAGTGCAAAAAGGATGAGAGGAAAAAAAGAGAGAGGAGAGCAATCGAGCCAATGTAAATGGAAATTAGATTAGATAGCACAGGAAAGTGTGTGTGCTTTGTTGTACAATTGACTTTGACTTTGGCTCTCTTTCTCTCTACCTTACTCCTGTTTTATTTTAATTTGACTGTTGACTTTGAGCTACTCTTCTTTTTTCTGGTGAAATGGCTGCAACAGTTTAATTGTTGTTGATGTTGTTTGTACAACAACAACAGCAGCAACGGCAGTTAACGACCGGTTAAGCAGCAAAGTTTACAAATAAAACTACTGATACAGTAGTTAAAAGTTTTTAATATAGATTTAAAAACTAATTAATTTTTGGAACCTTTTTAAATCATCCCCCGTCAGCAGACACGTCGCAAAATTTAGTTAAAAATGTTTAAAAAAAATATAAAAACGTAAAAACACAAGTAAAATATTAAACAATTTTTAACATTTTAAAACGATATTATTAATCAAATATTATTATAAAGTTTCTTTTAAAAACCTTTTTATAACTCATGGAAGATGCAAGAGAAAAAACCGTTTACCAACAAGACAATAAATTCCAATTAACTATACTCAGTGTCAATACACACACACACACACATTTTTTTACCATTAAATAAAAAAGTTTCTTTCTTCATCTTCTTCTTCCTCTCCTAAGCTTTTATTAACACCCTTAAAAAGCTAGGCCAAAATGACACCACTAACACCGCCAATACCACCACCACAAAAACCAAGGCTTTGTTTGATCAGAGAAAAAAGTAAAAAAAACTTTTAACAAAGCCTTTTTATGTTATATGAAAAAAACTCCACTTCAAAGAAAAAAAGAGGTTTTTCGATCGATCAAGTGCAGCAGTGTAGCAATGTTCCTTCTTTTTCCTCATCTTCTTTTTAAAGTGCAAAAAAAGACCTAATGGTGTTCTTTTTTAAAAAAGAAAGACAGATAAGGCAGAAATTTGTCAATAATATATCATCGACAAGGAACACTTCTTCTTCCTCCTCACTTGATCAACAGTGATTGAACTGGGTGATCTGATAAGTGCAACGTCTTCGATTATTATTAGATTACACACACTTAATTTGACAAGGAGAAAGAAAGGCTAACAATTATGACTGGAGTTCATTCATTAGCAGGAGAAGTACTCAGGCAGAAGAACTGACCTGTCATAATATTGCACTCTACTGCAAAGAAAAGTGGATAATGAAAAAAAAAGAAAAAAGAAGAAGAAGGTGTCAGCTGAAGTATAAAGTGTGTGCTTTGAGCTGAGTTGAGCTAACAAAAAAAATATTGGGTGCTCTAACTAAAGGAGGGCAATCAATCAAAAATAGTTTTAAAATAATTAATATTTTTCACCGATTTAAAAACTTATGTTGCTTATGATGCACAATAAAAATTATGTAACAAAAATTAAAAAATTAAAAATGCAAATTTAAAAAAAATAAAAACAAAATTTTAACCTTTTTAGAAATCCCCATATAAAACTTAGAAACAACTCTAATAAAAAACAAAACAAAACTAAACATAAAATTTTAAAAAATAAAAAATAAGCATAAAAAATTTAAAATATTTTTTTCAATGCTCTTTAAATCAACCTAAAGCAGTAACAAAAACAACTGCAATCGATTCATCATCATCGTCATCATCATCATAATAAAAGGAAATAGTAAAAGAGTAGAAGGAAGAGGTGGATGGATGGGGTAAAACACACCACAAAAAATGACCTTCATTTGTACTCTCCTCTCTCTCTCTTTCTTTATCATTCAAACTTCATCATCAAATCGATCATCACACCACCAAACAAAATAATAATATTAAAGTGCGGCACACTACCAGAACAACCTTTCTTTAACCTTTCTCTCTTCAACCTCTATCTTCTGCTATTATTTTCAAGCGTACAAAACTTAAACTTTTGAAAGTAATAAGCAAGCATTGCATAGCGGTTGGCGCCTGCAGGCACACATCTTTATTGTAGTAGTAGGCAAAAAAAAAGTGCTTGAATCTAAAATCTGTTTAGCATCAGCAGCAGCAATGGAATAATAATGGCCAGAAAAGAGTACAATTGGTAAGCGATTTGTTCCTCCTCCTCCTCTCTCCTCACTTCTCACTTCTGACAATGGTCAATCAAATGGGCAGCAATTGCACTCAGCAAAAAAAATAGAAAGAGACTTTAGAGAAACTTCTACTTTTTTTCAAACCTTTTTTCTCCTTCTGTCTCATTTGGCGCCCACCAACAGCTCTCTGAAATGACGATACTGTGTTGTAGCTTCTGCAGTCGACCTTGAATTTTTGCTGCTGCTGCTCAGGCAAGCGAAAATGAAAGCAACAAAAACGAAAGAAGACAGGTAACAGACGAATTGCAAAAAAAAGAAAAAAAGAAAAAAGTCTGAAACCTGATCGTCTTGGAAAGAGAGAAAAAGAAAAAGAAACAAAGCACTAATGACAGATAATTGGCTCACGTTTTGCAGTTGCTGCTGCTGCTGCTGCTGCTGCTGTCAATTAGCAAAAATAAAAAAAAAGAAAAAGAGGAGGTGAAAATTGAGGAGTCTGAAACACAGAACAGAAAAAAGGCTATCATTCTTCTCAATGAAAAGGGAGTGAGGTGCTAAATGCTACCTGCACATTTATTTGGTGAAACTGATTGATTGATTTCACCTGTAATAGTGGTGGTGGTGGTACTTACTTTAGTAATAATAATTTTTTTCAAAAATATAAAATCACTTTTACATTAAGAAGTCAATTCAAATTATTCAACTGAACAAATGAAATAATAAAAATAAAAAAGGCACACTTTGGTCACAGCCAAACCACACAATCAAATTTTAATTTCACTTTGCACTGGCACTACTTTACAATCATCATCACACCATCAAAATCATCATCGATAATAATTTTTTAAAAAGTAGAAGTTGCAATAGTTGAAGTAATTAATAAAAATTGCCATTGGCAGTTGAAACCTTTTTTGCAAATCTGCTCAAAATTTGAAAAACACAAAACCACTACATTTTTTTGCACTACATTTCACCACACCTACACCGCTAACAAATTTTTTTTCTGGTATTAACCAGTAATACTGGTGCTGTTGAAACAAAAAGAAGAAGAGCACTTTTTGGTCACTAGTGAAAAAACTATGTAGCAAAGTAAAATGATGAAGAACAACAACAACTCATCAAAACTGGTAGAGCAGCTCGCCAAGCAACGGTAAAAAGCATAAAAAAGAGCACAAATGCTGCTGCTGCTGCGATTAAAGCGAAAATGGTATTTGAGCGTCACACACACAGACACATCAACAGCAAAAACGTTGACATTTACAACCGTTTGTGGGCAATTAAAAAAAGTTAAATAAAAATGCCTGCCATCAGAAAGGCTATCATCAGTTGCGTAATTCGGAAGAAGATAGAAAGAGAAAAAGAGAAAAGAAGGATGAAGAGGATTATTTATATGACAATTGGAGACTAGAAATAGAGGTTAACCTTTTAAACATTGATGACAGACTAATTTTTCAACTAAAAATAAAAAAAATCTAAAAAATTCTAAAAACTTTATTTTAGGCAACAATGTATCAAACGATAGAATCAGCACACAGTAAACAGAGCTGAAAAACAAAAAAGAAAAGCAAGCAAACAAGCTTGATTTGATCAGATGTACTCTCATAAACTTAGGCAGCGGATCATCATCATTTGATCGCCTTGTGCACTTTTCTGAACTCTAATTTCAACATGACGACAAAAAAAGTGGACAACTATCAAATTTCAAACAAATTTCACCACCATTACCACAAAAACTACTGAGATGACGTCCGTTGATACAAAAAAGGGAGAAAATGCCATCAAACTGTTTTTTGTTGTTGTTCTATGTTTGACAATCTGTTCAGTGTATGACGGGATATTCAAGGGCGACACTGGAGAAGGGAACTAAACTAGAGGAGCAGCAAAAACAAAAGCAAACATATGGAAAATTTATGACATCTTTTGGCAGGCAGGCAGGCAGCAGGAAACGTCATTGACTTTTGCATCAACGGCTGAAATCTGCCGTTTCTGCTGCTGCTGCTCTTGAACTGAACTGAACTGAACTTCTAATGCAATGAAGCGTGCCTGGTTTGCTGCAAAAGTAGAAGCAATGCTGAGTTTTGGCCAAACAAATTTTTTTCTGATGGTATCAATCAAGAAGGAGAGGGAGAGAGAGTTATGTAAACAGCGAGAAAACGGCTGCAAGATTCAGCCAAGATTGAGGATAAACAGATGTGTGTGTGGAAGCGAATGAAGAAGAGGATAAAATTTCGAGATATTAGGGAGGAGGAGAAGGAAAAGGAGGAGGAAAGGGTTGAATGAACCAAAAATGGAGATTGGCTGGCAATTTATCGAAGTAATAAATGGGTTTTGAAAAGAGGGAGAACTGAAAGTTGGTGTAACCAATTGAAACGAGTGAGAACCGACAAGTTTTCAAACTTAAACTAAATAAACTAAAATAAACACGTTTACAATTATTAGACTATCATTTAATACAAAATTTAATTGTAACTGTAGTAGATAAATTGCAAAAACAAAATACATTTTTAGAGTTTAAAAACCATTTTGTCACTTTGGAAACTGGTTAGCAAAAAATCTACATTTTTTCAAATTCATCATACACACAGTCAGCAGAAAAGGCAGAATTCTGCAATGTCCCTTTCAATGTCGAACGCATAAAAACAAAAAAATTTAAATGAGAGATAAAATTAGCGAGCACAAAAGAGAAGCACAAACAAGCAAATGAACAGTGGCTCATCTGGCAACACACTCAGTCTGAAACACTGGAGGATGAGTCACCACCATCATCATCCCGAAATGGATGTTCTCTTTATTCACTTACTACTACTATTCTTTCCCTCTTTTTCTCTTTTTCTCCTTTCCCATCCGACACACTTGTCACCAGGCCATCTCAATCACAACAATTCTCCCTCTCCTTCTTCATCGTCTGCTCAGTTCCGTCAAAGTCTGCTAAAACTGAAAACCGAGACTAGACACACAGTCATTCTGCAGCAATGCAGCACAGTGAATCCGGGAATTCCCCCGCACACTTTCCCTTACTTCCCCTGCCCATTATTCGGTTACTGTTTGGTTATTTCGGGTTCACCACCACTATTTCTCTGAGACAGTGACTAGTAGTGAGTTTTCTGGCAAGATTTTGGACAGTAGTGAGTAGTGGGAATAAAATGCGAGAAATGGAGAGAGAAAGAGAGCTTTTGGGTAATACTGGCAGCAGCAGAAGTAGTAGTGAAAAGTGGGCAGAGCGTATAAAATAAAATAAAGTATATTAGTGCCTGTGTAATAAAATAAGGGTACTCTGAGGAAACTATGAGGCTGGGAAATTAAGGCCAAAACGAGTGAATACAGAGAAAGTACAGTACAGAGAAGTACAGAATAAAAAGTCTTGATTGCATTAAAATTAAAATTAAGTTAAAGTTTTTACCAGTTTAAAAAGAAAGTCCGACCCTAAAAAATTTTTTTAAAATTTTTAAAAACAACTGAATAGCCTTTTTAGGATAACGAAAATTTTAATAAAAATGCAAAACATATTTTAAAACTAAAAAACCATTTTTAATTTTACTCATATAATCTTATATTTTAATATAATAAAAACAAACTTCAAAAAACAAACAAAAACGTAAAAATTATTATCATTTCCAGCAGCATCACCACCACCACCGCTAAAACCTCTCTAAAAGCAATACTACTATTTATTATGCAAATGCAATCAGACGTACAGTGTGATCAATGCAAGGAAACATAAATAATAACATCAAAAGAAAACTGCACCAAAAAAACTGTCACAAAAAAAAGAAAAAAACTACTGAATCATGAATCTTTCAAACATATTCAAAAATGCAGCAGAGCTGGTGGTGGTCACTGACCATTTGATCTCCTTTAGTTTTTTCTCTTATCACAACTTTATTGAGTACGTGTCTTGTCAAAAAGAAAAAGAAAAAGTCCATTGCGTGACCGTTAGCCTTAGACATGACCAAGTTTAATCGATTGCACCGTGTCACACACACTCACTGCCTGTCAAAAGCAAAAGAAAAAAGAAAAAGTCACCAAAAACCGGGACTTTTTCAGATGGTCGGTCAACAGCAGCAGCAGAAACCAGAGAGTACAATGATGAATTATTTAGGAGGTCTTCTCACTAAGGAAGAGAGAGAGAAGAAGTTAAGTCGTTTATTTTAATGAGCCAACACAAAGAGAAGAGGAAAAGAGGAAAAATCGATGTTCTTCAACATCAGAGAGGAAGTAGGCGAAGGCGGCAATTTAATTAATTTAAGCGCGCACACGAGTTGCCAGCAGAAGAAGAGGAAGAAGAAGTTAATGGACGAGTTCAATGGAAAGTAAAATGACGGGCAAAAAACGGGAAAAAAGGTCAGTGTCGACCGTCGATGTCCTCTCACTCTGAAAAAAAACTAAAACTAAAAGGAGACATTCTCGGACCATTAGGTCCACTTAATTTGCCTCCTTGTTGGCTGGAAAAGGCTGTCTGAAAAGTTGAAAGCAGCTGTTGACAGGGATCTCTATGCAATCTCATCTGATACAATACGATCATCTCATTTGGCTTTTCACTGCACTGCCTAAAATGAGCTAGAATAATTTTGAGCATGGTTCGTTGACCAAGCTGAATGGACTGACTGACTGGCTAAGTGAGTGAGTGAGTGAGTGAGTGAGTGATAAGAATAGTTTTCTGTGCTGCTGTTGAATTGGATAACGAATTCATTAGGCACATTTTTACTTGGGGGTTTAAGATGTAGAATAAAAGGCGAAAATTGGTACTGATTTAAAAAAGTTATTTTAAATAAAGTTTAACCTTTTTCCTATAGCTCCATCTCATGCTACTAATTTATTAGCAAAAAACTAAATATTTAAACAAAATTAAAACTGTTACCATTTTTAAAAGTAATAGTATTTTTCTATTTAATATAAAACAAACAAAAAAAATCTATTACAACTTTTGCCATATTTCACCACAATCTTTAGTTTTAATATCAAGAATAAAAAACTGCATTGCAACATCAAAGGGCAAGAGCAAAGAAGAGAAGGAGCAACTCTTAGATTGAGAGTAATAAGTTGCAATAATAAGTTACAACACTAGCGTTCCTCTCTCTCCTAGCCAGAATATTCTCAACTCTGAGCCTCGCCCAAAAAGGGGCAAACATTTTAATCAAAAATAAAAACAAATGATAAATTGTAAGAAGTACTTTTATTTATAAAACTCAAGTAAAGTTTTTATTTAAATTTAAAAAAAATTTAAATTTAATTTAACCATTTAACAGAGCCAAGACACTCGCGGAATAAAATTAAAAAACAACAAAAGCAACAGAAAAAATGCCTACACAAACACACAAAATGCAAACTTTTTAATTCCCTCAAACATCAAGCCTTTCTTTTATTTTTGAAACAAAAAAAATGCAAACCAAAAGAAAAGGGAAACCAAAAACCAAATAAAACCGAGCAGTGGCCGTTTGGGAATTGGCGGCCAGGAACTCCTCTAATTTTGTTCTATTCTTGTTATTCAAATAAAAAACTGCTGCTGTTTCTGCCACACAATTACCCCCTGTGCTGATGCCACCAGGTTTGACACCAGAAAGAGAAGAGAACACGGGGTTATTTAAATTAAGCAGAGAATTAGAGAATTGAAGAGAGAGAGGAGAGAATGACTAAAACTAATAATAATAAATGACTGAATGAGCACTGAATAAGCAAAGTCAAGCCCACCACGTGCTAAATCAGAACTGAAAATCAAGAATAACAATGGAATAAAAAGAGAGTGAAAGAAAGGGAACAAAAGTACTCAACAAAAGAGTACAACTATTTACTTATGCAAATCACACTCACACACATTTCTGTTTGTGAGCAGTGTGAACAAGCGTGCAAAATTGCACATTAAACGAATTGGAAAACATTAGAAATGGAGTTCCATAGAACATGGAAGTGTGAATAAATAATAAAGTGATTAAAATTGATTTGGTAGTGAAAGTGGTGGTGGCTGTTTGTTTTACCAGTTAAAATTAGAGTCCTTAATTAAAGAACTTCAATTACAAAATAGTCTTAAAATTAAAATTATTGAGTTACCTTTTTAAAAAACGTATTGGAGCGTTATGCGAATAAAAAATCACAGTAAAAAAAATGTTTTCAAATCCGGTCCAACACCGCCCAAATCAAATTCGACCTAAAAAAATCATTTTTGCTAGAGCAAATCACAGATTTCAGGCTTCTGTTATCAACATTTGCCTTTGCAATTGCTATCAACTACTACTACTACAACTACAACAGGCAATTGACAGTTGACTAATTCAAAAACAAAAACATGACATAAAACACACACACACACTCACTCATAAAATGCAATTTTGTAAAACAAAAGCAAGTTCTTGTACGACTGCTGATTTTTGGGAGAGGGAAATGCAAAAACAGAAAACAGTCCTGTTTGTTTGTGTGACACCCAAAGAAAAAAGAGAGCTAATTAGGCAAATCATTTTGCTTCTGTATGCCTGTGTGTGTTCTAAATTTTCCATTCATATCAAAGCAAATGAGTCTGTGAGAGAATGAAAAAAAAGAAGGAAAATGCCACTGACATTTAGAGGTTCAAAGATCTCTCCTTGATTTTTGGCAAAAAGAAAAGACGGGTAGCCTGGGAAAAGTCAAGATTGTGGCTGACTGGCTAGTCCCTGGGCTAGAAAAGAAAAAGCTAAAAAGCTAAACTGTTTGTTCTCTGAGTTTGTGTGTGTCTCTGTGCTCGCTGATAAAAAAAACTGTTGGTATCAATGTTGCAAAAGAAGGCAAAAGAAGCCGTTGTCCTCTGAAGTGCTTTAGCAAACACAAACTCTCTGAGAACAGAGAAGAAGAGGAATAGTAAAATACAACAACAACGGTGAGCATTTAGTTTGTGGTACCATTTTTTTTGGTGTGTGCCCTTGTTTGCCTGTTTAATTTGTAATCGGAAACGAGCAAGAGAGAGAGAGATAAAGAAAACGAGAACATTTTCAAGCTAAACGTAGCAAAAATAAAAATTAAAAAGATTTTAGTAGTGTACTTGTTAACCAGTTATTTAGCAAGTTATACTGAAATTCATAAAACTAAAAAAATGCTTAAATTGTTTTTGTTTGATAAAAACCTTTTTTCAAAAGAAACCCATGCGTCCTAACTAACCAAAAAAATTAAATTAAAAATGAAACCACAAAAAAATCGAGTGAGCAGTTGACTGTGCACAGGTTTACCCCCTCAAGCCACAACTTTGAATTAGAACAGCAGCTCAAAAAAAGCAGCCAAAAACAGCCACAAAGATTCAAGAATCGCCTCTCCTCGTTTTAGCGCCAAACTGAACAGCAATATTGAGCACTTTCCCCAGATGGGTCGATACTCTGTCCTCCCAAAAATTTCTGTTATTGGCCCTAGGCAATGAAAAAACACTGTGATGATGAAGCAGAAGCAGCAACCAACCAACAGAAAAAAAGATGCTCGAGTTCAATAAACTCCAAGTGAACAACACAAGCGCTTGCCTTTTTCCACTCTGGGAAAGTGGTTTAGTAGTGTGTAAATGTAAGTGCAAGTCATCCGCCGATAAACATCGGCTTAATTAAGCCCTTTTCTCAAACAGAAGAAGTGAACGCGCTGCTTTGTACGGTGATTTTAATTAAATCAGCTTCCAGCAAGAGCGGTTAAAATGATAAACGGCGGTGGTGGTGGTGGCGGTTTAATACCACTAATACCACCACCACTACTGAAAACTAATAATTTAAATAAATGAACGGCTGAAGAAGAAGAAAAAGAAGACGAAGAAGAAGAACAAGCTAGATGGCTAATTTAGGGTGAAATGCTAAAGGGGGAAGAGCAAAAGAAGGGAGAGCAAAGTTGAAATGAGATTCAGAATTTGCTGTTTAATTAAAGTGAGAGCAGAAAAGTGAGAGTTATAATTAGAGTTTTGATTTGGATGCATAAATTACTGAATAAAGTTGTTTTAAATTCAAATGTTGTTTGAAATAGTTGTGTGGTTTTGCGGTGGTGGAAAACGTTTTAAAAATTATTTGCCCAATAATTTTAAAATTATGAAATTTAACTAAACTAGAACCTTTTTGAATGCAAGAAGAAACTGTCTTAATTCAAAACCACAAATACCGAAAAAAAAGACAAAAACAATAAAGAAGTGAATGAACTACATTAGTGGAGAAGGGAAAAAGCTGAAGAAGAAATAAACTAAAAGAAGAGAGAATATAAACCAGCAGAAGCACCACAAAATGGGCAAACCAATTTATAACGACACTCCCAAATTGCTCCCAGATGTGTCTTTTGAGGCAAGAATATTCTTTTCCTTTGCTCTCTTTCTCTGTCTCTGTACCAGTGTCTAATTTCACATTCTTCTCACTTGCAATGGATTCACTGCTGAGGCTGCTAAAATTCTTTCTGGTTAGGATTCTTTCTTTCTCTCTCTCTCTCTCTCTCTCATTTTCTGCCTATTATCGACCGTTATTCTATCTGCCTCTCAAGTTTTATTCTCTTGAATCTTTCAAACAAAAAAAAAACTTTATCTAGCGTTAAATTGACACATTGCCGAGGTGGTAGAGGCGGCGGCGGCGGCTTTTTATTTTACTAAAACAAAAGTCTAATACCTTTGAAATTGTTTTAAAGTAAAAAATGCTATAAATTGAAGTCATTTTAATGTTTTAAAATTTTTATTTTAGAAATGTAAAAATGTTTGCAAAAAAGTGTTACCAGTTTTTAAAACAGTAGAACCATACCATGTTAAAATAAATTTAAAATCAAACAAAATAGCCATCACAATTTATTGCAAAATCGAATTCTTATTTCTCCTTCTTTTGCTTTTTTGCAAACGCTTGGACAGCATTGACAGCAGCAGCAGCAGCAGCCGGCACAGGAACTGCAACGCAAACATTCCTAAGCACACACATATCTTTAATTTTAGAGATAAGAATTTTAAGCAGATGTAGAAAAAAGGAAGAAAATGCTTTAGCATTCTGTGTCGTTTAGAATGGCAAACACATAAAATGATCAATAAAAAAAAGAAAAATAAACAGCGCAAACTTTGGAACATTGACTATTCTTTCCTAAATATACAAAAAGTAAATAAATAAAAGATTAGCAAACGCTTAGTAAATTTTTTAAAATGTTCTAAATAGTAAACTTAAAATTTTTAAAATAATGTAAAAAGTAACCGTTATGCTACCAGATTTTCTGAAAGTAGATAAAATAACAAAATAAAAAATTATCTTTAAAATTTCAAAAAAATTATCAAAAAGTTTTAACACTTTTATTTTAACTTCACATAACTCTCTGTTGTCCTTCTCTCGTTTTAGCAAAAAAAGCTGCTAAAACAAGTCAAAACAAGTCAAAATCAAACAGAAACAAAACAGAAACAAAGCAAATAATAATTAAACCTAAAGTCACGTTTCCCTGAGACGAACTAATATGCTGCTGCCGACATTAAACCGTTCTTTTTTCGATAATAATGCTGCCAATAACGCTAATAATAATGGTAGTAATTTTTCTCCATCATTTTCTTTTCTTTTATTTTTCGTTTTCTTCCCCTTTTTCTTGATAAACGATAGCGCAATTAGTTCAGTGCACAGCTCTGACTAAACCATATAAACTTCTTAAAGTAGTACCACTAAAAAGCGGCTGCTGGCAATTAAAGATAGAGTAGTAGTAAAAAAGGGGAAACCAGAAAAGAAAAAACAAAGAATTACAGCCAATTAAGAGTGCTGATTGGGACAGACAGAAAAAAACAACGAAAAGATTTGCAACAATTTATTTAATAGCAGCCAATTTAATGAGACGAGATTCTAAGCTCGTCCTAATGTGCTACACAAACAATCTGCACACTGCAAACTCTGCGACACTTTCACTTCTTAATACCCGAATTAATGAGAAAAGTGTTTCTTTCTTGTTTCACTAGTATTTTTGTTCGGCTTATGATGATGATAAGAGAACACTGACACCGCAAACACACACACACATTTTTAGACACACCTAAAAACCTTAAAAGATAGATTTATCTTTGCTGCTGCCTTCACATTTTAAAAATATCATCGTTTGAGTGACAAAAAAGTAAAGTGCAGCAGTGACCTGCCTTGAAATGAAAGTAAAAAATGTAATGCTTAAAAATGCCAGTAAAAGATGAAAAATGGAAGTAAAGGAAGTGGAAGTGTCTGTCTGTTTGTTTAAGGAAGAGCAGGTGGTTTAATAAATGAAGCTGCTGAATTTGAAATATGAAAGTTTTTGGAAAATAAAAGTGAAAACCTTTTTTAAGAGATCTGCCTAAACCAAACTTAGTTTCCGCTATTCAATCTGTTTTGCAAACGTAACTATAACATTCCCTAAAACTTCCCTCTAAAAATCTAAAACCTCAGCAAACACAAACAGGAAAGAGAAAGAAAGAAAAAGATTTCGAGCTTTGCTCGGTCCAAAAGTTTCGAATCGAAACTAGAAAGCAAGCCAGCAAGCACACAGTCGACTGATTTTCTTTTTCTTCTTCCTACTTTTAAGCAAAGGAAACCTGTGCTGCTGCTGCTGAAACAGCAATGATCATCATCATCATTATCATCATCTAAAGGTGGTGCTGGTGGTGGTGCTTAAAGATGATAATGGTCGTGGTTCAAACAAAGCAAAAAACAGGAGAAAAAGAAAAAGAATAAATGATACAAAAATTGAGACGTAGTTTGAACCTTTTTTTGCAGGGGAAAAACAGAAAAAAAACAAAAAATTAAAAACAGCATTTTAAATTATAAAAATAGCAAAAAACTCATAAAATGCAAATATTTTTTTGCTTAAAGCTTCTACTTTAGCTTGACTAATTTTACATGTGCAAGCCAGTGATGATGTTCCGTGACAAGATGACATTGGCGATAGTCAGTCAGTCAGTGTCAGTGGAAGAGTTGTCAGTAAAGTAATAAAAACAAAAAAAGAAACTCAAAAAAAAGTTGAAAAATTGAGGACGATTGAGCAGTTGCGGTTGTTCTGCAATCAAAAAGTCTGTGCACCAATCTTAATTAGTCAGTGGATTTCACTTTTCAGCTGCTGCTGCTACTTTTCATTTGTACATTAAAATTGGCAGCAGCTCAATTAAGGATTACTTACACTACCACTGCCGCAATATTTTATTTGCTGAGATGTAGTAGTTGTAGTAGTGGTCAATTGACTCAATCGATTGAGTCAAGAAAAGGAGAGGGAAAGAAAAAGAGAAGTTCACGAACTTCAAGGTTTGAGCTGTACTAAGTTAATTAGCTGTAGTGAAAAATCACACATTTAAAAAAAGTTTGTTTGAAATGTTTAACCTGTTTGTCAATATTGATGTTCCGATTAAAAATTGCTTTATCAAAACACTTAAAAAAATTTATTTCTTATTTCAATAAAATTTTTTATACAAAAAAAATAAAACTTTTACACTTATCATCCTCTCTAGCGAATCTAATTGAGCAAAAACTCCAGCAAGTCATTGAAAAAAAGAAATAAAACTCAAAAAGATGCTGGTGGTCATCGCTTCAAAAGCAGCAGCAGCAGCAACCAAAACGTAAAAGTAAAAAATCAAAATTTTTTTCAACAATCCTTTATTTCGTTTCTTTCTTTCACCACTGCCGAATACAATGGCCAATCTGACAATTAACTTCTGCTGCTGTTGCTGACCAAAAAGAAACTGAGATTGAGAGAGAATTACAACAACAAGTGTGCAGTGGACACAGCAGACGTCAGGACACATATGTTGTTTCAACTTTTGCCAGAGGAGACAGTCAGACAGTGTGTCACTAGCTGGAAAATTAGTATGTGAACGCAACTTGTCCATACATATTAATAATCAGAAAAAAACTGCAAAATTTGAGTGTGTGTGTGTTTTCACAGCAGAAAACTCAAGGTTCACTTCAGGCTGACAACAGCAGCAGCAGCAACAAAATTAACGCCTAGATTTATTCTGACACTTTTTGGTGGCGTAGTGTGCCTGTGTGAGTGCTTCCACTGAGTGCAAACATTGTTGGAAAGGTGGAAACAAAGTGTGGTCATAATTTGAAACTAGCGGTAAAGTAGCAATAAAAAAATTGAAGTAATTTATTGTAACCTTTTTGAGCGATTGGACATAGCGATGGGACAAGCAGTTGAACTCAATAAAAAATATTGATAAATTCAAAAAGTGATAAACAGTTAGCTAAATTGATTAAACTTTTTTTATAATGACCAGTTTTAAATTTGTTTAACTAATCGTTAACTATGCTAACACAAAAAATATATGTTACTTTTAAAAATACTCAAAAAATAATTTTTTGTATTAAAGACCGTTTGTAACACGCCAGACCAAAATTAAAATAAATTAATAAACCATACCTTAAACTTTAATTTAAGATGAAAAAAGATGATGAAAAAGATGATGAAGAAGATGACGATAAAAAACTGTTGTTGTCGTTGTCGAGGCGACACAGCCACCACCGCCAACAACAGCCGACAAAACAGATAGAGCACAAAGAGCAGCACAATTTGACACAGACACACAAACTCACGAGCACACAAATATACACAAATACACACAAATACACAGAGTCAAACTTTTAGCCCCGGTTCAAAAGTCGTCACCCGAGCAACAGTAGAGTCTGTATCGTCTTCCTAGTAAATTAATAATAAAAGTAAAAGACAGAAGAAGAAGGAGAAGGACAGTCAGAGAGACAGTCACAGTCACCAAATTAAACAGACTAAATATAAAGAGAAGAGGTCGAAGAAGAAGAAGAAGAAGGGGCCAAAGTTGAAGGGCGAAAATAGAACTTTTGCAGAAAGCAGCAGCAAATAAACCCAAAATTGCCTTCAATTGAGAGCAAACGAGAGAGGACACACCATAAATAAACACAGCACTGATGAGATAGTCAAACGAAGAGGAGGAGGAAGAAGAAGAGGGTAGCCAGAAAAAAACTAATATTCTGGCCAACTAAAACTCGACCAAAAAAAGAAGACCACGAGGTCTGCCACAAAACTTTTGGAGAAAAAAAGAGAGGAGAAAAATAAGAGAACGAACGAACAGAAAACCAAACGAGCTTAGGCAGCTTTAGCTTTAGCTTCAGTCGACTACGACGACCACGACGACTGACTGGCAACTGAAAACAGAAAGAACTGAGAGAGCTGAGAGTTTCCACTGCTGCTGCTGCTGAAAAAGTTGTCTGCTTTTGCTTTGCAATAGCAATAGCAATAGAGCAGGGGAACGTCGCCCATCTGTGGTAGCTGTTTGCAATAGAGTAAAAGAAGGGAAGGGAAAAAGAAGAAGAGGGAAAGAGCATGTCAAGCGTCGAGTGCTTGGCAGCAGCAGCAGCAGCAGCCTTTGCACTGAAGTGAGGGAACCCCAAACGAGCGAGCAAGTCAAGGGGCGCAAACCTGACCTGAAAGAAGCAAAGCAGAGCTAGTGCTGCTGTTCAAAAAGAAGACCGACTTTTGCTAATATAAAAAGTAGAGGAGAGATGAGATGAGAGTTCAGAGAGAGTTTTAGAAAATTTTAGAGCTGCTGCTGCTGCCGCTGCTAATGGTAATGGTAATCTGATCTAATTTTTGCAGAGCTGAAGAGCTCTAAACTCAAAATTTTTTTTCCACTGAAAAAGCAAGTGAAGATAGGAGAAGTCCTACTGTTTTTGGTCAGGCTGGGCCTAGCCTGCTTTTCACCTAAATGACCAAATGTGGACTTTTTTGCTGCTGCTCATTAAGGCAGCTACTGAGGAAGAAGATCTCGGCTTGCAAAGACTTTTCTTCTCTAAAGAGCTGAAGATGGCCAAATTATTTACTGAGAATTTGTCTGCCGCCGAGGCTGCTTCTTTTTACTTTTTACTTTAGTGTCTAAAAGCTTAAAACAAGAGAGGAAAGATGATTGAGTGTGGAAGAAGATCAGGGAAGATCAGGGAAAGAAGATAGGAGATCAGCTTTCCACTTTTGGATGGCAGTTTTAGTGATTATTATTATTAAGGACGAAAAATGAGGATTAGCAACTAAAGCAACGGGATCTCTTTTGTTCAAGCTTTTTCTGAGTTAAAGTACAAGTGAAAAAAATGGATCTAAAAGAGAATCATTTTACAACAGTAAAGTAATTTAAAAATTTTAAAATATTTTAGCATTATAATAAAACTACCATTTTAAAAAACACGTTCATACAATCCAATGCAAGTATCAAGTTATTAAAACTATAGGTCATACCACTATCACTCTAATTCACTATTTGTTCTATCTCAAAAACAAAAGAAGATAAAAAGGGCACCTACTTTTATTGATGATAGCAATGATGATGATGATAATGACATCGAGGTGGACGAGGTGGTACTCAAGAAGAGAGGTTAAAGTTGAGGTGATTGAGTTGTGGTGATCAAAGTTGTCAACATGTTGAGCAACATGTGTAAAGTGGTGCCAAAGAAAGGGTGGTGGTGGTGATGATGATGAGGAAGATGAGGAAAAAGTAGGTTTTTTGAAGTGACGATGCTCTCCCATGAGGTAAAAAAGTGGTAGTGAATTTTGATGGTGGCCCAGGCCGAGGCATTGTCAGTCCATAATCGGTAACCAAATGGTCTGTTGGTGGTGATGATGAAGGTGATGACTAGGTTGACCGCAAAGACCGGATCGAATCGAGCCAGAATCGAGCCAGTTCTGAAAGAGAGAAAAGGTCAGTCAAAGTGTGCTGCAAACAAAAACAAAACTTGATACTGCGCTACTTCAAAAAAGGATATCTTTTCTCTCTAAGGTGTCCGATTGAAGAGAGGTCACCGGGAGAATCACCGGGAACTTGGATTGAGTAAGTTAAAATTGGAAATGAAAGAAACAAAACAATAAGTTCGCAAAAAAAAACAAGTAAACACGTGAGACGGCAACTGCTGCTGCTAACGGTGAACTACTGAAGCGCCGCCGCCGCCGATAAAAATTCATAAACGCCGTTTTCAATAATTCAAAAATTAAACCGCAATTTTTGTTATTAAACTTTGTACCGTTTAAAATGAACGCCAATGAACAAAAAATTAAAAAATAAATTTTATTAAAATTTTAATTGAAAAAACCTCTTAAAAGTAGTAGCAGTGACGAAATTTTAAAAAATTAAAAATTTTGTAAATAACCTTTTTTATTTATTAATCTCAGTGTAACTAAAATATTTTTTAAAAATCCCAACAAAAATCTACTTTATTCAAACATCAATCGTACAATATAATACAACAAAAAAGGAAAAAATTCTAATAAATGCCAACAAACGAAGATTGTGAACACAATCCAAAACAAGCCAACAAGTCAGCAGCGGCAGCAAAAAGTCAACTCTCTACTGACTTGTCAAACACTGACATAGACACTAGACCTGACAAGCAGGTAAGTCAGCAAGCAGACTAATTACGCACCGTTAAAGTCAGCAAAGCAGTGTTGACCCTGTGACTTGGAAAGCAGCAATAT
>JAALOO010000775.1_pt2 | contig 18350 bp, 6 predicted proteins | sample 7257641 | NCBI WGS metagenome assembly JAALOO01 (sample SAMN14085613, study PRJNA598686) | mite metagenome | biome: ENVO:01001000; feature: ENVO:01001002; material: ENVO:01001226; isolation source: single female mite from University of Michigan culture on fish food culture... ...
CTGTGATCCAAACTCAAACTTCAACCAACCAAGAATGATGATTAAATGGTAGAGTCAGTGAATAAAGTTTAAAAATGCTTTAATAAATAAAATATCTTCATCAATCGTAACTGATTGTGTGTGTGGGTGTGAATTTGCAATGATAAAAGAAGAAAGAAGTGTATATTTCCAGGTGAAATAATAATTGTAAGAGGAAAAGGAAGAAGAATAATTGATTGTAGTAGTAGTAGTAGAAGTAGTAGAAGAGGTGAAATCAGATCTGATCAGAAGAGATGTGTGTGCACCGGCCACCACCACTACCTACTACTAACACGCAAAGGTCGACAGTAAAAGCAAAGGGTGGTGGGGAAAGGAAGAACAGAAGAGAAAGAGAAAGGTGAAAAGGGAAAAGAAGAGGAAAGAAAAAGGAACAGTAACGACACAATTTAGAAACTTTAGGTACAGAAAAAAGACAAAGTGGAGAAAGAATCAGAGAAAGAGAAAGGAGGGCACCAGTTGTGCGGGGAGGTCGATAAAATCGCTAGATGAGAGAAAGAGAGAGGAAAGAGATTAGAAGTTAAAAGAAGAAAAAAGGAAATAGTGTGAGGATATATGCAGGTGTGTGTGTGGGTGTGTCTGTGTGACTGGTGTGTAAAGGGAGGAGGAAGAATATGATTTCATTCTTGAGGTCGAGCAGAGAAGAGAGAAGGCATCGCGAATGGGGGGATCACACCCACGCCCATCCAAAACGGCCGCCCTTCTGGTCGACGATGATGATGGGGCGGGCGTGCCGTTTAGACGGCGGCCACGTCGGGCACCGAGGAGGCGGCCTCCTCGACGGCGGCGGCGGGGGCATCGCCGTTGACGCCATTGACGCCGTTGACGGCTGCGAGCAGCTCGCCATTGCCGTTCACCTGTTCGGCGGCAATCTTGGCCTTCAGGTCGGCGGCCTCGGGCAGCGGGGCGGGCTGCTCGGTGGCGGCGGCGGCCGGCTCCTGCGGTCCATCCTGTTCCTGGGGCTCAGCGGCTGGCTCTTCCACTAAAGAAAAGAAAGCAGTTAGTCAAAGCAGCTCAAGGGAAGCACTGAAGCACTGTACCATCGGTGATCGGAGAAGTCTCCACGGCAGCCTCGGCAGCTGGAGCAGGATCGGCCACGACGTCGGTGGAATCGGCGACGACTGCCTCGCTGGTGGCCGCAGACTCGGTTGGAATATCAGCAGCCTCAGCAGCTGGGGCAGCGGCGACGGCCTCCTCAGCGGGCTTGCTCTCCTCCTCGGCGGCGGCCGGAGCGACGGCAGCAGTCTCCTCGGTCACTGGGGCAGCAGCAGCAACCTCAGTCACGGCGGCCTCAGCCTCGGCGGCCGGGGCAGCAGCAACTTCCGGCTCCTTAGCAGCGGCGACTTCCTCGACGACGGCGGCAGCGGAAGCAGCCTCCTCGACAGCGGCCGGAGCCACCTCCTCAGCTGGCTTCTCAGTGACCTCGGCAGCCACTGGCTCCTCAGCAGGCTTGCTCTCCTCGACGACGGCGGCAGCCTTCTCCTCCTGCTGCTGCGGCTCGGCCTCAGCCTGACTAGGGGCGGCGGCGACCTCTTCCACGGGAGCAGGGGCGGCGACGACTTCCTCAACGGGAGCAGGGGCGGCGGCCTGGACATCCTCGGCCTTGGCGGCTTCGACCACAGCTTCCTCCACGACGGCCGGCTCAGCTGCAGCCGGGACAGCAGGAGTCTCTTCAGGAGCCGCCGACTCGACGACGGGAGCGGCCTCTGAAGCGGCGACGACCGGCTCAGCGACGGCAGGCTCAGCAGGGGCGGCAGCCTCTGGCTCCTTGGCGGGCTCCTCAACGACGGCAGCGACGGCCTTGGTCTCCTCCTCGACCACTGGAGCAGGGGTGGCTGGCTCAGCGGGAGCGGCAGCAGCCTCTTCGACCTCCTTCACGGGAGCCTCAGCAGCGGGGGCTTCGGCAGCTGGGGCCTCAACAGCAGGGGCGGCGGCAGCAACCACCTCTTCCTTGGCCGGCTCGGCAGCTGGGGCCGGGACCTCAGCAGGGGCCGGAGCAACCTCCGGAGCGGGAGCCGCTGAGCCATTTGCCTGAGCAGCAGCAACGGGAGCAACCTCGGCGATGGTCTCCACGGTGGTGGTGGTGGCAGCAGCCGCAGCCACAGCGGCGGCGGCAGTTCCATTGGCGGCCTTGTCAGCGGCGGCACTCTACAAACGGAAGTAAAAAAACACAAGGTGAGAGAAGAATAAGGAGATGTTAGAGGCGAGAAATGACGAGTAAGATGAGACAGTAGCAGCAGACAGCACCATCAACCACACACACACACTGACCATTTTGGCTGGGAATCACAGAGAGAGCGGAGGGGAAATGAAGAATGGAAAGGTAGGCGGTGTTGCGTTGCGTCCCTAAACAGTGACGAACGACAACAGCAGCTGGTGGCGATGGACCACACAACAAAGATAAGTGAAGACAAGTCCAACCAAAGATGGCACACAACAGAACAGAAGAGGATTGCAAAGAATAAAAAGCAACTGTTGAAGTGGAAGAAAGTGCACAAGAGATCTCGCAAGTTGGAGTTGGTTAAAGAGTAAGTGGAGACAACAGAAGCAGTCGACCGCTCGAGTCGGAGAGAAGCTAGCGAATGAGTGCACCCAATTTGGCAAGTGGATTTATATGCAGACAGACAGACACTGGCGGCAGGCAAGCGAAGCTTCACTAGCGACGCAGCTGGCGGCGCAAGGCATCTCCGTTCTCTCTCTCTCGCTCTCTCCCCTTCCTTCCTTCCTCCAAAGCTCTGATCATCAGCTGTGGCTGCAGCGGTTGCGGCGGCGATGTCGGCGTCTGCGGCGGCGGTCGCATTGTCAAGATACAGATGAAACAACAAGGGAAAAGAGGAAAGAACGGGAGAGCCGAGGCAACCGCAGACAGTGCACCACAAGACCACCACCAGAACAATCGGTGGTTGTGCTGGCCGTAGTAATGGCCGGAGAGCTTTCTAGCTAAACAATTTGCCCAAGCAACAACAGCACTTGCTCGGCAGAAGTCCCCAACCAAAAGGCTGACGCAACCACCAGCTACTGCAACTGCCACTGCTGCTTCGGCTGACTCATCGGAAACTTGAGCCTCGATCAGTGGATCATGAGATCACGATCAAAAGTGTTTTGAGGAGAGAGGGTTCGAATGGCCACACCAGCACATACTGTCCAATCACCATCAGCTGACTTCCGTTGCGTGTCTCTCTCCCTCTCTGTCTGCCTGTCAGGCAAATTCCACCACCTCAAGAGGGCTGGCTGGCAAGGCGGCAGCTGCCGAACTGGTGGGCACCAACGCCTGGCAACGCCGGACGCTCACACCGCGTACACCGAACAAATTCCTCGCCGCCGAGTGTCACCAACCAGTGATCGTCAGAGCTGACAAAGGAGAGTGGCTCTGGCAGAGGAAGGCTCTGCAGGCGAATCCTAATGACTCATTCGGGTGCAATCCGTGGTGCTGTCTGTCTGGCGGCGAATGGCGCACTGCAGGCACTGCAGACTTTGACCCAGAAAGTGGGGAGACAATAGAGAAAAGGGGGAGACGGCTTTCGTATGCAGACTTCGTCGTCGACTGCAGGCACTGGCCAGGAGATGAGCGGTGGTGAATGATTCGGTGCTGTGGTCACCCCACCATTGTGGTGCTTCGAGTCGCCGAGCACCGTCTAGACACAATCAGAGAGGGAGAGAGAGATCGGCTGAATGACCATCTCTCTCTCTCTCTCTCTTCCTTTATCTCTCCCCTACCTCCAATTAGCACTGATAATGGCGCCTAAACGCGGTGACTAGAAGCACAATGAAAGGAAACGAAACACAACTGCGAAAGAGTGTGCGAATTCTTAATTCGCCGTCTAATGCAATTCCACCAGGGCGTCAGAGCGTCACAGGCGGGCGAGAAACTTCGTCAGCGACAACCGGCGGTCACTTTCGCAAGTGAGCTTGAAGTCGCGCGCTTGAAGTCGTGAGCTTTCCTTAATTAATTAACCCCTTTCTAGTAAAGAGAAGATTTGGTGAGAAGATCTCCCCTAAATAGCGCGAGTAAGAGATCATCACGGCGACAAATAGTAAAATGCAATAAAACAGTGAGCTAATTAAGTTGAAACGACGACGACGGGAAGGACTCATTTCCTCAATTTGGACACATGGTTGTGGTGGTGGTGGTAGTGGACAGTCACCCAATTGCTCAGGCAACAAGTGGCAGCTGCAAAAGCACATCTGCAATTTCTCGCAAAACCCCTCCACACCAAAACCTAACCAGCAAAGCTAACCATCAATATGCTTCGATTAAACACAATCAGGCTACCAGAAAAGGGCGCGCCACACCTAACCGCGCAGACAAGTGCCTCAAAATCGATTAGTGACAATTAATTAATTAATTAGAGTAGACACTCCAGCGGCCATTAGTGCCAAATTGGCAATGAGAAGAAGCATCAGCCACATCGTGATCCAATCTTAAATAAATATAGCCCGCAAGATGTATGACCGACTACTGAACCGCTACCACAAAGGCTAGTAGCCATCAGCAACACTTGCACCCAGCAAAGTCTGTCAAAAAAGTGTGATCTTCTCAGCAGCACTCGATGCACTCGCACGTCTCAAAGGAGATCAAACTCAATCAAATGCGGGTGAATGAATGAAGGGGTAAAAAAAGTGAAGGCAAAAACCAGACTCGCCTCACGTAAAGCAGAAGCGGTCTCCTTCTTTCCAGTGCACTGCCTCTAATCTAATCTGTCAAACATTGGAGTGCAGTCGGTTCAACGAGTGAGTGCAAGAGGTGAACAAAAAGACATCTCCCCTTCTCTTAGAACATGTGTACTACAAGCCGGCAAAATGTCACGTTTTTTGCTGTTTCTTTTCAGTGGGAAGAGGAGATCAGTCGAAATCAACCGACTTACCGCCCAAATGTCTGTAGATCAGCAACAGTAACAGCAACAACAGCAAAAAATCAGTCTGTCTGTCAATTCTACCGGCAGCAGTGTCGGTGCACTGATCTACATACTATAACTCCACTAAACACACCATCTTTTCTTCGACGTCTGTCGTGGCTGTAGGCTCTGTGTACAAGCTGTAGACGAACAAAAAATTGCGTCTAGTGCTAGTGGCGGAGGAGGTGGTGGACAAGCTCTTCGCAAGTCTGTCCAAGCGAATCGAACGCTCGTCTGGCGAATTAATTTATTTGCCCGTGTGCCAAGTGGGCACCGAATGCAAAATGTGTATTTGAAGCAGAAGCCGAGTTTTGGCTGCAAAAATAGAAGGGGGAAGAGACAGCGACTTGGTCGTCCACTGTCTGGCAGCGGCGGCGGCGGACTAGATGTAGACCACAAGTCAATCAAAGCAAAGGAAAAGAAAAAGTATTGACTTTTCGCACGTCGCCCTACGCAAAGGAAGATAAGAAGAAGCGCCAACGTCTGCTGCTGCCAGACGTCTCACTTTGCCTCAGTGTGGCCAGTAGCCAAAAGAGTAGTAGCAGCAGCAGCGACTAAATGACCAGGAGGGCCGCGCAGTCAATGAAGACGAGTGCAACGGCAGCAGCAGCAGCAGCATGACGGTCGTCACTGTAGATCTCAACCTGGGCAATAAATTATTCAACGTGCGGTAATTATTGATCGTACGGACACACAGGCAGACAGACACACGAATGAGTTGGCCCAAATGCCGTAAAAGGCGATCTCATGGACTATGGTCGTCGCCGTCGTTGAAGGCGAACAGTGTTCGAAAATAACAGTGACCAAGGAGCGAAACACACTAGCGTAGCCGTGTTCTCGTGAGAAGCAAAGCTAGTGTCTGCAAAGCGCGTCGGGTAAGTTGAGCTAATTGAATTTGCGCTGATGACAACGCCAGCACAACGCCATGATGATATCATCATCGCCAGGAATATGAGACGCCGTGATAAACAACAACTCAATTTGGAGATGACGCTAAGCTGAGAACACTGGGTAATTTAGGAAATGGACCGTAATGACTGACTGGCTGGCTGTTAGCTAGAGCGTTAGCTAGGGCGTATGCCCGCAGTAGAACTGTGCGAGTGAGTTAATGAATATGAAAACTGTTTGCACACTTACCTTCTTGTGGGAGAAGAAAGAGGAGAACTTGGCGGCGGAGGAGACGGAGCGCTTCTTCTTCTCCTTCTTGACGCTGGCGGGCAGAGTGGCGGTGCCCGAGCTGACCACCGGCTCGCTCACATCGGCGGGCTTCTTGTCCTTCTCCGAGAAGGAGTACGAGCGGTTGCGACTACCGCGTTTACCAATCACCTGACCCATTGCGTGCTTGAGGTGGTGGTGGACTGGCGAGTGTTCGAGGACACGAGAGCTGTTCCACAAGTGCGAGAGCGGTACCGTCAAGTATCGTCAGAGCCGTGATCGTCCTGAGAGAAAGAGAAAAAAGTTGATGGTTAGTGGGAGGTAGATCTTCGAAAATCGAACTGATCACTGAAAGAACAGAGGCGAGGTCTTAATGAAGATACCGAATGAGATGTGAGCTGGCCGAGTGGTGAAAGTGAAGTGAAGCGGAGAGAGCGAGTGGGCAAATCTGACAGGTCGCAGAGTGACAGCGTGCCCGGCACGCGCGCCGCCGCCGCGCTACCAGCGCCCAGTGCTGTCGAATTAGGCGCCCTAACGGTTCGTCCAGTAGCTCAGCGCAGTGCTCCTCTCGCTACCAGTGCCGCAGAGAGGAGCACTGGGAAAGAAGGGCGCGCGGCACCGGAACCTGGCTATTTCAACCTATCCTCAATTTTTTTGTTTTCGATTTTGTTTTCGACCGTCGCAAACATCGATGGGCATTTGATGGTCCTGGACTGGCGAGGAAATCCCCTTTTCTAACACCTTCTGGGAGGTGCAAACAAACACCATCAACATCATTTTTTCATTTAATTGTTGGTGCAATATCACAGCCATCAACATCATGCGACTTGCCGCTGAACATCAGCTGACAAATGATGGCACTTTGATGCGACTTTGACAATGGAAAGAGAGGAAAAAGAAAAAGAAGCGGAGAAACAGAAGTGACTGATGACTTTTGTCAAGCCAACGCCAGTCAGCCAGCAAGCCTGCAACATCATCAGCGAGAAGTGGAGGCACATATTTAGAAAGCAAAACAGCCGCCGCCGTATTGTCGTATTCTTTCCTTTTTGAAGAAGAGAAAGAAGATCAAGAACACACGACTGTAAATAGAGCACATCTGAGTGAAGGATGCAGCATTATCAACCGAGCATTGCGCCTTTAGCCACCTCTCTCCTTTTCTTCAAGAAGAAGAAGAAGAAGGCCTCTGAAACGCTTCTACTTCATCATGACAGATTCGCATTGACGAATGGGTGAGAAACGAAGAAGGAGGAGGAGAGGGCCAAGTCGAACAGCAACGAAAGAGAGTCAAAGAGTCATACGACTCGCCATCCTTTAGTTCTGGTTGCCGCTGATGAATGCACTCGTACGGCGTCTCGTGCACTTCTTTTTGTTTACACTTTTTCTTCGCCGTCGTCGATTGCACTGAGCACACAACATCACGACGACAACGCATCACCGCCGCCATTACCGCCGTTCACCAGAAAGCACTCGCAAAGATTCAGCTGACGACAACGACGGTGACTGGGACGCGGAAAATGGTTGTTCGGTCTCGGTCGGTCTCTTCACGCTCCTCAAAGAAAGAGAAAGAGAAAGAGGGATTTGCGCGCAAGGAGATAAATCTAGCTAGAAATGGTTGTTGCAATAAACTCGCCAACAACATAGAAAAGGAAGAAGAAGAACAAGAAGAAGAAGAAGAAAGCGTCATCGACGTCGACCAAGCAACAACCACCACAGAAACATGTCAGTGCAGATCACCATCACCACCATCATCAACATGATCATCGTTCCGGCAACATTGGCACTCACGCTGGCACACACAAACGGTACATAAATAATAATAGAAAGAAAGACGATGGCGACGACGACATTCAGCCAAAATTGCCTGCCATAGGACCAGTCATGCTCAGCGAAGAGTGGCGACAACTTCGAAGGAGCACTGCAGTGGCTGGCAAGGACTGCCTGCTTTTGGAGAAGAGCTACAGAATAGCTGAACAACTGCTAACTGTGCTAAACATTTTGTTTGCCTGAGAGGAGCACCTAGCAGAGAAAAATGAAATGAAGGAAAGGGCTATGAACACACTCACTTGCTAAACAGACAAAAGATGACGAGTCGGCATCAGCAGCATCAGCACACGGCATCCATCAATCGTTCACGCTGTCATCAGCTGTTAAGATGATGATGCTGAAGATGCTGAAGATGAAGTTGCAGCTCGAATCATCATCAGCACCAACCAACCAACACAAATCCACCGGCAAGTTAGCAAAACGATGCATCTCTCTCTTTTTCTCAGCTGACGACACTCTAACCTAGTCGTCAAAAATTGGCTACCCGAAAATAGCTGAAGCTGAAGAAGAAGAAATAGCTGCATCGTAAATTGCAAATGACAGTCGATGGCAGTAAAAAGAAGAAAAAAACGATGCAACACCTCAGTGATGGCGGAGTTGCACCTCTGATTTCATGATTTCCACCGAGCGAGTGGCTCCATCGATTGATTCAATTGCGAGAAAGTCAGTTTGCTATCTGTACAGTCATCAAAATTCTTTGATGGCCGGGCAGCATCGGATTGCCCCTGATAAATTCACAGGCACACACACATCCCAACAGGAGATGCTGACATTCCGCAGCATCCGAAATCCCTAAACAAGCAAAAAGCGACTACCACTTTGTTTACACAGCCACAAACGATTAACTGTTTAGCTCATTTCCGCTCAGCTTTCGCAACAGCATCAGTATGCGGAGCCAGAAGAAGAAGAAGAAGAAACAAGTGAAGAAATTGAATTGAAGCAGTTGCACTGTGCACCAGAAAACATCAACCAGTAAAACAGCCGGTGGCGGAAAAAAAGAAGAAGCTCAGCACGGGAGCACCTATTCGACTGACTGACTGAGTTCTTCTGTCTTCTGCAGCTAATGTTCTATAATTAGCGTGCAAGGCAATCAAAGCTCTTTGGCAGAATGAGTGCAGCAGCAGCAACCTAAAAGATTCAAGGCCACCAAGAGACATCAAAGAAAACAGAAAGAAAGAAGCACAAAAAAGCTGAAGATCGAGGGAAAAGTGGTTGTGTTGGTGTGAACAATTTAACGGTTTAGTCTTTCTGTGCAAGTACAAATTTCGAAGACGAAGTATTTAGTGACATATTTTGTGCCTCTTTTCTGAGTTTCTGCTGCTTTTGGGCCCACACAAATTTCCGCACCGCTCAAGCAGTGGCAACAGCCATAAATTGGCAACCGTTTACGTGCGTAATAAAAATTGGTGGCAGTTTCAGCTGATGCTGTACAGCAGTGAAAATTATCTCTGAATAAACATACGGTGCAAGACAGTGCAGGAACAAACTGAAGGAAAGTGACTGCCACTGAGGGAAAAGAAAACTGATTGAAATTAACGCTAAACAAACAGTGGCAATCGACGAATGCCGCCTTAAAGATTTGAAGTAGAACAAAAACTTCAGAATGAACAGTTGTACATAAGCTGAGAAGGAGAGAACAAAGGACAAAGACACATCCGGAGATTAGTCCGGATGACATGCTCTCAGTCATGTTCTCCGATGAAGCAGCAGCAGAAGACGACTGTCATCGAGATCATGATCTCAAGTACAAGCAGTTCAGGGTGGCAGAGTGAATGAGTAATGAAAGGGGAGCACAGCTGAACATTCTTTTCAGAATGAGAAAGCGAGATAAAGAATCTCTAGCTCGTAAATGAGCAGTTCCCCTTCATGACTGAGATCACATGAGAGTGTTTGTGAGTGAGTGACAGCGGCGGTGGACAGAGACAGAGACAGACTGAGGCAGTAATGAAAGGGGTGAACAGTGGTGGAATGTACAGTACAGCACACTGTACAGCACTAACAACAGAATAAGTAATGTACAAGTGGTGACAGACAGTGTGAAATGGGCAAATGAAATGGGAGAATCAGAGAACGGAGAAACAGAATCAGAGACAGAATTCTAAACTGAAGTACAAGAACTGGAAAAAACAGCAGTTGTTGTAACTGAAAACCAGCTCTAACAGCAGCTGCTGCCTGCACTGATAAAAATCATCGAAGAGAAGAATTTGGCAAGGAATATGGTGACAAACACAGAAGAGAAGAGAAAAGAGTGGAGAAAGAGTCGCAGAAAGGGGTTTTGTTTTGTTGTTTCTTACCTGCAAAAAGAAAAAAGATGGATGTTAGTCAAGTGAAACGAAAACAGTTCAAGTGCAGTGGAAGGAAAGGGGAAAAGACGCAGCAGCAGCACCGTTGGCAATTACACAGAGGCAAATGAGATGAAGAAAAACGGGGGAAAAGTGGCAATTGGCAAGATGATTTTAGATGGAAAAGCAGCACTACCACCACCTGCAGTCACAACAGCAGCAATCAGCGATACATCTCAATTTTAGCTGCTAATTTCACAACATTGACATTGACAAAGAGCAGCACTGAATGCTAAACTGAATGCTAAATGAATGTCTACAGCGCCAGCACTACAAATTGATCACTCCTTCTCTCTTACACTACTTTTCTACCTTCTTTCTTTCCTTCTTTCTTCATTACACACCACTGAAGTGGTTGTAGTAGTTGTCCACCATCCTCATCATCATTTCGCATTCACTTTATCTTGAAGTGCACTGCTGCTGATAAGTCAATCAGAAGAAGTAGAAGTAGAAGTGGAAGCATGCCTGCCTCGCGCGACAGGGCAATTAATTAGCACTGGCAGTCAATTAGCAGTAGACGATTGCTGCGATCTTGGCCGTCTGTCTCTCTGAGAGTTGGAGAGTAGTGCACTGCCCAACTTTTATTTGCTCAATGCTTTTTCCCTCTAATAATGTTTGTACCAGCAGCAGCAACACCTTTATCGAAGTCACCGTGTGTGTGTGTTTACTAGTGTTCTTTTTGCTGAAGCGGCACGATTCAGCCTTGTGCGCGGCGCTTTCGGTGTCGAGGTGATGCCTGATGTAGCAGCAGCACATCAACAATGTCAATTCAATGTAAGCAGCAGCAGTGGCAAAGTGGCCGCCTAAAGTGTCACTGAGCAAAAGCAAAATCTCGTCTACGGCATAGCATTCCAAAGGCGGCAAGAAAAACCGAGTGACAAATACTATCAAGATAACACCGAAGAAGCTAGCTGGCAATTTGCTAAAGATGATGGACGAGTGTGACTGCGGCACTCTGAATTATCTTCAAACTTTTTCCGACTTTTTTGCTCTCCTTTTCTCACTGTCCGAGACACTTTGTTTTAGCTGCCTTTTGGTTCTCTTGCTTCTTCATTCGTCATCGGACAGGTTGTGATTACCGCCTCTGCTGCAGCAGCAGCATTCAGTGGGCATGTTGGCAGGTGCCAGAGAGCAGTTAACACGACGAGAGTAAATCGGATATTTATGCTAATGACAAAAACGGCTATTGCCTTTGCCATTGCAATGCCACAAGGCAAAACGATTAGCAGGAAAGAGAAAAGAAAAAAACTAAAAGATGAACAGGACGGGCAGTGCCAGAGCATCCCTAATTCAACAAGTGGTCACCACCATCGATTAATATTGTCGGTTATTACTGGCCACTGAGATAATAATGAAATCAGCAAGCTTAGCTGAATAGCAATCATCAACATCGGCTACAATCTAGCCAATTTAAAACAGCTAAAAGCTACACAGAAGCTGTCTCCCTCTGATGTGTTACATAACATTCTCGCACTGACTCATTGCTCATAATCAATCAGTATTGACCGGACGTCTGTCTCTCTCTCGCTTCATCAACAGTATTTGTATCGGTTTGTGCCTTCAAGGGCAAAGACACTTCTTAACACTAGCTTCTTCTTCTTCTTCTTTAAATTATGATATTACTGCGCTCTGCCAATCTATATTTGCATTGGAAACAGCTTACAACCTTAGCGCTAAAGAAGTAAGGCGCAGAACAAATTGAATTACAAGTAGATTGTTGTCTGAGAGTTCAGCAGCCAGGAGAGAGTTCAAACGCAGCAGAATTAACCAGTTTTTAAAAAAAGTTTTGAGAGATAAATAAAGAAGAAAAATCCTGGCCATCAAGTTCCACTAAAAAACAGCAACAAAAACAACGAAAGAAGAGAGAGAAATAAAAACTGCACCAAATTAATCTTGACAAATTATGGGAAAAAACTCTTAATCACGACCTTTTTTGCTGCTGCACTCACTTTAGACCCTCCAAAACAAAAAAAACTGCAACATGCAACACACCGGTTGACCAATTTGCATAAACTCGCCAACAACAAGTTTTTTTCCTACAACAAGTTGCTACTTTTCATATTTCCTGCTCTTTTTCAAATAAATCAACCCTCAACTATTGGCCGTCGGTTGCAGTAGTAGTGGTGGTGGCCAATTGATAATCAAAGAAAAACCGGCAAAAAAAGCAAGCAGGCTCTGTCTGTCGATAAGCATCATCGCTACTGTCAAATTAATATCGATGAAGCCCTTCCCTCCCCTTCCCTCTTTTCTGCATAATAAAATAATAAACTTTCTATGCACTTTTTTAGCTTGTTTAGTTTGCAGCTGTGTTTGTGAAAGTTACGTAATGACTCCAAAGTTCTTTCTCTGGCGAAAAAGGAGAGGCAACAGTCATTCCCCAACAACTGACTAAAGTGCAACTACAAACAGTTTCAAAAACTTTAGCAGAAAATCGCTGAATAAAAATCAAAGTATAAAACATTGATCAGCACAAATGACACTTGTCAGTAGTAGAGAACGCTTCAAAACGCTCAGTGACGCCCAACAACAAGAAAAAGAAAAGGGTAAAATGAACGGATACAAAGTGTGACCAGTGGTCATCGTGCTCTTTCGATTACTACCTCCTCCTCCTCCTCCTTCTTCCTATTCAACAGGTGATTGGCACTGTCGTGAGGTGGTATTGCCAACACCTCACCGCCATTCACCTGACACAATCGATCATTTGAGGGTGAGGGCGAGGGTGAAAAGATGGGGAAGAAGAAGAAGAAGAATTGACAGAAGTGCCCATCTTAATCGATTGATTCCGCGTGCAAGCACACACACACACACAGAGCACACACTCAGGCAACCATTGGCCATACTTTTGCTGATTTGTTTTGTTTTTCTTTTTTCCTTCCTTCCTTTTTTCCTTTTTTCCTTCCTTGTTTTTCATCCTCGTTGTTGCCTCGCAAAGTCCACCTCTAAAGAGGGCACTCTAAGTGCGCTGATGATGAGAAGCGAGAGACAAAGTAAATAGGTAAATAATACTGTGCACGCTCATGACTACACTCACTCATCATCTGATGGTCGTGGAAGTAAATAACAATAATAACAAGTGAAGGTCTCTCTCCATCCAACAACAGCCATTTGTGCAAATACACAAATTGTGCTAGCAAAAATTAACGGAGCTAGTGCTGGAATTTGCAGGCGGACAAAAACAAAAAAACCTAGTCGCACAACTGTCAAATGCTGGCCGATAATTTAGTCGCTGAAGTTGAACTGGTGGCACTAAACTCACACTGACAATTGACAGACAATGTGCTTTTACTGAGACTAAAGACGTTTGAATGCGTTTAGTCGTGATGATAGCAATCAAATCGAGCAACAGCAACAAAAAAGAGGACAGTAAATCAAGGTTTTATCTGAACAGCAGTTCGACTATTGCTGATAACGGGAAAAACTTCGAGTGAAATGAAGCAACCTCAGACTTTACCTAGCTTATCAACATTTTTCCTGCTTTGAATCTCAGCAGTGTCATACTAATCAAAAGCACTAAACTAGTGCAGCCGCCTTACCACCATTCTTTTCTTTTAGAGAAAGAAGCGAACGACCAGCTCGGCGCCATCTATCATGGCGGGTGCAAACAGCAGCATAGAAAGATAAAAAGAAGCGCGCGGAAAAAGAAAGAAACTGAAGAGTAAGAAAGAAAGCACACACCACCGACAAAGGTTGACAGACAGAAGAAGAGGAGACACTATGTGTGCAAGAGTGGCAAACATCGTGGAGGACACTAATCATCATCAGCAATGAAGCCACAAAAGCCACTTCAAAAAAAACTACGTCGGCAAAAGAGCACAAAGAAAAGCTCTGGTGGTGATATCAGGTCAAGCACTATCACCAGAACGTGCACCAGTGTTGCACAATTGCTCATCATCATCTCCAATACTACAATCATCCCCGACATTCACTGACAACAACTGTTCATCGACGGCAAAGTGCGACCACCAAAGCAGACAGAAAAAGAAGAACCCGAGCAAAAAAAGAAGAAGAAACAAAATTAAAAGAGCAACTTCAACAGCTGCAGCAAACTTTGAACAGTACGTGAACAGACAGTGGGCAGACTTTTAACTGCTTGGTTGCCGAGTGCCACAACTGCTGCCAAAGAAGAAGAAGAGCAAGTACCAATGGCCCTGTTTGAACCAGTTCAGGGCACTGGTAGTCATACCACTACTGTGGTGATGATGATGACAATTACAAAGAAGAAGAAGAAGAAAAGAGGAGAAAATGAAGTGCTGCGGTAGAAATGACGGTTTTATGGGAAAAGGGGGCATCATGCGACAAATTCAGTGTCGTCGTGCTGTAAAGGTGGGCAGAGGGGGCAAAGTGCGCTAACGGAAAATGTCGAGGGAGAGAATTGGGGGTGAATAACCCTCACGACGACTTGGATGATGATAATAATGGCCGATGGTGATGATGATGATGGCAGCAGTGGTGGCTGAGAGAGGAAACTGGGAAAGCCAGGTGAAGGTAATTTGGTGAAAGCGAGACGAATTAATGGGCAATAAAGCAGACAGGCAAGTTGGTAGCTAGACGAGGATAACGGATCTCTCTCTCTCTCTCTCTCTCTCTCTCTCTCTTTCTCCAGTATGCTCTATTGTTCCCTCTGCTCTCATAAAGCATACTAATAATGCTCAGGAGCACATCTGCAGACAGTCTCATGACCACTAGTTCAGTATCATCATGTTCCTGACTGTCTGCACTGAAGGATGACTAAGAGGTAGTAATGTTGCCTAATTCTAATGAAGTAGTGTTGAGGTGGTAGATGGAAGAACTGATAGGCAGCAGCTTTATTTGACCCAGTCTAGACAAGAGTCTTTGCAAGGCAACTTTTGCCCTGTCCTCGGCTCGTGCCATGCAGACGACCAGCAGGGAGCACCTTCTCTCTGCAAAACTCACCTTTCCATTTATTCAGAGGCTGCTGCATTCACCCCCACCAGCACCACCACCGTCTGCTAATTGTCTGCCATGTTCACAATTCGTTAGTGTGTTTGTAACAATGCAGAAGCACATCAGTTGTTAGTGGTAGTGAAGCAGAACACTTCCTTCAACAAAAAGAGGGGAACAGGGGGTTGAAGTGCTTCTCCAGCAGCAACAGCAATTGTTGCCAGGCAGAATTGTCTCCTCATTCCCTCTCTTTCTCTATTTAGTGAGTCACCACCTCCACAACCCGAAAAAGGGGTTGCCAATTTAGAAAAAGAAGAGCTGAGAAAAAGGAGCTTCACTACTACCACTTACTCTAATGAGCATCTGCATGCAAATGGGCAATCTGCGGCAGCAGCAGCAGCTGTCACTGGTCATTGTGAGCACTGAAAGAGCCTCAGAGGCAGAAGCAACCGACGCCAAATTGCAAAGCGACGAACAATTGCAAGAAGATGTGCCACCTTAGATGGGCACACTAATGGGTGCAAGTAGAAAAAAGAGGAAAAAAGGAGGAGGAAAAAGGTGACGAATGGGCAATGAAAATTGAAATGCAACAAGAGGAAACACAGGCCAGCAAACATTACTTCACCTTCAAAGCAATGGCCCTCGCCTTATCTAAATGGCGCCAGAAAATGAACTGACAAGCAACTTAAATTAAAAGCACAGCAACACCCATGTCTTTTTTCCTTTCAGAAAAGTCATTGACATTGTAAAGGAGGAAAAAATTACTCTCATAAATTGTACTCTATTTGAAATGAAATGCCAAAAGAGATCAACTCAATTGTGAGTCGATGATTAGACCTGCAGTGCACCTAAATAAAGAATTGCAAGGCAAACTTTAATAAGGGCAGGGATTCATCCTTGAAAGTTCTTTCTTTTTTTAAAACTTTTACAATCGGATTATCATTATCAATTTCTCCCTTTCCCCTCTGCTGTCATATAATGCCACAATTTAAAATGCTATGCTGCTGACAGAAAACGAGACACAAGTCACACTTAGGCGCACAAACAAACACACATTCATAAGCCACTTAGCAGTGACAGGGAAGAAGCTTTTTTTAAAGCAGGCAAGGTCACTCTCTTTCCAATGTGCACCTTAGTGTCTGCAAACAACAAAAAAAAAAGGAAAAGGTCTAAAATCTTATCAACACTATCACTAAAAGAGTGGGCAATGCAAGGAGATGCCTACAGTACAGGCAGTTCTTGCATACACACACACAAACAAGTAAACAACTAAACAAACAGAAAACGAAAGAGAAATGGCCATATCTTCTTTTTCACTTCAGAGGCTGTAACAAGCTGTTTCTTTATACTGAGACGTGAGAACCATCATGAAAAGGGCAACCTCCAGGAACTTAAATCCAAAAAGTAGTAGTGAGAGTCGCCCGGAGTAGAGGGTATTCGATATGAGAAAAAGATGAAATCTTTAGAGAGAAAAAGGCAAAGCAAGAAATGATCATCGGGTGTATCCGGTGCAAACACAGTACAACAGTGCATTTCATAAAAATGCGACTAGAACAAGAATGCGTCAGGAAGGAAAGAAAAAGAAAAATAGAGTTCAAAGAGATCAAGTGTCTGAGAAAACAAGTGGAAACTCTCAATTAGAGATGCTCTCAAAAGGAGAGTCGATCGGAAGTGAGACAATTTGCTGATTGACGTCGGTGCACACACGCTGACACAGTGTTGCCAGTGTTGGCGGCTGCAGTATCATCATCATCAGCATCATTGCACCCAAGATCAGTGTAAACAGTTCAATGAGAGAAAAATACTTGGCATACCGTAAAGCAACAACAGCAGCAACAGCAGCAGAGATACCTACCACCACCGGAGATGCTTCACCAAACTATTGGCATCATCAGCATCAACACACACACACACAGACTAATGTACGAAAATTAATCATCGAAAAAATATGTCGATCCCCAGCAAAACGATGCGTGCAACACACACACACACACACACTTATGGAAAACGACAGTCATAAATTGCAAATTACAGAGCTAGTTTTAGTACCACCACCATTACCATTACTATTACCATTCTCACCAGCACCAGTGAAGGAGAGATGCCAATCTTCTGATTGCTCGGTGTGTCTGCTGGTGGTGGTGTCTGCTTTGACAGTCAGTATAATCCAGTGTTTTGGCTATTGAGAGTGTTAGGCTAAATATAAATAAATGAGAGAGAAAGAACGACTGCACACCAGCAACTCGAAATCAATCGAAGAACATCGAGGCTCGATATCAAACCAGGCATTCCAATGACACACACTGTCTGATAAACACACAACTGCCGACGATTAGTGGTTGTGTGCCTGGTGACAACCGCAGCAGCAGTGAAACAACTCATCACAGCGAAAAAATCAAGTGTGTGTGTTAGAAGTGCTCGGCGAGTTAGACTGAACACACTTTAGTTTAACAGTTGCCAAAAAAGAGGAGCTCTTTAGGTCACATTGATCACTATTATCTGGCGGACACTTGGCCTAGTTATCCTAGCACACTTTTCGCAAGGATCTATTACACCGAGAGCAAAAAGTGTTTGATGTGGTAGTGGTGGTGGTCACAATTGTCTCACATTGAAGACAATAGCCTGTTTCAGCGTGTAACAGTGTAGATCAGTCTCTCAATCTAGATTGGATCCGCTACCTATCAGTAGTAACAGCAGCAGCAGCGGCAGTCGAGACGTTCTGCGGGCGTCTCAATTGCTCCACCATCAGTGTTAAGCAATAAATCAATCAGTCGTCACCCACGCAAACGATAGCAGACCGAGTGAAAGAGCGAGAAAGGCCATTGATTTACAATGCAATTGCAGACGCTAGTGGATGGCTAAACAATGGCAGACGGCACAGAATCCAAAGAGAGAAACTGCTGGTGAGCCAACCTAGAAACCTCTGAACTGGTTGTGCTGACAGACAGACAGACAGACGTTGTCTCAGTGAACAACAGTTTTTCGCTCTGTTCGCAACTGACTGGCAAACTGACAAACTGAAGGGTGAACCTTGAAAAGATAGGAGGAAGAGGGATACAACAACTAGTGCAACGGTGCCTCTTTCTCTCTCTTTCTCTCTGCGGCGTGCCCAATTGCCGCCATATTAAGGCGTCTAATTGTAACGAAGAGAGAGAGAGAGAGAGAGAGAGAGAGAGAGAGAGAGAGAGAGAGAGAG
>JAALOO010001247.1_pt1 | contig 18322 bp, 10 predicted proteins | sample 7257641 | NCBI WGS metagenome assembly JAALOO01 (sample SAMN14085613, study PRJNA598686) | mite metagenome | biome: ENVO:01001000; feature: ENVO:01001002; material: ENVO:01001226; isolation source: single female mite from University of Michigan culture on fish food culture... ...
ATCTGTAGTCATCACATCCTTTACATATTTCTACATACTCATCTGTTTACTAGTTGAGGATTTTTACACTAAACTAAATCAGTGTTTGTTGATAAATTAAATATAAAAAACCAATTTTAAGCAATTGCTAAAAAATAATTTGACAATTATTTTGTTGATGAGTATTCTTAAAACTTTTTTCAAATTAATAAATTAAAATTTATTGTGTTAATTTAACTTGTTATTTTCTAAAACCATTACTATATTACAACTTTTAATTTATTTTGTTAAATTTTTTTCAACAAACAAAAGCAATATTATAGAGTAATTTAAAATCAAAAACATTTTAGTATTTTACTGTTATTTGAATATTAAAGTGTAATTTGTATTCAAACTTATTTTTTAACTAAACTGATACATTTGCTTATTTGATACAGTCAGCCATTGTTAAAATAACAAATATATAATTTAAATGTTAAAAAGATCAGTGATCATTTAAACATCAATACCTAAATTCATTATTTATCAAATTGAATTTGCCTAAAAACTTTAGAACCTAAAACACAATAAAAAAAATATTAAAAAACTACCTTGAGGCCAAATGCAAAATTGAAAAATTGTCAATTTATTGTGTGAAATTTTGTAATATTTTTCAATTATTTGCGTTAAAAGAACATGGCATTTTGTAAAATGAGAATCTATAAAAATCAAAATTACAAAAAAAATTGTGACTGCTGCTCAATTAAAAATACACCGGGCCTCAGCCCGGTGATATAATATAAACTTCAACCAATAAATGCTGCAAACCAAAGCCATTTATTTGTAGTTGACGATCTAAGCTGCGGTTGTCAATAAGCATTTAAAGTTAAACCCAATTAAGGTCATCACCAATGTAATTGCAAACAACCGACAGGTTTAAAAGTGGAGATGTCTAAGCGGCGAAACTTTGCCTGCATCATTTGTCGCAGCACCCTTCTACCCTCAGCTGATAGATGGCTTCTGTGACGCCCTGAGCAATGGCAGGGTCAAAGTGTCCTGTAACAGTATAGGCAGTTGTGCAATGAAGAGCAATAGGAATGTCAAGTGCCGTTTAGAGTGCAATGTGTGCAAAATTGGCAATTTGTCAGAGCATTGCAGGGAAAAAGACCAGCGGAAGAGGTATCAACATTTATTAGAGACAATCTTCTTTTTCACATAAACAAAAGGCTCGTATAACTTTTAACGTTGAAAAACTAAAAAGTAAGCTAAATGTGAACTGTTGAAATAATAAACAATTTGTCTAAATGATGATTGATGAAAAAAACAGCAACAACATAACTGCAACTAAACATGAAAAAGCTTATACACATCTTTCTAAATATTTATGCTATAGTGCACCTTTTCAATCTCACTTTAATATTTTTGATTGTATCGTGAGAACTATTGAAAGGCCCTTTAAAGTTTGCAGACAAGTACAAAGTGCATACCACTTTTATTTTGCGCAGAGAAAAAATATAGATTTTGTAAAGAAAGTCATTTTTCGCCCATGTACAACAACTGCAAGTTTATTTAGACTGAAAGCTAGGAAAAAATGTTCAAGTGCATGCACAAAATTCCTTGCTTTAAGAAACGGTAAAATCAAAATTTGTTTTCTGAAACATTGCACAAATGCATTTTTCCCTTAGCAGTAGCATAAACTTGTAAACCATTATGTATTAGGCAAGCACACAAATCAGATACCAAAACATCAAGCTGGTTTCCACCTGGTTTGGTACAATGTACGTTGCAACTACTAGACATAATATGCAAAATTTTCTTTATCTCGCAATGTTACACCCCAATTGGCATTGTTAACAGTCCCAACCACGTAGAAGAGAGTAGCAATTCAGTGAATGAGGAAAACATACCTTGGAATACACTTACTGGAGAAAAACAGGCATTTTGTAAGCAAGTGATGTAGATCAGTCTAATAAAAGCAAAAAGGTACTATCATGATTTGATATTTGTCAACAAAGATTCGGTCATTGCACTGATACTGCTCCATTTCATTAAAGGCACCAAAAAAGCTAGTCACACTGTTACATATTGCTCACTCAAAAATGACATTCATTGAAGATTTTGAAACCATACTGGTTTTTCAAAAGTGGCATTTGTATTGAAAAGAGTACGTGATAAAAGATACTTTAAAGAAAAATGTCTGCAAAACGGCTATCTCTATTTAGTGACTTCTTCTTTTCACACTATACTTTAATAAATCAATATTTTTTCGTTTAAAAGTTTTTCACACTGCGCTACTAATTTAAATCTGTTAGCATTGAACTGAAAGAAAAGAAAAAATATCAAATTGAATCAATACTCAGCGCACTGTAATGCGATTTACCGTTGGTTTAAAAAATGAAATAACGCAGTGAAAATAAATAGATATAAGTCAAAATCGGCAAAAATACAAACATTTTTATGTATAAAACTGACATTTATAATAGGCTACAAAAGTCTGTTTAAAAAAAGTAAGTAGTTTTAATTTAAAAATCAAAGGAAAAAATACATTGAAAGTAACTTTCTGAAATATATACACAAGTTGGGGTGATGTGTGTAAAAGGGTGAACCTGGCTGTGTGTGACTGGGATGTGTTAGTGCAGTGCAGATGATACTACAGCAACAGGTTTTGGTTCATTTGGTTTTCATTTGTTACAACTAGCAAAGATTTACAAAATATATTACCACTTAATCTAAAAACTGTAAACTGAGCTCAATTTGCAATATGCAGTTAACATTATTTTTAATTTAATTTGTTTGAAGTCTACAACAATTGTTTAAAAATTAATTTAACAAACTATAATAAATAGTAATTAAACTCAAACTGATTTATGTATCTATTTTAAGACATAAAACAAAAACTTTTTACTAATAACTTTGCACTTAAACTTGCCAGCATAATCTTTTTTTACCCACTTAGACTGTCTGTTAATTTAGCAATTCTAAATCTGCATTGACGTAATTGACAAGCAAACATTTTCAATGGTTACAGTCGCCCCATTAAAACAGCACATTTGCCAAAACTCACTTCGTTTCGCAATTTGCAGTAGTTTTGGCCAACAGAAACACATTATTTGAGACAAAAACATATTTTTTTCAACAGCACTTACTGCTTTGAAAAAGTTGGAACCAGAATGTTGTTTATTTGTTTAGTTTAGTTTTTATTTTTTATTTGGCTGTTTTTTGTTTATTTTATATTAACCACAAAAATTTTCTAAAACTAAACACGAAATCCAGTTTAAACAGCAATTTTTTTTAAAAAACGTTTATTTTTTTAGCAAAATTTTTAAAACAAGTTCAAAAAACGGGTCAACAAAATTGAATAATCTAAATATATTTTTCTTAATCAAAAAAGTTCTAAAAGTTGATAGAGCAAGAGGTTTAAAAGCGAACTTTTTTTTAATCGAATTTTTTGTGGTTGGGTAATGTTATTTTAAGTACAAAAATTAGTAGTTTGCCTCGTCATCCAAACTTGCAAATCAATTTGTTTTTTATAGCTGAAAGTCACACTTCAGTGACCAGCTTTAGAAAAGAATAACAACTCACAGTTTTAACTGGCAACTATTGTTATGTAATACAATTGAAATCAGTCATTGAGTGGCAAAAACACACCCGTCAAGCTCTTTTTTGCGGTAAGTGCAACAAAAGTAAAGTTTGCCTCTAGTTGGTTAACATTAAATTCCCAGGCTTTGTCAACGTACAAAACTAAAAGGTTAGTTAAGGACCTTGAGGTAGGCACTTACAGCACATAACAGTAAAAAAGTTTTTTCAATCAGTTTTTTGTTTACAACTGCAACTTTAATAACAGTTGTTTTTATTTTTTTCTTTTGTTGACTTGTTAACAAAACATCTAATTTATATTATTAAGATTAAAAACTTAATGGCGCCAACTCCTTCAAGTACTACTCATTCTAGCAAACGGAAATTTTGTGATAAAAAACAAGCAAAGAGCGTTAAAAAGAAAAAAGATGCATCTTCAAAAATGATCTCTGGCAGTCAAAACGGGTCGTCCTATTGTCATCCATCATCGACAACCACTGGAACTGATGATCAGCTGCAAATTGATGACAATCCTTCAGTAACTGGTGAAGCATCGTTAGAAAAAAACAGTTTCAAAAACAAAAGCGAGAACAAGAACAAGTCAATTAAACTGACGTCTCAGGATGAAAATGACCGTCAAAAAATGATGTAAGTTGACATTTTTTATTTTATTTTTTGTTGATTTATTGCTAGCTGATCACTAAGAAACTTTCTTGTGAAAAAACACTTTTTTGCCAAAAAAATGTCTTCTAACAGGGCAATAAAGTTGCAAAAGTCTTTTGTTTTTAGGCAATGCTTAGCAGACACATAGAAAATGTTATCTCGCCGTTGGCATTTTCCGCATTTATCAATTAGGAAGTTTTCAATTAGCCTAAATAATATTAGATAACTTTAGTCAATTACTATTACCACAGTTGCCGGCAGTTGTTTTTTGAAAAGTTAAAAGTATAACAAGACTTGCGACAATAGAAAATCACTTGAGAAAATTACAATCTGACATTCTTAAGATGCTTGCCATTAATGCATGTTGAAGTAGAGACATTGTTTTTACTTTTTCAAAACTGCATCATCAACAAAGTGATTCTATATGGCAAAATTTCAGCAAACTTTGTAATTTAAAGTAATTAAATGTTCAAAGCTGGAGATGAAAAAATAGTTAATAGCACATTTTTTGACAGATTGTAATTATAATGAAATATGGCTACTTCTAACTTTATCATTTAATTATAATTATCACCCCTTATATGCATGTTTCACTGCCGCTACAAAAAATAAGTTTTACCTTAATATTGGTGCCTCAATTTAATTATCTTATAGCGCGTTTAGTCACCAAACAAAGCTGGTGAATGAACTTGTCATTTGACCATTGTTTTTGTAGCTTTAATAAAAAAAATTATGTCAATTAGTGTCAAATAATAATTGTTTTGTAATAAATTAGTCTTGCGTTTATTAGTAAAAATTTTAAATTAACATTTTATATTAAGGCTAATTGGTTTTCTGATTACACAATACTAATCATTTTTTACTTTTATTTTTGTTTTTAGGTTTTTGGTGTCACACTTTTCTAAAGAACAACTTGAACGTTATGAAGTGTTTCGTCGTTCTAAATTTTCAAAAAATTTAATTCGTAAGGTAAGTTACTCTATAAATAATATTGTGGAACCTTTACAGTTAATGTTTCATTTAGTTTCCCAACATGAGTTATAGTTGTCGTCCAAATATTTTTCAAATTAGCTTGTTTAGAAAACTTAATAATCAGTTTTAGTGCATATTGTGTTTTAATTTTGTATATGTTGTTTAGAAGTTTGTTGCGAAAAACAAACAATTTTTTGCAATTGCCATGTTTAAAAAATTGTAATATGTGCTTTTTGTGGCTATGACATAAATTGGTGATTGTTGTTGTACAAGTTGTTTTTCCTAAATGCATCAGTGGCTTTTTTGGCTAACGGTTGTCTGGGATTTGCTCTAGTAATTACAACACTGACAGATTTACTTCTTCCAGGTGATTAAGGACACTCTAAACCTGACAATCAGTGAACGCTTTGCAGTGGCTTTGGCCGGCATTGCCAAGGTCTATGTTGGCCAGATTGTTGAAGCAGGTATAACTATGTATTTTTTACTATGATCTTTAACTTTTGTTTTTACACTAGGTTTAGATTTCATGGAAGAAAAGAACGAAACTGGCCCTTTAAAACCCAAGCACATTCGGGAGGCAGAGCGACGCATTAAGCGGCTGACAGACTATGCCCTGAAATATCCATTCTGAAGTTTGCCGGACTCTTTTTCAGCAATATTTTTTACCACATTTTTGTTTTTATTTACTATTTACAATAAAAAACAAAAATTTTTAAACCACATCAAACAGTTTTAACTTTTGATATTTTTTTTATTTTTTCAATAAATTATGCATTTTTAAATCAAGGCAGGTAAGCAAACATTTTGCATTATCAGGCAGATGGTTTGTCCTGATTAACTGTTAGAAATGAGTAAAAAATATTAACAAAATTAAAATTAATTTTACTCTTAATATAATTATTGTTTTTTATTAATTTGTTTGATGCAACACTTTAGAAAACGTATTAAATTTTTTATAATCAAATTATTTTAAAAAACTTTTTATTTACTAAAAAAATTTTTTTTAAAGTTAAACTCATGCACATTATAAATAAAAAATTTAGTTTTTTATATTGATTCACCTACGTATTTGTAAAACAACTCTGTTGATTCAAAATTTGAATGTTTGTTGTTAAAATATATATTGTGAAAATCTGTTGCATAATGCAGTTTTTAAGTTTGCCAAACAGTATAGATAAATTAAAATAATGATGCATCAAAACACTATACTTGCTAAGCAACTACTACTAAACAGATTTTATCAAGTACTAGTGGCAGTATTATTCAATTACAAATAACAAACTGAACAAAATTTGTATTTTAGATAAACCATTTTTGTAAAAATACTTTTTTACATTTTTACCGTTGTTTAGGACCACATAAGTATATCTTTTTAGCAGTAAAAAGTGTGTTTCACTCTAGTAAATTTTTTTAAATTTATGCAAATTTGCCCAATTAAGGATTGATGCATTGAAAACCACAAAAACAATTGGTCGAAAGAACGGAATTGCAGTCTTAATACTAGTCAAATTTACATTGCCGTTTTCTGAAAGTGCCCATTTAGGAGCACCCACAATCACCGATCATCAAAAACAAAAGCATCCAAATTGCCATATATTATTCTTTATGAGAGCACTTTATTCACACCATTGTCCAATGCAGGCAAAACACATTACGTAGGACAATTTTGCCTGGCCAGCAGATACAACAAGATTTCTAAAGCATACTAGGTAAAGCATAGTAAGAACCACTTGAGGACGGCAAATGGGATCATGCCAAAAGGCAATTCCTTTGCTTACTCAGATTGATTTGCTGTGCCCATTTTTTATGCAAATTTAGTATAAAAAACAAATACTGAAAAATGCACTAACTAAAACCTTAATGTTGATTTAAATAAGAAGACAAATTGGCAATTGATGAAACATTTTCTATTAACTAAGTGAATGCCAAAAAGGCAACCAAATCAATAATGATCTTTAAATTTAGCGTTTGTGGTATAATTTATTAAATTGTACAAAATATGATAAAAACAAAACCACTTAATAATGTGTGAAATTGTTTTTTAAATTAAACAGGTTTAAAACGGAAAAACTTTTTGTATTTTTTAAATGTTAAACAAAAAATTTTAATAGACAATTCAATTCATCAAGTATTAATTTTGTGTAATGGTTTTGAATTAAAAATTGAAAGAGTAAATTAAATTAAACTTAAACAAAATTTTTACTTGTTTTAATATTTAAAATAAAAATTGAAAAAATTTATTTTTAGTAACTTCAACTAAACACTATCATTGTTACTAAACAGTGGAAGTAAATGGTCAACCGTTTGCCAATAGCGATATAAATGCAAATCACTGGCTCGGTCAATTGCATAAACAAATAAGAAACTGAAATCAATGGACATAACAGACGGTTAAATCATTAGTCAGCCAAAGTAGATTTTGGAGCTAGTAGAGAAATGATGGTGCACAGGAGAATGATGATGATCATCAACTTGGGAACTGACCAGACGACAAAAATGCTTAACGCGCGCAAAGACTGGCAAATGAAGTGCGACGGCAACATGAAAATGAGTTCTTTGCTCAGATGATGGTATAAATTTACTTTGAAAAATTAGCTTGTTCTTGGTAAAAATATAAGTAAAATGTAAAACGAAAAAGCATAGTTAGGATTTATTTTGTTTAAATGTGTAGTTAGGCTATCTATTTCTATACATTTATTTTTTGTAAGATTTATTAAACTCATTTTGTCAAAACGGTTAAATGCCTATGGCTGAACGTACAGTGCAAACATAAATCAATAAGGCGATATGTTTGGTAAAATACTTATTATTAGTTTAGTTAATTAACTGTTTTATTTAATAAAAAGTTAAGAAATATTTATTTATAAAAACTAAATTTTTTTGCTGTTCATTGTTGTCAATTTGATTAAAAGTTTTTTTATAAACCAAAAGAATGCAAATTAATTTGGCAAAAATACAACTTGTTTACACAAGCACAAACAAGTTGATAGTCGTCAAGGTTCAGTTACCAATAAAGACATTGAAATTATAGTAATAATGTCTTGACATGTAACCATATTGCAAAAAATAAGCATCCATTTCAATTCTTAGGAATTTCAGTAACTGAAACTGCCTTGACACTATATTTGAAAAAAATTCTCACAAAAAAAATTTTTGAAATAATGTTTTTTGTCACTAAAAATAGCCTCTGTTAATTAAGTTTTGACTTTCGGTTGAGTTGAAGCTCATTAAAAATGGAACAAAATTTTAAAACAAGAACAAACTAATTTGGAATTTTATAACTTTATATATATATAGAAAATTATTTTTTTATCTAGTCATCGACAATGAATATTTATGAAAAATGTAAAGATCAATCTATCAACTCAATTTCAAACGTTTTTGAAAGTAACTCGGCAACTCTTCTACAAAAACCTTCACAACGTTTAAAAAAGTTTCTTTTTAAGCATCATAAAGAAAATGCCAATAAAGCAATTGTAAACTACAATTCTGTAGTCCAGATGTTTGCTAAACATATAGAACCTTTTGATGAAATACTCAACTCGTACATTCCCGTGGTGATTTTTGAGTTGCAAAAATTTATTTATCACGAACTCAATGTCGAAGTGGAAAACAAAATGGTTTCCACAATGTTGTCTCATCTGGATCACTTTTTGCCCATTCCAAGCAGTGACAAAGAAATTCAAAAGTTAGAAAATCTCTATTTTTACAGCCAAACCCGCTCTGAAGATTCCTTTGAAGCGTCAAAATACTACGAGTCTGCAATATACTTGCCCACGGGCGTATTCCCAGAAAACGTCTTCATGACAAAATTATATGAAAAAGTAGATCCAGTGTTGACTACATTGAGCAGTAAACTTTGGAGCCTACATCTTGGCATTGACCTTCGCTCACCACCAGTGGACGACGTGCACACCACCGGCGAGTTGGTGCAACAAACAGTAAACAGCTGGATTGAGTTTGTCACCAACATCGTAGACAACTTCCGACTTTCGGATGGACTTTTTTCAGACAGCTACAACCGCCTCAATTTTCTGGAGTACATCTACAGCTATCGACAAGTGCAAGATGTTCGCCTGGCCTATGTTCACTTTGAGCGAACCAACTTTCGCATTTTGCGCGAAACACTGCGAACTATTTCTCTGGAGTTGCTGATGATGCAGCATCACATATTGCTGAACATTGACCTGGTGAAAACTCCCCAGCCGAACATTGAAGGAAGTCTTGCGGCAAGAATTTCGAATTAAAGCAAATCTTAAGAGCAATGGCGTCCTCTGGTGTGCATGCTTTATGGTAACACTAGGCGCTGGTTTTTACTTCTAAACACATTGTCATTATTAACATGTTTAGTTTACAAGTGTTAGTTTTTTATTGATTGTAAAAATACTCATGTGTCATTTTATAACTGTTGTTGTTTTTCAAAGTAAGTTCATCTTAATATAAAAACAACACTTGCAAATTTTTTTACTGCAAGATTGCCAGTGGTTAAACAGCCAAGCAGGCGTGCTAATAATAAGAAAATTCAGATAATGTATGCAATGAGAAAAACGGTCAATCAAGGCGATTAACCTGCCTGCAGGTAAGTTTACAAGCAAGTTTACCGTCTTTAAGGGCTAATATGCAAGTGATATCAATTTGCTGTGAAGTATTTAGTTAGCGTCAACTATAGAATGCATTTGTTTCACCGCATACAAAAGGGGCACTGTAGGACTGAAGAGAAAGAGGAGAAGACAGGTTCAATGAGCCAAAAAGAGCAATTGCACCATTAACCTTAATGTGTCCGAGACTATTTGTTGCCAGAGTCGCGCAGCAGTAGTAGCAGCAGTAATCCGATAAACGTGAGCCTGCTTGAGGTGCTGCAGGCTGGATCACCAATAATAATCGACGATAACCGCTAGGAAAGGGACGAGTTCCTCTGTGAGCAGTTGCATCACCGTTCATTCTCGCACACTGCGTTGAAGGCGTGCAGTGGAAGTGAGTGAGGTTTGTGGTGCTGCGAGCTAGCTGCATTGTAGCACACAAAGTTGACTGTTCACACAGTTAGCATCCAAAACTCGTTTGCCAGTTATAATTATGAATCACATTCTCTTTACTAGAAAAGTGGTGGCAAGAAAAAGAAAATGGATGATGGTGGTTATCGCTTAACATGTCGTTGCGCAATCAGCTGCAAAAATCTGTTTAAAAAAGTAGGCGCGAATGCTTGCAGAACCAGTTTAAAAAGGTTGACTGCCAAAACAGTATTTACAGTTCAAACGACTCTTTTGAACTTTAATTTACTGCTACTAATACAGGACAGCTGTAGTGTATTACCGCTACTACTAAGTTAAAATGAGTCCTTCACTGTGCCGTCTTTCATTGTCTCAGAGGTGGCTGTATGTGCGTGTTAGAGCGAAAGTGAAAGGCTTAGAAGATAACTGGTGGCAGTGTTTGACCTTTTGCCGTATTGGTGTGTTGTGTAGCATTGGAAAGGAGTGACTGATGGTTGTCAAACTGTTGATTGCAATAAACAGCAGCTCAGCTTGAGTACAGTACAAAAGAGAAGAAGGCTGTCAGATGTGTACGATCACTGCCATTTGAGTCAGATGACAGTGTTGGTGTAAGTTCAAAGTCCGACAAATGACAGTGGTGCAGCAAACAGGAAAAGAGATCAATATCGCCAGTAATTGCAGATATGAATGAGTCAGGCAGAGTCTGTACACTGTTCTCAGGTTGAAAAAAGGAGTTTCAAGGCAATTCATTCGAGCAAAGTGATACCAGGGCTACGGAAGTTGGCGCAGCCAACCGAAAGTGCAGCGACAGTGTCTTTTAAATAAACTGCCTGTACAAGTAAGCGCTACCAATTACAATTAAACACACTCTTTAGAAGTAATCTTTTTTAGGTTAAGTCAAACGAGGTGGCTAAAAGCAGAAGCAGCCCTGGGATGAGCAAATGCCCTCCAAGAAAGTAAGCTCATTTGAGATGTCCATATAAAGGCATTGCTTTTCTTTGAAGAAGAGATGACAAATCAACAACTGTGACAAAAGTGGCAAACATACTGCCAGGCTGCACAGTTCACAACTACCAACAGGTAATTCTCTTGTATTCCTGAAAATCAATCAGTACAATGAATCAGTTCTGCTCAGGGTCGCTTAGTACGACTTTCCGCAGCACCTGTCACATCACGTGCCAGTCCAGCATTTGTGATGCATTGCAGTTTTCGCGATATTGCCGTCCAAGCCTACGCATGTGGCCACTGGCCAGTATTTTGCTCTCCCGTGGTGGAGCCATGGAAGCGGGTGACCTTCACATCTAGCAGTAGTAGTAGTAGTAGTGAGCTATTCTTCAGTCGCCTTCCACCGTTGCCTAGTTATTTCATCTTTCTTCGTGGTGCACCTTCTTGCTCAATCACATTGTGCACACTCTTTTCTTCTTCTTTTTCTCAGTTTTCGCCGTACCACAGTTTCAGAGTTAGTCACATCGGCAACACATTCACTTCTACTTTCCTGATGCTGTTGCAGTGGTGGCGGTGCTGTAGTGTTCTGCCTCGCCTGTCTCCCAATCGTGCGACGATTGCCCACCACTGAGACGATAGTGGTCATCACCATCACAGTCAGCAGCAGTAGTGCCACAGGGAAGTGATTTCGCCGTGATGAGCACCAGTATGATGAGCACCCGAGTGGTGATACACTTTCCTCTACGTGGCACTGCTCACCTCCAAATGGACCATTCTCAAGAGTGCAGCAGCAGCAACGAGAGTGCACGCTAAGCAGAGTGAGTTCCCCCTGAAGGTGTCCTCCACCCTCATGGAAGCGTCCATCTGCAGACATAAACAAAGCTGGAACGCATGTGCTGGCCATTGTTGTGGTGTGTCTTCTGTGACGTAGGCAGAGAGTACTATCAACCAGCGGTCGGATCTTGTGAGCAGTGTGTACACTGCAGGGTGTAACACAAGTTTACGATCCTCTAGTGCGGATGCCAGTACGCGTTTGCATCCACTGACCTATCAAGCTAAAAAGCCACTAAAGGCCAAAGGGCGTCAAATGGGCGACAGATGGTAATGAGGAAGTGGGCAAGGTCAGTGTGTGTGCAGCACCAACAACAATACACTGCTCTCAGATTGTCTGTAAAATCACAGAACGCTTCCTCGAAGCGCAGTGGTCATTTCGGTAAAAACTACCTAATTTTATGGCAAAAAATAAATCGAAACTGATAGATGAGCAATCTTGAAAGTCTTTGTTCCAAAATAGTTTTTGTGGGCATTGAAAAGGTATCAATGGAAATGCCTTTGTAAATAAAAAGCGTCTGTTTGAGTAGCTGTGGAAGAGCTTTCTGACTCAATGTTTTGGTGTCAGAACTTTGGCGTCACTCTGCTCATCAAATGCGCAGTACAACAGTGACGGCCGTTCAAAAAGAAAGTCCATTTGATGTGTGTGCCTGAAGCATTGCATCAGAGGGCAAACTTGTTCAGTTATCTGTGTTATCATTGCCGTGGCAGAGTGGCGAGAGAGAGAGAAGAGAGAGAATACGCACTGCGTCACTAAAACTGCTGGCCAGTTTCGTCTGTCTCCACACTTGCTCTGACTGCTGCTGGTGCTGCAGTTTCTCGGTGCTCTTCTAGCACAGCTCCCTTCCTTCACCCGATCCATCCATTTGTGAGTTGCCCAACTCTCCAACGCACCCTCACTCCCTCCTCGCAATCAGATCTTGATCTCGTGACGTCTCCTCCAGTACAGTACAGTTCTCTTCTCTGCTCGCTCTACTCTGGGGACGATCAGTACTGGGCGCCATGAGAGGCCAGCAGTAAGGATTCCTCCTTTCTCGTCCAGTTCTTTCCTTCTTCCTGGCTCCCTTCTCCTTGTTCTCCTCCTCCTCCTCCGCCTTCAGTCCTTGAAGTCTGCACTCGGCAGCGCCTTTGCTTTCACCCGAAAGAATTGCTCAAGACAGCACGCTCTCGCAGGCACCCAAACAACACACACATTCGTGCTGAAGAGGTGGCTTTGCCTAATTATCTACTGCTCTCTAGATGCTCTATTTTGTTTTTCCCCACCACAACCAGCGCCAATTTCCTCGTACTTCTATCTTCAAGTGAAAATTCTCCAGAGGTCTTCCTTCACAGTGCTCTCATTCCCCTCATTTAGCCTCTTTGCGTTCACGTATTAATTCGTCGACGCCAAAGGTCACCCTGCACTCTGCTAAAAAGCTTTTACTGCTGTACGCTTCAAGTCGAGTAAAGATGTCTCAAGTACTCAATGTACTCAACCTCGAAATAGGTGATCCTTCGGGATCACAGTCTTTAGGTTCAGGATCGTCAGGGTCTCTTGCGTCATCTGCCCCTACTATCGTTTTCGTTCAAGATCTGGTCAATGAGGTGACCGCCTCAGTGTTACAGGCCTCAGGCTCCTCAGCAGGCAGTGGAGTCGTTGATGAAGAGACAAATAGTTCTAGCTCAAACTCGAGCAGCTCACCAAAACGCCCTCTTGAAAAGGAGTCTTCCAAGTCTTCAAAACGCCTCAAAAAGTCTTCAGGTGCAGCCTCAGGCTCCTCTCTTATCACCTCTGCCCCTGGCACTGGCTCAAAACTCGAGCAACGCCTCGGTGGCATTCTCTGCTGTGCCGTTTGTCTCGACCTGCCTAAATCCTCCGTCTATCAAGTATGTTGTACTCTTTTTTACTTTTATTATTATCTTTTTAGTTTAGCCAAATTGTTTGGTACAAAAGTAGGAGCTAACCCAATTATTTCACAGCACCTAAAGGTAAGTCATCTAGCGCAAAAATGCTTCACATTTGGACTCGACACACGACAAAAACAAACCCCATTTTCTGTCAAAATCCGTTAATATTGATGTGCTAAAAATCATTTATGTTTTCATTGAGGTAGTGTTTACATTTAGTGAGTTAGTGGAGATACTTTTTGAACTCACTACGCCTATCCCCCCTTGCCTGTAAACATCAGCCTACCCGCAACTTGCCACTCATTTATTTAGTAATCGATGTGTTCACAGTCACTAAACTCCACAAACTCACAACAACACAACAACAACAAATGTAATCCTATCTCAGACATGTTCAAAAAGTTTCAAGACATCTGTGTGATGGGCTGATGTGATGATCAGAATTTTGAATTTATTAAAATTTAAAATAAAAATTTTGAAAAAAAATATAACAAAAAGAAGTTTTATACTTTTAGTTGGATATGGATAATCTTTATTGCATTGATTTGTACAGATGAAACTGTTAACCCGCTTCTAATGCCAAAATTCTCATTCACCATTTTCTTTCTTTTCTCTCTTTTCCGTAGATTTGCTTTTTCTTTTTTACAGGTACCAGATGGTGATTAGAAACAGCCATCATTATCTACAATCGCCATTGAAACTTTACTAATACATTTTTCTCCTCATTTTAAAAATTATTTGTTTTAACTTGTTCTTTATCTCACAAACTATACATTATAAACTTCTAATGAGTTAACTGCTTTTTATATTTTTCTTGCTTTACCCAGTGCACCAATGGTCACCTAATGTGCGCCGGCTGTTTTACCCATCTCCTCGCCGATGCTCGAATTCGAGACGAAACTGCGACCTGTCCCAACTGTCGCTGTGTCATCTCGAAGGATGCCTGCAGTCGAAACTTGGCCGTTGAGAAGGCCGTTTGCGAACTACCTGGCGTGTGTCCATTCTGCAGCCAGGAACTGCCTCGTTCCCTTCTGGACAAGCACACGGGTGACATCTGCGAGGAGCGCATCGTCTCCTGCAAGTACGCTCCCATAGGGTGCGGTTGGAACGGGCCCCACCACGAAGCAGGTCGGTGTGCCGAACTACCACGTTCACTTTAACCATTTGCCATATGTACAACTTTTGTTTTGGTTCTTTTGTCTTGATCCTGTCACATCAGAGTTTCACGCCGAATCGTGCCAACACCCCGAGAAGTCTGGCAAAACAGTGCTGCTGTTTTTGCAGTCGCAAGAAAAAACTGCCAAAGAAGATAAGAAGCTGTTTGACTCGCTTTTCAACTTGCTCTCTTTTGAGAAGATCACCCTGAATGACCTGCAATTTCGTCCATTTCGAACTGGTAAGTGGGAAACTGTTTTGTGGAACTTAAAATTGTATCCAACTTATGTTGCTATTTCTTATCAGATGAATACATTCATAAGCTTTTTTATGAAACTGCCCGCTTTTCTGCCTTTAATCTGCAGTGGGTAGTCAAAGCTCGGGTCACGGGTCACAACGATGATCAGCGTGATCCAACGCAAAGCTGCGAACGACAGTTGAGCTTTCAGTTGTCTCTCAAATCAAAGCTTGCCACTCCAATGACTATCCACTACATGATTCTCAAGGTCTGTACAGCCACCTCTGTGTTAAAAGATATACTAAGATTTGTAATTTTAGGGTCCATTTGGAGATATGAAGGCGCTGCCAAAGATTTTAAAACATGATTTTACCGAGTCATCTCTTGAGTCTTCCTTTAACCGCATCAATTTGGTTTCTTCAGCCGAGTGCAACCGCTTGCTGGCTGCTAAAGTGATCAATTTTCGCTTGATTATGTTCCAAGCGGCCAAATGAATGTAGCACCAACTCACACCATCTCCACCATACAGTGACTGACTTTGTTAAGATCTCAAGTTTTGCTTGAAGTTATCATTCACAAGCCTTGCTATCGAGCATTTGAATTCATCATACACACACACCTCAAAATGTTCACTAGAATCAACCACAATCCCCTGCATATAGTACTCCACCGATATTTTTGTTTCATTACGAACTCTTAATCACCTAGTTATGTAAAGCCTAATCAACGTAGTCACAACATCGTTTTCCTTCCATAGAGTATCTATTTTATATTATATAATTTTATTTCACCCTTGAACAACCTACCTGTGTCGTGTCGCGCCACGCATCTCCCTCAATCCCCCGATGAAAGCACCCATTTAACCCATTCTGATTGATCTGTTGTGTTATTTGTTTACACCATTTTCGTGTACATCTAACTAGCAACATCACATTACGTAGTGCAATTTTACAAACTTTTCACTATTTTTAGTATTAGTCAAGTACCGACTGTATCTACATCTATATTTGTAAACACATTTCCATAACTGCACATAACTAAATCATTGGAATTTCATTTTTAAAAGACTGTTTTTTCCTTTGTTTTTGGTTTATCTTCTCAAAAAACCAACAATATTTACCATTTAACGATATATTTAAAGCTCTATACATTTTATTGCTTTAATTTTGACTGATTATTAAAAGTTTGCAAGCAAAGTGGATTTATTTGTTTTTCATTAGAGCCCAAAGTACAAACAGAGAGATTGAGTGTTATCGTATTTTTGTCTTATTTTAGACACCATGAATCACTGTCTATAAACTGTGCTGCATACAATAACAAATTAATAATACGCAGTACCCCAAAAATGCAAATCATAGAAATATCATCACACAGTGTTTGATAAAGCACCAGTCAGGTACTTCAATTAGCACATCAGCTTTGTCAAGCACTCACTGTCTATTGGCTATCACGGCTGGCGCAATGCATACCAGAGATACTTTCACTGTCAGTGTCAAAGAGGGGTTATTATAAATTCCTCCGCCGTCTGGACACGGTTTCCGCCAAGGCAGGATAGTGTTTGCCTGTGGCTGATAGGAAGAAAGTGCAATGTGCTGACAGGAGAAGCTAGACAGAAAAGGGGGAGAGGGAGAAAGACCGCTTAGTGTCACTTCCGAGAGCGATTGCCGACGATAAGAGGCAGACCGAATATGTGTGCTGATTGCCGGTGTTTGAGTGCAACCGACGTTGGCGGTAAATACTAAAGCGACAAGCTGACGAAGGAGAATGCTCCTTTCAGTTAGTGGTAAAATAGTTTTCTGTTTGAGTGGGAAATTCTAAAGAAACTTGTGTCATACATAAAAGTTAGATGAAGTGTGCAATAAAACATGACAATATGAAGGAAATCGGTCAGTTTGGCATTTTTATTTTAATCGTACTAAGCACGCACTTTAAAAATTAATTGTTTTTCTTTGAAAGAGTGAACAAATAAACAGTTTGTTAATCCAAAAGTCAAGCGCTAATTACTGTGCTCGTTTGCGCCTAATTAGAGTATTCCGGTTAATGTACTGACGGTTGCAGACAACTTTACCAGTTGCTTGGAGCCTCAGAGGTGCAGCAAACTACAAGTACTTCCGCCAGAGTGGACTATTGACATTAGGAAAAGTTTATCACTAACTGCAAATATAGACTTTACGCAAACATTAACATGGCATGCCATCAGCTGTTAATTAGTGCCGTCGTGATTTCTTTCTAGCTACTACGACAGCAGGGGGTAATCAAAGTGAGGCGATTGTCAATTGGTCACACTAATTACCATGTTAATGTGCCTTCAAAACTACCCACAAATAAACAGACGCTTAATCTACTTCCGAAAAGTCTGATGACTGACAGGAATGAATCATGTTTGCAGATGTTTATTTTCACGTGCGCATTGCAACACCGTTCTCTTCAGTTTGAATTTGTGAGAAAAAGTGCTTGCTTGAGAAGACAACAGTATTGCTTCGCTGCCGACAGATGTTCGTCCGTAAAAGTACTCACTGTGAACTTATGCTCACATGATGTGCTCGTGTGTGCAGTCAGCCATGCTAATGCATAGAATATGCTAACGAACAGGAACACTCAAGTCAGTTGCTAGGTACTTCTATTTCTTTGGCGTCGCTCATTTCGCAATCATCATCTCTACATCATTGAACTTTTTCTAAAACAAAATTGTGAAAAACAGGCCAGCAACCAAGTCAAAATGTAAACTTCTCAATAAATCTCATTTACCACTATCCAGTCAATAATTACACTTTTTCATGATAGAAAATGAATAATGAGAAAGCTTGCACTAGAGAAACGTCAATAAAACTTTAAAACTTGAACTACTTTAGCAAGCTTATTCCAAATGTCATCGGGTCTGTTGCTATGGCAACTGATCGAGTTTTCTTTGAATTTTCTCGTTACAATAAATAGCTCTTTAAAAATACTTTTACTAGGAAAACACGGTAGTGTACATTGAAGTCAACTGCGAGAACTGTACAATGCGTGTACACTCACCAGAAGTTTAACCAGTACACACCTGTATTCAGACACAATTAAGGGGGGACTGCGCGCAACATAAAATATTTTCGAATTTTTTAGTTTCTCA
>JAALOO010001248.1_pt1 | contig 18312 bp, 16 predicted proteins | sample 7257641 | NCBI WGS metagenome assembly JAALOO01 (sample SAMN14085613, study PRJNA598686) | mite metagenome | biome: ENVO:01001000; feature: ENVO:01001002; material: ENVO:01001226; isolation source: single female mite from University of Michigan culture on fish food culture... ...
CACGATTGGAAGTATTTTATTCACTTCAACCAAATTTTTGTAACGTACTGGTTAAAAAGTAATTTTTTTACTGATTTATTATAACTGTTTTCTATTTATTCATTTTCGGTACAGTTACAACTTCAATGCAGTCACGTAAATTTTAATCAACTTTTCATAATTACTTTTGCATTATTAATTTGCGTTTTTTGTTTTATGTGCATTTTTCTAGATGTGAAGCTTGCAGTAAGTATAACTTTTAATAGTTTTTTTATGATTTTAGACATATGCTTTTAATGAGCTAAAACACAGTTTAAACACATATTAACGGTACATTAAAACAATTTATAGAGGCCTTTTTCCGGCGGAATGCTCTGAGAACAAAGGTAAGTACTACTTAATGTCCTACTAACATACTCAAAAGGACGGCCATCACTATCGATTCGGTTTGTCTTAAATAACGGCAGCACTCTCAGCAGGATTTCAAGTGTCCATTTGATGGAAACTGCAAGATTGATCTAGTTACCCGTCGGTTCTGCCAGAAGTGTCGTTTGAAAAAATGCTTTGATATCGGGATGAAAAAGGTAGGTCTAGCCTCTCTCTCTCTCTCTCTCCCTTCCACTCTCTCCTCTCGCGCTGAGCCGTTTGCTGACTTGATGACTGCCCTCACCACAGGAATGGATCCTCTCGGATGACGAAAAGAAAGTGAAACGCGATAAGATCATCGAAAATCGCCGAAAGAAGGAAACGGGAGCACCGTACGGGAACCTGGACACCTACTCAAACTCCAGCGTCGACGAGATGACCTACTCACCGGAAATGAAGCCATCAATGAAAAGCATGAACAGTGACCTACTTAACTCGAACTACTCGCTGTCGGTCTCTGAGGGCAAGGGCTTCTTCAACTCGCTGTACCTGCTGGAGCAGTACCAGAACCAGTACCAGAACTTCATGTCGGGCAAGTCGCCGAAAGAGTCGCCGACCATGGCCGGACCGTACTCCTCAGGGCCCATTCCCAAAGTGCCAAATCACCACAGTGCTGGAGATGTTAGCCCGCACGGGCCGAGCCACAACAGCAGCAAGTCAGTGGACGCTGTCCTTCGGTCACCGCCGCCCATGGCGGCCACCAGCAATAGCAATCCCCTACTGAACGGCTACCAGGGTATCTATCCGAAGGGTCTGGAGCCGGGCAAGCACTACGGCGACTACGGCTACGGTCCCTTCAGCCAGCATCAGCAACCACCGCACCACCCTCATCAGCACCACTCTCAGCATCACCCTCCTCAGCATCGAGTACCGGCAATGCCTGGCAGCAGCAGCAGCACTCACAATCACCGGCCACCACATCCGCCACTGCCTCCCCCTCCTTCCAATGGTCATCTGAATGGTGGCGGCGGTGGCGGTGGTCACCATCTAATGCCGACGATGCCTCCTGCAGCTCTAGAGAAGCCCGATACGCCGATTCACGCCTTGCCCAGTCCTTTCTACCAAAAGTGCGCCGATAGTGCCGAGTTAAACCGTGGACACATGAGCGAAATCTCCTCAAACAGCAGCGACAGTTCATATCACTTTAACCCGTACTACCAGGAGAAGAGCCTGGCTGCCAGGTCAAGATCAGAGTCACAAATCACCTCTCCTGAGCAGCAGCAACTGCCCAATGGCAAGTCACCACAGGTTCGCCTTAATGGCTCCACCGACAGCGGCTTCACCAAAGAGAACGGTAAGTGTATTTATTTCTTTCCCGAGCTCGTTTTCTGCTCCATTTCCCCTCGTCATGACGACCCTTTCCACCACTCATTGCCAACTCGTCCGTCCGTTTTAGATTCAAATGAGTACCTCTCTTCGGATGAGGAGAACTTGTCTGCGAGAGGAGGCGGAGGAGGTGCACCCTATGCAAAGGATCTCAATGAGGACAGCAACAGTGTGAGCAACTGTGATCTGAGAAGGCCCATCCTGGCGACGCCGGCAGCACTACCCTCCTCTTCAGGGAAGAACGTGCACATGGAGAAGCTGATGGGCGACAGCGGCAGCAACAGCACCGGCAGTAGCGCCGCCAATGCCAACACCTCTCGCAACAGCAGCAGCGGCACTGGCGAGCACACCACTTCCTCCTCCTCCTCTTCCTCCTCAGGCAGTAACTGCAACATCAGCAGCAGCATACGAACGGGCAGCGGTGGGGCGAGCGTCGTGAAGCCCTCGCTCAGCGTCTACAACTTCATCGAAGAGCTTCGCATGCAAGAGCTGTCCAGTGCCTGTGATCTGCTCAGGCCCTGGACTCGGTACCGCAAGGTCGTCCACGAGATGTCCCAGGTGAATCAGATGTACGAGGCGGTGGAGCAGATCATCAACAAGGTCATCGAGATGTCGCGCATGGTGACCACCTTCAAGGACCTCTGCGAGATGGAGCAGATGGCCCTGCTGAAGGGAGCCGTCACCGAAATGATCATCCTCCGCTCCGTTCTCAACTACATGCCTGATAAGGACTCGTGGGTCTTTAATTTGCTCAGTGTAAGTGACCAATCAGTGATTAGTATCTGACAGGGCGCACTACGTGACTAATACTGATGCACTCCTTCCTCGCCTCATATCACCACCCATAGGAGACAGATGAAGGACAGTTCCTGAAGTACAGCACATACGAGAAACTTATCTGCAAAGGTTACTACGTCGAGGTCAAGCAGTTCATGTTGTCCTTTTCACAGGACTGGAAAAATGACAAGACACTTTTTGACTTGGTAAGCGCGCGAGCGTCATTTTGCCTTTTTGCGCAAAAATGGCCACTTCATCTTCTTTCACCCATCACCACCCTCTCTAAACCTTCCTCTCTGTTCTTTTGCAAGCTCACCGTGATCATTCTCTTTACTCCAAATCGTCCTAATCTAAAGCACAAAGAAATCATCAAGTAAGTGCATCAGCACTTTTATTACTCCCTCTTCTTGCACCTAACCGCTTGCCACCGCCCCCTGAAAACTCATTTCCGCTTTTCCTTTCCCCCTTTCCATAGACTGGAGTACCTCACCTGGCGCCACCTTCTGCAGAAGCACCTGCACGCCAAAGTGGGCTCGAAGGAGCTCTCGCAGACCTACTTTTCCAATCTGATGGACCTCCTCGAGCGACTGCACGCGATCAACGAGAAAGTGAACAAAATGTATACCTTCAAGGTGATTGAAAGCTTCAAACTGTGACTGGCTGCATCTGCTGTCCAACTGCGGTATTCATTCCACGGCGAGAACCACTGCTCCATCTCAGCTTCGATCATCATCCTCACCATCACCACTTACATCATCAACAACAGCAACAACACTTCCTCTCTCTCTCTCTCTCTCTCCTTATCCTTTTCCTCCTTCTCATTTCGCACTACCAGCGACACGATCTCGAAACAGTAAACTATCCTTTCTCTGCCTCATCTCTCTCAACCACAACCACTCAACCCATCACCGACCTGCTATGTACAAACGCACCGCTCTGCCCATTCCATTCTGTTACTGTTAACACTTGTCAATGCTCTATCCATAGTCTTTATCACCACGTTATCATGTTATTCCTTTGTAAACTTTGTACATAGGTTCAAATATATATTTGCAGTTTTTTATATATATCATTTTATCTGTTGACCATCACATGAATAATTTATTAGGCTTCCGACCGAATTTGTAGAATTTGTTGCAAACCATTTTGACAATTCTTGTGCAATCAACGCCACTCAGGCAAACTTAACTTGACTGACAAATAAACAAGAGAACTTATTGTTACGGGTACTTTACTGGGCCTCTACTACTTGACTGTGTTAGCACGGGGCTAAAAACTAATTAAAAGTAAATGAAGCAAAACTAACTCTTTTTTGAACAAGTTCGTAGTTAGCAGGAAGGGAATTTGCTGCCATATTCGGCCATATCGACCTCTTCATCGCCTTTTGTTGTTGTTGGAGAGCCAATCAGCTGTTCATTCTCGCGACAGACAAACAAACTGACTGAGCACTGGCAGTCTTCATCACCATCGTACTGTACGATTCGTACATCGGCTTCCAATGCGGGTAACTTTGGTAATCCTCAACAACGTCCTCATCAGCGACAACGAACCAACCAGCTCCGCTACCATGCTCTGACATTGGCATCCTCAGTCGTCGGCACAACACAGTTGCTCCCTGGTGGTGGTGCTGCTGTTCTTCTCTTGTTTGGCCAACTCGTCGCCACTCAACACTGCATCATACTCTTCACTTCTCTCAAGAGAAGATCAAGATCTTTGACAAGATCTCATGGCGCAAACTGGTGAAATAACACTAAACAAGATCCCAGAGCTTCTCAAAAAGATTGATTTAATTTCAAATGATGACTTTGAGCAGTTGACAAGCACCATTTATGAGGCCTTGAAGGCCAGCATCGAAGGTAAACATTGACTGATAAACATGACACGTTGGTTAACCTAGTCAATTCCTTCATTTTTCAGGCAAGGCCAAGCCTTCAGATAAACAACTTCCGTACTTGGATAATTTAGTTGACTTGTACATACAATCGCCATCGGAACGTGTTTTGAAAGTTCTCGTTGGTCTGCCGATGCCTTTGAATGAGGTATGCATTGCAATGTTTTGTTTACATTACATCTAGGTCATCACATGTGCTCACGTACTCTCTTCTTACCTTTCAGCACCTGTTTACCATTCTCCTGAATAAGATCACCAGCAACAATCATAATGTGAAGAATCGGCAATCAGTGTTGATACTGATATCAAAGATTGTTCATGTGACTCCAGTTTGGCTCTCTCAGATCATCACACAGAATCGCCTGAACCATTTCTTTTCCATCTTGAGGGTACGTGATGATGATAGTTATGCATCAATTACCTTTGACATTTTTACAGAATGATGAAGAAGTTGTCACACTTGGTGCTTCTGCCTTGTGCCTCGTTGAAATGTTAGTCACATTACCATCTGTGATGTCTCATGCCTTTGGAGACATATTCAGCTTTTTCTCCAGGCTGGCAGACTTTGTTTTAAAGTGTGAGTTGACATTGTGTGCATATGACTTCAAGGTGATTTACTTGTATACTAATTTTATCATATTGCAGGTCAAGAAGACAAAAATGACGCCAACTTTCTGCATATAAACGCTATTTTATATCGTTTTTTCTTCCGCCTTTACGCCATGTATCCTTGCAACTTTGTTTCCTTTCTTCATGATCATTATGGACTAGGCTGTACCAGAAGGAACAGTGAAATCTTTAAAAAAATTATCGAGCCCATGCTGAGCAACTTTCGCTTCCACCCACTACTCATTTCGTCATCTAAAGAAAAAGAATGCGACAAGGAGCGCTGGTTCTACAAAGAAGCTCACGATCACGTAGACGATTGTCTCCGATATGCCATTGATCCGATTGAATTATTCAGTGAAGCTAATGATCTCGGCAGTGAGGAAAACTACGATGAGGATGCCGACGATGACGAGGAGTTGTGCAAGCTGACTAACTCCACACCGGATGAAGATAAGCTGACTCCAATTTCCAGAGAGAAGCAACTTTCATCTGAAACAAGTCCATGTGATGTTGACAGTGATCATAATCGGAATGCAATCTTTAATCAGCTAAATGAAAGCCTTACAAATGACTGGCGAAACGTAACTTTGCTGGACAAAACAGATTCTCAGCCGGAAACTGGAGCTACTTCTGCTCTCAAGGCTACGGCTGAATACGCCGAGGAAGCAATTTCTCTGAGCAAAAAAACTTTACTCAAAAACGGTACCGTTGAATCAGCACAAAAGAATTTTTCAATGCGAAGCTCAAACAAACCAGTGATAGCTCCAGTGGCCATTGACCCGGTGTCAAAGACGCCCAGTTTGGGCGCTCTTCAGCGCAACAACATTAACAAGCAGGTTTGCGTTTCGCCATTTAAGCCAATCAGAGAAAACGACGGCTACGACATTAAAAGCTTGAACAGCAAATCTCCGGCAAACTACCATTCCAACTTGTCACATTCCTTGGGTGCAGCCACCACAACCGGGACTTTAACCTCCATCACCGCAACTGAGGACACTGAAGAAGTTGACTTGGAGATAATGGAGTTGAGCTATAACCGGGAAAACAAGCAGTCTGACTTTACTAAAAATAACGGCAATATTCCTCTTCGACCTGAAGTGAAAAAGAAAGCCGACCTAGCCATTGGCTTGCCTTCTGACACTGTAGAGCAAGTAATTTCATCAAATAACAAGCAGTTTGATGAGCTGGTTGGTAACATCAAGAACTCCTTCAAAAAAGCCAACAGTCGGATTCGTTACCAGAGTCACTGTCTGCCGGAGACTGAAAAAGAGCATAGCGACTACTACATTTCTTCCGAAAGTCGCTCTGGATTGTCCTCCGCTTCTCGGATCTTGTCGAAATCTTGTCCGATACTTTACTTTTCTGACGTTCAAGAAAAGCGGCTCTCAGTAGATGACAATGTCAAAGCCTCTTCCCAACTCAGCAATAGCTCCGTTGCTGCTGCGGGAAACTCAAATCAAACAACTGATGGCAAAACAGTGATCGGCAAAACAAATGTGAACTTGGAAAATCCTGCTAAGCGAATTCAGCGATCAGCTAGCCTAAAAAAGACCAGCAAGTCTGTCGATCATACCAAAGAGGCTCGACATCTCTTTCACTCTCGACATGAAAGCTTTTCGCAGTTTCATCGCCAGTATCCATCGATTGACAGCAAAGGCAGAAATGACCTGTACGACTCCTCAATTGACATTCCTCGCAAAACTGATCCAATGCACTGGAAGTACACACCACACGAGATGCTCGACCAAATGCTGCTTTTGAACTTTGAACAATTAAACGTAAAGAAGTCTGATCAGTCTGACACAAGCTGCCAGCTGCTAAAGAACAGTCGAGACTCGGCGCTGAATACCGGCAGCTCAACCAGCAGCATGGAGCAGATGTTTTCAGCAAACCGTTCTCTGAAAAGTACAGAGGAGGGCTTGCGTAAGCAGCTGATGTTCATGACGCTCCATCTAATGTTTGAGCGACATCAGCGAGACCTGGTTGTGCTTCGTAACCGTAAGCTGTACAAGAACCTAAAGGAGTCTATCAAGTTGGAGGAACAGGTACTGCTCTCTGAACAGTAGATAAGCGATTGTTGTGGACTTCAGTAAAGGAGGCGAGTGCCTTTGCCAGTGCGCACTGATTTGCGCACTGTGATTTGGCAATGCTTGTGCGATAGCTAAGTCTTATCAGATTTGCTTGCCTCGTTAGCACGAGTCGTCCATGTGCTCAAAGTCCACAACCGCTTATCTACAAAACCGTTTTATGAATTTGCAATTTGAATTCAATTAACACACATTTATTTTGCAGTTGCTTGCATCGAGACAGCTTATTGAACAGATGGTAAGTTATTAAACGGGTTTTTATTTTTCATATGCTTACAACTTTCTTTTTATTTAGGAAACTGAACAACGCAGGTTGGAGGAAAAACTTAAGGACAAGCTTTACGACTATTGCCATTACCGAAAGGCTATGAAAAACCAGCTGGCCAAGACTGAAAATGAGCTAGATGAGCTCAAGGGAAAGTGCCAACAGCTTGAAATTGAGCATTCTCAAATGGAAAAGCGATACACTGAAGAAATTAAGAGCTTGCAAGAAAACTACCGAATGATTGATACTGAGCTGAAAAAGTATCAAACTAGCTTTGAAGGAAAGAATTCTGATTTGGTCAAACTGTCGGACGAAAATTCTGACTTGAAGCGTAGACTCTTTGTGTATGGTGAATTCTACAACAAACTTCGTGATTCGTACATGCAAAGTCGCAATGTCACCACCGATCTCAATGAAAAGTTGTGCATCGATGCACTCAAAAACGAAAACTCCTGTAAGTTTTTGCGCCCTTTCGTACACAGCTTAACAATTACCAGTAATCATTTGCTAATCGACTTTTTCATACAGTGCTGAACAAGCAAATTGCAGAGTTGACTTGTCATCTGGAAGTTTGCAAAGATCGATGCTCTACCCTGGAGAAAAGACTGAACCAACAAGAGGCTCAAACGAAGATGAGGATGGAATCACAGGATACGCAGTACTTTAAGGATCTCTTAAAGGTATATTATGCTGACAGTTTTATTTTATTTACTAGTTTTTATTCTGTCTAGTCAAAGGACACACGAATAAAGTCATTGGAAACCACCGTCATAAACTTTGAAAAGCACATCCATGCTTTGAATGGCCAAATGAATGATCGTCTTTAAGGTCTTCATATTTTTTGGTAAGTGAAGATGCTTTTTCACTTTTCTTTTATGCTAATTTTGTTTTGTTCACTCGTTTCCTAAACAGACAATGTCAACTAAAGACAAAGATCGCCCTCATTGATCCGTTTTGAAAACCCTGCTTTTATTATCCTCAATCTTGATTGGTCTTTTTAAAGATTGAAGAAGGATTTACTCTCCCTGTCCAGCTTTTCATATGTATTTCTTATATTCCCTTATTTTATGGTCTTTTACCTGTGGCTGATGAACCTTCTTCATTCATGTTTCTGTGGTTGAGTGTGGCTTGTTTGCGAACTGTGCCTCCCAGTCATCTCGTTCACTAGTCACACACGGTCGTCTATGTTCAGTACACATGTGCGCGCATTGCAATAGCATAAAAACTATAATCTCCCAATCTTGGACTGTTGTTGTTCTACTGTCTCCGTGAGACAGATTGCTGTGTGATCTCTCTCCAACAGATTCCGAGCAGTGGTGATCTACCGAGGAGTTGTGAAGTTGCCAATTAGCAGTCCAATTCAGGACAGTTGCTGATTGAAGCACAAAGTGTGCAGACGACAGCAGGAGGAGGAAGAGAGGGCGCCCAGAGCCGACAGGTGCTAATATATGCACACACTCGAAAACTGTCACTAACCTTAACCGATCGACGGCTGGTGGAGCGTGTCGTTGTCGGAGGAGTCTGCCTGTCTCTGTCTGTCTATCTGTCTGCCTGAAGACGGAACCAACTTCGTCGAGGCAGTTTTGTCGCCTTGTCGTCTCAAGATTGGCACTTGTCCATTGCACTGTGTACTGCTGCTCTCTGCGTATACTCGATCTGCAGTCGCTTCGATTGCCTCCAAAAAGAAGAACGGCCAATTATTGGGCAAATCCAATGCAGCATGGACGACAGCTCAAGGGACTCCACTCGCTAGGAAACCACTGTAGCACCGCCATTTTAATGGTGATATAAAAGAGGGCACACTGCAGACAATGGCACATTTGCTGCAGTCATCCTCTCCGATCTAGTGATCTCTGCCAACCACCACACACACCATCAGTGAGACAATGCACTTTACTACGTTTCTGGGTCCCTGGGTGACGGTAAAGCCCTCATCAGCACCCGAATCGCTCTCTTCTCATGATCTTCTCTTCACTCTCAGTTTGTCATCTACACATCGGCCACACTGACCACTGCCTACTACAATGATGATTCATATGGCGATGATGGCGGCAGTTACCCAGAGAATGGCGCATACGAAGAGGGCAAAGGCGTAAACGACGATTATGGCGGCGGGGGCGGCGGAGGTGGAGGTCACAACGAAGGTGGAGCGGCTCTCAGCTCTTCCGGAGGTAAGGGAGGAGATGGTGGTCATGGTGGTGGAGCAGTTGATGGCAGTGTCCACTCAAAGCACAAAGTCACATACTCAGTGGTGGACTCGCATTCGGAGGTAATGTAGACTGTCAAATGAAACGTTTTGTCCTATGAATGCAATAACCTTTTCCTGTTCAACCCTGCAAAAACACCCTTGTCAGCCTGCTCATACGCCCATAGTGGATATCAATTCAGGTAATAGTTCTGGTAGTAATTCCTGTAACTGGTCAGCTAATTTATATTTTAATCAGGTCCGCTGGCGTTGAAAATTCGCTTCAACTCTGTTTCGTCTTCGATAGACGCCATACAGGTTAAAATCTTAAGATTGAAAATAGATACAATCTGAACTTACTTTAAAAACTTACAGCAACACATCGGCAGCGTGGGAAAAGTGAAGAAGTCTTCTTCAGTTGACCAACCAGACATTCTCATTCACACAGTCAAGGTCAGTGATGTTCTAAAGTGTATAATATTTCGAGTAATAACCATTTCATTTTTGCACTAGCGTCCGATCATACAAGAGATTTCTGGTAAGTGATTCTTTGAGAAAACAATCTTGTACAACTTTAACCATTGTTGTTCTAACTTAAATTCCCTTTCAAGAAATCGTCACGCCCTACAGGAAACGTGTCACTCAGCTGCAGCCTACCAGAGAGAAAATCGAGACGATCATCGCCACAGGACATGAAGATGGCGGAGAATATGCTGGTGGAGGTGGTCATAGTGGTGGTGGTGGTGGTGGTGGTGGCCATGGTGGTCATGGTGGTCATGGAAGCAGAAAAAGCTACAGTGGATACTGAAAAGATGGATACTAAGAAAGCGACACTGATCCTCAAAAAGATTCACTGTCACAGGCACACACGCCTCTTTTCAATGTGCTGGTCAGATTTACATTGTAAATACGCCAAAACAGTCAAATTGACGCAGCAGGCAAATAAATGTATTGAAGTGAGATGAAAGTTTTGAACTTTATTTTTGCCGGTAATTTGTTTGACGTGTTTGTTTTTTGTTATTGAAACTCTACTTACATGAATGAAAGATGGTGTTTTTATGCAAAATTATATAAAAATATAAAATCGTTCAGTGCCAGAGTTCATTTCAGTTGCTCAGTTGGAGTAGTACTCTGCTCATTGAATTTGGCAGCGTCAATGTACAGCGTTTTAGGGCAGGACAGCAAATGTTTGTTGAGATATTTCAAAAAGTCCTGTATGTAGGTGTTCAGTAGAGTGAGGTCACTGTCGCTCAAAGTTGTGAAGAAAAGATAATGGCCTAGTTTGGTGAAAAGGCGCAACAGATGCATTACTCCGTAAAGTTTGGTTAAATCAATTTTGGGAACTATTTCCGTATTATCAGAGCTTGCTGTTTCTTCCTTTACTGACTGCGAATCCGGAGGGTTTTTCGTACCAGCCAAGTTTTCAGAGCTATCTGAAGTACTTTCACTTTGGCTAGTATTTTCAGGTGGAGCAGAATCAGCTGCATTTGAGCTTATTGACGGGTCGCTCGTGATTGCAACAGCTAACGTTGAAGTTATCTTTCGTTTTTTAGATTTTTTGTGCTTTTTCTGGCGTTTCTCTTTGCGTTTGGTTGAAAGTATTTCATAATTACTTGAATTGCGAATTAGCGTTTCGCTGTTGAGTTTAAGATACGCCAGCTGCTCGTGTTCCATTGGATACAGTAAGTCCTTTTCAAGAAAAAAGTTGAAGTACTTGGTAAGGTTCACCGTGAAGTTTTCATAACCTTCAATCGTGTGATTGGGCGGTAACTTAGTGGACAGCTTTTTGATGGAATAGTATTGAGACAAAATTCTGGCAACAGTGTAATTTGGAGGCAGTTTTAGTAGCTGGTTCTGGTTTACAATCAACTCCCAGTCATCGACGAGAATCTGCTTTAGCTCGTCTGGAATGCGAATTTTAAGTTCCTGTGTGCTGAGAAATTCGTCTTGCTTACAAACAAATGACGGTGTCGTAAGTACTTTAGGTGCTGAAATATCTACAACAAGCTTGTTAGTACAGCAAAAAAAATAATACCTATCAGAGGACTCTAAAACAAACCTGTAGTGCCAAGAGAAGATTCGGAACTAGTGGACTTTGATGTTTTCTTTTCCTTCTTTTCGCGGCTTTTCTTGTGCTTCTTCTTCTTTTTACTTCTCGTTTTTTCACCAGTCCTTTCGCACAGCTTCTTCATTTCCCTTACACTCTTTTTATTGTATTTAAGTATTCGGCTTTCGACGACCCATTCATCGTGCTTTGAGTTCCATTTTTTGTAGTGCACTTTGTACATGAAATGGTTCTTTTCCTTCTTAAGATCAATGCATTTAGCCTCGTACAGGTAGGAGTTTTGCATGCAGATGATCTTTTCACCGATTTCAATAGTTGGCGCATTTTCAATCGGTTTTTCTTTTGCTTTGTTGACACTTTTTGAGTTTTTAGGCGGCATTTTCGCAGAGCAAATTGGAGGTGGAAATGCAAATGGTAAATATCACTTTTCAAACGTTTTGAGTTGACTGCATGGCGAATGTTTGGCAATGATGTTGATAATGAGATTCCAGATCGGGCAGTGATAGTGTTTGCGGTCAAAGGCCAAAACAAACTTGAGCTGAGCCCTAGGAAAGTTGCATCAGCAAAATCTGTTGTCTGAGTTCATTGGACAAAAGTGAACAATTTCAGCATTTCTGCCCTTTTTGCCTACTTTCCAGCCTAGCGTCAATACAGCCAATTGTGCCGAAATCACGTCCCGATTTTCTATTTTTAGAATCAGCGTTCGTATCGCCGCCTAGTGTCTGTTTAGTTTTAAAACAGAATGAAACAGTAAACAATCTTCACAACGATTTCTATAATCCATTTTTATATTGTACAAACAACAAAATGTATAAAAATTTTTAACACAAAGGTAATGCATTCCAGTAGTGTGGTGTAGAGTATAAAATAATAAAAACAATGTATTTCAAAAGTGCCAAAGTATGCAAAATAATAATTATGACTACGTAATTTATAATAGCGACTTTTAATTGGATTTGACAAACTGCTCGATTACTTCGTTTAACTTGGGGTTTCGCCAATCGTCTTTTACATTTTCCAAGTGGGAGTCAAAGTCAATAATGTTCAAGTGATGCGACTTTTTGAAAACGAGCTCATTTGTCAGCTCGAGTATGGCAGATTCAGCCTCCAGGGCGAAACCTTTGGAGCTGGCAGAACTACTTTTTAGCTTCCACTTGCCATCAATGTTCTGGAACATGAAGAAAGGCGAGTCCAAGCGGGTGATGTCATCAATCGAAGTGGCAAGACTGAAATTGCTAATCATGAACAACACGGCATCTGGGTTAGCTTCGAAAATTTTGTCGGCAATCCTCTCGGCAAACACCGTTGGAATTGGGTGAGGGTGTTCATGGAAGGCATCATTAACTTGATAGTATCCGCCTATCACAAGGTCGGAACTTTTACTGCAGTACTCCGAGATCTGAAAGGTTTAACACGGAAACGGTCAACAATGAGGGAACATATGCGGAAACAGGAGTACATGTACCTGAGTGAGAGCCACTTCAGTCATCGGGGCCAGCCCGTGACCAGAGTGGAACAGTGGAATGGCGTCGACGATACGAATCTGCTTGCTTGTTTTGCCCTTCTTTTCCGCGATAAGCACTCCATTGACAGTGGCATGTGGGTACCGCAAAGCGTGCATTACAATCTTCAGATAGCTTTTGACCGACAGAAGGTAGTCGCCTGCAGTAGGCGAGACTGGCTCAGAAGATGAGGCCGAACTTACAGAGGCTACGGTCGCACTGGCCATGTTGAGTTGGAAAGTGCCTTAGAAGTGGATTCCACGGAGAATTCGGGTACCGGAGACGCGGAAAAGATATGATCGGCGACAACAAATAGTCAGTGATGAGTCAGCTGTAGAAGAGCTACCTTTTTTGGCAGCACTACCAAAGAACACCTTTTACCTTTCACAATGCTCCTCCACTTCAGTGGCTATTGTGATGGCCGACGGTGCCAGTGCAAATAGAGGAGGGGAGATTAAATTTGAAAAACGGGCGCCGCAAACTTATCACTGCACTTTCAAAGCACTTTATTGATGATTAAAGCAGATTGGGAATAAATAGACAATAAATAACAAATAAATTAAATGCACAGGTGGAGAGTAGTAGTAGGGAATGGTAGTGGGAATGAAGGTGCCTCTGCTGAGCCGAGCTGGACAGCTGTTGGCGCAGACTGATGACTGACTCGTCAGACTGAGGACTGGGAAGTTGAGTCACAGACCCATCGTCCTTCTCATCCTTCTTTTCCTCCTTCTCTTTAGTATCCTTCCTGGGATCCGTGTCCGTAGCTTGACTTGTGTCCGCCGTAGCTGGACTTGTGACCTCCGTAGCCGCCGCCGCTTCCGCCGTGTCCAGAGGCGATGATGGTTTCGATCTAGAAGTGGAGGCAAAGAATATTACCGTTATTTCACAAAGCAGTTTTTTAGTTGGCCAGAAGTGAAATGGCCAGGCTGAAAAACATGCCTTCTCTCGCACGGGTCTGATTTCTTGAGTCCTCGTACGGACTGGACTTATAACTTCGCGGATCTAAAAATATGGAAAAAATAATGTCATTTTATCCTTTTACCTGAGCTCAATTGCATCAAATACCTCTTGGTGAACTGCAAGGCAAGTGCAACAAACAAAATTGTTAGTTTTGAATCGGTTAAATAGTTTCTAATATCTAAAACTTGCCTGGCTTCTTAATGTTCTGGATGAGAACATCGGGCTCATCCACAGAGGACTGCTTCTGGACTTGGCCAGGGCTGCAAAAATGGGGAAGTTGTGAGTCAAAATTTTGCAGTCCGAAATACTGTGCCAAACTCTGGTTACCTTCCAAAGTGCTTCTGGATCAGGTTCAGCTGAGATGAGTGAGAGTTGAAGCGGACGGTGAGAGGAAGTGGTCCCGAGTTGATGTCTACGACAGGGTGTGCCGTCTGCTGGTGGCTCTCAACAGGATAGGTGCTCACAGAGTGCGATGACTTGACGGCCGCATCCACTGAATGGCCACCGTAGTCGCCGCCGCCATAGGAGTTGGCCGAGGCCAAGGCAAGAGCAGAGAGAAAGACGAAAGCCTGTGTGATTGGGATTGGGTGAACCCAATGAAAGTGTCACTTGAGAAAACTTGGTGTGCTTTTTGTCTAGTCTTGAGGTCTTACCGAGAACATTGTTGTTGTGTAGAAGTGGTGCTGGAAAATGCTGTTGCTGCTGCTTAACTAAACTGAACACGACTTGTCACTGGGAAGGCTGCTGGTTGACTGTGTGATCGATTAGATGCCCGGTGATAGCTTATATACTCGGCCGACAGTCGCTAGAGCTCTGCTGCAGACTCTGACATAACCAATGGTCGAATAATTGTCAGCTAGGTGCACTGCAACTTGTCGAGACTTGTCAAAAGAGCAAAGCAGAGCAGTAGCAGCAAACGCTTGTCGCCTGTTTTAATTATCTTCTCAATTATCGGTTATGACCAAGTGACACTCGCCTTGCTCTACTCCACGAGTGCATTTTACATGTGTATTCACAGGCACACACGGGCACTCACAGGGCACTTTCGGAGAGACTGGGCTAATTTGTCCAGTTGTACACGACTGGCTGCACAAGCTCACTGAAATCTGATACAACTGAATAGTGTATATCACCACTATCACCACCTCCACTACTACTGTACACTAGTGCGAGGGAGGGAGGGAGGCCAAGAGACAGCTGAAGGGCAACCAACTTGGTCAACGTGTAAGCACCTGCAGGCACCTGTTCTCCCGGTGTGGTCAGTGCCACTGACTAACAAGGTGGGCGTACTCAGTGGCTGCTGTTTTCAGTGTCGCCGACTCAAACACTTCACTTGACTTGACATCAAATAATTGCCTGCAACCGTCGGTGGTCGCTCAATGGGGCTGAATTCAAACAGAAATACACTAAAACATTAGATGAGCACTCTACACTGGTATTTCTGAGCATCTCACCTTTGTCTCTTTTCCAGCCAGTATGGCACGCGTGTGTACCTGCGAGCAATGGCACAAATGCGTGTAATGAGCTACAAAATAGCACAATTTGTGGGTCACGTCGAAGATTTGTGTGTCGATGCTTAATTATGACAATCACTCAGTGCTAACCGTTCCACCGTTGCACTCTTCTCGGGCTCTGTTGCTGTTGCTGCTACTGGTGCAGTCGTTGCCGCCTAGAGGTTGGTCCGGTAATTAAGAACGGATGTGTACCGATCACCATTGATCAGCAGAGCGAGCACACACACACACACACACACACACACACACACACACACACTTGTACTCACACACCAAACGAACGAAACACAACCGAAAGATCAGAGCCATTACTGGCGCCAATTGGCCGATCATTGGCACAGTCCTGGCAGTCTTGTGAACAGCAGTTTTGGTGTTTTGTTTTTTCACGGTAGCTGTCACTCTTCGATCAGCTTCACTTCCATTGGTTCACTCCTTTACCTGTAAGAAGGAGCCGGTGCTGTTGTTGTTGCTGCTGCTGTTGCTGTTTTGTTTTGTTTTGTTTCGTCGTGCCCAGTGCACAGTGCACCTTCATTAGGCTAATTGGGTTGCACAATCGACTGGTGATGGATGAAGCAGCAGCACTAGCAGGCAAATCCTGGTGCCATCAGAGGCGTCCTGATTGAAATCGCTTTGCTCATTTGCCAGCTAATGACCCTCCATTACGCTTTGTTGTGGTTGATTTAAAAGTAAAACTTCAGACTTTTTGACGGTAAAGTGGTTCGCACTGATTAAGATAGGATTTTCTCTGCTCATATAAAAGAACGCTCACGGGAAAGCTTGTGGATCAGATCGCTTTCGTCCCATTCGGAAAAGCATAAATGCAGTACCTAGTAAGTGACTTGTGAGACTTGTACTTTTAAACATACTTTCATTTGTTCTAGACAACAGCAGTTTTTCTAGTCGCTTCTACTGGTATGATCAATGCTGATCAATACCAAAATGAAAATCACAATCGACAAATGTCAGTTGACACTGACCACTACGATGGTGGAAATGAACAATATGAATCTCCAGTTTCTACAAGGCATTCACAACCGTTGTATCCAGCTGTTGCATCACAAGAAACAAAAAATCCAGTGATTGATATAAACGGAGAGACCATGCCCATAACGATACGTTTCAACACCAAAACTTCATTGCTCAACATGGTGCAAAATCACATTAAAGTTCGCCCAGAAAAAGTTCAAGAGTCAAGGGTAGTGGAGGAGCCCAATGTGCTCTACTTAAAAGTCGAAAAACCGGTCATTCAAACAATAAATGAGGCAAGTGTGATTGTACTGCATTAAAGTTCTGAAACGGTGTCTTATGATCAGTTTTATTGTGTACCCATGACCACCAGATCATAAGTCCGAGGAGGGAAATCATTCGTCAAATAGCGGCCACCCGTGAAGTCGTAAAAACGGTTGTTGCCAAGCATAACGGTGGCGCTGGTAATGGCGGCGGTGGTGGAGGCATCGATAATTACCACGATAATGGCAGCTATAGAGGTGGTAGTGGTGAAGGTGGAGGTGGGCGAAATGCTAATATGCACCTATACAGAAGAGAGGATCAACTCGGTAGTGATTCTCAGTCTCAGTAGAAAGTTCAATCAGACAGAACCACCTCATGTGCATCTCAATAAAACATACTGTCTTCTTTTTGCTGGCTACCAGTGCCATTCCTCGACTCAAAAAACTCTACAGATTCTCAAAAACAATCAGAACCGACGGCAAAGAATGAGAAGCAGCGGTGCATCTCAGGAGCCGCCGCCTTGGCGCCGTTGGGCGCTGAGCGGTTTTCGGATCACAGCCTAATCGGTAATTGATTAGTGCGGCCATTGCAATGCACCACTGCAGCCAAATGAATGAATAGCACCTGGCAGTGGTTAGAGGCCACGAGCTATAACTGTAGTGGTCAGTGATGGTCACTGGCAGCACTTCACTTTACTTCACTTCGCTGCGTGCTGTTTTATTTTTACTCTTTGCACTTTGTGTGTACACTAGTAAACTCCGTTAGGCTTTTCACTTCTTCGTCTTTTTATCTTTGCTTCTTCTCAACGGAATAATTAATAGTCAGTTTGTAGCAGATTAATATTAATGCCATTAGTGCTGGATGGGCAATTTGCTATGACACATAAATATGAGTATATGAGTATATTGGCTAATTATGCTTATTAGAATTCTACTTTCAAGACTCTCACTGGATTTTTATTTTTAGCCACTATCATCATCATCAGCAGAAGCGGTGAAAAGAAGGTCTGCTAAGAAAAGAATTTCAGCGTGGAAGCACGATCTCATCAGGTGACTGCTGACACGGTGCGGTCAATCGGTACTCAAGGCGAAGGACAGCCTCAATCCAGAAAACACCTGACTATTCTACCTCAGTGCAAGTAAAAATTTTCCAAGTAAACAACAAACAAAAGAAGCACCCAAGATGAGCAGATATGAAGATCAGCGATGCGTTCAGATGGAGGTTCCGCTTAGATTGAGATCGACCTTGGTCACATACGCTGACATGTGCTCTCCTGCCACTGTCTGTGCACCTCGACCACCTGTACGGTAGTGATCAGCGACCATCTGAAGTGGTAGTGCACCGTTGTCTGCTCATCATCATCTCCTCCAAACTGTTGATGACAGTGGCGGAGTATGTGTTTGTGCTGTACTAGCTGCACTGCGCTGGAAGAGTCAGTGAGTCAGCGAGTCGTTCCTTGCTCACCACAAGTTGCTCTCTCTCTCTCTCTCTCTCTC
>JAALOO010001251.1_pt1 | contig 18276 bp, 12 predicted proteins | sample 7257641 | NCBI WGS metagenome assembly JAALOO01 (sample SAMN14085613, study PRJNA598686) | mite metagenome | biome: ENVO:01001000; feature: ENVO:01001002; material: ENVO:01001226; isolation source: single female mite from University of Michigan culture on fish food culture... ...
CCTATATATGCCCGCTTCATGGAGGCTTTATATAAAAGTCCTGAGCTCGGAATTACGAAAGGAGAATTGCCCGCTTCAACAGTAGAAATTACGAAAAAATTTAATTGTCCTTCTCCGCGCATTCGGGTTCCTGTACCATCTGATAGCACATTAAATCACGACACCGATGAGCTAGGATTACCTACGATACTACAATTACCAGAAGTTGGAACATAGGCTGATAATTTTGTAATTTAGCTTAACAAGCACATAACCGACTGATTAACTATGGATACAAATTGCCGACCAATATTAAATTGGATTATAGCGCTGTGGCTATTTTTATTTATTCCGAACCTCGTTTGGGCCCAATATTTCGGCCAAAATAAAATGCGGTATAAAAAACTTGATTTTAATGTCAAGCAAACACCACATTTTGATATGTATAGTTATTTAAAAAATGACAGCATGGTCACTTGGTTAGCAAAAGAGGCAGAAGTGTGGTATGGGATGCACCAACAAGTATTTCAAGATACATTTTTACGTAAGAACCCACTGATTATCTATAATAATCATCCTGAATTTCAACAGACCACAGCTATACAAGGTGAAATTTCAGTCGGTACGGGAGGAGTCACGGAGGCTTTTAAGCAGCGCGTTGTACTGCCCGTAATGCAAATCAACCAACAAACGCGTCATGTCTTAGGTCATGAGATGGTGCATGCATTTCAGTATCGTTTGTTGATTGAAGGCAAGGACACAACTCGATTGGAGAGCGTATCTAATATTCCACTATGGATGGTCGAGGGCATGGCCGAATACCTATCCATTGGTAAAAAAGATGCTTTCACAGCGATGTGGATGCGTGATGCCTATTCGCGTAATGATATCCCATCATTAAAGCAGCTTACGGAGGAGTCATATAAATACTTCCCATACCGATATGGACAGGCATTCTTTGCTTATGTTGGCGCGACTTATGGTGATACAGTTATTATGCCCTTATTTTTAGAGACCGCTAAATATGGTTATGAAACAGCGATGAAACGTGTTTTTGGATACGATGCAAAAACGATGGGAACTCTCTGGCGGAGCAGTATGGAAACCACATTTCGTTCCTTAAATAAAGATACTGTATCCTCTCCTGTAGGAAAAGCTTTGATCACTCAAAATAATGGTGGGCGTATGAATGTTGCTCCGGCGATATCTCCGGATGGGAAGCTAGTAGCGTTTATGTCGGAAAAAGATTTGTTTAGCATAGACCTCTTTCTTGCAGATGCTCATACCGGAGAGATTATTCGTAAGTTAGGAAGTAGGACAACAAGCAAAGATATTGATGAATTTAGTTATTTAGAATCTGCTGGTGATTTTTCTGAAGATTCAAAACGTTTTGCCTTTAGTGTGTTTAGTGACGGTAAGAATAAATTAATGATTGTCGATGTTGAATCCGGTAAGACGCTTGGCGTGGTGGCGATGGGTGAAATCGTAGAATTTACTAATATAAGTTTCGCTCCGCACGGAGATCTTGTCGCATTTTCGGGTCTTAAGAATGGTCATAGTGATATTTTCACCTATGATTTGAACAGCAAAGAACTTACGCAACTTACAAATGATAAGTATTCGGATTTTCAACCCAGTTTCTCACCCGACGGAAAAAAAATTGTTTTCAGTACCGATCGAACTTCCTTTGACAATTCAAGTCCTTCGGTAGACATACCCCTTGGATTAGCGCTTTTAAATGTAGATGACTATTCGATTGAGAATATAGCAGTCTTTCCAGGGGCTAATAATTTGAATCCTCATTTTTCTGGCGATGGAAAATCTATTTTATTTTTATCTAACGGGGATGGTTTCCGTAATCTATTTCGTTATTCCTTACAGGAGAAAACCGCCGTACAATTGACAGACTATTTTACTGGAATTAGTGGTATTACAGAGTATTCTCCGGCGATGAGCATTTCGAATAATGACGATATCGTATATTCGTACTTTAAAGGTAATCAGTATAATATTTACAAAGCGCATATTTCTGAGTTTTTAGCTCATTCGGTAAATACAACCTCAAGTGATTTTAGGGCCGCTATGCTTCCCCCGTATAGCAACCGTGGGGTCAATGTTGTAAATACCAACCTTTCTAATTTTGAAGTATATAAACGTATTGATTCAACACTTATCCGTCCAGTAGCCTACCAGGCTAAATTTAAACTTGATTATATTGCTAATTCCGGTGTAGGGATGACCATCGGGTCGCGTTATGGTGCAGGTATGGCCGGAGGTATTTTTGGGATATTTTCCGATATATTAGGTTACAATCAAATATACAGCACCTTAAATATAAATGGTGAATTATATGATTTTGGAGGTCAAATAGCTTATGTCAACCAAAGAAGTAGGTGGAATTGGGGTGGCTCAATTTCACATATTCCCTACAGATATGGTTTCAGAGAATACGCTCGCGAAGATCTAGGAAATGGCGAAGAGCTGGTAATGAATGATTATCTCATTCGTCAATTCGAAACGCAGCTTGATGCGTTTGTTGCCTATCCATTTAATAGATATCACCGTTTCGAAATTGGAGGTGCACTAGCCCGCTATGGCTATAGAGCGGAAAAGTGGAGTCAAAGCTATTATTACGGCTATGGTGACCGCCAAAAGCTATCTACTGATGAGGCACGTTCGTTAGGTTTTGGTGATCTCAGCCCATTAACTGTAGAGCAGTTGAGCGCTTCCTTTGTCGGTGATAAATCGGTATTTGGTATGGCGGCCCCTTTAGAGGGATTTCGTTACCGTCTAGGGGTCGGGCAGTACTTTGGTGATTTAAGTTTTACCAATTACACCATCGATCTTCGCCGCTATCTACGATTTAAGCCTATTACTTTAGCGGGCCGGGTTTATAGCTATATTCGGTCAGGTAAGGATGACGAACGCTTAAGAGGTAATTATATTGGATACCCTTTCTTCGTACGGGGATTTGACAGCATGTCACCAGAAAAGGTTGGCGATATTTCCTATAATGACCTAATGGGCTCTCGCGTTCTGGTCGGCAACTTTGAGATTCGATTACCTTTCACCGGTCCAGAGAAATTGGCCGCAGTAAAATCTAAATTTCTTTTTTCGGATCTCAACTTATTCTTTGATGCTGGATTAGCATGGAACAAAGGAAATAAAATTGTAGGCTCATTGGCTGATAAGCCTTTGATCGAACAAACTGATAACCAAGGAAATCCAGTTTTAGATGATGGGTCGCCTCTTATGGTTTACGATCCAAATTATCGTGTACCCGTACTTAGCGCAGGTATTTCTGTCCGCGTGAATTTGTTTGGTGCAATGATTATTGAGCCGTATTATGCCATTCCATTTGTGAAGTCTAGAACAAAATTTGGGACTTTCGGATTAAACTTTATGCCTGGCTGGTAGTCAGATATACGTATTTAGTGCGATTGATTTGAAGGGATAAGGTTGTTAAGGTCGTTGTTTATGAGTGTTAAGCATAAACAACGGCTTTTTTCGTTTCCATAGCTGAAGTTAAAGGAACGAGATTCAACCAGTTAGGATTTTTCATTCGGATAATGCGTTCACGCTGCATTCTTGTAAATTGTTGTAGTTGTTCCTGCCGCTGTTTCGCTTCCAGTTGTGTGTCGAAATTAACAATGTAAACAATGCTGCTCAATTTTGTTGCCTTACCAAATAAAATAGTAGAAGAATTTCTGATTTCGTGTAATCTATTTGTAATATCTGTACAATAACCAACTTCTAGGTATGTTCTGTTACTATCGGTAATTATGTATATACTGTGTTTCATTTCTTTGTTTATGACTAATATATTTGGCGGTATTAAATTAAATACCTAACTTTATTGGGACAATATTACTAATAGTTTTAGTTTAAACAAAATATTTTTAAAAAAACAATGTCAAATTTCGGGACTAATCTTAAATTTCTAAGAAAGCAAAAGCGGCTTTCTCAACAGGCTTTATCGGACGAATTAGGTGTAAAACGCTCTTCAATAGGCGCATACGAAGAACTGCGGGCAGAACCCAATTATGATATGCTAAAAAAAATGGCAGATTATTTCGACATTTCAATGGATGAACTTACACAAGATATAATTAATACGAACTGGCAGCCGAAAGTTCGTGGAACCGTGACTGATTTCAGGGTGTTAAGCATAACGGTTGATCAGCAAGACAAGCAAAACATAGAATTTGTACCTGTAAAAGCAAGTGCAGGCTACACAAATGGCTATGGTGACCCAGAATATGTAGCAAGTCTCCAAAAATTCACCTTACCCATGTTTAATCAAGGTACTTTTCGAGCATTTGAAATAAAAGGGGACTCCATGCTGCCTTTAGAGTCTGGCACAATGATTATCGCGGAATATGTTGAAGATTGGAAACATATGAAATCAAATGATACCTATATTATTATTACCAGTTCCGAAGGAATTGTATATAAACGACTAGGACAGAAATATAACGAGACAAAAGGAGTGAAGCTTGTTTCGGACAACCCTTCCTTTTCTCCATATTGGGTAGAGCCGCAAGATATTCTGGAAATATGGAAAGCCAAAGCATTCATCAGCAAGGAATTTCCTGTTCCAAATTCAACACCTACTTTGGAAACTTTATCCACCATGATGGCACAGATGCAAAAAACTATTGTGGATGTTGTAAATAATAAATAAATACACTGTTTGTATCTTTAAAAGAATATCTGTACTTTTGTAATATCTTAGAAAGAGGGGGCATGGTATGCCCCCTTTTTTAATTCAATCACAGAATTTAGATATGCAAATAGAAGAAAGAGTTCGTGCATTAGTTGAGGAAAAGATCGCAGATCGAGACGATTTGTTTATTGTATCTATTAAAATGCAGCGGAACGGATTATTAGAAATATTAATTGATGGTGATCAAGGTGTACCAATAGAAGACTGTGCAAAAATAAGCCGACATGTTGGTTTTCATCTGGAAGAAGAAAATGCAATAGAAACAGCTTATCGTCTAGAAGTTTCGTCACCGGGAGTTGATACGCCTTTAGTATTACATCGACAGTACATTAAAAATATTGGTCGATTGATTCGCATTAAAAGTGCGAATGGGGAGAATCGAGAAGGTGAATTACGTCAGGTAGGTGATACAGCAATTACGATTGATCAAAAAATAAAAGAAAAAGGTAAAAAAGCAACAACACAGGAGCTTGAAATTCCTTTTCAAGATATAACAGAAACAAGGGTGTTAATTTCATTTAAATAACAAATGAGCAGCAATATCAATTTGATAGACTCTTTTCAAGAGTTTAAGGATTTTAAGAATATCGACCGTCCTACTGTAATTACAGTTTTGGAAGAAGTTTTCCGTAGTATGATTCGCAAGCGTTACGGAACGGATGAAAATGTGGATGTAATCGTGAACCCTGATAATGGGGATCTAGAAATTTGGAGAACACGCGTTGTCATGGAAGATGGTTTTTCCGAGGACGATGATTTAGAAATCGAATTAGCAGAAGTACATCAATATGATCCCGATTTAGAAGTGGGAGACGATTATATTGAACAAGTAACGTTAGAAAGTTTTGGACGTCGTGCGATTTTAGCCGCACGTCAGACATTAGTATCTAAGATTCTTGAACTTGAAAAAGACGAAGTCTTCAAGAAATATAAAGATCGTGAAGGAGAGCTTGTCATTGGCGAAGTTTACCAAATTTGGAAAAAAGAAATTTTGGTACTGGATGAAGATGGTAATGAACTTATTCTACCAAAAACCGAGCAGATTCCTGCGGATTATTTCAAAAAAGGAGATAATATTCGTGCAGTCGTATCAAAGGTTGATATGATGAACAACAATCCGAAGATTATCATTTCACGTACGGCACCTGAATTTTTACAACGTTTGTTTGAATTAGAGGTTCCAGAAATCTTTGATGGTTTAATTACGATTAAGAGAATCGTTCGCGAGCCAGGTGAACGTGCTAAAGTTGCCGTAGAATCTTATGATGATCGTATTGATCCGGTAGGCGCGTGTGTTGGTATGAAAGGATCGCGTATTCACGGTATCGTTCGAGAGTTACGTAATGAGAATATTGATGTAATCAATTTTACTTCTAACAATTCTTTATATATTACCCGTGCACTTAGCCCAGCTCGAATTTCATCTATAAAAATTGACGATGAGAATAAGACAGCAGCTGTCTATTTAAAGCCAGATCAGGTTTCTTTAGCGATCGGTCGTGGAGGACACAATATTAAGTTAGCGGGTAAATTGACTGGTTATGAAATTGACGTATACCGTGAGAATGACGAGGTAGAAGAAGATGTAGATATCGAAGAATTTGCAGATGAAATCGACAGCTGGATAATCGATGAACTTAAACGAGTTGGCCTAGATACAGCCAAATCTGTATTAAGTTTAACGCACGAAGAACTTGCTAGAAGAACAGACTTAGAGGATGATACTATCATAGAGATTGTACGTGTCCTTCAATCCGAGTTCGAATAGTGCTCTGTCGGGGCATAGACAATGAAAAAACAATTGTTCTTAAATTGTTTTTTCATTGTAAAAAAACATATTTTTGTAGTACTAAATAATAGAGGTAAATAAATAGATGATAGAAGGAAAGAGCGTAAACTTACTAAAGGCGGCAAAAGAGCTTAATATTGGGATAGGTACTGCTGTTGATTTCTTGGTAAAAAGAGGCTTCGATGTGGAATCGAAACCGAGTACTAAGTTGTCTCCAGATATGTATGGTGTCCTTTTAAAAGAATTTCAAGGCGATAAAAATGTAAAAGACGAAGCAAAGCAAATTGTTATCGGAAAAATTCGTCGTGAAGAATCAGCTGTTGGAACGGGTGGCGCAGATTCCTTTGAATCTAATGAGCACGCCTCTGAACCTCAAGAAGAGGTACTCGTTAAAAATACAGTTGTGGAACATGCTCCACCAGCGACTGCTGAACCTGTGAAGGAAGAGCCTAAAAAAGAAGAACCTAAAAAGGAAGATAATGGACCACTAAAAGTGGTGGGTAAAATAGATTTAGATCGCCTTAAACAAGGTAAAGCTAAAAAAGAAGAACCTAAAATTACGCCTAAAGAAGAATCCAAGATTGACGATTCGCCTCTTGAAGAAGCACCAAAAGCTGCTGCTGTAAAACAGGAGAAAGAAGAAGTGGTTGCACCCGTTTCGCAAGCACCAAAAGTACAAACGCCTAAGGAAGAAAAAACCGCGGCTGAAAAACCTATGGAAGAAACTCCAAAAGAAGAAAAACCTGCGGCTGAGAAACCTAAGGATGAAACACCGAAGGTGGAGCAACCTAAGCACAAGGCTATCGTAAAAGAAGAAAAGATCGAAAAACCTAAAGCCGATCCTAAAGACGAAATCAAATCTGAGCCCAAGGGCGCCCCAATGAATAAGGAAAATACAGAAGTTAAACCTGCTGTACAGGGAGACAGTAAAGCTAAACCTGTTACGGATCCACAAAAAGACGTAATCCGTGCACGATCGGAAACATTAGCCGGACCAAAAGTTATCGGCAAAATACAGTTACCGGTAGAACGTAAACCAGTGGCATCGTCATCGAATCCGACGCATCATTCCAATAACGACAATAAGCGTAAACGTAAACGCACGAATAATCGTCCTAATACGCCTGTCAATCCGAATGCACCGGAAGGCCAACGTCCGTCCGATGGGGGAAATAATACGAATCGCCCGGCGACTGGTGGATTTAATAGAGGAGGTCAAAACCAACAAAACAGACCCGGTGGAAACAATCCTCATCATCGAGGACCCCGTCCAGATCATAAAGGAAGAGGACGTCATCAAGATACGCCGAAAGAGGAACCATCTGAAAAGGAAATTCAAGATCAAATCAAAGCAACTCTTGCCCGTTTAAGTGGAGCAGGTAAATCTGGTAAGTTTGCGCAACGTGCAAAACTACGCCGGCAGAAAAGAGATGATGTAGCTCTATCAGCCGAAGAAGCTGCGATGGAAGAAGCTGCACAATCTAAAGTATTGCGGGTAACAGAGTTTGTAACTGCAAACGAATTAGCGAACTTAATGGATGTACAGGTAACCCAGGTTATTTCAACCTGTATGAGCCTTGGCATGTTTGTATCAATTAACCAACGTTTGGATGCAGAGACACTTAGTATTGTCGCTGATGAATTTGGATATCAGGTAGAGTTTATTAAACCTGAAGATGAAGAGGTCACCGAACTTGAGCAGCCAGATAATGAAGATGAGCTAGTTGACCGTGCACCAATAGTCACCGTAATGGGACACGTTGACCACGGTAAAACCTCTCTTTTGGATTATATTCGTAAAGCCAATGTCACTAAAGGTGAGGCCGGTGGTATCACGCAACACATAGGTGCTTATGCAGTGAGTTTGGATGGTGGTCGAAAGATTACTTTCCTTGATACTCCTGGTCACGAAGCATTTACAGCAATGCGTGCTCGTGGAGCTAAAGTAACAGATATAGTAATTATCGTTATTGCCGCAGACGACGCGGTAATGCCTCAAACCAAAGAAGCAATTAACCATGCCCAAGCAGCAGGCTCACCAATCGTATTCGCATTTACGAAGGTGGATAAACCAGGTGCAAATGCAGATAGAATTCGCGAACAGCTATCAGCAATGAATATTCTTGTTGAAGATTGGGGTGGTAAATACCAGGCACAGGAGATCTCAGCTAAGACTGGTGAAAATGTAGAACTTTTGTTAGAAAAAGTCTTACTAGAAGCCGAATTACTTGAATTAAGAGCCGATCCGACAAAACGTGCAGTAGGATCAGTAATTGAAGCCGCATTAGATAAAGGACGTGGTATAGTAACTACCGTACTTGTACAGGGTGGTACTTTACGTGTTGGGGATGCTATTTTAGCTGGTTCTCATTCAGGTAAAGTTAAAGCCTTAACGAATGAACGGGGCGAACGTGTGAAATCAGCAGGGCCGTCGATTCCAGTGCAAATATTGGGAATGTCAGGAGCACCTACTGCAGGCGATAAATTGTATGTACTAGAGAGCGAATCTGAGGCACGTCAAGTTGCTAATAAACGACTTCAATTACAACGTGAACAAGGTATGCGTGCTACTAAACACATTACTTTGGATGAGATCGGCCGTCGTCTTGCAATTGGGAACTTTAAAGAACTTAATGTTATCGTTAAAGGTGACGTGGATGGTTCAATTGAAGCATTATCAGATTCTCTATTGAAACTATCTACAGACGAGATTCAGGTAAATATAATTCATAAATCCGTTGGAGCGATTTCCGAGTCGGATGTACTATTAGCTTCAGCTTCCGATGCAATCATTATCGGTTTCCAAGTACGTCCAACCCAAAATGCACGTAAGCTTGCTGAAAACGAACAGATTGATATTCGTCTTTATTCTATCATTTACGATGCTATCGACGAACTTAAATCCGCAATGGAAGGTATGTTAGCGCCGAAATTTGAAGAGAAAATCGTTGCGGAAGTTGAGATACGCGAAACATTCAAGATCTCTAAGGTGGGTACAATTGCTGGGTGTATGGTGCGCGAAGGTAAGATCAATAGAAATAATGATATCCGTGTAATTCGCGACGGCGTAGTTATCCACACTGGGAAATTGGCATCCTTGAAACGTTTCAAAGACGACGTTAAAGAAGTTAGTCAAGGATATGAATGTGGATTAAATATTGATCGTTTCAATGAGATTCTTGTTGGTGATATCGTCGAGGCATACGAACAAGTAGAAGTAAAACGTAAACTCTAATTAAATTTTATTAAATAGCTAAAATCCTGACAGTTAACATTGTCAGGATTTTTTATTGGGTATAAGGTTTTTCTATTTGACCCGCTACCACAAATACAGTATTTTTATATATGTACAAATTCGAGATCACTAATATCATTAAACAACCAAATGACAATGTTACACTCACATTTAAGGATCTGTCCGGAAATTATCCAGCATATAAAGCCGGCCAATTTCTAACCATGTCATTTGTATTTGGTGAACGTGAAGTTCGTCGATCCTATTCATTTAGTAGTTCTCCCCTTATAGATGAACCCTTGGCGGTTACTGTTAAGAGAGTTGACAATGGTGAGATTTCTCGCCTTTTACATCACCGTACTCAGGTCGGAGATGTTATTGAAGTTTTAGCCCCACAAGGACAATTTACTTACATTCCCGAACCTAAAACACCACGCGTTATTTTTTTATTTGCTGCAGGTATTGGAATAACACCATTATTTTCCATATTGAAAACGGCACTTGTAGGAGAAAAGGATAGCAAAGTTGTATTGATATATAGCAATGGTTCGACAGAACGGACTGTATTTAAAAGTGAATTGGAAGAATGGCAAGTTAGATTTCCTGCCCGTTTGGAAATCATATGGATATATTCCAACTCAAAGAATTTACTAAACGCACATCTAAACCGGGATAACTTACTACGTTATGTAACCGAGCGAATGCCAGATAACAATCGTGCAGTATTTTACACCTGTGGTCCGGTATTCTATATGGATCTGGTACGCTTCACTCTGCTAGGACTCGGCATCCCAGATACGGATATACGTAAAGAGACTTTTCACTTTCCAGAAGAGGAAGAAGACGAAGACGAAAAAGAAGAGGCTCCGGTCGACACCAGCTCATACAATATTGTATTGCGATTTCAAGAACAGGAGTATCAATTAGAAATACCTTATAATAAAACAATCCTTGATGTGGGCTTGGAACATAAAATTAAACTACCATACTCTTGTAAATCTGGAATGTGTAGTACTTGTATTTCACAGTGTACTACCGGCGCTGTCCGAATGGATTACAATGAAGTTTTAACTGATAGAGAAGTTGAAAATGGTCGTTGTTTAATTTGTACCTCACATCCAATTGAAGATGGTACGAGGATTGAGGTACTATAAGAAAATAAATAAACTATGAAAGCAGTTATCATCGGAGCCACAGGCGCAACAGGTAAAGAGGTCCTTCAGGCACTTTTAAGAGACGATAGAATAACAGAGATAGTTGCTTTAGTACGTCGCGATTTAAGTTTTCATCATCGTAAATTAACGGTTGTAGTGGTAGACTTCAACGAGTTGCAAAACTACGAACACTACTTACATGCAGATATTGCATTTTCTTGTTTAGGTACGACATTGAAGGATGCGGGGAGCAAAGATGCTCAATGGATTGTCGATCACGATTATCAACTTCATTTTGCTGCTCTTTGTAAAGCGCAAAATGTACAACACTTTATCTTGCTTTCAGCAATTGGATCGACTAAAGATTCCCTTTTCTTTTATAGCAGGATGAAAGGTACGTTAGAGGATAAAGTAGAGGCCTTAAATTTCACACAGTTAACGATTATCCAGCCTGCAATGATAATACGGCCAGAAACTACGCGAAAAGTAGAAAAACTTACAGGTAAAATTTTTCACGTACTAAACAACTTCGGACTATTTACTCGTTATCGATCCATTACTACTAGCCGGCTCGCTAAGGAGATGGTGAACGCCGGATTTGTGGCAAATAACACAGGAGTTCGCCGCCTTACGGTACAAGATTTGTTCAGCACGGCCACTTAATATTTCAGCGAAGTCATATTTAAATTCGGTATCGCATTTTAGGTTTCAAATGCTTATCTTTAGGCCAATTTTAAGAAACGCAGGTCGATATTAGAAGGCATGTGTGCTGTTATGTTTATCCATAAAACAATTGAATTTCAATAGAAAATTATGTCATCCAAAATTATTTACACTAAAACTGATGAGGCGCCATTATTAGCAACTTATTCTTTTTTACCAATCGTAAAAGCATTTGCTAAAACAGCAAATATTGAAGTCGAAACAAGAGACATTTCTTTATCAGGAAGGATCCTTGCTAATTTTTCAGAATATTTAAGTCCAGACCAAAAGATATCCGATGCACTTGCAGAACTAGGTCAATTAGCTACTAGTCCTGATGCCAACATCATTAAATTACCTAATATTTCTGCTTCTATTCCGCAATTAAAAGGGGCGATCACGGAATTACAAAAGGCGGGTTATAACGTTCCTAACTATCCAGATGCAGCAGAAAATGAAGAGGAGGAGATAATTAAAACGATCTATGCGAAAATATTAGGGTCCGCAGTGAACCCTGTACTACGGGAAGGAAACTCAGATCGCCGTGCTCCAAAGGCAGTGAAAAACTATGCTAAAGCAAATCCGCACAGTATGGGCGCATGGTCCTCGAGCAGTAAAACAAAAGTAGCATCAATGACTGAAGGGGACTTTTATGCTTCGGAAAAATCAGTTACTGTTGAAGATGATGGGACATTTAAGATTGAATTTATTGCAGCCGACGGACAAACTACAGAACTTAAATCCTACGCAAAGCTCGTCGCTGGTGAGGTTATAGATTCTTCTGTACTTAGTATAGAGAAATTAAAGACATTTGTTTCCGATACAATCCAAGAAGCCAAACAAGCAGGTGTATTATTGTCAGCCCATCTTAAAGCGACGATGATGAAGGTTTCTGACCCTATCATCTTCGGTGCAATCGTTGAAGTATTTTTTAAGGATGTTTTCGCGCAATATAGTGATTTATTCACCAGCCTAGGGATTAATAAAAATAATGGACTAGGAGAGATCTACAATAAGATTGCTGGAACCCCTCAAGAAGCAGAAGTAAAAGCTGCAATTGAAAAAGCTATGGTGGAAGGGCCAGATTTAGCAATGGTAAATTCAGATAAGGGAATTACCAATTTACATGTACCTTCTGATGTAATTGTTGATGCATCTATGCCAGCTATGATCCGTACATCGGGTCAAATGTGGAACAAAGAAGGAAAACCACAAGATACTATTGCAATTATACCTGACCGTAGTTATGCTGGGGTATACGCTGCTGTAATAGAGGATTGTAAAGCTAATGGTGCATTCGATCCAAAAACTATGGGATCTGTACCAAACGTAGGTTTAATGGCACAAAAAGCGGAAGAATATGGTTCACATGATAAAACCTTTCAAGCAGTATCAAAAGGTACGATTAATGTCGTTGATGGCCAGGGTAAAGTATTAATGGTGCAATCTGTTGAACAAGGTGATATCTTTCGTATGTGCCAAGCTAAAGATGCTCCGATACAAGACTGGGTAAAATTAGCTGTTAATCGTGCTCGTTTATCAGAAACGCCAGCAGTATTCTGGTTGGATGAAAATCGTGCACACGACAGAGAAATCATAAAGAAAGTAAAATTATATCTTGCGAATCAGGATACTGAAGGTTTAGAAATTCATATACTTTCACCTATTGAAGCCACTAAATTCTCTGTTGATCGTATCCGAAAAGGCTTAGATACAATTTCAGTAACAGGAAATGTACTACGTGATTATCTTACTGACTTATTTCCAATTTTAGAGGTAGGAACTTCTGCAAAAATGCTTTCGATCGTTCCTTTAATGAACGGTGGAGGTTTATTTGAAACTGGGGCTGGAGGTTCTGCACCGAAACATGTGGAGCAATTTGTTAATGAAGGCTACCTTCGTTGGGATTCATTAGGTGAATTCTTAGCATTAGGGGCATCGTTGGAACACCTAGGAGAGACCCAAAATAATGAAAAAGCGCTCATACTTGCGGAAACCTTAGACGCTGCTACAGAAAAATTCCTGGCGAACGATAAATCTCCAGCTCGTAAAGTAGGGCAGATCGATAACCGTGGTTCCCATTTTTATTTAACATTTTACTGGGCAGAAGCATTAGCTTCGCAAACCAAGGATACGGAGCTTGCTGCGATATTTAGTTCTTTTTTCACATCCCTACAGGAACAAGAATCGAAAATTAATGAAGAACTTATCGGTGCTCAAGGAAAGTCGCAAAATATTGGCGGATATTATTTTCCTAATGATGAACTAGCATCCAAAGCGATGCGTCCATCGGAGACTTTTAATACGGCAATTGCTGCATTATAAGTAAATCTGCAATTTATGAAAAACATCCGTTTATCTTAGTGTTGATAAACGGATTTTTCATTATAGCAAGCTGGAAAAAATGACTATGTCATATATTGTGGACAATATTAGATTACCCAATAGCGAATCGTCATTTTAAAAGCGAGTCATTCTCAAGGATGGTTAGCATTAATAATTATGGAAAAGTACAAAAATGAATACCCTTAGTACGCTGAATGTACTAAGGGTATTCATTTTTGTACTGTATTATATATTAATTTAAGGTAGAAAGACTGTCTACCGGATCGTGTTGTGCTAACAAACCTTTTGATACCATTCCGGGTTTCACGATAGAAGTATTAGCAAGATACTGGTCGTTATCTGCATAAATATAAACTAATGACCCATTTTTTATTGTATTGATAATAGGTTTCGTTAACGCGCGAGGTAGCGCAGGGCAACCATAACTGCGACCTAATCTTCCTGTCGATTTGATAAATGATTCACTACAATAATCTGCACCATGTATAACAACTGCTCGCGCTTTTGCTTGATCGTTTATGCCGGCTTCTAGTCCATTTAACACAAGGGAATAACCATTCCCTCCTTGATAAGTTCCCTCTGTTAGGAAAAAACCAAGTGAGCTTTGTAATGATCCATGTTTATTAGAAAACGATTTTGCATATTTATCTCCCGAGTTCTTGCCATGGGACACAATATTATGAAACAATACTTTTTGTTGTTCCATATCAATGACCACCATACGCTTCTCACTGGAAGGTAGTGTAAAATCAATAACTGTAAGGATGTTTTTCTTATTTGGATTTAGTTGTTCATATCCTTGTAACGCTTGTTCGAACGCATCAAATTTTAACACGCCTTTTAACTTCATATTCTCATAAAGAATATTTGCTGTTGATTTGCTTTCGACTTTTTTGATTTTTCCTGAAGTATTAGAATTTGCCGCTTCAGCTACCGACGGGTTTGTAATTCCTGTTGGAATATAACTCACTAAAAAACATGTCAACAACACAAATATCATACTACGCATAAGCACTTTTCTTTAGTTCCGTGCCAAAATTACGAAAAAATTCTACAATAGAAATGTTAAATAATGTGAATATCAATCGATTACAATAACTAAGGAATTGTATTTTTTTGCCCAATCGAATACGAATTTCGCATGTGAAGAGGCATTCCGTACACACATATGTGATCTCGGAGTAGTGCCTAGTGACCAACTGTATTCTATGATCTTACCATTCGGGTTATTTACAGGTACTCCATGGATATAAGCCCCATTAGTAAACCGGCTTGCATATGGAGCGTACCCCTCAATTGATGATGTCCCGTCTCTAAAATAAAACATTTTGGGTTTCTTTTCCTGTACCACAAATAAACCCACAGGTGTATCATGTGCGTACGGAGGTTTATGTCTTCCAGTTGTTGCTGGATTCATACTTCGAATTACCCATTTTCCCTCGCCGACACGTTCTGCAGTTAAAATATTTTGATTTTTGATATCAGGAAATGCAATGTGATGAAAGGTGACAGAGTCGCCAATTGATTTGATATAGCGCTTTGGAACTTCAAATTCCCCCTCGAATGACACCCCTTCAACTTTTACCATATCGATTGTATCACTGCTGCGCAATTTTGCAAGTGCTCCATCACGACCATAAATTGTGGGCGATTGCGTTTCTCCTACTGCATAGAGTGGAACTCCTTCATAACGCTCGGTGCCCAGCGAATCGGAAACTAATTTGTATTCATTACGATGGAAGTTCTTCACCAGTGGCGCTTCGCCATGTTTGTTTTTGCGATTTTCTAATACGACATACGCAACGTGTTCTCGTTGAAAATTTTCCACAAAAGCGAGATGTTCCTTGATCTTATTTAGTTGAAATTGACGTGTGGTATCTTCGTAATCATATGTTTCCTCTAGCGTGTGTTCATTATAGGAGAGATCTTTTTTTAACTCGATATCATCTGCGGTTTTCGGGCGTTGCCTTTCGGCTTCTTCGGCCTTCTTAACTCTCTCAATTGAATCTATTCTGCGTTGTTCCGCAGGATCAGCAACTTCAGTTTTCTTTTGATTACACCCCACAAAAGTAAGACAAAAGAAAAGTAATGCGTTCCCGATGTATTTTCCCATATAATTCCAATAAGTTCCTGTTAAAATCTGTTGTAGCCAAAAATACATAAATTTTCATTATTAAATATCTTGTGAATCTTCGTTCTCTTATTTTGAGGAATATAGGAATCGGGATTATTTTAATATTGGCATTGAAATCCCCTCATACTGTACTACACACCACTTTCTATTTTAAGACCTTTAGATCTATTATCCTTTGAAACTCCTTTTCCAAGTATGTTCCTAACCAGATTCTCATTATTGAATGCAAAAGCTTAACTTCGTGTAATTACCAATTGTAAATGAAATATATATTATTGCTGATCGTTTCATGCTTCCCATTTTTAGCATGGTGTCAGGGCAGCTTTCAGCTACGCGACAAGATACCTCTTACATTAAAATTTGAACTCATTAATAATGTTATATTGGTTCCTGTTACAATTAACGGCATTAAGTTCTCTTTCTTATTAGATACGGGAGTCAAGGAAACAATCCTTTTCGCAAATACTCGTGACAGCTTATATCTTCACAATCAAAATAAAATTCGATTTCAGGGGATTGGAAGTGAAGGTGGAATTGATGGTATTCTCTCTACCGATAACATTTTTGAAATTGAGGGGGTTGCTGTTGATTCTTTGCATTCCATATATGTTATTCAGGCAGAAGACCTCGATATTTCTAGTGACGTTGGTGTGGCGATAAATGGGATTTTAGGATCTCATTTTTTTCACAGTTTTCCGATAAAGTTGGACTATTTAAAAAAACAATTAACATTGTATCCTGCTAATTATGATTACAGCAAAGAGATCCGAAAATACGAGAGTAGCGAAATAAAAATAGAACGGTATCGGCCATATATTAACGCAAATATATCTTTTAGAGATAAATCTTTAAAGGTAAAGATGCTACTGGATATGGGAAATACAGATGCCGCCATGGTGTTTCCATTTCGCATCGATGGCTTTGAAGTTAGTGAACCCTTTGTTGAAGAATATATAGGTCGGGGATTCAGCGGCGTAATTCACGGAAAACGTAATCGTATCAATAAGATTTCCTTAGAAGATTTTGTAATTCAGTATCCGATCGTTGCCTATCCCGATTCCAGCGCTGTATTTGAGCGGAATTTGGCTAAAAACCGAATTGGCTCAATAGGAAACCAAATTCTGCAAAGGTTTCATATATTAATTGACTATCAAAAGGAAATGATATATCTACGTAAGAACCGAAATTTCAATAAACCTTTTGTTCTTAATATGGCAGGAATGGACGTTAAACATGATGGAATGGAATGGTCGAAGCAACTCGTGCGTATCAATCGTACGAAAAACCGCGATCCTATGCAGCCGCAAAATAAAGGTGTTACAATAAACTTCGACAACGATAATGTCCAATACAATTTTATTCTCAAGCCCATATATCGGATTTCTGGTATTCGAAAAGAGTCTCCGGCCGAAAAAGCGGGTGTCCGTGTAGGAGATTTATTAATTAGCATAAACGGCCGCTCAGTAGGAGGACTTAGTCTAGAGAAGATAATGCAACGACTTCAATCTAAGCCTGGAGATCAGATAAAACTGGTAGTGGAAAGGTTCGGGAAATTGATGGATGTGCGTTTTCGTCTTGTGGATCCAATTCCGTACCGAGAAATATAGATCGTAAAGTGGCCACAGTTAAGACAAAGAAAATTGATTAATTTTGAAGGAAAAAACTGTCTTACTTTTCGTGCTCGTTGGTTGTTAATTTTAGCAATTGTGACGGGGTGATGTTGACCGTTTAATTAAAAACAATATATTTGATATCTCTAAGAAAATCATGTCGCAGATAACAATAATTGATTTAGCAAAACAACTGGGACTTTCCAAATCTACTGTTTCGCGTGCTTTTCGCGATAACGACGATATTAGTCCAAAGACAAAGGCGCGTATTTTGGAAAAAGCCGAAGAACTTGGCTTTGCTCCAAATCTTTATGCGAGTAGTTTAAAAGGGAATCGAAGTGCAACAATCGCAATCATTATTCCTGAATTTGGAAATAAATTTTTCAGTCAGGCAATAAAAGGTATTGAACTTATTGCGCGTTCGCGAAATTACCATACTCTTATCTATGTCACCGACAGTAATGTCCAAAATGAGGCATCAATCATTCGTTCGCTCGCTAATGGCCGTGTAGATGGCGTGCTTATTTCTGCTTCGGGAGAGGGGAAAGATCATAGTCATTTGCAATTACTGAAAGATCGAAAAATTCCAATCGTGTTTTTT
>JAALOO010001252.1_pt1 | contig 18267 bp, 12 predicted proteins | sample 7257641 | NCBI WGS metagenome assembly JAALOO01 (sample SAMN14085613, study PRJNA598686) | mite metagenome | biome: ENVO:01001000; feature: ENVO:01001002; material: ENVO:01001226; isolation source: single female mite from University of Michigan culture on fish food culture... ...
TCTCTCTCTCTCTCTCTCTCTCTCTCTCTCTCTCTCTCTCTCTCTCTCACTGTGCTCACTCTTTCTGTTGTCACTGCCAACTACCCACAACTACACTACTTTCACAAACCCGGTCAGAGCACTTGATTAATGAACGCCGGTGCCATTCAATCAATGGTGGCGGCAAAAATGCGTTCACTACTATTCATTTCAATTTGAACCCCCCTCCCCCTCAACTTTGGTTTCAATCGTTTACTGGGGCCAGCAGTGTCTGGTCCTGCAGTGCGGGCTATGTGTCACTGGCACACACTCACATACATGCTAGTGCTCTTTGTTCTTACATTTCCACATTTGATACTTTCTCAAGCGGACGACCATAGTGAGTGTAGTGACTCCGGTGCTGCTGGCTTCGGTTGGTAATACGAGGCCTACTATTAGGTGGAAAAAACTAAGAGAAGCAAACGTGCATCACCATCAACAACAAGGTCTGAATAGAACACTTGAAGCAAAAAAAAGTTTTTTGCAGTCGTCTGCATAGTAGACAAAGAGGGACAAAGAGAGAGTGGGAGAGAAAGAGGGAGCAGAAGGCAGCACTCATCGGTGACCAGGACATTTGAGCACGTATCGAATGATATCGGTAGATGAATTAATGACCTACTAGTCTATTGCAAAACTGCTGCTGCTCTTGGGTCAGTTGTATTCAGCGTGTTGCCCACTTCGAGGTACTACCCACTCAATGTGAGGTTTGGTACCTCTAGTGGTCCACTCTCTAAACTCAATGGTCCCCACGACGATTGATTGTCCATTGCAAATTGTTGTTGTTGTTGATCTCTGGTTTGCCGTTTGCATGTTAATATATCTTACTGTAGTGGCCGCCGCTCCCACTGTACCACAACCACCTTCAATTTTTCCTGATTTTTGCCTCTCTTTTCTCTGTCGCCGACTGCCGACGACATTCTGACCGAAAGAGAGAGTTCATCTCCATTTAATTGGCTCCATGGCTGATGCTTTTCATGCTGAATCACCCACAACCTCACTGTTTTCCAGATAAAAAAAAGCATGTCAGTGCAGCCGCACTGATATGAAAAGTGAACAGTGCAAAAGTGGCAGCCCTTTCTTCTTTTTCGGTTATGGCCAAAGTAAGCCCCAGCTCTCTCTCTCTCTCTCTCTCTCTCTCTCTCTCTCTCCCCTCAGCAGTTGTCAATTCATTTGGCAATTTGCCAACTGGTAAAGCCAGCATCGGTGCTCGCACCAGGAGTGCACGCACCAGGCACCAGGCACTCTCCTGCACTCTACCTTTTCTCCATTCTTAATTCACTCTTTTGCGCCAATAGATGTATCGTTTGTGTGTGCGTGTGTGAGTGTGTGTTGCAGGGCCAACCACTGAGAGGAACTTGAACACGCAGAGTCAAATCAAAGACTGATAAAGAATGAAAAGAAAGAAAAAGAAGAGAAGGAGAGGGAGAGGGGGAGAATGAGACAACACAACACTGACACAGGGCGAAACTGACAATCGGCTCGATGAATGATGCTCCAATGAATAAAATATGTGATCACAAAGCAAACCAGTGAGCACATGTACTGAGGGGGAGGGGAGTACAATTTCCAGCATCAGCATCCACTGGCCGACATTTCCTTCGGTGTCCTTCTCTGATGCAAATGTGTGTGTGTGTGATCAATGCAGTAGTGGCAGTTGCCTTGTGCTCACTCACTCTGCTTCTGCTGTTGCCAATTGTCGGACACTGGCAAGTGTCACACAGTGAGACCGACACAGTGCTCCCCAGTCTTCTCCTTTTGCCTGCTCCAGAAAACGCCGTGACAGCCAACTGACTGTGCCGAGCAGGAGCAGTCAGCTCACATCTGACCGTTTTTGGCATATTATTCATCACCGGGCCTAGTGTGTGTGCCTAGTGCGCCCAGTGAGCACAGGACAGTGCACAGGACAGTGCACAATGAAGACAGGCAAATTGCACTGGCACTGTGCCCGCTGGCCCAGCTTCCAAGTGCTGACAGTGTCAGTCAGTTTCCAGCTTTTTCAGACAGAGACAGACAGAGAAACAGAGAGAGAGAGAGAGAGAGGGAGAGAGAGAGAGAGAGAGAGCACTGTCAGAGTGTCCCAATATTGACTTTGCGGTTAAACATTGACACAGGCCTCACTGGGCGATCTCAGGGCTCTCCGTTTCCTCTGGTGCAGCGATGTATGGCAATGCAGACGCCAGAAAGCTTCTTTTTCTTTTTCTTTTTTCCTTTTCCTTCTCTTTCTTCTTCTTCCTCGTAACCAGTATGCTTGGCCGATTCGGGTGCCGTGCTGTTGCTTCACTGGTGCCATTGCTCCACTACCACTCTTTTTTGACTACTGGGTCCTTTTCACATTTTTTGTTGCTTTCCTTTCTCCCTTTCTCTGGTTCGCGCTTCAATTGCCTTACTTTGATTAGCAATGCAATAGGAATTGAAAGTCGGGGGAGAGCTGAGAAAGAAGATGCAAACACACACACACACACATCGGGCAACCAGTGTGTGTGTGTGTGTTACAGTGCGGTTACAATGAAAAAACCGGGCCAAAAGACAGGGCCCAAGAAGAACACAGGGGGCAAAGAAGGGGCATTGTAGTGTGTGTGTGTGTCACCGATTGGTTTATTTGGCTTCTTTCCACCCAGACCACAATTGCCAATCGTCCTGAAAAGTCGGCATGAAAGAGAAGAGTCGGCGACGGCGACGGCGGCATCGACAGTGCAAACAGCGACAATGTCTCTTTGTAATGTGTGCATCATCACCAGTGTGCACATCTAAACGGGCACCTCATTCTGTCAGTTTCTGCAGACTCACACATTTGCCTGTCCATTACTGTCTCCTGCTGTACCGTTCATATCTACTACTTTTCCCTCTCTTTTTGCTGCTGCAAATGTCGCCCTGTCGCCACTGTCCCTTTTGATGTTTTCTCGCTTTCTCCCATTAATTGAATTAGCATCCTCAGCTACTGAACCGCGGTGTTTGTCTGTCTGTGTCTGTGTGAGACTGCAGTCAGCAAGTTTGTGGCAGTGTCTTCTCCTCTCTAGTAGTAGTAGTACTTGCCGGCAACTTGACTTGTACTAGGTTGGCATTTTATGTTTTTCTTCTTCTTTGCCTTCTCACTATCTCAATCAATTCAAATGTGTCGCTGTACCGGGGCGCATTACTGCCACTATCAGCTACTGTCATTTCATCAAACATCATGTTGCTCTCGCTCTCTCTCTCTCTCTCTCTCTCTCTCTCTCTTCCTTCTCATCAGTGTGTTTACAGTGTTTTTCTCTATTACTTACACAATTATCTGTGCACACACTACATAAACTTACACACACACTAAAGAAAGATCAATTTCAAAGTGACACTACAAACTGACGACTTTTAACTGGTTTGTCGGCTCTGAATCATCAACGGCAAAATGTAACTTAAACTTTGCTGTCTGCTTGCAGGCAGGTACGGCAATGAGCTTATCAGCAGGGGGTAGTTGTCGTCCGATCAGCAATGTGATTTAGTCTGGGCATGCAGTGTCCAGTGCTGCTGCTTCTTTTCTAATTTTCCGTCTGAACTTGAGTCTTTTTTCAGTGTCACCCTCACTGGCGGCTGACTCTGACTCTAAAAACTATTTCAATTTTTTTACATTTAACGATCATCTAGTTAGCTGACTAGTAGTTACTAGTGAGCAGACTTTTATCGCCGCTTTCAGTGCGACACTAATGGCCAGAGTGCGAGACTTTACTGACAAGAAAGCAAAGATTGCCTAGAATGCAATGAGCAGAAAGCTTCCTACCCACACGCCCCTTATCCCCTTTTATTATTACATTTTTTCATTTCTGTTCTCCTCACTCACATTTTCTTCTTTTTCTTTTTCTACCCATCCTGCCGGACATCGCACGCAAAAATGAACTACGTCAGCAGCAGTGGTAGTGGTAGGGGTGATAAGGCATCAACATTTAGTGTGTGAGTAAGACACGAGCAAGTGTAGCAAATTTAGAAAACCAAAAGGGAGAAAAAGAAAAAGAGAGACAGCATGAGAATGGTCATGCGGACAAGGCGATAATAACATTAATAATTAGATATGACAAAACTTGTCGGGCAGATTGGCCCAGCACTGCTGCTGATGCTGCTTAGTGCACATTTCAGTAAGTTCTCTCTAGTGACTATTGGGTGCCCACTTTTGGGTCTCTTGTCTCACTTTCTCCCTCTTTCTCTCTCATTTCATCGACATTGACTGCTTTTGCCTGTGCCGTCTGTCCAGTAGTGTGTCCAGAAGTGTCATAGACAAACAGACAAAGTTGCCTTCTTCTTCTTCCTTTTCTCCTTTGCCTTCATCATCATCATCATCTTCTTCTTCTGTTGTTGTTGTTTGAAATGCCGCAGTGATACTCTCCGTTCTGCATTACTACAACTACCATTTCCAGGGCATATCTTCCCGCTTTCTGGCGCAATGACACTTCTCGCAATGACAAGCCGCTCAGGCAGATGAACAGTGCAGTGCTCTTGTTGTGTTGTGTTGTGTGTCCTCGAGGAGTCAGCAGCTAATGCAGCAGCTTTTCTTTCCACTTTACCGGCAAATCGGCCGGTTTCGGCCAGTGGACAGGCAGTGTCAGCAGTGGCGGCAGCGGCATATCGTCGCAGATCAAAGAACACACACACACATTTTCTGCCGGTGCTTCAACGGGCGCCATAGGGCGCTCTAGGCAATCGGAAGAATAACTGTAAAGGCAGCACTAGTAGTAATGCCAGTGGTAATAATGCCCGCTACAAATAATAAAGCAATTCAATTGCCATTGCCTACTCTCCGCCGGGCGCTTTCTCGCCAGTTCTGTCCAGCTCTGGCTACACCGGGACCGTAAGCAATTCCTTTCAGCAGCAGCAGCACACGTTTTCTTTCTCTCTCTTTCTCTGCACTTGCCTCATTGTCACCGGCTGTGATTGAGACAACAACACAAGCAAGTTTAATTCACTTTGCCTGGCTTTTTCTCCCTTTTCAACTTGAGCCAATTGGACGCGATGCCGATAATTTGGTCGCTTTCTTTTTCCTTTCTTACAGTGAACAGGCGTTTTTCTCCTCTCTTTTTTCTCCCTTCTGTTTGCCTGTCTTTGGCAATTTTCTTTTAATTTGCTGCTATTGATCTGCTCATGCTTTCTGCAATGCACACTGCTTTGGACTTTTTTGCACAACCGACAGCGACAGCTCGGGCGACATACTTTGTTCCTTTTCTTTCTCTTTCTCTCTGTCTGTTTGTCTGTTCTTCTTGGCTTTTCTTCACGTTTGTTCACTTTGTCCGTATGTCAACTGAAGAAAAAGAGAGAGAAAGAGAGTCTAAGACTGTACCCAAAGTGAGTCTTAATCAAATTTACTCTTTACTCTCCAATCACACACTGCAAAGTGTGTGTGTGTGTGTTTGGCTGGCTGCGGCCAAGTGGTTGCCAATGGGCAAAAGAAAAAGGCTAAAGAAAAGTCACCAGAAAAAAGAGGGAACCAACTAAAGACTGCTAAAGCTAAGATTGAATCAATGGAGCGCTATTAATCTCACTGCAAACTGCATTTTCTTGTCAGTACTCGAGCAGAATAAAAACTCCGAGACTCCACTAAACTGGTCCACTTCCAGTTTTTGTTCAGTGAAATCAAAAGAAAGACGAGTAGTGATGAAAGGCGAGAAAAACAACAGTCCGTTTTTTGGTAGACAGAACACAAACAGTCAGCAGTATTAATGGCTCTAAACACAACACACACACACACTCAAATGAAATGACTTTACGCGCCAGAGCGCATTTCCTATCACTTTCATTTACACTGGCGCAGCACTGGCACTGGCAATCTTTTTTGCCGGGTCGCAACGAGCAGAGCACTTTTCAGCATCTTTTTTTCTGCTAACTTCAGTTAACTGTTTTCTGACTGACAAAACAGTTGATGACAGTTTGCCAAGTGGACCGTTTTTTGCTGTTGGCAATGGCAGTGGCCACTGCTGACCAGTTGCCAACTATCAAAGTCAGAGAGCAGTTCCGGAACAACTAGTTCTTGTTTTGTTGTTGTTTTCTGAGACTGAAACTACTGGTCCAGGAATCGCTACACAATTACGTAATGTGTACAATCAAATTGAATTGTTTTTCACTTGCCCTTGTGTTTGATACCAAAAAAACAAAGTGGAAATTGTTCTGCTCACAGTTCTCTTTCTCAATTTAGTTGTGGCACTAAATGTGAGGTTCACCATTACCACCACCACCACTAGTTTTGCTGTTGTTGTCCCAGCTACTATTTTGGCTGCTTTTTCAATGTTTTACTGTCCTTTCCTCGCTTTTTGAGATCGTTTTGCCAATTAATCTCCGATTATTAATTTTAATTATCTACCATCAGAGTACTATTTTGTCTCAATTTCGCGTCCTTACCCTACTGTAAGCGTTGCTAATTCCTTTTTTCTTTCCTATTTTTTAGACTAAGTCTTCTTGACTTTGGCCGTTTTCAACTGCACTCAACATCATCAGAGAGAAAAGTAGCGTCTTTACTTCACCGAGAGACACAAACACACTTTGTCTCTTTTTCGCAATATCCGCTTGTTTTAATAGCAACCATCTAAATCTCATCTCCTCCACCACCACCAGCTTTCTACGCAATTAAAAAAGTAAGTTTCTTTGCCGTTTTGTTTTGCTTCTTTTTTGTTGCTGCTTCTTTTCGGTAGCTTCTTCTTTTCTCTGGGCGTCTTTTTTCCTCCTTTTTCAGCTTTCAGCTTTTAAAGCTTCAGCTGCTGTTCTCTTCCTGGCAATAGAAAAACTGAAGAAACACTTCTTCAGCATTGCTGTAGCCAATTTTAATTACTCGCCCAGTGTAGCGAGGGGTGCGAGCAGGCCAGTTGAAAGGGGTCAGTTGGCACACACACTCACACACACACTGTCTGGTGAAAAACTTCACAAGCAATGCAGCGTCAGTGTTAGTTAGTGTTACCACTTTTAATTGCCTGATTGTTGCAGGCACTGCAAACTGCGAGCAAACTACAAACTGCTGTTGCTGCTGCTAATGTTGCTGCCAAATTGTTCAGCCCTCTCTTTCTCTTTCTCTCTCCCCTTTCAGCAATTGCTCACATCATCAACTCAACTTGCTCGGCAATGAATGTACAATTTCTTTTTTAATTAATTAAAAAAGAAGCTGAAAAGAACAATTAGAATAAAAAATTAGCAAAAAAGCATTGTACTATTCATTACCACTTTTGCACAATTGCCTTTTTTACAGCTTTGTTGGAGGGGGGGGGGGAATTTGTAGACCAAGTTTGTATCGACTAGTTCTTGTCGACTACTTTTGTCTCCTTCTCTTCTCTTCCCTTCTTAGACGACCAAGTTCTTGCCTCACACCATTTTGACTTATCATTCCTTCTTTTTCTTTCCCTTCTTCTTCTGCGCGTCAATTAGAGTCAGCCTTCTTCTATTGTTACTGTCCTCAGTTTTCAGATAGTTAGTTAGTGAGTGTGCCCTCACCAAAGTCAGTGGCCCACTCAATCTTCAATCTATATCTTTATACGTTGTTTTCTGTTCTATTTGATGTGTGTGTGTGTGTTATCCACTGATCGTATCGAGTGTCGGCGTGTTGCGTGACATCATCTTCCCAAACTCTGCGTGCCCTCTCTGAACACTGCTGCCAAAGAGGGAAAGGGAAGGGAGGCCATTTTCACTTGTTCTTTCGGCAGATCTCTCCAGCACATCATCAGCACCGTTGCCCCCTTGGTACTACCTCATTTGTGTGTTCATTTGCTGCCTTTTCCACTCTTTTTTGCCTTCTGAAGCAGGCTCTCTCTCTCTCATTCTCTGTGTCAGGCGGTGTTTGATAATTTAATTTGCCCATTACCGCTGATTGGTTCAGTTGTCTAAATCTCTCTTTTTGTCTGATGACTTCTGCGTTTCACTGCCTCTCTTTCTTTTTTCTGTGAACTTCGACCAGTGACCAGGCAAGCAAAACTGGTGTTGGTGGTAGTTTAAGCTGGAGCAGTTGTTGCCCTCAGCAGTCAGCAGTCAGCCAGTGGTACACTCTACTCTCTGCTGATTTATCGAGCTGTCCAATCTGACTACAGCAAAGCGAAACCCAAAGCAGCAACGCCGAATCGACTTTTAAGTGATGATAGGGATGTGAGTGCTGCGAACAGCGATCAAAGTGCTGATTACCATCTCTTTCTCTCTAAGCCGGCGTTTGCAGCACTTTGAGTTTTGTTTCTCCATCTTCTCCTTCTCCTCCTCCTCCTTTTTCTTTTTTTCAGTTCCCTTTGTCCCCTTTTGGGCTAATTCGATCATTCTACTGACCGGGAACTGTAGAGTACTACCAAGTCAGTACTACACACACACACTGCCTGGCCATTGTTTGATCACTGGCTGGTGGAGTGCACCAAAAATAGTGCTGCACAACCCACCAAATGACCAAATCGTGCAGTGCCCATTACCATTTGCTTCATTCTCGGAGCTTCTTTTTATTTTTTTGTTGACCTGAGGAAGCTTCGACTCATATTTTTACACTGCCAAAGGATAACTAAGCAGTGTGATCCTCTGCTGCTGCTGTTGCTGCCAGTGATCAATGGCACACTTTGTGTTGATATGGTCATTTGGTGTTGTCTGTGTCTGTGTGTGTGTGCGCCTTTTCGCATCATTCACAGCAAACAAAATTGCTCAGATGAGCTATTCAAAGCTAATGCTGAATAAGATACAATGTCTCCACTAACCACTGACCACTGCTGATTAATTCTCTCCCTTTTCCTCACTCTTGAAGGTCGTCCTTGAGTCGCCAGGTTGTAGTGTGTCAGCTGTCACAAATTGTCTTTATTTCCTTTTGTTTCCCTTTTGTCCTTTTATTTTCTTCTTCTTTTTCTTTGCAGTGTTGTCTCGTGTAGCTTTAATTAATAACATTTTTTTTCGCTGTTCACAAAAAGTCATTGGATGACCATTAGCATTCGCCGTCCATTAGCTCTCTCTCTCTCTCTTTCTCTCTCTGCTCATTGTGTTTTGTGCTGTGTAGTGGCTTAACTTGAGCTGTAGCATCTTTTGCGTTTTGTAGGAATTCTCGTTTTTTCGTTTATCCTCACACTTTATCAATTTGCCTTTTTTCATTTGCAACGACCATCTTCATCGTTTTATTGCTATTTGGCTCCAATAATCGTCAACTTCAGAAAAACATTTTGCGGTAATGGCAATAGGCTAATAGTTCCATTACCAAATGTGTTTTGCACAGTAAAGAAAAAGCTAGTGCCACAGTGAAAATGCACAGTTAGACAGACAATGTCAGATGGAAAATAAATGAGCCTACACGCACAAATTGACGCTTTTAAAGTGTCAAAAAGGAAAAAGAGCAAAACACGCGTTTGCTTGTCTTTCAAAAGTAACTCTACGCAGAACAGTATTATGAATGGTTGATGACAGGGCAAGAAAGATGTAAGTTGATATATCAACTATGCTTACAAAATCTTCATTAAAGTTAAAGAAATGTGTAAATTAACAACAGTGCAGAATAATTTGACAACTTAAAAATGATGTCGTTTTTGCGCCTGTAACTGTGTTTTTTTAAACCGGCCAATGGTCAACTTTGAGTCAAACAAACTTGGGTGACTGTCTCGAACAAAATAAAATGTAATAAAAAAAGTAAAAAGGCACAAAATGTGGACGGGCGTTTGCCAGCTGATGTTCTTGTTCAGGTTCAGAACAGAAGAGAGTAGTAAGTGCCTGTTCTCCTGTACGATTGAGGTCAAATTCGTGATGATTGGCATCGCGCCTCTTCGTGTGTCGCAAACTTGCTGGCTGGCTGACTGGCTGGTTGGATGTATCGTTCGGAGCGATCGTTTGCCTGGCACTGCACAGCTCACCTGATCTTCAGCACTAACACTAGTTCTTTGCAGTTTCACACACTCACTTACTCACTAACTCTTGGTGATCTCTGCTCCTTCTTGCCTTCTGGTCACTTGCGCTTGAGTGTTGTTACTTTATGTGCGATGTCTGCCCGATACGAAACGATGCTGCACGGATGGCGCTCAGCACTACTGTGCACCACTCTGCCACTGCGCCCATTACCCGTGCACAGTTTTTTGCACCGCGTGTCGTTCTCTTTCTCTCTCTTGTGACCAATCTTCTAATCGACGATAATAACTACTGACCGTGCCATAATGGCCAGCCGGCCATTCTGAGCCGGCCCAGACAGACCTGGCCATTAGACACTGAAAAAAGAAAGAGAAGTGAGAAGAAAAGAGAGAGAGAGAAAGAGAGAGAGAAAAAGAGAAAAATGTGCCACAAAAGAGAAGACTAGTGCTTCAAGTGATCACATTCATTTTTGGATGATCAGTGAAAAAGATGATGAAGGAAGGAAAAGAGAGAGAGAGTGAGAACAGAACACAAATCCAGGACACTGAGTCACTTCAATTATATGATCAGTGCATATCGAATTACAATTGATGGCTAGAGAACAGAAAAACAAATTAAAGTATAAAAAATAAAAAGAGAATGTCTTATAGCGCGCCCAATGGACGGCTACAAATTAATAATACTCAGCACAAAAAATGCCTTTTTGACGTTGCGTACTATCGATCGATTGATTATTATCATAGTTGTGATTCTCTTATTACAGTTGTGACATTCTACTCTAAAACAACAACAACAAATTATTATTCAACTATTAAGATACTGGTACTGTTTAGTTTTTAATCTAATAACTAATAAAGAATCGTTTTTTCAACATTTGTAAAAAAGCATCCTCGTTTTGTATATTTTGTTTATTTAGCATTTTAATTCAAAACTAATTATAACGAATGTTTTTTAATAAAATTAACTGTTTTTAATTTGAATAATTTAAACAGATTCAATTAGAGCTAGTTAATTAATTATTCTCATTAAAGACATTACTTTTTGGCAAACTTTGTACTGAGTTTACTTTTTACATTGTCAACAAGTTAATGCCATTTAATGATGGTTTTTGATTTATAGAAACCGTTTCTCTGCTAGATCACCAGAAAATGATTTCAATTAGCACTTTGAGGCAACTATTCTACATACTTTCCGCTTTGATAGGCACAAATGTGTTCACTAGCTTGGAATGGAATCACATTGCCAATTAGCACCAACCGTCTGCCAATGAGCTGACCATTTAGGATGGCTGGCTGACTGGTGGTGGTGGTAATGGTAGAGCGAGAAAGCGCACACTTTGCCCAACAATGACCATCATCGATCTGACATTTTTGTTCTCTCTGATGACGCTGCAAGATTGGCCAAATCGATGCTTGTCTCCTCTTTCTCTCTCTCTCTCTCTTTCTCTCCCTTTCTATCTCTCTATCTGCTGGCCCATCTCTTCTCGATTGCCTTCCGAAAGGTCTCTCCATCCACTACAGAGTCACTACAAGACAAGCAATGTCCTATGTCCGTCCGACACTTGACATGATGGCCACTCGACTGATTGATGCACTGACTGTGCAGTGCGCGACCAGCCAAAAGACTGACTGTGTGTTCAGCCAGTGGCGTACTTCAACGGACGAACATGAACGGACAAAATCTCTTTTTCTATTTCTCTCTGCTTGAAAAAGAGACCCTCAACTGCCCAGACTAGCCGTCAATCACCGCTGCTGCTCACTTCTGCTTGCCTGGCAGAATTTTCTATCAACTGATAATTAATCGCTTTCAAAAGTTAGCAGCAGCAGCAATGTCCACTGACAGTCGTCGGTGGTCTCTGTTAGCTTCACTGAGAGCATCACTACTGGTGGCCTCCTGCCTAGCTCAACTACCTAGAGCTACTACTACTTGTTGGTAAACATGCTCGTTAATTAATTAAATGCTTTCCACTTTTTAATTAGCGTTCTCTCTCTCTCTTTCCTGTGCCTCATCAGCCAGCTTAATGAATTCACCCAAGTAGCCTGAAATGTGTGTGTGTGTGTGCTTTTGCATACTTTTTGGCACTTTACTTGCTGTTGTCAGGCTTGATATTGTTTGGAAAAATTGCAGCTGCTACAAAGAGAAAAGAGGAGAAAGCGCAACCGCACTGCTCACCTTTCCAATCGATTATGCAAAGCAGAGAGCACAGAAGCAAAAGGTGAAGATTGAGAACAGTGATTGGAGGAGGGTGATGGATACTAGCTAGCTAACCGCAATCAGACAAACAGTCAGGACAGTGCTAGTAATTGCTGCTCACTGCTCACTATTTAATGAAGGAAGCAATAATTGGCCATGTTCGGACAGAAGAGAGTGCAAACACTGGTCAATAGTGCTGATGAGCTGATGAGCTGCTGATGCTGTCTGCCTGACTGCAACTCATTTCTCTCACAGCATGCATCACTCTCTCTCTCTCTCTCTCTCTCTCTTCAGTGGCACTCAGCTCTTTTTCCAATGTGTGTGTATACACTCTAATTTGCTTAGCAGTGCTCTAATTGAAACTAAACACTTTACTTTGCCAGTGAAAATGACTGCCATTTAATAGGACTAGCACCAGCTACTACTACTACTACACATCAAATGAACAACACTGTCTGATGGAGTAGAATAGTGTGTTTAAATGTGTGTGCGATGTTGTTGTTCTCTCCAACATTCAACACCCGACCAATCCCACTGGCTGACTAAATCTAATTAATCAGCAGCCAAACAGTGAGCATTCCGTCTAATGGATCAGCCAACAGTTTGAAATTGGTCACTACTACTTTCAATACACTTGGCACATCTTTCCTCTTGGACTTGGCAGAGATCTTATCGACTAATGGTTAATCTAATCTAGTTGATTAACAACTGCTTCAAAGCAATGCTTGTCTTAATAGTAAAAGTGATACACTACTGTTATTTAGTTCCGATAAACACGCCGTTTTCCTTTTGCTTCTTCTATTCTCTATTTGACTCTCTTCTTCTTCCGTTTTTCAATCTTCTAGAAGGATTGTATGATCATCTCTCTTTCTTTTCCTTTCCTTTCTTTTGCAAGTGCTCAACAGTAATTGTCAGCCTATTGTCAATAGTGGAGTGCACAATCCATTTGTATATACACACTGCGTGCTTGACCGTTTGTTTGCCTTCTTTTTCCTCCAATGCATCGTCTGCACTCTTTCACTTGCACTACTGAAACCATTCTTCTTCATCTTCTTCTTCTCCAGTCGATCACTTGGTTTCGGTTTGTCTGCTCTTGTTCATTCAGTAGACAGTGGCCATTACGCGTGATTACATTGGCTTATGTGATTCTTTGATGCTCTCTCTCCCTTTCTCGTTCTCTTCTTCAATTGCTGTTTTTCTTTTTTTCTTCCCTTCCCTTTTGCTGTGTGCACTTTAAATTGTGGAATTAACTGTGCGCCCGTTCATTGGATGTCGTGCCATCGATGGACAGTGGAAAATGGCAGTGAAGAATGTGTTCAGTGGACAGTGCCAACTTTAGAAGGGAGATGAGAAAAAGAGAGAAAACGGCAATGATAAGTGAAGAAAAAGAGGAAGAAGAGGCAAAAAAAGCAAAGACATCTGCAAGTGAAGGCAGCACACACACACACATACACAGTTTAACACACAGACAATTGTGCCAGCAAACGCTGGAGCATCAAACGTTCAAACAACTCAATTGACAATTGCTGCCCGCCTGTCCTGTTCTGTCTATCTGCCCGTCGTTGACTGCCGTTCAGTGATCTGTCGCTGACCAGTGTACGGGAAAGTGAGCTTTCAAACGGGGCAAACAGAGCCTGCAGAGCAAAGTGAGCAAATGAGCATATGAATGTGAAAGAGCGGGCAGGCAGACAATTTATGCTTTTTAATGTTTGATCACCCTGCATCTGTTCAGAGAGGGGAGAGAGGGAAATGATTGTCCCACTGGTTGCTTTGCTTTGCTTGCTCATTCACTGCAATTACTACTCACCACACTGACCACCACCACCGCCGCTGTTCATTCCATTTCATTTCATTTATTCATTAACTTTGCTCAACTGTACGGCTTTGTTGGCTTTTCCCCCATTTGATTCTATTTCATACTTTTGTCGACTATTATCTGCTGTTTAGCTTTTTTCTCTTTTACAACAGGCAGTGTGGCAACTGTGCAATTTAAATGTTAGCAGTGTGTGTATGCATGTTTTGCCGGCCTGCTCATTGCTTACTGTTCAATTTTCCCCTCTCTTTCTCATTACAATTTATTGCTTACTTGGTAAACCTGCTCTCTTGTTTGCTACTACTAATGCGTGATTTGAAAATGCAGGTCCAGAGAAGCACAAACATTGACACAGTGGACACTGAACTGTAGTCATTTTCTTGTTTACTTTAACTTTTTAATTTAACTAAACTGATTAAACTGTCCGATTTAGCAGTGTCAGGTTACTAAAAGTTAAGTTAAAAAATGTAACACAAAGTCATTTTGGACATCACCCGTTCTGACACATTCATCAACCATCTTTTATGAATCGGAAATTAAGTACTTTTCTTTAACTAAGATACCTGCAAACAGGCCAAAATCAATGTACATCTGCCAGTTAAAAAAAATGCGCCAGCAAACTCAAACACAGACTTTTTTGCTCGGTGGTAATGAGATGCCAAAGTAGCGTAAAATTTCACTGCCTGGTATCTTTAGCTGACTGCACAGATGGTCGGTCAGTAGAACTACTGTGAAAAAACTGCTACTGCCACTGCAAATGCACTACAGACAATGGCCAGACAGAGAGCGTTGCCTTTGATCGCATTGATGTTTGCAAATGCATTTGCCCGGAAAAGAATTGAATGAATTTTTAATTTAAGAGGCGGCCAGTAAGTGGTAGTCGCTCGTGTGAGCACTTGTCGTTCTTTAGCCGGCTTCGCCGCTGCCGCTTATTAGCATGACTTGCTCATAAAGTATCGTTCTCTCGTTTTCTCGGCCGAATAACTTTATCGATCCGCCAAGCATTGGTTTACGCACTTACTCACTCACTCACTTACCCACTTTCCCGTCCAATCGTTTACTCGTCCAGCACTTTTTTCCTCTATTCACAGTGTCTGTGTGCTTCGCTGGTTTCTTTGATGGCACGAGACACTTCCCGTTAATAGCATCATCTTTTGAATAAAATCAATTTTTTCTCTCTTTTCTTGCAAGTGTATCCTTCTTCTTTGCTTGTGTACTACTGGAAAGATGTTGATGTTTTTGAAACCAAAGACACGTTGTCACCATACACACACACATAGAACACCGTTTTGTGGTCACCACTGACAAGACAGTGATTGCGGTGATTAGTTTTCCCGATTCAGTATGACTGACTGACTGGCTGAGGCAAATGTCTTGTCATATTAGCCAAACACTGCCGACACAGTACTGAATCATCCTAATCTGTTTGCTTGCGCATGAAGGAACTTCAATCTTTAGTTGCGCCGCTGACGCGTGCTGACGCAAACCGACTGCGACCATATGGATGAATAAACATCGATAAAAATGCAACAAAAAAATGTGTGCAAGACTCATAACTGAACTAATCTGTGCTGTATTTGTTGAACTGAAAAAACTGGATGAGCATGCTCTTAAATTAGTTTGACACTAGTAGAATGGACAGTGGCTAGTTTACTCGATAGTTTCAAAAGTAAAAACAATCACTGATTAGCTCATTCTAATGTTTAAACAGAATTACCTATTACCAATTGATATGTATGAACAATCCCATGTTGAAACATTATGTTCCAATTTTGCACTTAAATTAAAAACATTGATTTTTTGCACAAGCTACAAACATTTAATTAACAAACATTTTTGTTGACATCTTGTCATTATTTTTTGTTTGTTTGCTAAGTAGTTTTTTGTCCAGTAACGCTCACATTAAAAGTTATTTAGCTGGAATGTGGCTCTTTTAGAGCACTCACTGCTAATAGTTGTTACTGTTAATTTATTTGCTGCTAATTTAGATTTTTTTGTTTGTAGCAGAATTCGCCATTTAGTAATGCATTTCTAAAGTATTCCTGTGTTTTTTTTGTATTTAGTTCTCTTTATTTTATATTTTTTGTGCCTTTGCCTGCTTATCCTCTTTACCATGAAACCCTGCAAATCTGTAGATGTTTTGTCCTCAAGTTTTTGCGTAAAAACTTAAGCACAAAAGCTCAATCCTGCTACTTTGTTGTGTGCACTAATTTTGCTAAATTAGTACCACCGCTAGGAAAAAACTAACATCAACGTCTGAGCGCATCTTTTAGGAGACTTAGCTTTGCTTTTGTTTTGTTTTTCTTGTTTCTCCTCTTGTCCACTTTGTGACTTTGCGACTTGCGCGGCCACAGCTACAGCCACACCACTATTGGCGACTCTATTGCCGCCACTCTTAAATTGGACGTTAGCTTTGTCTTGACGGGGAAAATGGCAGTTTGATTAGAGAGAAAGAGAAAGAGAGAAAGAGAGAGAGAAAAAAAACGAGCTTTTTCGCTGCTCCAATTGGAGATCGATGCTTTCCTTTACTTAAACTTAAAAGGAACAAAAGCAGCCAGAAGAAGAGGATAGAAGTCTCACCGCCGACATCAGACGACGCTGATGCTGATGCTGATGCTGGCAGACTAACATTGAACTTTGAGTTGAGACTTTAAATTGTAGCCTGAGCGCTCAAACACACACTTGAGATGAGAGAGAAAAGAAGAAGAAGAGCTGCAGAGATGGGTAAAAGAAGTCAGTGCGGCAATGTGTCAAAGGTTAAGTCGATTGGTCAACAAGGCAGGAGGAGAGAGAGAGAGAAAGAAATCCCGGGATGCGGGCGATAAGGGCAACGGGCAATGGCACTGGGGATAGCCGCTTTGAACTACTCTGTCTGCCTGCTTCTGCTAATCCCTTTAGAGTGGCTGCCGTTTTGGAGGGGCCATAAGGCCATCGACGCAGTCAGTCGGTGGACGCATTAGACTGCCCCCCCCCCTCCTTCTCCACTGGCCATACTTGGCAGTGCGCATCAATTTGCCAGCATCAGCAGCAGCCAGTGCACCTCGAGTGTCGTCTTCAGCTCCCGATCACTTTGTTTTGTTGTCCCTTTTATGACCTGAGCTGACTGTTTTTCTCTGCCTGCCTGTCTGCCAGTCAGTCAGTCAGCTTATCGCTTGTTTGTATTTGCTGAATTGATTCACGGGTCAGTCGTAAAAGAGGAGATGGTGGTGGTAGTGGTGGTGGTAGAGGTGGCAGAAGGTGGCAGAAGGTGAGTGCTCTAAACATCTTTGCTTTACCTTACCTAGACAGTGACAGTGGCTGATTTTGCTCCATCGTTGCCCCCCATTTGGTTTGATGCGCTCAAACGGGAAACTTTTTTGTTGTCTGCTTTTGCTTTTGAAAGCCTAATGCAAAGTGTCTGGAACACGAGAAGCTAAACCTAACAATCGGCTAGAATGAGCCAGAATGCTTGATGATGCGTCGATGAAAAAGAAGAAGAGAAGGCAGACAAAACCATTGCCATCGGCGAGCGCGGCCAGTTGTAATCTTATTTGCGATGGAGCGCGAACACATTCTCTCTCGTTTTCTTTCTTTCTTTCTTTCACTGTTTTCTCCCATTTTTGCCGACATGTGAAAAACAGGGACTTTGTCTCTGACCGTGTGTGTCTAAATGCATTTTTTCTGCATTTAGTCTTTTCTCTAGTCTCTTTCTTTCTCTAAACTGATGAAAATCAGAACCGAAAGGAAAAATGCAAAAAAGCTGAAAAGACAAAACGATGCTTCTTTGAAGAGAAAGAGAGAAAGAGAGAGAGAGAGAGATGCTGATGGAGCAGGCAAATGAGCTTATAAAGCTGCTGCTGATGTTGATGTTGCCGCCGAGCATTAAAACATGGTAAGCTTTTTTGTTGGCTGCCCCCATCTCACTCTCTGACTGCACTTTGTCCCGTGATCAGTCAAATGTGAGGATGGATGAGGACTGGCCAGGCCATATCATTGCACTGTCACTTCACTCTAGCTTTTCTGTTTCACTACCCTAGGCCTCTTCTTTTTCTTCTTCTTTTCCATTCTCTCCACCTCCGATCGCCTGGTTACATTTTGTTGCATTATTCTTTTATCATGCTTTTTGCCGTGGCCAGTGTCCGTTTGCCCGTTCGTCAGTCAGTCAGTCAGTCAGCTAGTTCGTTTGTCTGTCAGTGCCACTGTGCACCACTGTGGCTACCGCCGGGCCACCGGCTTTACTTTGCCTTCTTTGCGACTCTGAACACTGTGTCAGTCTTCTTCTTCCCTGCTCACACACACACAAACTGATCAGTCAGTTGACCGGTCTGCAGACTGACGCAGGCCTGGACTGGACTAGACGACACTCTGCACAATTGTTACATTCCACAGCGGATCAAATAAATAAATAAGCAGATGACCTGAACTGAGAGAGAGAGAGAGAGAGAGAGAGAGAGAGAGAGAGAGAGAGAGAGAGA
>JAALOO010001254.1_pt1 | contig 18208 bp, 13 predicted proteins | sample 7257641 | NCBI WGS metagenome assembly JAALOO01 (sample SAMN14085613, study PRJNA598686) | mite metagenome | biome: ENVO:01001000; feature: ENVO:01001002; material: ENVO:01001226; isolation source: single female mite from University of Michigan culture on fish food culture... ...
GTTTCAAATATTTCTGAATACTCTGCTTATTGCTTTGAAGATCTACTCATTTTTTGCCAGTCCGACAGACGGCGCTAGTAGGCCCCCCCCCCCGTCTTTCGAGGTGGGAAACAAAGGCTCTAAGCAGAAGTGACGCGTTTGCAGTGCCTCTGCCATTGTTGATGGCTGCCCTCTAGTGACCGGCAATGGAAACACGTGCTAACTTTTTTTGTTTGTGACCGTTGCAAAAGTGCTAAAACGTCAATAATAAATGACAGCTTTGGTTTTAGATCAGATTTATTGGTTTCAGGTAAAGTTTTGTGTTGTGTGTGTGTGTGTGTTACAGTGTGCATGATGTGTTTGGGGTGAACGTGTTTGTTGTAGAGGGAGCAAAGTTGTTTTAAATGTAATGGTGTTTTTGCTGTTTGATTATGCAAAACTTGCAAACATAGTGATCTTTATGTTTGATCAATGGAATATCGCAAAAACAAGAGACCGGTGCTCTTAATACTAACCAAAAGCATGTTCACTCAATTGAAGAACTTTCCAGAACCTCTTCAGAGACCACATTGTGAACGTCAAAGAAGTGGCGAAACATTAGCTCTCGGCTCAGGTACATAACATCGCATCGAGAGCACTTGATAATGTTATCATTCTCGTGGCTCTCGTAGTGCTTAACAGCCTCCTCAAATGTATTAAACTGCAGACTGCAGTCCTTCACTCGGCAGTCAAAGACTTCAGCTGCTTCGGCGGAGGGGCCGGTTTGGCCGGAAGTCTCTCCAGGTGACTTCTGCATTGAAGCAGAGCTGGCGTCCACTTTGGAGGCTTCAACTGCTTTGTTGTTGTTGTCCAGATTTTGCTGAGCGACATTGTCCTCGATGGTGCTGGTGCTGGTGCTGCACGCACTTTTGTCGCCTGCCTGGGAGCTTTCGCCTAAGTTTCCAGCCACCTGCTTCTCAGTACTGGTTGTGACAGTGATCAAAGATTCAGCTGCTCCCTCTTCAATTTCAATGGTTTCGATCATTGTGGCCTCCTTCTTGCTCTTCTTCGCCACCGCCGCATTCTTTTGGCCGCTACCCTTCGGTGAAGCTTCAACGCAGCTGGGCAGCTTGCACCGCGAACTGTGGCAATTGTGCAATTGCCTGTCGTCAAGGCCGGGAATGTTAGGAACGAGTTTATCACCGAATGCTGCGCGCAAAACTCTGTGGCGATTACTGAGACTTTGGTAGTGCTTCAGGTACTTCCGACCGCCCGCTGACTGGGCGAATTTCGGGTCGGCGAACATGTGGTCGGCTATGCGTTTGAACTCGAGGGCGGCGACTAAGGCGTCGACCACCAGTTTTTTGTCCTCCCTTGCCTTCTTCACATCCTCTGCTGTTATCTGCTCATAAAAGTCGTTTTGCCGTGCGTCTTTAACCGCGGCCATTGGCGTGCGTTTCTGTGTAGTGTCCATTCTGGTGTGCTGGCTGGTTCAGTTGTCAACGGTGGAGAGTTGATTCGGTTGATAACGGCTTTTGCAGTTGAGAAGTGGAGGTTCAGAGTGCGATAGTAAATACAAACGACGGTGAAGAGATTCTCGCTGTGCTGTGTGCCTGTGTGATTGTGTGTGCACGCACGCGGTGGTGGTGAGCAGTGAGAGTGTGGAAATAGTGCAGTGCCGCGCCACTTAAGTACTTTCAGACTGCGTTGACCGCAGTCACGTGACCGTCACCTTCTGAGGTGCACGTCTCTGAGGACTAAGACTTACTTACTTACTTACTTGCGTTTTAATGTCGCGGCAAAATGCGTTAACCTTTGAAAAACTTGTTTTCAACAAAAAACCGCACGAAAAATAAAATTAGGTTTTTGAAACAAGCTTTAATTGTTTTGTTAAGTCAGTACACACACGCGCGCGCACAGTGAATGGCAAGCTACGAAAAGCTACGAAAGGAAAATAGACATTGAGAAGAAATGTGTGTGAAAGAGAGAGAGAGAAAGATTGAAAGAGGGCACAAAATATCTTTAAGTTTGATTTTAAAACCGAATTAACTTTTGCATATCGACACTTGTGAAGCCATTTGATGGATCAATCAGCTAGACAGACTTTTAGTCGGGGTACAGGTGGTAGTGGTGGCCTGCAAGAATGAGAAAAAAGAGAGAACAAGAATACTTACGGTTCGTAAATGTGTGTGTGTGTGTGTGTGTTCAGGAATTAAAGAATGCATTTGGAATGCATTTTAAAGTACGAAACTTGACGTGAAATGTGGGGTAAGAAGCAGAAGAGGAAGAGGAATGGGAGGAAAATATGACTCTGGTAGTCAAATTGGTGGACAAAATAGACTGTGAAGGAAGTGAAGAAAGTGAAGGGAAAAATAAAATATCTGGAAAATGTAGTGTTGGTGGTAATCATCCTGGGAAAGAAACAGTTGATAGATGATGGCTCTCACCATCATCAATTGGGCAACATTGAATAGTATTCTCTTTGTATGGATGTGTGTGTGTTTGTGTTCTTGTGTAGGCTTTTAATGCAGCAATTGAAATTTTCAACCTTTGTGTTCATTAGTGTGATTTGTGTGTGTTGTGAATCCAATGCTCTGGTCAAAAACCAGTTCTTTTGTTTGGTCGCCAAAAATGCTATGTGTAGCACTAGAACATTGAAGTTAATTGCTGCAAAAAAGTAGTGCGTCTGTGTGAGTGTGTTTGTGTAAGTGCAGAAGTCTTTCAGGACAATCACCAAAGGAAATCAAATGTCAGTCAGTCAGTGTGAATCAGGTATCGGGTAATCAAAGTGAGAAAGGAAGATCGCAAATACGAAACCAAAGTGAATCAGGACAATCAGGTGAAGTGTGAACTCCAAACCTTCCATTGACATTAAAAGTGAAGCAATCTGTTCAAGTGTTGTGTTGTTGTCGTACGCTCGTTGGACAACTGATTAAATGTGTGGTGTGTATGGTGTAATGTGATTTGGTGTGATGGGCTGATTTTGTCTCCATTTTGGCACACTCTTAAGCCAAAAACGTTTCCCAAAAAGGTGGTTCGGATAAGGTGGAAGTAGTTAGGTGGTGAGTGTTTGTGCAGGTGCAGGAGCGGGTGCTGTTTGTGGCAACAGTGTTAACTGCTGAAAGTGTTCAAAGACTCGAGAGTAGTGACTGGTGCAGATGAGGACAGTCACCGGGAGAATGATGTCAGCGGCGGTGACCGCCAAGCTAAGTCCAAAGAAGACGCACTCGTACCAGCGAAAGAGGAAGGTCGCCAAGGTCGAGGACAGGGTAGTTCCGTCGCCGAAGCTGATGCTTTCCTAAGGAAAGGGAAAAAAGTGATCATTTAAGAGATTTCATTCTTAGTAAAATTTCATTGTCATAAAATTTCTCTTTTTCTCTTTCAATATATCGTTCTCTGACTTCACCTTTGACCAGGGGGCAAAGCTTTCGCCGCCCACGTAGAGGTACTCAAGGAGGGCGGTCAGCTTGACCAGACAGGCAGTCACCCAGACGACGGCCGGCACGCGGAAGATGCGGTAGAAGCGGCGCAGATTTTCCAGCTGCATCGAAGAGAGCGTTCGCAACACCTCGGCCGAAGAGAGCTGACTGTGCACACCGTTGGAGCTTCGCAGGCTGCTTCGAGTCGTCGAGCAGGAGGAGGACGAGGCGGAGGCGGAGGCGGCAGAACCGGAAGCGGAAGTGGAGGCACCCGAATTGGCCGAGGCTGTTGAGGCGGCGGAAGTAGTTCGGCTGGCTGCGATTTCTGATTGGGCGGCATTGCCACCACCACCACCACCACCACCACCACCACCACCACCATTGCCATTGCCATTGCCATCAGTGGCATTCACTACGTGAGCTTGAAACTGACAGGTGAAGTTCATGCCATTCCTGGCCAGTCCCTTGGCGATGATAAAGTCGCGCTGGGAGTGGGAAAAAGGAAAACATTTGCAGTTATGAATTGGTGTCAGTTTAAAGTAGGTAAACCCTGATTTGTGTTTTTTTCCTTTCACCACAGTACCTGGACAACAAAGTGAATCGACTTGAGAATGAGGAAGCTGGCCAGCGACAGCCAGATGCTCTTCATCATGGCGAGGATCAGATTGGAGATGAAGCGAAAGGCCAGGTCCAGCCAGAAGACCCAGGCAAGCGAGCCGGTAAAGGAGAGCAGGGCCTCTGAAGAGCGCATCACCGCGTTTGCCTGCCGGGCCAGGCTCTTTCGGCAACAGTCACCGTGGTCGTCGTCGTCGTCGTCGCTGCCGCTGCTGCCATTGTTCACCACAACCAAAGACGGCCTCCAGACGGACTCAAAGAGGTGCCAGTTGGAGATGGACATGCTCACCAGAGCTGACTTCCCCTGCTGCTTTCCCATGACCAGTTCTTCAGCCTTCTCTACGCCCTTCATCATCATCACCCTCTCCTGCTGCTGCTGCTGATCATCCACAAAGAACAGCAGCCCATCACCTGCCACCACCAGGCTTGTACCGGGGGTGATTGGGGTGAAGAGAGTGTTTTGACTGCTGCTGTTTCCGTTCACCCCTCCACCACTACTGGACAACATCGTTCCGTTCAGGTTGGCAAACTCCCAGGCGCCGTCCTTCTGCATCACCACCAGGACGACGCCCAAGACGTTCACCAGCTGGTAGACCACCTGCAGGGCAAAGTACAGCCGGGGAATGCCTCGCAGAAAGAGGTGCCAGAAGTGGCGCAGCGGTCGGAGGAAGCTGGCCGTGGTGATCATCTGGTCCTCCACCAGGTACTTCTTCCCCACCAGCCAGAGGGCGGAGAAGGCGGTGGCCAGCGTGGTGATCGTGTTCACCACCAGCGGCGCCCAGATGAAGGGCACCTGGCGGTTCTCCGAAGCAATCAGGATGTAGCCTGGGAGGAAAAAGATTTGGGGGTAGAAGAAAAAAGAAAGAAAGGAAATACAAAGTTTATAACTCCTTTTCTAAATACTACTTCTGCTACTACTACCACTTACTAAAGTGCAGCAGCTGTCGTCCTGAGAGGAGCAGAAAGAAGCAGAAGGCGACCCAGGCGCGGACGGTGAACCAGCCGCGAATGTCAAAGGAGGAGGTGCTGGAGTGGATGACACTGGACTCCTCGTACCAGCCCACGGCCACCACTTCCTCCACCACGCCGCCCCCTTCGGCAATGGCCGCGTCCTCCTGCAGCTGGCGACCGGCTCTGATGGCCGCCTCCATCAGGCGACTTCGCAGGCGCATCACCTTCGGATTCTCCTTGTCACCCTCACCATTGCCATTGACATTGACACCAGCAACACTTTCCTTGACCACCACTTCCTTACGAGCAGGATGAGGTGGAGGAGGACTTTCCACCTGAACGCTAGACTTCAGCTCGACCATCTCCACCGCCTGTCCTGCTCCTGTTCCTGCTCCTACTCCTCGACCATTTCCGGAACTGGTCGACTTGGTCAGCCTGGTGGCGACGCTGCCCAGGCCACGGGCCGCGGCAGCCGCCTCCATGTCGATCACCACCGAGGTGGACGCCTTGGTGGCCATGGACACCGAGGAGATGGGCAGACGATACGGTGGCGGCGGCGGTGGTGGTGAACTGGCAGGCGAGGTGACGGCGGTGGGAGAGGGAGTTCGGGTCGGGGGTGACGGCGGCAACAGGCCCAGAGCGGACATTGGAAAGGAGTTGCTGCTGCGAACTGCTCCGCCAAATTTAGAGGAAGAAGAAGAGTACTGTCCTGTGGTGTCCACCAGCGGCGAGGCGGCCATCTCCAGCGATCCGGCGGCCACCATCATCACCGCCGAGTTGTTCGCCAGCGCCTGCTGCTGCTGCTGCAGCTGCTGATTGCTGATGATCACCTTCAGCGGCTCGATGGCATTCGAGCTGGTGCAGTTGTTCTTCACGTAGATCTTCCAGAAGTGCAGGACAATGTCGCGACTGGAGCAGCCGGCTAAACATAATAATTAAGTAAAAAGTGTGTTAACTTATCAAAAATTACTCCCAGTATTTCAGCAGCTAACTATATTACCTGCGCCGACGCTGGCGTCCTCGAGCAGCTGCAGCTGGTAGCTGATGTCGTGAATCGACCCGTAGGTGAAGTGTCGCTCCGAGGGCAGGTACAGGTGCGGCAGGAGGAGGCAGTGGTTGAACAGCCAGACGATCCACCGGTGCACGTTGATGTCCGCCAGCTGACCGTAGATGTCCATCTCGCAGTAGTCACCCGGCTTCTGCTCATCCTCGTTGTAGAACTTAAAGGCCGTGGGGTCGGCTGCAGAAGCAGCAACAGCAGCAGCTGCGGCGTTTGCTGGAACAGCCACTTCCGGTTCAGCAGCTTCCTTTGCCGATGATTTGCCCCGTTTCCCCTTTCCACTTCCGGTGGTCATTTGCCGGAAGCGTTCCTCCCGTTCCGGTCGCTTTCCGTACACCTCACCACTGCCCAGCGGGCGCTTCGCCTTGGATGAGCCTGATGATTCGCCGTTCTGAACAGAAGTCCCAGCCACAACCATAGCACTGCCACTTCCGCCGCCACCGCCTCCTCCACAGCTCAGCTTGGACATGGCCGAGGCGGGGCGAGGTGGGCCGTTCTGGTGGACGTTGAGTCGGCCGTTGTTTCCGTTTCCGTTTCCGCCATTGGCAATGGCACCGTTTCCACCAGCAGTGCTGCCACTGGCGCCACTTTCATAGCTTCCGGTGGAGCTGTGCGGTCGGTAGTGGTAGTCGAGGAAGTAGGAGGCGTTGCTGCTGCGCGCCAGCCTCGGCGGCCCATTCGTCGCGTGCGTGATGATGTTCGCATTGGGTGGAAAGCGCTTTGGCAGGGCGATTGTCGCAGAGTAGGGAATCTTCTTGGCGCTTTCTTTGCTGTTGCTGCTGCTCTTTGAGCTTTCTTTGCTGCTGCTGCCTGAGGCAGACTGTTTGCCAGAGACTGTGGCGGATTTTCCCGTTTTGCCGACAGATTTGCCAGGATTGGTTTCAGGCAAAGCTTTGTCAGAGGCGCCAGAAGTGCCAGATGTGCCCGGAGTGGCAGAAGTGCCAGAAGTGTTAGAGTTTTCAGTAGGGCCAGTAGTACCAGATGTGCCTGCTTTCGGTGAAGTACTGGTGCTAGCTTTAGGAGCTGAATTCATGGCTGAATTGGACTTTAGTTTAGAGGATTCGGTCTTTGAGACTGACATTGAGGTTGAATTGGAGACGACCACCGCAACAGCAGCAGCAGCAGGGCTCTCCTGAATCTGATTTGGCTGGCCCTTTTCTTTATCATTTCCCTTCGGTTGAGTCTTATCCAGTCCAGCCGCCCTCTCCAGCCTCTCCTGCTCTCGCTGACTCTGGCGCTGGCATCGCTGCTGATGGTGCTGCTGCGCTCGGATGGTGCTCGGGCGGACCATGCCTCGGTGGAAGTGGCGCACGCCCACCAGCCGACAGAGGGGCCCGTGCACCAGAAAGAGCCAGGCTCGGCCGATCAGGTTCAGGAGGAGGAAGGCGCAGCGGCTGCGCTTCTGGCGGCGCTCCCGCCGGCGACGCTCACCTCGACGGCCCCAGCAGCGGCTGCGGTGGCCACTTCCGCCACTTCCGGTGCTCACAGTGTCAACAGCATTGTTGGCATTGTTGGCATTATTGTTGGCATTGTTGTTGTTATTGTTCTCATCTGGCTTGCTTCGCTCAGCGGCTTTGTTGTTGTTGCTGTTGGCAGAGCTGTTCGGTGCCATCCCTACAAGTGCTCCCTGCTCACTGTGATTGTGACTGACTTTCTCTGAGTTGTTCTTGAGGCTCGTGAGGACGGTGAGGATAATTGGATAATATAATTGAAGTTGTGGTGAGTTGTAGTGAGCCACTGGGCCAAATAGGAGAAGAAGGAGAAGGAGGGGGGACAACTGAGGATAATTGGAGGACGCTACTATCTTCAAACTTTACATAAAGGAAAAACAGAAAAAGAAGTAAGGATCTTTCAAAAAACAAATTTTTAGACAAATTAAAATTTTGTTGGCGTTGTAGTTTGTAGTGGAAGTTAAGAAAGGATTTTGGTGTGTGTCGTTTTTGTGTTTAGAACTAACTCAAATAATTGTGTTTGTAGGTTAAGGTTGTTAGGGTGGCTTGCAAAATGTTCCTTAAATCTAGAGTGCGTTTCTTTTTATTAAGAACTCTTTAATAAAGTTTTGACCGTGTTGTTGGTTGTCGGTTCACACACACAAACAAAATAAAAACGTCCACTTTAATGTCAAATTTGCATTAGAAGTTTTCATTTTCATGTTATCTAATTAAATTTTATCATCTTTTGGCACTAATAAGCTACCTACTTAATAAATTATAAGAAAAGGGCCTTATTTAAACTCAGTATGCATTTAAATCATATTTTTTCAAGTTTTAAAATTTAACTAAGACAGTTTCAGAATTTGCATATTTTGAATTTTGTTTAGCGTGAACTTGTGTCCTCGTTTTTAATTAGGCAAATTGGTTGGACACAACTTTTTATGTTTATTGTCAAATTTCGGTTGTAGGTTAAAATCACTACTATTAAAATTATCTTGTGTTAAAAACAATCAAATGTACAAGTAAGCAGTATCAAGTCGACCCAAAATAGTAAAATATTTTTCGTGTAATGAGTCATTACTAATGACTTAATTTTTTAAAATACCGGTATATTTTTTTACAAAAACATGAGCTTAAATGATCAGTGTGCTCACGTTAATTTACAACAACCCTTTTAATTTAATGATCAAAATAAAATGCAACTGTAATTTTCTTTAATCTAAAACAAATTGCTATTAAATTATAATATAAAAATACATTTTTTGTTAAAAATAAACAGTAGTTTTGCTATTCAAAAGTTTGTTAAATTATTAAATGACTTCAAACGAAAAAACTTAAGTTTAGCAAATTTAAAAATCATTTAAAAATATTTTTATTTTTATTTTTTTATTATTTTGATAAACAAGTGTCTTTAAATTTTCCCTAGTTTCAATTTTATAACCAAGAGTTACTAGGTGGCAAGCACACATACTGTAAATTAAAACAATCATATGATTTGCTCAAAAGTACGACGCACATTGATCAAGTAGTACACAGAATAAAACGCAATTTGCTCCCTTAATTAGTCCTGAATACTATAATTGTGATTTGGAAATAGATTGAGAAAGTCAAAGGAGAAATCTCGAAACAAAATTCAAGATCAAGTGCTACAGCTAATTTTCTTGTTATTATAAGCTCAGATTTGCTTGTTTGAACCCGAGCACACACACGCACATTCATACAAAGACGCAAGCTACACACACAAAACAACAAAATTAAATCAGTCTAGAATGAATGGGCGCACAAAGAGGGATCAGGCAGGCGTCGGTTTGAATGTCAGCCAGAATGACTGTGCAGTCAATAACACTGCTGTTGTTGCTGCTGCTGCTAACCCAATTTGCTTTTCGGTTAGTCAAATGCGGACTGGTCACATTCAATTGACTGCATTGAACAGTTGTGTAAATGTGTGTGGGTAAGCACTGATCCCCAGATCACAAAGTCTGGCCCTGTCACCTAAACACTAGTCCGTGTTTTCTTTTCCCTTGAGTGGTCATCACGAGACTTGTGTGAGCGTTTGCTGTTTGCTCTGGTGTGTGTGTGTGTATTTGATGAATAAGACGAGGAAAAGAAGAAAAGGAGAAAGTGTAAAAAACTAAAAATGTAGTGTCACTAACATATTCATATTCTCGGGCGTGAAAAGGAAAAAAATGACAAATCAGAGTTTTGGCTAGTGGCGCGTAGTGGAGAAAGTGCCCAGCCAGACTAATAACAACTCAAGAGTTTTGCTATTAAAAAAGTACAAAACACTTTCATTTTTAATTCAATTAATTCAATTATCAAGAATAAAAACTTGAAAACAAAGGTCTTAGATGAAATTGATCACTTTTGCTCACTTGAGCATAAGGCGCTAAAACTTTTTAGAATAGCACACTGGCATTTGAAAACGATTGAAAATAATTTATTTACAAGTACTTGTCAATGCAAAATTTTGTTCGTTTCATTTCATTTATTCATTTCAAGAGCACCTTTAAAATGTGACGCAGTGATATTTAATAAACTGAAGTGTTTCTAATAAAAAGTGGTTATTAAATTTACAACGAACAAGTAGTGGGCGCCGACACTTCCCATTGAACCGGTTCACACCCTTGCATTTTAATGATGCTTCTTTTTATTCTCCTTAAATCCTCACCTAGTTGAAGTAGAGAAAAGTGCCTCAAATTGAAGTTGAAAGTTGAAACTCTAAAATTTAGCATTTACAACTCTAATTAAACGCAGCCGTTTTTGTCCAAGTGCCAATTGAAGAAGGTTTTGCCGGGTAATTCTTTAAAGTTTGAAGTGGTTTGCAAAACAATCGGCGACTATCTGAACAACTAACGATTTAAATATCAAAAATTTAAAGCAACTTCTGTGCAACTTCAACTGCGCAACTATCATTGTTCAGTTAATTAAAAACGCTGTTTGGCTGGTTGGCTGGCTTCCGGAAAACCATCATTAGATAGGAGTGGCTGATTTTAATAATGCTCAACAATATCAAAAAAGTTGAAGACAATTCTCCATAATTTGTCAACTGACGATGGTCTAAACAAAAGTTAAGTAAACAAAATGTTTGCAAAAAGTAGTGAAAACTGGTTGAATCAACAAAAAAAAAATTTAAATGTAAGCTCTCAATGAGTTAGCGTAAATTTCCAAAACCTGTCGTCAACTGTCAACTATTTTAGTAAAACACCCCTAAAACCAAAATTTTATTATAGGGCCTGAATGTGCAGACAAATTGTTTTCCATTGAGACATGTAAGAAGTAGGAAATAGTCCTGGCAGCACAATTTCAGCAAATTTTGAACGTTTATATCACTGACAAAACAACCTTGAAACCCGGATGACATTTGTGTGTATTTGGTGCAAATAATAAGTTGGGATTGTGATTGTGATGGCCAGCAGCAATTGACTGCTAGAACAAAACTTTTCCTTACATGAAATCCTTTTCCAGCCTTATTTGTTTAAACAAAAACGACCATATTCCCCAGTCAGTAAAATTGCAAACAACACGGCAATAGTTGTCAAAAAAGTGACTTTTGATTTGTATTTTGTGTTTAAAAACCAAAAGTACAGCTTTTGCAAAGTTAAACTACATATTAACGTCTAAACTAAACTTTCCTTTGCATTTCAAATTTTAGATTGCTTTTGTCTAAATCAATGTTTGACTGGTTTATTCTCCTTTCTTTTCCCATTTTTTTGGCCTTGTGTTGTACTGTCTGAGTTATTTAAACTGAATTCAAACTGCATTTCAATTATTTCACTACACTTTAGTGAGCTCTCTTTTAAACAGGAAATATTTGGCCAAAGTTTGTTAATTTGGCTATTAATACCAGCAAACAAAAAGGGCAATCATTTGTGCCTGCCTTTCTGTGCACAATTGGCCCCGGCAATTTTTCGCCATTTGCATTTGGCGGTGAATCTAGGCAGTTAACCTTGCCGCATCAACCACAGTTAGACAGACAAATCTTCCCAAAAGAATCCACCACCAATATACATGTTGTCCTTGCTTCTTTTGTTTTAGCCTATCTGGGATCACCTTCACCACCAACACCACCACCACCATCATCATCATCATCATCATCATCACCAGGACTTAGTTTAACTGCCAATAATGAAGCCGAAAAGTTCAAGTAGTGCCGAACAAACATTTGAACGCGTAATTGTGAGGGGTACTAGTCGGCGCTGATAAGTGCAGTTTAATCACTGCTGCAGTTGTACAAATCTTTTTCCTTCTACTTCGTCTTTTATTTCTCGGCGGCACTGTCACGTGCGGTCGTTTAGTTTAAACACATGCTCTGCTAAAAGACAACACTTTCCAATAGTAGAACTGAAAAGGCCACTATACTGCTGCTGCGATGGCCAGACAAAAGAAAAGAGAGCAAACAAGAGAAAGGAAGGAAAAAGTCTTGTGGTTGCACATCGCACCAACTGCATTGACAACTGTATTGTCAGCTAAAAAGTTAGAATAGCAAGTAGAGAAGGAGGATAGACACGTGACATTGCCTAAAGTGCAAGTGATGCATTGGTGTCGTGATTTGCTGTTAATTAATTACTTAATTAACTAACAATCGAACGTTTTAATTAAATCATTTTTAGTAAAACAACGCAAAATGTTTATTTAGAGACAAGTTTCTGAAACTGGTACTGCAAAATTTTTATATTTTGAGCTTTGGGCTGAAACACCAATTTGACTAAACGAATTTCTAATGCTTTAATTGAATATCTATGTTGAATTGAGAAATAAAACACACTTACTTTAGTAAAAAGACCCAAGCGGTTTCACGGTTTTTGCAGAAAATCGCCTCCGTAATCAATCTGTGCTCTTCTAAATGACGCTGCTGCTGACAATTTAACGGTTGTCACCCACGCAAACTAGCATTTAATTAGAAAAATGATATAAATTACATTCTAACTCGACGTTGCTTCTTCTTGTTTTTCTAATTCACCTTGTTGTTATTTGCAAATTAAGTGCAGTAATCAGCGTTGCTGCTGATGTTGTTGTTGTTGTTTGATAGTAATTTTTAAAACACAAATTCAAAACTCAAAGTTTAATTCTTGACCATTTCTGCCTGATATCAATGCTGTAGTTGTTTTTTCGATTGAAGATGGTTGGTTGGTTGAAGTTGCATGCATTGAAGTCAGACGCCGACTGTAAACATTCGATTTGGTTGCTGGTTGCAGTAAACGTCTTAGAATGCAACAAGATTCCCTTTTCTCTCAACCGCAAAGAGAATGCAACACTTCTTTGCCTCTTTCTCTTTTAAATACACACACACTCTTTTGCCTGCTTTCCTTTTTCAAGTTCACCTACTGATCTTGAAAATGGGATGGACTGAGACTCTGTTTGTGTGTGTGTGTGTGTTTGTGGACAAGAAGAAAGAGAGAAAGAGGCCAAGAAAAAGGAGGAGGAAACGAGGGCAGGAGAGATGTGTGTGTGAGGTAGGAAAAGATGCTAGGAACAGAAAGAGAGAAAGAGAAAGAGAATGAAAATGAGAATGAGAAAAAGGATGGGAGTTGTCGTAATTTAGTGCACAGTGAGCAGGAGGTAGAAAATGGGACGTGCACAAAGGGATGATGTCAGTAGCAAGCGAACATGGAAGTGGCTTACAAATAGGAAGATGGCAGTGGCTGAGATTTATAAGGAGGAGAAAGAAGATGATGACGATGATGACGATGATGATGAATAGGTAAAGATAAAAAGAGGGAGAGAGAGAAAAAGAAAGAATAACCAAAGTGAAAGCAGTTTGGTCAGACCACAGTTGTGTGCTCCAAAAACTTTGTTCTTTGTTCTTCAGCCAGAACTGGGGTTCATTGGTTAGGCTGAAAACCCTTTACTAGCCAATCAAAAGGGTTCAACGCCGCTGTTTTACCAGCCGACAATGGCCTAGCGGCTGGTCGCCCTTGTCAGCAAATTTGGGCAGTGGTAGATGTTGCTTTCACTGCTTAAGCAATCTGTTTGTGCTTTGGAAATCTGATGTAATGTCAAATAGAAAAAATAAAAAAGAATAGCACGAATCGGTAAAAGTGATGGCTAAAGAAAACTTGGCATTTGGCGTGAGCGCTAATCATGTAAAGATTATTTCTCACTGCTAAAAAGTGGTTTTTTAAGTGTGTGAGATTAGTGGTTTGAGTTATTAGAAATATATTGAAGACAAAAATGCGGTTTAATTTCCTAATTCATTTTGTGTTAAGTCCATTTTTGCTGTTAAAATTGTTTTTTAATCGTTGGTTTTTAAACCTATTGGTTAAAATACAAAACACATTTTAAAAAAATAAACTTATTTATTGTGTCAAAAAATAATTATAGATGCAATGTCAAGAAGTTTTATATCAATGTGACAAACACTCTTACAAATAAAAAAATTGCATTATGTTGATTGATTTAAAATAGTGAAAAATAGTAAAAAGCATTACAGTGAAGCAACATTAAAAGTTTAATGTTGTTAGGTGCATGTCGTGTGCTGTTAAAAACTGATTTAAAAATTAAAAAAAGTTGAAAATTTAAACAATACAAATAAATAAAAAATATAAGTAATCAAAATAACCATCAAAAAAGACGCGCTGCAGTTGCAATGAACAAAATACAAAAATACAAAAAATGAAGATAAAGATAACACACTGTACAACGTGTGTAACATATAAACTGAATTCAAAACCAGTCAATCATCGCCTTGCAAAAAGAGTGTTTAAGCAGAAAAGCGCCGAAAGGGTCAGCAAAAGAAAAATAAAGAGAAGGGGAAACCGGTGAAAGCAGAGAGAAGAATTCACCAATTTGCCGGTAAAGGTATGCACTAATTTGCTCTTTCTCTTTCCTCATTGAACCTTCTCTCCCTGGTCTTGTTCTGTCTGTGAATCCTGGGAAACCCACTCCCCTTTCTGGTGAGGAGCAGTACACAGTATCGACAGGAGCTGCAATGGTAGCAGCAATGGTCAGAAGAAGCAGCAGCAGTGGTCACTTGTCACTTGAACGGCAGCAGCAGCAACAGCAACAGCAGAAACAACAGTTCGAGCGGCAATTAGTATTAATGTAATTAGGCTAATTATGGAAAGCTAATGAGTAAGTGAAACAGGGAGAAAGAAAAAAAGAAAAAGAGAAATTGGAAAGATGAGCGAGAGGAAGTGGGAGAGTGTTCGGCAGACACTCACGAATTCTGACAACGTTGCCAACATTCGACGTCGGCGGTGACCAGTGTGCACAGGCTGACCAGGTAGTGTCACTGACTGCCACCGCTTCCTGACTGCTACACACACACTAAATTAAACGGGGGGTTTTTTACCCCGTAGTAAAGAGTAAAATGTAGTACTTTTCGGTAGTTAGGCTTCTGATTATTATTATTACTTTTATTGTTGCTATTACGGTGTGTGACCACCACTAGTAGTACTGGTGCAACTGCTGTCAAAAAGTACTTTTTATTGTTTTTAAAAATATTGGGTGCTATTTTTATGTGTCATGTCAGAATACTTTTTTAAATGAAGTTTTTTTTAAAAAAATAGTGCTGATAAAATTTTTCAATTTAAAATAGTTAAAAACTGATTGTAAAATATGATCGTTTTTGAAAAATATTTCAAATAAAACTTGGTTTTTATTTTTAATTTTATGTGTCAATTTTTAAATGGTTGTAGCAATTTAACTTTAATTACAAGTTTAAAAACTATTACTGCGTTATTACAAACAATTTACCTTTATTAAAAATGATTAGTGAAAACACAATACAGGGAAAACTCACATTGTTGATAAAAACTGTCCTGCGGTGTTTTTCAATAGATGCGAACGGGCCGCAAAAACGCTCACTGTTGTGCATAGTGGCGCTGTCGGCGTCAACAGTTGCTAACGTTTCAACAGTGTAAATTTTGCCTGTAAAATGTTTCTTTGAATGTTGGCAAATGATGATTAAATAAAAAATATTTTTTGAAAAAAAAATTTACTTGCAGGTTATTTGCTGTTTGTATGTAAAGTAATTTGTGAATCAATTTTTCTAATTAAAAACCAGTTAAAAAACAAAAATCATTGTTTTTTTAAACTTACGAACATCAATCTAATTAATTTATAAACAATTTTTAAAACAAAAATAAGAAACTTTATTTGATTTTGCTGAACATTTTTGCATAGAATTTATTATTTTAATTGTTTTATTGATTTTGACATAATCAGTACAAAATAAAAATTAGTGTACAAAAACCGTTTTATTTTATAATTCATTGTAATTATTAAGCTTTAAAATAAAAACAAACAAAAAAGCATTTGTTATAACATAAATAATGTTCAACAGATGATTAATTCCAAAAGTTAAAACTGAATACCGACTAAAAACAAAAAAATACAAATTTAATTTAAAAAACAATCATTTTACAAATTGAACTATTTTGGTTTAAAATTTTGGCAATGAACAGCGTATTTTATTTAAACACAACAATTTTACATTTATCATTTTAAAAATTAAATTTTTGTACAACAAATGAACAACATAAAAATAAAAAATAGGTTTTTTTGTTTTGTTATTTTATAATTATTTGCGTTAAAAACAAACAATTTAACTTTGTTAACAATTTTTCTAAAAAAGTAAAATCTACAAACAAATAGTAATTTAATTTTAATTTTACAAATGTATGTTAATATAAAATGATTTATTTTACAAATTTTTAATAATACGTTTTAAAGTTTTGTAAAAACACCCTTTTCAAAATAATTTGCTTAAAACAGTTACAATTTTGCCTGACGTTATATCAAAACTTTTTGCATATTTAAAACTTTGCCGCCAAATCCTTTTCAAAGTTCAAACAACGACCAACTAGTAGCAGACACCTCTCAAAAGAGGGCACTGCAAGCGATGATAACTGGCGCCGATACGGTTTTTGGTTTGCCCGAATCATTCGGCAGGAACAGCAGCTCTGAACGGCAGCTCGCACATTCTTTAGGCGCACAGTCTTCGCACACGGCCGTCTAGACTGCTTGCCAGCAGTGGCAGTGGCAGTGCTGCTGCAAACACCGCCACAAACAACAAGCAAACAAACAGTGGGAGCCACTGTGGGCAGGAGTGTGAGCGTACAAACTCGACTTTCACGTTCATTTTCCTTCAGCGAGGTAGCTGTACGACAGTTGCTGTACGGCAGGACGGTACTGCTATACAACAGCAGCGGTAGCTGTACAGTGGCAGCTCTCTCTCTCTCTCTCTCTCTCTTTCTCTCTTTCTGTCTCTGTGACACTTCTCCTTTCTTGGGGTCTTCTCTGTTGGATCACCTCTGTGTCAGCATTACCACGGCCACTGTGGTCACCTTTTCACCCCTCCAAAGCCGAAAAGCAGCAGCAGTAGCAGCAGCAGCAACACCCTAGGGAATGTCTCTTTCAGCTCTCTTTGCTGTAGCCGTTACTTGTCACTTTTAGAATGGAAAGTGGAAAGCGGCAAGGCACACACTTTTGAATGGCCAATAAATTTTAACCCCCCCCCCCCCCACTTAAACGGTCGAATTTTATGTCTTTTACTTCTTTCATTTTCATTCATTTTCCTTCTTTTTCCTTTCTCCTGGTAAGCCAGCCGTTTGTTAGCTAGCTAGCCAGCCATCTAGCTCGTTAGCCTCCTGGCTTGTTTGTGTCGTTTTGTCTGTCTGTCTGTGAGTAGTATTAGAAAGGAACGATCATCGACAGAGGCAGCAGCAGCAGCAGCAGCAGCCAGTGTCGCTTCTGCCGTTGCCGTTGCCCGTCTTTGCTGTACAGCAGCAGCAGCAGTAGTAGTACAGCTGTAGTACAGTCTGCTCCTGTCAAGCACTGCTGCTGCTGCTGCTGCTGCTGCTGCTGTACAAATGCTGTTTCTTCTGCTGTTTCGGTTTCTTCTGTTGTTGTTCCTTCAGCCTCGCTCTCTCTCTCTCCCTTTCACTTGACAACACACACACACACACTCACTTTCACACACCGAGCTGAGCACTCTATTTTCTTCACTTTGGATACTCTTTTCTTCCTCCTCTCTCGCTCTCTCTCTCTCCTTTCATTTACTTTTTCAAACTACTGTCAGCACATCTTCCCAACTCCTCATCATAAACACAGTGGCCCAATCGAAGTTAAGTGAGAGAAGAAGAGAGAGAGAGAGAGTATGTGTCTGGCGTTCGGGAGAAGTGGTGAGTTCACCATTTTAAGTGGCGAGTTGGTGGGGCCCAGTTTTGGCTCCCACTTTTGCCCCACATTTTCCATTCATTCTATCAGTCTACTGTTCACCTGAATCAGCAGCAACAGCAGCAGCAGCAGCAGCAGCAGCAGCTTCCTCCATCTTTTCATCTACCCATTTGTCTGTCTGGTTGGCTCTTTTTCTTCTTTTTCTTCTTCCTCTTTTGAATTGCTTTCTGACTGCACTGACTGGCTCCCAGTTTAGGCACTTTCAAGCAGGCGGCCTAGGTCGCTGTTGTTCCTTCTTTGATTCTCTCTCTCTCTCTCTCCTTGGCTGCCTGCCTTGTACAACCGGTTCTGACCACCTCCGCATCATTTTCCCTGCTTCTTTGCTACCGTTCTTTCTCTTTCTTTTGCTTTGTACTTTTTGGTTGATTCTTTCTCTCTCTCTCTCCCTTTCTCTCGTTGGCCCTAATAATAATGCCAGCCCCTGCAACTGCCTGATGCACTGAAGTGGTGCCCAAAGTGCTGGCGCAGCTCCACTGGCTCTCTCTGGTTCTCTCGCTGGCTTTGCCAGCTCCTTTGAAACTCCTAGAGCTCAGCTCAATTCAGCTCTCTCTCTCTCTCTCTCTCTCTCTCTCTCTCTCTCTCTCTCTCTCTCT
>JAALOO010001255.1_pt1 | contig 18199 bp, 19 predicted proteins | sample 7257641 | NCBI WGS metagenome assembly JAALOO01 (sample SAMN14085613, study PRJNA598686) | mite metagenome | biome: ENVO:01001000; feature: ENVO:01001002; material: ENVO:01001226; isolation source: single female mite from University of Michigan culture on fish food culture... ...
AGAGAGAGAGAGGGAGGGAGGGGAAGGGCAGATTCACCTGACAGTGAGATGTGCACAGCGTTACGTTATGCAGAAAAAGTAGTCCACACCAGCGTCAGCGTGTACCCAAAAGGAAGTAGACCTGAACAGGCTAAATTACTTAATACAGAACTCCAACTTTGATGATTTTTACACTGCTCTGCTTTCGCTGCGCAGCAATGTTTACCAGTTGCAGACAAAGGCGCAGAGAAAAATAAAGAGAAGAAAGACAAAGTAACCTCTTTGTGTCTGCACTTTGTGTCTGCGTCGGTGTGCATCAGTTACACTTTATTTTTTTGTGTTTGTCTTTTATCAGCCAATCGGCACAGCGTGATAGCAAAGTGATGTTGGCTAGTAAACACACTGTAACAACTCTTATGAAATAGCGCGCCCCGTTTTGTACAGTTGTCAAACGACCGGCAGCTGATGAAGTTCTGGTAATGCACTCCTCCACAGGCACATTGTTAATGGGCCATTTAGGTTTTACTCATCATCAGCAGGCAGGCAGTGTCTATCTAATCGACCAGCTGGGGGTGGAAGACATCAGCCAGGATAGCATTGAAAAGTCAATCAACAGATTGGGAGCTAGGGAGCTAGTGATTGGAGGTGCTGCTGCTGGCTGCTGATAGAACCAACTTTGTCTGCCAGTGCTGGAGTAGTGGTGGTGGAGAACGCAAATTAGGTTAGCGTTCATCGGCAGTACTTGTGGCTTTGTGGATTGCACTGCAGCGGTCGGTTGGTCGATTGGTTGGTTGGTTGGTTGGATGGAAGTGGTGGTGGTGGTGGTTGCTGTGTTGTACAAAACAGTCTGAACAACACAAACGACAACGAAAACAATAACAACAGCAGCAGCAGCCATCTGATAGTCGGTTTGCGGTTGTCGCTGTTGCCACAAACAATGGCCAATAGTGCCTTTTTTGGAAATGCAACACTGTACAGCGGTGTGTTGGCGGATGGCTTTGAAATCAGTGCTGGGAAAGAAGAGGTGATTGGTTGCAACCTACAGGAAGGTCAGCTGCATTGTTACACTAGTGGTGGTCAAGAAACGACTACGACAATGAACATTCGGAGAATCTTTCCGCTATCTTTCCTGTTCAAGTTTTGGCGCCAGTCGCTGATAAGTTCGAATTCTGTTTTCGTATTCAAAATTCGATTTTAAAGCACTTTGTAAAATAGAGACACGACTTCAATCACTTTGTTCAATCACACTTAGTTACACATACTCACCGTTTTCTACCGCTTTACACAAAAAGTAGTCATGAGTAGCAAGAACGTTTCAGGATCCTCCAAACCGAGTGGAAGTTCCCAGTCTGGCAGTGGTAATGGTAGTGGTGCAAGTGGAACTAGCGGCTCTGGTTCTCAAACAAGTGGCAGCATGCTCGCCTCTGATGATTCCTCATCAGGTGTTTCAGCCGTCTCAGGTGCCAGCAAAGCAAGCAAAACCTCCGCCTCCGCGTCGGCCTCGCCCGCCTCAGGATCAACAATTGGCAAGACAGTGAGTGGCAACTCGGCGAGTGGATACTCAGGATCAACCAGCACTGCCGCCTCGGGTTCAGCCGCTGGAAAAACCTCCGTCTCAAAGGCTTCAGCTTCAGTTTCAGCTGCCAAAACTTCGATTGCCAAATCCTCTTCCGTGGCAAAATCCTCAAAATCGGCGTCTGCAGCCAAGTCGGCTTCTAAAAGTGGCTCTGCGTCGTCTGCTTCACCAGGAGGAGGAAGCAAAGCAGGCTCGAGTTCAAAATCCGCTTCGCTGGCTAAAACCTCAGCTGCTTCTAAATCTGCTTCGGTGGCAAAAAGTGCCTCCGTATCAGCTGCCAAGAGTGGATCAGCCCATTCAGCTGCCAACTCCTCAAACAGCAGCAGCAAGTCGCGCTCTCTGGGCGCCTCCTCCTGCTCCTCCTGTGTGCCGGCAATGCCCAGTCACACTTCGGAGATGAAGTCGTTCACGGCGGCCAAGGGCTCAAAGACGGTGGCCGGCCTTTCGGAGATGAACGCCGCCGGGTACACCATCGGCGGTAAGATCGTCGAAGATGACGTGTACTGCTTCTACAGTGGCACCAAAGGGGAGATGCGACTGCTGGTGAAGGAGATTCGCCTGCAGAAGTGCACTCCGCGGTACCTGGCCAACATGGAGGCGTACAGTCTGAAGATTGAGCGGTACATGGGCGGCGTCGATGACGGCAAGGTCAAGTCCGAGTCTTTCATTCGAGTGTACGATATCTTTAAGGTAAGTTTGGCTGGGTTAGTTAGGTTATCTAATCGCAACTAACTTCCACCACCATCTCTCTAGCTCGATCACTCCATCTACATGTTCCTGGAGGAAGCGCCCGGCAAGTCGCTCTTTCTGAAGCTCTTCGACAATGAGCCCATCAGCCCCGAGGTGGCCCGCGCCTGGACCGTCCAGCTGGTAGACGGCCTTAAGGCGATGTCCGCCCTGGGCGTCGCCCACCGCTTTCTGAAGTTGCAGCACCTGCTCTTCAGCAAGCAAGACCACCTGAAGATTGCCGGCTGGAGCAAGGCGGTGCCCTTCTGGGAGCCCTCCAAGGGCAAGGCGCTGCTGCAGCGTCGAGAGCGTCGCTCCCGAAAGAACCTCCACCTGCCTCCCGAGTGCTTCCTCGACACTTACGACCCATCTCGCGTAGACATCTGGTCGGTGGGCGTGGTGATGGTGGCCATGCAGACGCGTCGCTACCCCTTCAACTGCAAGTCGGAGGCAAAGTTTTCCGCGCAGTGGCGTCACTTTGTGGCGACGCACAAGCTGAACAAGCTGCTGCGAAACGCCATCAACAAAGCCTTCTTCATCGACCCGCGACGCCGTCCAACGGCGAGCGCCTTCCTCCACTGTCCCTACTTCAAGGCGCCCGCAGCCGCGCTGAGCGAGCTGGCCATGAAAAGCAGCAAGGATTCCAAGCTGAAGCCGACCATGCTCTTCGACGAGTCGCTGCACGTCTCCAAGGCAAAGACGCAGATGTCCTCTCGGATGACCGCAAAGGTGGCCAGTGCCCATCCGAAGTTGTCCGTCGCCAAGAGTGTCTCGAAGAGTGCCTTGAAGAGTGCCTCGAAAAGTGCCGCAGCTCCTTCCAAGTCCAAGGCCGTGTCCGTGATGAGCTCCACTGTGGTAAAGAGCAAGTCCGTCAGTGTGGCCAAGAGTAAGCACTCAAGTGCCCACACTGACAACACAAAGACGACTGCTAGTAGTAAACCGACTAGTGCTTCAGTGAAAAGCAAGTCTACCAGTGTGGCAAAAACGTCGAGCTCCAAGAAAAAGAGCAAATCAGCCAGCGCCCCGTCCTCAAAGAGCAAGTCCTCAAGAAGCGCTACCGGCAAGAGCAGCAGCGCTCACATGACCTCGGCGACACCCACCAAGGCCTCCTTCACCATCGTCAGTGCTCCGACTACCGAGAAAACCGCTTCCTCTTCTTCGCATCAAAAAACCAGCGAAACAACTCACAAGTCCAACAAATCGGCGAGCAAAAAGTCCTCGACCCAGGTAAAGTCTTCTAAAGCCTCAAAAACCGACTCCTCTGCTTCGAAAAAGTCATCGACCGTGGTAAAGTCATCTAAAGCTTCAAAAAGCGATTCCACTGCTTCCAAGAAGTCCTCTAAGAAGACTTCCGAAGAGTCAAAGTCGGTCAAATCGGGAGACAGCAAAAAGTCTAAAAAGTCCTCCTCGGCTGCAGTCAGCTCGAAGGGTCCCTCCACCTGTGCGTCGGCCAGTCAGGGCAACTCCAGCTGTCCTTCAGCCGCCGCCGCCGCCTCGAGCAAAGGTCCCTCGACCTGTCCGTCGGCCAGCCAGGGCACCTCCAGCTGTCCGTCAGCGTCTGCCTCCAGCAAAGGCCCTGCTTCCTGTCCTTCAGCTTCAATCGGCCCGGCAAGCTGCCCCAGCAACAAGGGCACCTCATCTGCCAGCGGCTCACTAGGCCCGTCCACCTGTCCGAGTGCCTCCAAGTCGGCGTCAGCTTCAGCTTCGACGTCTGCCGCCGCTTCAAAGAAAAAGTCCTCCGTGTTGCCGGCGCCTAAGACTGCGTCAAAGTCTCACGCTGCCTCTGGCCTGTCAGCTAAAGAATCTGCCGGCTCTAAGGCAGCTAGTGCCCCACCTCACAGCACATCGAAGAACGCCGATGGCTCCAAGGCGCATGGCTCAGCGCCCGGTAGCGCCTCTAAGGCTCCTGCTTCAAAGAGCCATCCTTCACAGGCAAAGACCGAGGGCTCTAAAGTGCCGACAAGTGCTTCCAAAGGAGCTGGAGGTGGCGGATCTAAAGTGCCAACCGGTACTTCCAAAGAAGCTGGCGCTGGAGGTGGCTCTAAAGTGGCAGAAGCGTCAAAGCAAATGGCCGGCTCGAAAGGGCACACTTCGGGAGCACCGGGCGCTGGCTCCAAAGAAGGGGTGCCCACTTCTCAGGGCGGCAAGGGTTCACAGGGAACGGCGCCGCCCAGCGCTGGCTCCAAAGCTGCAGGCAAATCTCAGGGTGGCGGTGCCAATGCTTCAGCAGGTGCTGAGGGCTCCAAAGGACAGGGCGGCACTCAAGGTCCTCAAGGAGCTGGAGGGTCCCAGGGAGCGAATGCCGCTCCACCTGGCACCGGAACTGAGGGAGCAGAAGGAGGAGCAGGAGGAGGATCACAGGGTCAGGCGCCCCCAGGCGGCACGGGCGAAGAGCAGGCGGCGCCGGCGCCGGGTGACCCCGGAGTGGAGCAGGCGAATGGCAACGAAGGCGGCTCTGTGATGGACCAGGTGCCACCCAATGAGGCCGCCTACGAGTCGCCAGAGGCTGAGGCGGCGGCCGCCGAGGAGCAGGCAAACCAGGCGGTGCCCGTCGAGGCGGATCCAAACGGCGGCGGTGGTGGTGGTGGCGCAGAACTGCCTCCCGGTGCTCAACTGCCTGAGGGTGGGCAGGGTGTACAGTAGAGTTTGTGGAAGCCTTCTTTTTTCCGCCGACTCTATGATCGGCTCTGGCGTTGACAGCTGTCGGTCTTTGTAATGCACACAGACACATTCAGTCGAATTAAATTCAGTTCAATCTATCTCGCACGCGATTATTGGTGTTGACTGCAGTAAACACTGCTAAACTATGTACTATTACAGCGATCCTTGAAGGAGCCCTTCGGCGAGCTCATCAGGAATGAAGCCATCGGCCATCAGCTGCTCACCAGGGACGCAGTTGTACGACTCAAAGTTGGTGACGCCCTCCTTTCGCAGCACCAGCTCATCGATGAAAAAGTTGCCCGTCACTGATGGGTTGTTTTTGCTGAGAATGGCGTACGCAGCGTCAGCCATGATGTCCACCTTCCGGCAAAACTTCGCCGTCTCTTCGACGCCACCAAAGGAGGCCATCGCCGCTGTGAGGATAAGCGTTCGTGGCCAGAGTGCGTTCACCGCAATGGAGCGGTCCTTGAACTCCTCGGCCATGCCCAGTACGCACATTGACATGCCGTACTGGTGGCAATTGAAATTGGGATCAAATTCTTCCGACAGACATCTTTCAAATCCAAAATCTCGCAGTTCAAAACTCTACCTGTCATGCAAGCTGCCACCTTCATTAAACTACATACTTGAGAGATTTTGAACCGCGAGATTTTGAGTCGCAATATTTTGTAGTTACCTTAGCCATGGTGTACGCAACATGCTGATTGAACCACTTCGGCACCATCAACAGCGGTGGGCTGAGGTTGAGGATGTGCGCGTGGGAGGATTTACTGAGATGTGGCAGGGCGTACTTCGATGCCATAAAGGTGCCTGCATTAAATTTGCGAGATTAAAGATGAGACAGCTAATGTTATAATTGTTACCTCGTGTGTTCACCTGATGCATCAGATCAAAACGCTTCATTTCTGTGTTCTCCACGTCTAGAAAGATACAAAGTGCCGATGATTGACTTGAAAAACAGTCAATACGAGCTTTTCAAGGGCAAACCTGTGATGCTGATAGCCGACGCATTGTTGATTAAAATGTCGATTCCGCCAAACTTCTTTACCGCCTGTTCAAAAGCATTCTTCACCGAGTCCTCGACACGCAGGTCACACTGCACCGGCAAACACTTTCCACCCGCTTTCTCAATCTCTTCAGCAGCCGTAAAGATGGTACCTTCCAATTTGGGATGCTTCTCTGCGGTCTTTGCTGCGATGATCACATTGGCCTTGTCCTTGGCCAGTTTGAGGGCGATCGCCTTGCCTATTCCACGACTGCCACCTGAAACGAATACAGTCTTTCCCAGAAGAGCTCTGAAAGAAGCATTGTCATTGAATGATAAGGCCAATGGAAGGGGCACTCCTCACCCCGTGTTTGGAATCATGACGTGCTGCTGCTGTCAATGTAAGTAATCTTAGGTAAAGGTGCTCCTTTTCAAAACAAAATAAACGCAGCTGAACTCTTCAGGTACATGAGGCACTTGGCGGGCAAGTCTTGGCGCTGCACTTTATCGCACAGCTGTTTTGCAGCCAAAAGTATAAACAAAAAGATTTCTTGAAATGTTGTCGAAATGACAAGTGATCAAAACTTGTTTGGCCCCGCCCTCTCAAACAGGTAAAAGTTGGCTGTTGCATCACGTTGGCAAGTTTGGCCACAATTTCTCAAGTCGAACCATCAAGACTCATTCTTCTCGTCGAAGGTACAATGAGTGGCCGTTACATCTACCGTTTCAAGAACAAGGGAAAGAACGTTACAGGCCGACACGTTACCGGAGAGCGCAAAGAAACGAGGTGCGTACTCTAATTTTTTCATTTATCTTGCTCAAGTCTCTCATACTTCTTAATAGTTTTCGTAAACCGAATCCTGAGTTCAGTCGCGCTTCTTTTCAAGTACAGGATTTGCGAGAAACTTTAAATAAACGCTACCAAGAAAAGGCAAATGATTATGGAAAAACACACAAAGCTGTTAATTCTGTTGGAGTTAAGAGCAACCCAGTTGACTTGATCAAGCATACCATGAGCAAATTGTATAATCTGGAAACGCGCGTAATGAATTTGAGTAATTTTCAACAAGCAGAACAATTCATTAAGCAAGGCATTTTCATTGCCATCAACAAAGCAAAAGAATTTCGCAACGTTGTCAATATCATCGTTCAAAGTTCTCCCGATATAGTGGCGCTCAACTTGAGCAATAACAAGTTGAGCATTCTTGAGCCTCTTCAATCACTGGCGGATAAGTGCTCATCTCTAAAAGCCCTTGATTTATCAAAAAATAATGTTTGTATAAATGTCAAAAAGTATACACATCTTTAAACATTTTCTTTCTTCAGATCACCTCGTTTGACCAAATCAACCACATCTGTAAACTTGATCTCTTCGAGCTTGTGCTGGAGGGTAATCCATTTGTCGATAACTTCCCCACTCGAGCATGTTATGCCAGGTTTGCATTTGTCAAATATTTTTTTGCATTGATCATTACCATCTTTTTTCTTTAGAGCTTTACAAAAGAAATTTAAAAACTTGAAAAGACTGGTAAGTTATTGCACTTTAAAATTTGAAATAAAGGCAAAAACTATTCCCTTCCCTGTAGGACTATGAAGATTTACCTGCTGAAATTGGTTTTGATCTCGGTGTTAAGACTCACTTGCCTCAAAACAAATTCGCCTCGATTCCTCCAGAATGTAAAAGTTTTGTGCTGGAATTCCTTGAAGCCTACTACAGACTTTACGACTCAGCTGACTCTCGACAAGCACTAGTCCAAGCGTACCATGATAAGGCAATCTTTTCATTTAGCTACTCGAAACATGATAGTGCAATGTAAGTATTTCTAAAGTTTTTGTTTTTGAATTTAATTTTGTTGTGCCAATTTGTTGCAGAGGAAAAGGCAATCAGCTTGCTTGTTTCGCTGATTCGCACAATCTTTTACGAATGCGAAATGAATCTAATTGGGTTAAGTGTGTCAAGACATTTGGCGTAGAGATTGTTTCGTTTCTATGCAAGTTTCCCGCCACCGAACATGATCCGTCTTCTTTTAATATTGACGTTCCATTCTATGATAACAATTTAATTATCATTGTCGTTAATGGCATTTTCAAGGAGACGCACAAAGAGAAGCAATCGATGCGTTCCTTCTGTCGGACCTTCAACATAATATCCCAGGGCCAGGGGTACGTCATTGTCAATGATATGTTTGTCATATCTTCTCTATCGGTATGTGATCTGTTTCGATGTTTTTTCTACCACCCTTTGACCAATTTTGTTTTTTAGGAAAAGCAATCAGTAGAAAACAAGAGAAAGATTGATCAGGCTGAATCGAACAACCCTTCTTCCAGCGTTAGAAGCACAAAGTCGCTTGACGCTTGTCCTGATATCAACTTAAAAGATGAAATCATACTCAGGTTTATGCTGATGACCAACATGAATCGTGCATTTTCTGTAAACTGCCTGGAGTCGAATAACTACAATCCCGAAGCTGCCTTTGCAGTCTTTCAACGACTGCATGGAGAAAATAAAGTTCCGCCTGAAGCTTTCATCAAGTAAGCAACCTGTCCTTCTCCAACCACCTTACTGTTGTTATGCTTTAATTGCTCAAGCTGTTGCGATTTCCTTAATTACCAATCTGTGATTTTATAAAAGCTGCTGTTAATAACATTTAACAAAAGAAACATTTCGGCATCACTTTTTGAGGAGACAACGTCATGAAGCGGGCAAATCAAGCGTCAAGAAAGCAGGACACTGCTGACTTTGAGCAAGTGCTACTTCCGCCCATTGAGAAGGTCAACTGCGGTTGACGCTGAGCGCAAGACCAAGGCAGTTCACTGTTTAGTCTGTTGCCTGCCTGTCTATTCATTTTGGTATTATCACAAACTAATTTATAAAAATGACAAAATAATTGCACAGAAAATGGGGGGTAAGCAACAAAGTTGGTCAAAAGAAAAGGGTGAGGTAAAAGGGGAAATGAAAAGTTAGTCACAGCATCAGAGGATCACATCATCAGTAGATGATCCCTGTTGGTTGTCAGCGGAAATTGCACCGTTCAAATGGTCGCCTCCAGAGGCAGTTTCACCGTCGTGTCCACCGGCACCGCCGCCGATCCTCATTCCGGCTAGGGGCACTAGCGGCATATAGGGCGCCCACTTGTCGGGAACGTCGACAAAGTACTCGTTGATGGCGTCCAGAAAGCGACGCTGGTACTGACTCGGGTGCACAATGGTCGGGTCAATGGTCTTGCCCAGCTTCTTTACGCGAAACTCAATCTCCTTCTCCCAGTTGAAGAGTCGCACGTAGTCGATAATGCCGACGGCGTACTCCGAGTACTGGTCGTCGAAGCCCACCAGCAGCGAGTAGTCCATGACGACGTGGGCGCGCAGAAACTCTGAGTCCCGAAAGATGGCCTCCATGAGGAGGCGCTTCGAGTGGGGGTGCACGTACAGTGGATACACCGTCGAGATGAGTCGCAGATTTTCGTCCATCAGCACAGTGCTCGTCTGTGCGTGATTGTTCTGGTACAGCTTCGCCTCGTCGTGGACATTATTACCTCGGCTATTGCTTGATCCGGTTGCCTGATCCACAGAGGCAGAGTTTCCGTTGGCGCTGGTCTCCTCTCCACCGGTGGACATCTCAGCGTCTGCCGCTGCGGCCACGTTGATCTCCACCTTGCGATTGCGCATCGACCCTTTCAGGTCGTAGATGAAGGAAATGTTGCACTCGTAAAAGAGGTTCTCCATCACCAGAATGTGGTGCACCGAGGCCTTGTTCGTGCAGCTGTTCTTGTAGCTGATCTGGTAGACGCCGATGATCTTTACAAAGGCCGAAGGACGCTTCTCCAGCAACGCCCGCTCGACGTACGCTACGTAGTCTCGGGCAAAGGTGATAAAGTGATTGAGCTCTCCTTTGCTGACCTCCTTGAGGATGAACCGTTGGTTCTGCGTCTTTGAGAAGGTGCTGCCCGACTTGCCGCCAATGGCGTTCCAGGGAATGCAGTTTGCAATTGAGTGAATGTACAGCTCCTCGGCGGCAGAGCTGACGAAGGACGACTCTTGCTCCCCACTGGGCAGCAGCCGGCGGACCGTCTCCCGATTGGAGGCGTCTCCGTCAGTGAGCACCGCCGAGCGAAGACGGCGAAAGTGCTCGGCAAAGTAGACGCAGCAGTAAAACTTGGCAAAGGCGTCATTGTACTGCACGTCAATGTGCTGCGACAGTTCAGCGCCGCTCACGGTGCCGCTCTTCACACTCGAGGCAATTTCACTTTGTTCAGTCTAGGAAGAAAGCGGAGTAAAGACATGTTACGGTTTTTACTGGGGGAAAAAGCTCATTCCATCATACCTTTGAGGGAACGCTCATCGCCGACCCGTCGACATAGTTTTCCGTTGACTTATCAAGTATGCCATCGACACTGGACAACCGCTTAAAGTGTTGCTGACTGGTCGCCGGTGGTCGTAGATCGGCCAACTTTCGCTCGTACTCTGGCGTGGTCATGGCGTAGGCGATGATGGAGCCAAGGTCCTTGTCTCGAACGATGATTGATATGTCTTTGAACGTCGGCAGCTGAAAGTGCTCAAACATGGCGTACTCTCGGGCAAAGGTCGACTCGAATGGATTGCCAATGGAGAAGAAGGCTTCGTCAACTGCCAGACGACCGCTGAGGAAGCGAGCCGCAAAGGATGTGGCCGGTGGCCCATTCTCCCCACCGCCCTCACTCGCACCAGCATTACTGGCGGTCTTGGAGGACACCTTGGAGATTACCTTGGAAGTGAGGCTAGTCAGCCGGGAAGCCGTCGGGCTCACCTCGAGAAGGTTCTCCTGACTGTTGCTCAGCGATGATGGCGACAGTCCGCTGACTGTGCCCGTCTGCACCGTCTGCTGATCGCCTGAATCAGGCTTGTCCAGATCAAAGCTCTTATTGGACATGGTGTCGGGTTGCTCCTTCTGCTGCTTATCAGAGGGAAGAATGCGATTCATTAGCGAGGTGATCAGCTTGTCAGGATTGCGCTTCCGAGCGGTAATAAAGTCGTTGAGTCGGTCGTTCCAGGCTGCCACCACCTCCACCACGGCCTTCTTCGTGCGAATGACGCGGTTCTGCATGCGAAAGAGCTCCAACACGGGCAGACTGTTGACCGTTTCCGAGCTGGAGATGGCAATGTGCGACTCCTTGATGGCCGCCACAAAATCAGCCTCCTCGGTGCGCAGGCGAACAGTCCACTCTTCCACGTGAGCCAGGTCCGTCGACTCAAAGTTGAGCCCGGAGAGAGTGGTGGGAAGGGCCACAGTACTGCCACCACCACCACCACCACCACCACCTCCACCATTTGCCTGAGCATTCACCTTCACGGTAATGGCCTCTCGCAAGCGCTCAATCTCCTCGCCCACTTTGGCAAAGACCTCATGTCCTCGAATGGTGAGATCCTGCAGGTAGTTGATGAGCTCGAGTTTTGAAAACTGATTTCGCGTCGTCACGATGATCGGAGCCGGCGTCACCACCTCGTAGAGGACTATCGGGTCGTACTTGAAGCTGACCACCAGCAGGTCGTAGCTGAAAAAGTGGTAGGCATCCTTGTGGAGGGAGTGCTTGCACGGCAGGGCCCGATCAAAGTACCGCCCGTAGTAGTAGTGTCGGTCGCCGTAGAACTTGAGCTCGAGGAACTTGCCAAAGGAGAGGGCTAGCGCATCGGCGGACATTTCAGCGTTGGAAGACTTGGCACGGCACAGCACACAGAAGGTCCAGGTGAGAACGCGATGCGGCATCGGCATTGACTTCTGCGTGTCCTGGATTTTGCTTAGCAGCACGGTGATGGTGCCGCGGTGGTGCGAGAAGCGGACCAGGTGGCGAAACATGGACGCATTGCAGGTCTCGCTGGAGCAGAAGATTCGCCGGGAGACCGATGAGCCGATAGGAGCTGAGCCGCCGCCGCCGCTGCCGATGCCACCACCACCAAGAGAACTGGAGCTACTGAATGAGGTGCCATCGTCAGCAGCCACTGAGGAGCCGCTGTTCACCGTCTGGTTGAAGCGCGACCGAAGGAAGAAAAAGTGCCGAAAGAGGAAGGCTCCCAGAGACATGTCATTGCGGCCGTAGTAGGCAATGTCCAGCGTCGTCGGCTTGAAGCAGTAGTTGGGGGCGTTCTTGGACTGCGGACTGAAGACGGAGAAGAGCACCGAGAGGCGCTCCTGGTCGATGCTGGACAGCGGCTCCACCGGGGGCTCCACCGCCGTCGCCAGAGCGACGTCCTTTGCGACGCCCTTCAGGGCACCTCGGGGCTGGGCGCGACTGGCTATGGTGGGAATGCAGCGCAGGTAGGGGCCGTGTGCGCGAAAGTCCGCCACCAGCTGTCGGCTGTTGGCGCCCTGTCGGCCGCAGTGCTGCTGGTGGTCGCTGTTGAGCAGCAGCGGATGTGGCTTCTGCAGCATGTACCGCCTCTGGAGGAGCGCCTCCAGTGGTCGCAGCTTTGCCTCCTCCTTGCGCGCCACCGCCTCCGCCAGTGCTGGCCAGTCGCGCTTGATGGCGGTGTAGTGCGCCCGCAGGTAGACGTAGTTGGCGTAGTCGTCGTCCTTCTCAAAGTGTTCACCTCCCTCGCTGCGGTTGTTTTCGTAGATTTCATTCGCCGCCCGCCGACGCTCCAGCTCGGCAGTGGTCAGCACTGAAAGTCGCTCCGAGGTGATCAAGTTGGGCGGGTAGTAGTGCCGCAGGGAGGACTGCCCGTGAATGTTCGCTTCCATCAGGTAGGGCACTGGGAACTCGATGGCGGGCGATGAGGAGAGCGGGAGGGCGGTGAGCAGTGTCTCAAAGCTGCGCGAAATGATCTCTGTCAGCTGAACGGTGGTCAGCTTGTTGTTGCTGGCCGTGTTGCCGTTTTTGGCGGTGGTTTTCCTTGTCTCTCTGTTCTCCTCCTCGTCGTCGTCATCAAGAGTCAAGGTGGCCGCCTCAGCCGCCGACGATCTAAGCGGGTCAGAGTTGTCGGAGATTTCAGTCAACTTGGGGACTGCCGCTTTGGGTGACTTGATAGTGGGGGTCGTTGTCGCTGAGACATCATCATTCGGTTGCTGCTGTGGGCCATCTGCTGAGGGCATCACACTGAGGACGACACTGTCCTCTGCCAGTGTTCTCGATCGTGACGAGCTGATTCGTGCTCTGGTTCGAGGTGTGCCGAGAAGCGTCGCCAACAGCTCACCTGCCGACTTGGGCTGCTGCTGCTGACTAGAGTCGATGGGAATGCAGTTCAAGTTGAGGTGGTAGGCCCGCTCCAGGCGGGCGTTGTACTGCACGTACACGAGGTACCCCAGAACTGATTTGAGCGCTCTAAACTCGGCAAAGCGAGGCGTACCGCGAAGCAACACCGAACAGCCAACCGTCGGCAGGCACCCTTCAATGAACATTAAGGTCTTTGTCATCGGTGAGGCGACTGGCCGCTGCTGGCCCTCATACGCAGCAGCAGCAGCAGCAGAAGCAGCACTTGAAATGGCAAACTTTTGCAGTCGAAAGCGGCCGCAGGTGCCGATTCTCGTCTGGTTCAGTATCTCCGGCGACTGAATGACCGTGGTGCCGGTAAAGAGGGCGATTCGGTCGAGAATGGACCGCTTGACGTTGAGCACAACGGTGATGTGGTACTTCTCGTGCAGCAGCTCCAGCGCCGAGCTGGAGACTGAGCCGCAGACAAAGATGACATCCGGCCCACTGGAGGCGATCTTTGCCACCAGATTCGCCACGTACGAGTGCTCCTGCAGGCGCATCGAGTCCAGTGAGGTCAGCTTGAGAATGGCCGACGTAGAGGTGGTGGTGGCGAGGGCTCGCTTTCGTTCGTCATAGCCAATGGAGCAGGCAAAGAGAAGCAGTCGGGCGTTGGTGATGTCAGTGCGCATCTTTCGGTGGGCGACGTTCTTGGTGAAGACGACGCCGTGAACGATGGCACAGTCCGCCTTGCTGCCCCCCTGAATGCCCTTTATTTTGACTCTCTGGCGAATGTCCATGGGGAAGAAGGTGTTGCCGCAGCGAAGCGTGGAAACGGTATGCCGCCGCAGTCCTTGGCGCATCTCCAAGCTGTCCATGTAGTAGTTGTCAATGGAGGAGAGGTAGGAGTGATGGGCAAGAATGATTGAATTGGCGATGCGCTTGGAGAGGTCAGCCAGTACTGGCATCCAGTCGAGGGACAGCTTCTCGTCGAGCAGTGCCTGCTGGAGAATTCGATTGCAGTGACGGTCGTAGATGGCTTCCAGCAGTGAAGAGGCGAGGTCTTCTGGAGCAAGAGCAGTTTGAGAAAAGGATTCATCTTGGCTTACTTCAAAAGACGGTATTTCTGCGCTGGGCATCAACTCTTGATGAGTGTCCTTCTCGGTGCCATAAAACATTTTGTTGACGAAATCAAAGTGACTGGTGGCCTCCGAGGCCACAGAGCCATTTGAGCTGTCAAAAGACTGTCCATTAAAGTCAACCGGCGATGGTCGAGCCTTTGCGGAGCCAGGGCGATCGCCTTTCAGAAGTACTCGTGTTGGCATCTGGTAGTTGTACCCAACAGAAACCGACTCGGCGGTAGAGTTGAACTTGACTCGTGCGGCGCTGTCCGGATGTTCAATGCTCAAGTTGTCCTCGTCCTCTTCGGCGAATCGAAATTGGTCCTGCGTGTTGACTTCATCAACAAACTCGAGTCCTTCCTCCATTTGCTCTGCCTCCAACTGGTCGAGCTGCCTCTTTTTCACATTCTCGAGAATCTCCTTTACCCAGTTGGGCTTGTTGTAGTCGTCGTCGATTCTCTCGTTTACTTCACTAATAATTGTCCGAAGGTTGTCATAGGAGGATGCACTGACTAGATTGGAGGAAGAGCCCAGACCATCAGTGGGCGAGTTTACCAGCGAGAACCGCCGATCGCTGTCTGAAGAAGCCGAAACAGGTCTACTAAGGCTGGGCTTTCGTTCAACGTTGGCAGGTGTTATCGTGGAGCGGACAATGTCGCCAATAGAGGCCAAAGAAGCAGACGTAGAAATGCGACGACCAAAGGTAGAGTTGAAGAACCAAGAGTTGAGTGAGGAACCACTGGGCTCATCTTTAGCCGTCACTGCTGTGCCCTGCTTTTCCACGGGTCTCTCTTTTCCTGCTGAAGATGATGCTGATGATGCCTCTGCACGATGACGCAATGAGTGATGATCTGGTGATGTCGGCAACTCATTCTTCAACGTCACTCGATAGCAGTAGCGACAAACTCGAACTGAAGTAGCAGTGTCACTCCCGGTACATGCTTTGTACATTTTTGGGTCCATCATGTGCGGCGAGCATCGATGGCAGAAGACCTGGCCGCAGATTCGGCAGTGGTGGCGGCGCCGTAGGGCGTTGAAGGTGGCTCCGCAATCGTAGCATGTCTTTGCTCGCGAGTCAGGCATCCAAAACTGGCGACCGTGGTCTGACTGAGCAGGCGACTGTCCATCACCAAGAACGCGCTTACGCATCGACTCGAAAAGACTCGATTCCGTTTTTGAGGAAGAATCGCCCATTGAGGTGGCTTCGCTTTGCTCCGCTGACCGCTTTTGGAGCTGCTTCTGCTGGCCTTCCATGACTGCCTAAAGGGTGACTAGTAGAAAACAAAATGGTAAATGAAAGTAAAAACATCAATTTAGAGAATGAAGGCCACTTACCAATCAAGCAGCTTGTGGTAGTCCTTCAAGTTGACTCTCGCCCAACAAGGAGCCACTATCATGAGTGCGACAAAATGCAAATGCTCGAGTATACCCAAAGACTACTTAAATTAAGGTACAAAGGTGGATACAAATCGCTGCATTGTACAGATAACTTTTTTAACGAGGCGTAAATCACTGTCAAACTAAAAGTCAAGCAGTGAAAAACAATTTTTTGTAAACAAAAGCCAGAGCGCCATCTAGCGACAACAGGAGGAGAAATTTCAAAATTGAATTTTTAGAGAAAATCAATGTAATTTATTGAAACTTCGGACTGTACAACTTTGCTGAACAGAGTAATAAATTAAGTAATTAAAGTAATGAACAATTGAGAATTAAAAAAGATAGAAACTGCAAGATTCACACTTGGCTAGTGTGAGTCACGCCTTCACGGTTGCGGTTCGCCTGCACCGGTACAGCTTTCTTCTTCTGCGAATCAACACACAGATACAGGGCGAGAAGAAGAGTCATCGCGAGGATGTCCACGACGATGCCCACCTGGAGTGACTTGGTGAAGGTGTAGCGAAGACGAGCCACCACCTGATTGTTGCAGAGACTGTCCACCGGAAGGTCAATGGACACCACTGCTGGGCTGCCGTGCTTGGAGTGCCCGCACACCAGATTGGCCTGCTTCTCCATGCACTGCCGATGCTTCTCCAGCGAGTTGCAGAACAGCTAGAGAAAAAAAGAGAGAAGGTGTTTTTTAACTGCAGCATTTTTAAAACTCAACCAAAGGCAAACTTACATCGACATTGTACTGCCCATCGGGTGTGCCGTTGAAGATTTTGGAGTTGATGGAGTAGAGAAGGCGAAACTCGGCACCACTTTTGCAGTGATCAAAAGCGAGCTTTTCGTCATTGTGCTTCAGGCAGCTTCCAAAGAGTGGGATGACGTTGAAATCCTCGTTGAAACGGGCAACCTCTTCCTTGATGAGCCGTTTAGTGATGATCTGCTGAAATAGATTCGACTGACCATTGACACCCATCCACAAGCCGTAGAGGAAGATGGTGAAAAGAAATGAGGCGAAAAGAACCGCAAGGCCACCAAGGGCCATTTTGACTTCAATTCGCATCTTCAGAAGATGGCAAAGGAGGATTTTGGCTAGGCAAGTGAGCCCAGATACTGACAGTGTTGCTGACTGACACAGACGACTGACAGAGCTGGAATGCCACCAGGGAGTGTGGTGCTTCACAATAAATAGCCAGCGCTAGTGCGATTGAGCCGGGCACCAGTGGTGGTGGTGCAATACTGAAGAGGGGGACAACTGCAGGGCTGTATCAGTGAAGTGTGCTTGCTTGTGTGCACGATGGGGAACTGACTCGCAGCAGAACAACTAAATCGTTTTCCCCTCCTCAGCTGATGTGACTCATCTGCTGGGTGATCTACCGCCACATCGGCAGAAGTAGCCGGCAAAGTGCCGTTTGTTGAATAAAGAGAAGATCGTCACCGACGGCAATCGCTGCCAGACAGATGTCTGGTGACCTTTGCCTCCTGCCAATGATACTGCTACTGCACAATGCTCACTCAACCTCCTAGGCAATTTAGGCAAATACAGGCACAAAATCAAAACTAAAAAATGAACCCTTCTAAACACAAGTTTTAGTTAATCTTTTGAGTAGAACCAGTGAGCTCCACAGCTTGCTCATTTGAGTAGGTACAGTGTGACAATGAGGAAAACGGAAAAAAGAGAGTGATTTTCCAGAGCTGGGTGCAAGTAATAGCAGCGACTGCTGAGTGCTGAACGAGCCGAAAATCTGTCCACAGATTGCGATGGCACTGGAGCCATTCGGCTTTTTGCCACTTGTTGTTTCTTGTTCACTTCCACGGCAAGAGTTGCTCCAGCCACTGAAAAGGCGCATCCACTCAATGTATAGCGTTTGAGTGAGAAGGAAGATGCTAGCTATGTTAGTGAGCAGTCAATCTGTACACTGATGATTGTGGTCTCGCTAAGCACTGGCAAAGGAGAAGCAAACTGGTGCAGTAGAGCACTGACAGAAGAGGCAGAAGAGGCAAAGCGAACTGCGACAGTCATTTTTCAAACGGCCATCGAACAGTGTCAGTAGCTTGAAAACAAGTGGCGGTGGAGAGCATTTACACTCGGTTGTTTGTTTGTCTTCCATGTTCAGTCGCACCACTTTTACAAGGGTAATTAGTGCGGTGGCAGGAAAAATGACACCAGATGTGCTGTTGCACTTAGCAGTGGATTCCAATTTTAGAATTATTTTTAGGACTCAGCTAAAGTTCAGCATTTTTTATCACTAAGGCTGCCATAAGGATGCCGTTTAGCAAGAAATGTTTGTCCATCGAGTTTTGAAATGTTTTCAAAAAGACTTAAAACATTTTAGGCAGATTTGTCTCTACTTTGAGCATTTATTTTTCTACACCAGTTCCAAGTATATTATCACGAGTTTATTGGATTTGAATTAAAGTAGTTGCTGAGAAACAGGTCATGTTCAAAAATGTCAACATTACAAATGATTTAGATTATGATATAATAACGTCTACAACCAGGGATGCCAAACTGGATCCATACGAGCAAGGTTGTCTGAAGTTGTGGCCAGCGAAATGAGCTGAGTCACTTTGCTATCTGCTGCGTTGTGAATATCAATGTTAGAAA
>JAALOO010000523.1_pt1 | contig 18198 bp, 13 predicted proteins | sample 7257641 | NCBI WGS metagenome assembly JAALOO01 (sample SAMN14085613, study PRJNA598686) | mite metagenome | biome: ENVO:01001000; feature: ENVO:01001002; material: ENVO:01001226; isolation source: single female mite from University of Michigan culture on fish food culture... ...
CCACCACCACCACCACCACCACCACCACCACCACCACCACCACCACCACCACTACAAACTATCTGTCAGTCCGTTTGTTTGTTACCGTGGGTAGCAGCGGCAACATCAGCAGCAGCAGCAGCAGCTTACTAAACTAGCCGGTGGTGGCCAGCTCATCTCCCCGGGTGGCATCTGCTGACCACTGCCTGCTGACCATTCTCCGTTACAAAGCTGTTGCCAGTGCCAGTGCCGCCGCCGCTAACCACCTGTTGAGCACAGGCAGACAGACAGACAGACAGACGAGCTGACCGAGACCCACAGACGAGATCACTGGCAAAGGCAGCAGCAGCAGTGGTCAGGATGACCTGTCATTGGTGTTGCTGTCCAAACTGGCTTCCACTGTCAAACGTCAGCCGCTGTCTGCTCTGTTCTCCTCTTCACTGCCCCCGCTCTTTGCTCTGGTCCTCTTTCCTCCATCGTCTGCAATCGTCGTTGTGTCAGACGTCTGTGTCAATTTAAAACAGTCAAAATTTGGGAAAAAAGCGCTTGATTTTTACTCCTAGTCACAGTTACTTCTATTAAAACCTTTTTCTTTTTTTGTTTGTTTGATTACTTTCCACTAATTGACATTATTTGACTGGGGTTTGGTTTGTCTGTTTAATTGTTAAACTGTTCGTTAAGTTGCAGAGGAATAGAAAAAAGGTGAGAGCACAGCTGACTGCGTGTGTATCATACTCACTTAATTGGAAAGACATGTTCTTCCGCATTCAATGGCAGCACTGACAACTATTTGAGTAATACCCTCTGAAGAAAGAGAGTACAAGTTTTGAATGCTCAGACAGGTTTTTCAGTCTGATTTCCAGTCTCTCTTTCTTTCTATCCATCTTTCTTGCTAAATAACAAGTTTTTGTTGCTTTTTCAGTTTTGCTGTTGTTATTGCTGTTCGCTGTTCCAAACCATTGGCAATAGATTTGCCGCTCGGTGTGTGCAACATTGTAAATAAAGTAGTGTGTTTAAAAACATAAAAAAAATTGTAACTTTATTTTCATCTTTAATGCATGCATAATGTATAATAATAAAGCACAAATTAGCCCAGTTTGGAGATTGGCAAGAAAAAATGGCAACTATGAAAAAATAAACGTAAAAGTAACTGAAAACGCCGGTTTGAATGAAAAACAAAGTTTTTTTTCTAGCCACTAGCCACCGAAACAGCCGTCATCGGCCCGGAAAGAGCAGCGGCAGCAGCAGCAGCAGCAGCTGAAGAAGAAGAAGTGTGCGCTGTTTGCGTCGTCATCGTGGTGGAATGAGCTGAATCAGAGGCAGAAGATTCTACAGCGGCAATGGCCGCCGGCAGTACGTAGATCTGCGCCGCCCGACTGTAGTTGTACACCTGACCGGGCTCAAAGGCGATCAGCTTGCCGGAAATAGGAGTCGCTTTTGAAGAAACTCCAGCCTGGTGGTGATCATTTCCAATCTGGTGCAGCTGCTCAGTGGAGGAAGCCTTTCCGGTGGACAGCGATTGGTACTGATGATGACTACTTGACGACTTTGAGGGCGTCAGCGAGGAAGAAGAGGAGAGCAATTTGGCCGTCCAGTTCTTCACCGAGAGGGAGAGTGGCCCGGAGGAAGTGGTGGTCGGTTCTACCACCGTTCCTGACTTGGAGGCGCCGGTGCCGTCGAGGTTGTCGCCGGAGCCATTTGAGCCGCTAGATCCTCCGCCGCCTCCGTGAATCACCGACTCCACGGAGCCTCCTTTAGGAGTTGGTGAGGCGGATCGAGGAGCGAAATTTGGAGTTTGCCATCGAGCATGTTCACCTCCACCAGGACCACTACTTTTGCCCTGTTCAACGTACCGAGAAAGGCGGACGCTAGGATAGGGAAGGTATCCGTCGGCGAGGGGCGTCATCTCGAAGAGCGCCTCAAAGGTCGGCTCGGCGGAGCTCAGGCGAAGTACCTTGCTGTGGACGTTGAACGCTGCTGCTACTGCTGCTGATGATGATGATAAGGAGTTGGCGGTGGTGGTTGTACTTTCTTGCTGTAAAGAGGTAAATTTGTTCTGCTGCTCCGAGCATGGAGCAGTTCCCTGGAGCGAGTAGTAACCGGAGGAGAAGTTGGTGTTTGTGTTGGTGGAGGTCAGCGTGGTCATCGAGGAGAGCGAGCCCAGTGATTCAGGTTGAGCAGCGCTGCCGGTGGAGCTGGCCAGAGAGGATAGTGTTCCGGTGGTCTCGGTGGAGGACAGGTTTCGACGATGTTTCAGGTGAGGGTGAGGGTGATGGTGATGGTGGTGAAGAGGGTGATTCGGCTGCTGAGGATAAGGAGGAGGGTGACTGCCTCCGCCACCACCACCACCACTGTTGTTTGTGCTGCTGTTCACCACCATCGACCAGAGGTCGGCGTCGTAGACGAGCTCGTACATGATCTGCTCGTCGTCCTCTTCCTCCTCCTCCTTCACAGAGTTATTATCCTCTAAATCGTCTGCTGCTGCTGCTAAGGTTTCTGACTGGTTAGTGGTTTTGACTGCCACCACCACTACCTTCTCAATGGTCACTCTCAGCAGACAGCTGCTGCCAACTCGCAGCAGTTCAGTGCTCATGTTTTTGCCACTGTTGTTGATGTTGGTATTGTGACTGCTTTGGTTGCTGTTGAGTGTTGCTGAGCTGAAATGATGATGGGCCGCCATCGGCTCAATGTGCTCTCGAACGGTGTACCGCGTGGAGAGGTCGGTAGAGAGGCGAACCTCGAAGGTGGCCGTTTTCCAGTTTGGCACTTTATCATCATCACTTTTTGGCGCCTCAGCAAAGGACAGCTCCAGATTGAAACGCTTTAGATTGGCCAGAGACAGCGGAGCAGTCCTAAGATCATTATCACCACCACTTTCAAATTCCCACAAAAAGTGCTGCTCAGTGTTTGCCTTCAGCGGATAAGTGGAGTTCTGTTGATCAGAGCGTCCAGAGTGAATCGGCTTAAAGTGAATGTTTGAGACACTGGTTGACGGCACTTTTTTGCTTAAATTTGAAGGCAACGGTCCAAGCGGTCCGAGGTCGACGTGATGGTCACTTTGTGCGACGTTCAGTGTGGTCACTGCCAGTTTGGCCATCATCTTCTGGTGCTGGGCGTGATGAGAAAGTTCAGGACGCCTGACCACTACTGCTCGACCACCACTGTTAATTAGATCAGTGGCGCCAAGGAGGCCAACCTCGAGCAGCTTTCGACCTGCTCCGCCGACGCTGTGCAGCTTGGTGAAGAGGTGAAATGGGGCGTAGAGGGTGAAGGTGCAATTGGCGGCCATCATCATCATCGTCATCATCGACGTGGAAGTCGAAACAGAAGAAGAAGAAGACGTTTGCTGATCAGATGTACTGACTTGAGAGGCCGTCCAGCTGACCGTCAGCTGGTAGTCTCGACTGTTGGAGCTCGGCTTGGAGTTCAAGTTCAGCGAGGCTGCTGAAGATGGACCAGAGAAGAAGTTTAAAGCTGAAGAAGCTGATGAGCTGACTGCCCACTGATTAATTGAGCACACCTGAGCTCGGGAGTAGGCGGACTTGAGCACCAGCGTCAGCTCGTACGTTCCAAAGGGCTCAATCTGTCGATCAAGGTGAAAGTAGAGCAGGGAATCGTCGTTTTGGTCGTCATCGTCGTCACCAACATCAGATTTGGTTTCACTAGATACTTCTGATGCCGATTTTTTGGGTGCATGCAGTGTGACAGTCAACAGGCGGCTGTCATAGTTTGGCAGAGTGTTTTGGGGAGGAGGAGGAAGAGGAACAGTTGTGCTCATCGACTTTAGATCAGTGACAGAGGAGTTCAGCTGAGGATGAGGATGAGGATGATAGAGGTGATCGTTTTGGTGGTGGTGGTGATGAAAAAGGGCAGATTGCACGGGCGGCATGACTGGGGCAATTTTGATGAAGCATTTCAGCCCTTTTGGCAAAACATTGGTGCCCGAGTTTAGTCGCAGCGTCACTGGAGTGTCAATTCCTAAGGTAAAAAGAGGAAAAATATTAATAAAATGTGGTAACAAAAGATTAAATTTTGCTAATTATTACCAATCAACAGAGAAGTGTAGGGCAACGAGGAGGCAACAACACCACCTTTGGATGAGCCCTCTTTTGTTCCACTTTGGACTTCCGCCTTAATGGGCACCAGCTCAACAGTGGGCGGACACTTGACGAGGCGGAAGTTGGTGGCCAGATGGGGCGGTGTGCTGGTGGCGGCAATCACCGCCGAGTTTGGCTGCGTTTGGGCGTGATGGCTTTGGCTGTTGAAGTCCTCCACAATGGCAAAGGTTGGCAATGATGATGGGGATGATGACGGTGATTGTTTTGAGCTGTTATGACCACCACTTTGATCATCAGTTTTTGCCTCATTAAATCGACAGAAAAGTACCAGCTGGTCTAGGCTGAACCACAGCTGATTGACCGAAACGGGCGACACTGGAGTGGCAGAGGAAGACATTTTTGACATGCTTTGCTGAAGATTGGCCTTTGGTTTACCACCACCACCATGATGATGACCTGTCTCCTTGTGACCGGCAAACTGCTCCGGCGACTGGAATGTCAGGTAAAAGGTGTTTACGCCTGGCTTCAGTACCAATGACTGCTCAGCAGTTGATTTTTGGTGGTGGTGATCAGCATCACTATCACCACCTTTTGTTTCTTCTTTTTCCTCTTCTTTTGTGACCACTTTCAGGTGATCAAATCGATAGTTGGCCGCCAGAAAGCGGTAATGGCGAAAGTTGTTCTGATCATCGGCCAGCCGTTGGTTGAGCAACGACACCGGCAGCTGCGGCAGGAACTTCAGTCCAGGACCACCGCCTCCGCCAAAGAAGTTACCACCACCTCCTCCCGAGTAGTTGAGCAGGTACTCGACGTTTCGACAGGCGACCCCGGTCACTTCCCCGCCACTGTGGTGATAGTACGCCTCCATGATGCTGTACGGCTGCGGCGGCGGAGGAACTCCCGTCTCGCTCGAGTACTTTGAATCAGTGCCGAACTTTGAGGAAGTGCCCAAGCTGTGTACTTCCTGATGAACTGCAGACAGTCGAATGGCCGTTTCGATGGCGTCCAGCTGTTCGGTGGAACTTCCGCTGCCGCCACCGAGAGATGATATTGAGGCGGTGGACCGCTTTCTGGTCGGTGGTTGAACAGCACCGGGAACACCGAGGACAGCACTTGGAGGGGCGGAAGATGATCGAGCCTCGACGGTGACGAGCAGGTGCTCCAGGGGAACCTCCACGGCCAGCTCGCTCTGCACGACCAACTTCATCTGAAGACGAGAGCCGGCGATGAAGGACCGGTCAGAGCGAGATGAGGAGGAGGAAGAAGAAGAAGAGGAATGCAAAGGAATTTCGGAGTTTTGAGGTTTAGTGCTTGAAGTCGAGGTGGTGCTTGCTGTTGTTGCTGTTGTTATCTCCAGACTGGTGACGCGAAAGAAGCGTTCTCCGAGCTTTCGAAGTTGAGGTCCGCTTCCGCTGTGGTTTAGTGGTTTTGAGGGTGACGGTGATAGAGGCGGATGTCCACCACCACCATTACCAACACCACTTTGAGCAGGTGGTGACGAGGAAGAAGGGGCGGCCAGATGTGAACTCGCTGTAGAAATGGTAGCCAGAGGAGGAGGAGGAGGAGGAGGAGGTGGTGGTGGCGGTGATGCTGAAAGGAAGTGATCATTCAAACTTTGAGGCCCTGAAGAAGTGGCGGTGGCAGGACGGTGGTTACCGCCCAAAATGGTCGCCGAAGCATTGGAGGGCACTCGATGCAGTGAGGAGCTGGAGTTGGCCAGTGTACTTGAAGATGAGCTGCTGCTGCCCGCTGAAGAGGCGGAAGTTGAGGTGTACGAGTCGTAGAAGAGGTCAGAGTGCGAGTTGTGGATGGCCAGCAGGGGGCGGCTGTAGTCGAGGTAGTGAGAACTGATGCTAGGGTGACCTGATTTCTGGCGTCCAGAAAATAAATTGGCAGCAGTAGTTGTCTTCTGGTGACTATCACCTCCTTGATGCGAGCCTGAACTGGACTGATCTGACTGTTCCAAACTGTGAACGAGCTTCTCGACGATCTCCCTCAAGAGAAGTCCATTTTTTGTGTATGTCAAGAGGAGCTTTTTCAAAGAGTTTAGGTAAAGTAATTGCTGTTGTTGTTGCAGCTGCTGTTCCTGTTGCTGCTGTTGATGGTTTACATCAGCAGCAGCAGCAGTAGAAGAAAACTTGGACGGTCGACTCAAAGAGGTCATCTGTTTGCTGCTGCTGCTGCCCAGTCCAGCACAAATCTTCTGCTTTTGCGCCAAGGCAGTCGGCTTGAGGAGGAGCAGAAGGTAAGTTCGAAAGGCGGATCGAGCCGTCGCCTCGAGGTTGAAGGCCGGCTGAGCATCTTCTTCTTCCTCTTCTTCTCCATTTGATTTTCCCCCACCTTTTTTGTAGGCACTGTAGTAGAGGGCCTCGAGACATCGAGCCAGCAGGCGGGCGGTTTCCGCCTTCAACGCCGACCACCGCTCCGCCGTGAAGAGGTTGTAGTGGTCGAGGAGGAAGGGCAGGGCCTGCTGGGGTCGGCCCAGCTGAAGGTAGAGGCGGGCCAGCTGGGCGCCGATGAGGCGTGCCGAGCGGATGTAGCCGATGTGCTTGTAGGTGCCCATCGTCAGCTCGGTGATCTCCAGGTAGTGGGCGAGAAAGTCGGGGCCGCTGCTCAGGGCGCTCTTCAGCCGCTCCTGGGGGCTCATTGAGGAGGACTCTGAGGTACATTCAGAGGAGAGAAAGAAAAAGACTTACTAAAAGACGATTTTTTATGAATAAAAAAGTTCTATTTACCAGTTCCCCCACCGCCGCCGCCACCAACTCGAATGTGCGGGTCTGCGCCCATGCCGGCCACCAGTTCGACCATTCGGTGCAGCTGCTCAGAGGAGGTGATTCTCACCGCCGATTTAGTGGATTTTAGTAGCCGAACATCTTCACTGTGATGCTCACCATCAGGCATCAGGCTGCACAGTGTGCCCAGTTCGGCAAGCTAAAATGTAGTGAATGATAAATGCAAAAGTGGTAAGTTTTGGATGGTTCTTCGCCTTAAGGCGAGACTTGATTTACTGCAAAGTGGGCTTCCCTGCGCCGTCGGCAAAACATGCGTCTTTCAATGAGTGGTCAATGGGGCTTGTGGTACGATTTGTAGGTGCGATTTATCTCAAGAACTACTCAACAAATAAAAGTAATGTAAAAGGCAAAAATAAAGTTAAAAACTTGATCTAACTTTCTGTAATTAAATATTTGAGTTAAAGCTGGTTGAAAATCAATAGAATGACAAAATGAACATTTCAACAGCTGTTTTAAGCATTCTTACTACATTTTTTTTCCAAATATCTAACTACAGAAATTTAGATCAAGTCCTAAACTTCATTTTTGTTATTTACATCATTTTAATCTGCTATGTAGTTCTTGAGATAAATCGTACTCACAAATCGTACCACAAGCTCCATTAAAACGCATGTTTTGCCGACGGCGCAGGAAAGCCCACTTTCAGTAAATTGAGTCTGGCCTTAGTACCACTTTTCCCCAACAGTACTTACCTTATCTCTAGCATACGCCCACAGTCCAACGGTGTGATATGAGTACGACTCCAGCTGCGAAGAATCCGAGTAGCGTTCACATTTGTGCAGAATTTCCAGCACCGAAAGGAAAACCCAACAGGCAATGCCGCCGGGAGCGATGGAAATCTAGTGAAAAGAAAGAAAAGAGAAGGGAAAAGGCCAAATTAGATCAATTTTGAGGCACAACTTAGCAAAAAAATATAGTTTTTCTTTACCTCGAGCATTTTCAGCTCGGCGACGGTCGTCTGGAGGAAGGGCAGCGCTCGGCTGGCCAACTCCCAGGGCTTGTTCAGCAGACAGAGCAGGTGACACTGGCGGGCAAAGAGGTAATTGCGAAAGTCAATTAGACTGATGCAGCCGGCCAGAGGAGAGGAAGAGGAGGTGGAGTTCAGGGACATCAGCGGGTGAACACCACTAGATAGGGCGACGTTCTTCGAGGGAGAACCTCGATGGCTGTGCTGACGATTAGTGTGACCACCACCACCACCACCACCGACGCCCAAGTTGACGCCCAGTGGATCGGAGAAGATGAAAGCCTGAGAGGACGCCGAAGACGGTGACGCCTGACTGCCGAAACCTTCCGATCCGGTCAGAGACTGCGGTCCACCATGGGAGGACGAGGTGGCGGAAACTCCTCGCAGAAAGCTGGGACTAGTTGGCGAAGAGGAGTTGGCGGCAGCTCGATCAACTTCAGTTTGAGCAAGCTTTTCAGCGAATCGAAAGACAGCAGCATCCGCCAGGACGCAGTTGACGATCTTCCCGCGAAGACCGTTGATGGCCGCCGGGTTGCAGAGGCAGAGGCCGTTCCAGGCGCTGTACAGCGAAGAGTGGTGGTGATCACCACCACCACCTGAAAGGGTCAAACTAGGATGATGTACTTCGAAATCATCTCCACCATCATATTCATCATCGTCGTCATCCTCCTGGTGGCCGAGAAGGCGCCGCTGAAGCCACCTCGGACCGATGCCGCCCGAGGCGCCGGTGTTGGCGATCGACTGCGAGAAGAGGGCGTCCAGCTCGTCGTACTGCACCAGCGCCCGCCCGTACAGACCGAGACTTTCGTACAGCAGCGCCAGCTGCTCCTGCAGGAGGAAGAAGCCAAAGAAGTCCCAGTCGTCGGAGTTGCGCAGCTCTCGCTGGCGGCGAATCTGCCGCTCCAGAGCGGTCACCTGGCGGGCGTTGCCCTCCAACAGCAGCGACCGAAACTTGGCCACCAGCGCCGAGTAGGTCAGCACCGGAAGTGAGGCGGGGTCAAGCGCCGGAGGATGATGGAGGAGGTTCCCCCTAGACTTTCCCGAAAGCGACCTCGACGGAGACATCAGCATTGAAGTGGTGGAAGCTGAAGAAGACTGATTTGCTGCTGAGGAAGAGTTTCCGGCCGAAGAACTAGAGGAGGTTTGCATGATCTTGATGGAGCCGCCGAAGGAGCTGCTCAGCGCCGAGCTGATTTGCTTCATGGTGGAGCTGGTAGAGCCACCAGTGGAGCCACCACCACCAGCACCGGTGGCCAAGGAGGGCACTTGGGGGCCAAAGTTTCCGTCGCCACCTCCCAAAGCATTGGAGGCATTGCTGGCGTAGTCGAAGATGAGCACCCGTTCCATCAGCTGGGCGACAATGGTGGCCGGGTGGGGCGGCGTGAAGGCGTACAGAAGATTACCTCCACCTCCACCAGCAGCAGCAGAACTGCCTTCCGCAAGGACCTTCTGCTGAAAGAGCTGATAGCAGACGGAGAGGTCATTGCGCATCTGCTCAATCAGTCCGCTGACGGTGAGGTGCACCGGAAGCGGAAGAGGAGGAGGTGGAGGCATTGGGTTCTGCGAGTTGGCTGAGTGCAATTGTTGTTGAGGATTACTGGAGGACAGGGAGGTCAGCGAGGAGGAGAGCGGATGAGAGCTGGTCAGATTGCTGCTGTTGCTGCTGCTGTTTTGGGCGGATTTGCTATAGTTTGTGAAAACCAAGTTAAAAATCGGCTGAACTAAACAAAGATGGTAAACACTTACCCAGAAAGCTTTTTACTGGATGAACCCAGGCCGAAGCTGGTCTTGAAGAGCGAGGATGAGGCCGTCTTTGTGGGAGTTCGGTTTATCAACTGCTGCTGCTGCTGAAGCTGCTTCTGATCGGCTATCAGCCGATCTAGACTGAGCACCTGTTCTCCGTTGTTATTGCTGTTGTTTGTGTTTGGTTTACCAATTTCCGAAGTTGACCCACCACCACCGGCACTTTTCTTTAAATCAACAATCCTCTGTCGGTTGATCACCACCACAATGGCACAGTCCAGGAGAAAGCTGCTGCTGTTGTTGTTGTTGATCGCAGCCTGATCACCACTGCCAATGCTGGAAACAGTGGAGGGCGTCATGCCGAGCCGGGCGTTGGCGCCCGCATTTGCCAAAATTCGATTAAACCACTCGAGGAGCGGCTGTCTGATTGTTGAATGGTACGACTCGAGGTCCAACTGGGCGTAGTGGTCCACCCAGTAGCTCTGCAGGAGGACCGGGGCGCCGTTGGTGGCGTGGAAGCGACTGGCCAGCAGGCGGACCAGACCGTGGTTCACCTGGTTCTCCTGCTCAGGACTAAGGGTTCCAGGATGGCCGGAAAAGTTTTCAGAAAAATTTGGAACACCTGTCGTCGTTGTTGTGCCGAGATTGGCCGAATCGCCGGCGGAACGACCGAGGGCGCTGGAGTCAGTGCGGCGAATGACGTTGAAGGAGTGGTTCCGTTTGACGCTGGAAGCTGAAGAGGTGCCACTTACGCCGCCCAAAACGGGATGATGCCCTGCCACCAGACCGGTGGAAGAAGACAGTTGCTGAGAAGATGATGGGAGGTAGCTGTGAGCTGTTCCGCTGCTCAGCTGACGAGAGTGGCCTGTGCTGAGTTGCTGTTTTCCAACAATCTGATGCTGCTGCTGCTGTTGATCAGCCAAAAGGTGACGGTCGACGTCCAGCCGGACAAAGGTCGCCTCCAGGTACACCGTCAGCGGCTGGTCAAAAGAACTGGTGGTGGTGGATAGAATGAATGAACAAACAGATGGTGAGATAAGATAAGATTAGAGATTGCTAGATTACCGGTGCCACTCGACACTTTCGCGGCCGAGGTCGGCGCTGAGCTGGGCGGCCAGGCCATTGCTGTTGGCGAGAATAAAGTCGGCCACTTCGCCGCCGGAAACTGTTGTTGTCAAAAAAGTTATAAAAGTCGTTAGTAAAGAAAGTGTATCATCACAATGTACATCATCAAATGTACCCAGCAGTACTTACCTGTTATGAGAGGATTCTGATTGAGAGTGGCAGATCCACCGCTGCCACCGCCGCCGCCACTGTCCTGCAGTGACATGATTCAAAGTGTCCAGAGTTTGATTAGAGAAGTAGAAAAAAAAGACGAAACGATTTGATGATTGTCTGTGTGTGTGTTCCTTGCAGAAAGAAGGCGAGTAATAATAAGGATGGCTTGAGTATTATCAAGTGTGATCTTCAAGTGTTTAAGGAAAAGTGTGTGTGTGTGTGTGTTGAGTAAAGTGGAAGGAAAAGTAAAGACGGGAATATAAACGTAAGGAAAAAGGAAGGCCTGTTTTACGAAACGAAGTTAGTAGTAGTTGCTGTGGTATTGGTATTGGTAGTAGGAACATCAGACTGAAAGGTAAGTAAAAAGGAGGAAGAAAAAGAAAGGAGTAAGTTTGTGTTTTGTTTGTGTTTGCTTGTGTTTGCTAAGATAGAAAGAAAGAGAAAGAAGGAAAAGAAATGATCATAAGGGAGATGAGAGAGGAGTTGTGCGAGAGAGAGGCTTGTGACACCAATGGAAGTGGTGGTGATGGTGGTGATGATACGAAACAGGCCTGGCAACACCACACCACATCAACAACAATTGATGATGATGATGATGATGATGATGGCGGTGGTGGTGATGATCACCAAAGGAGAAATCACAGTCAGTCCGTCAGCTAGCCAGCTAGAGCTAGCCAGTCAGTGTGTTTGTCTCTGTTGTTGTTGATGTCTGTGACTGTGTGTGTGTGTCTGTGTGCGTTTGCTGGCACTGAAAGCTTGAGTGAGATTGCCTCTGCCTCTCTGTTTCTGTCTCTGTCTCTCTGTCGCTGCTGCCATCGCTGCCACAGTCTCGGGAGACGCTGTTTTCTTATCTGCTAGCAAAGCGACGCTCTACGTTGTGCGATTAAGGTGCGCTACAGCACACTGCCTGCAAAGCTTTCCATGGCCGTTCGCAGATGCTGTGTCAGGGCGCTGCTGCCCGCCATCACTACCACCACCGCCGCCAGCGCCGGTCAACTGTTTTGATAACACAATTTTGTACTGATTGAAAATACAAAGTGAAAACCTTTGTTCTACTAGTTACATGACTTTAAAATTTTCCGTTATTCTCTCTCCTTTCTTTTCGGTCAACCAAACAGCATATTTGCATCTGCACAGCTTTGCACCGAGACCAATGCTGCAATGCTAGTTTGCAAAGCCGCTGAAGAGTGGAAAGATTGCTCGTCATGCTATCTTCATCTTCACGGTGTACAGCAGCAGCAGCAGCCGTACACCAGTCATCAGTCATCATCAGCAGCAGCATATGCTGTTGCTGCTGCTCGGCAACAGTCACAGTCGATAACAATGGCCGCTGCTGCTGCTGCCACCGCTCACCGAGAAACGCCTCGCTCGCTCGCTTCTTCTTCTTCTTCTTCTCTTAACGATCCCCGTTTTGTTGGCAGCCAAAATTTTGTTGGCTGATTGTACGGCTGAGCAAACGTTGTACAACTAAATTGAGCCAAGAGCTGCTGCTGCTGCTGCTGCTGTGTTTGCTTCTGCTGTTGCTGCTGCTGCTGCCAGTACAGTTTGCTGTGTTACCTGTGTGTCTTCTTCTTTGGGGGCTGTGTGATCTTACCGGTTTTCAAACTAGATCAGATAAATCAGATCAAACTGGGAAAAAAATTGGGTGAGTAACAGTGGGATATAACTAAAAAACTAAGGGTATACAATCTCACTTTCAGCTAATTATGAAATCCAATTTTCTAACACAACTTTCATTTTTTCAATTTAGGCAACACAACTTGAACACTAGAAAACAGTTATAACAGCTCTGCCTTTTTAAGCCTCAACAGCCCACTTTTTCGTTTCTACATTTTCCACTTTTAATCACAACCAACCAACCAACCAACCAGCAACAAACATGTCCGGCAAAGACCGCATCGCCCTCTTTCCCAGCCGAATGGCGTTGACCAACATGAAGGCCCGTCTAAAGGGCGCCCAGAAGGGCCACTCGCTGCTGAAGAAGAAAGCGGACGCCCTGCAGCTTCGCTTCCGCATGATCCTCCGGAAGATCGTCGAGACGAAGTCGCTGATGGGCGACGTCATGAAGGAGGCGCTCTTCTCGCTGGCCGAGGCGAAGTTCGCCGGCAGCGACAACGTCAACCAGATCGTCCTGCAGAACGTCCAGAAGGCGCAGCTGATGGTCAGCTCGAAGAAGGACAACGTCGCCGGGGTGATGCTGCCCGTCTTCGAGACGATCTCCGGCGGCTCGGACACCAACGAGCTGACCGGCCTCAGTCGAGCCGGCCAGCAGTACGCGAAGATCAAGAAGAACTACCAGCGGGCCATCAAGCTGCTCGTTGACCTCGCCTCCCTCCAGACCTCCTTCATCACCCTCGACGAGGTGATCAAGGTGACCAACCGGCGGGTGAACGCCCTGGAGCATGTGGTCATTCCGCGCATTGAAAATACCATCGCCTACATCACCTCGGAGCTGGACGAGATGGAGCGAGAGGAGTTCTTCCGCCTGAAGAAGATTCAGGAGAAGAAGAAGAAGATCAGGGCCGCTTCGGAGGCGAAGTTGGCCGCGTTGAAGGCTGAGGGACGGCTGATTGAGGCGGCCAATCTGGTGGAAGACAATGAGGATGACGCTGATTTGCTCTTCTAGAGACTGATACTGCTGCTGCTGCTACTGCTGCTGGTTTATTATCATACAGCTAAATCAGCTGAAAAACAAAGGTTTCAACTTTTCATTCTGGACCAATTCACAGCAAAAGATGGCACATTCACACACACACACAGACACTTCATAATATTCCCGAACTTTTCTATCTACTTCTTTTGTTTCCATACAAGTTTCCTTCATCTCGAGATCAATTTTGGCTGTAAAGATGCACAACAGTTGCACTAATGAAATGCCAATCACATGTTTTGATAATGCAATACCTGTTTTGTTACTCTTTTTATTACTCTAACCAAGATTACTCATGTTAATTATATTATTTTTTATATAAAACAACTGTTTTGTTTGTTGGCACTCACAACTGATGAACAATTTTATAAATTACAATTTTAGTACAAGTATCAAGTATTCGAAAAGTATTTGTACTGCTAAGGCTACCAATTGAGGGCCATTTCATCATCATTTTTACGATTTGCCCTTATTGTCAGTGATTGTCATTGACAAAAGCGGCAAGATGAAAAGCAATGCAAATGATAACAAGTTCAAATAAAAGTGAAACTTGAGCAAAATTCAAGCCTTATCGCAACAAAGAAAAAGTATGTCGACACATTTGGTTACAACCAGTTTGGCTTAGCACATGATCAATAGACATTTCTTTTACTAAAATTACAAAACAATAGCAGTAAAAAATCTGCTCAAACAAAACGTCTACTGTTTAACTTGTTTTGTGGTTGTTAATTTTAATTATAAAAATTTTTCTCCATTATTTCCGTAAGTGTTCGCAATTTTTACAGTGTAGTGGCTCTATTAGGCACAATGTTGTTAATTATCAGAAAAGCCATTCAGGCAAAGCATTCAACAGTATCAACAAGAGACCAAGTTTTTCCTTCTGATGCATCAGCACACACAGAACGCATCACTAATCGTTTTGTCGTTATTGTTAAATAGTTTTCCTCTTTTTTACATTGAACACTATTTGCCGTACCCTATTTGGCAAATTTTGAAAGAGAAAGAGAGAGAGAGTTTACATTAGTAAAAAGTGTAATTAATTTGGTGACAGCAGCTTGAGAGGGTGGTGATGATGATGATGATGTTTTGTCGTATTAGTTCAGCCGTATGATGAAACAAACTGTGCTTAGTACAAGCTCACAAAAGTGTACATGAAGCAACATCAAAAGTGAGCGACGGTTTTGGGTTACCAGCGAGAAAAAAAAGTTAAACAAGAAAAGTATGATGAAGGCACACTGAAGTACACACTTGAAGACTTATTTAGTGCTCAGTGTTCAGCCGTGTTCAATGTACTCTTTTCCCTCCTTTTTTTCCTAATTTAGTGCAAACGCGTGAAAAGACTGTACGTTGAAGTTTTTTTTGCCTTTTTGATAAATGAGAACTGTGAAAATGATTGGAAAGGCACAACATTGATAAGAGGAGGACTTTTAGTACGACTAGAAGAAAAAATTCAGCTTAAAACGTACCATTGTGATATTAAGTGCAACTAATATTCAAAGAAAAAACATTCAACAATTACTCTTTTTACAACAAAACCAAAAGTTTAACATACTTTGAAAAAGATCAACCCCCTGACAATGCATCACGATAAAAACTTTTCTCTGATTGACTATCTCGTCTTTGGCAGCCTGCTGGTAGCTTCCTCGCTGATTGGCGTCTTCTTCGCCTGGAAGGCGAGGCACGCCAAAAATGCCGAGCACTACTTCACCGGCGGGCGGAAGTTGGCCGTCTTTCCCGTCACCATGTCCCTCATTGCCAGCTTCATGTCCACCAATACGTTGTTGGGCGTGCCGGCAGAGGTGTACCAGGTGGGCACGCAGTTTGGCATGCAAGTGATCTCCATTACCATTGTCATCCTCCTGGCGGCAGAGGTCTTCATGCCTGTCTTCTATCGAATTGGCTGCACTAGTGTTAATGAGGTTTGGGAGTAGAAATAATTGGTGTTTTGATTTTAACAAAATATTGTGCAGTATCTCTACCAGCGATTCAAGTCAAAGAAGATTAAGACGGCTGGGTCGATTGGCTTCATCATAGCCACGGTAAGTTTGATTGTTTGTGCTGTATTTTTAAGGTTTAATACAGTGAACATTTTTAATAGATTCCCTACGTCTCAGTGGTGCTATACGGGCCGGCAGTGGCGCTCAGTTCTGGTAAATCACTTTTCAAATTAATTTTTAACTGAAAACCGTAACCAGTTTTTATCTGACACTACAGTGACGCCCATTTCTATCTCCACTTCCATCATGGTGGTCGGCGTCATCTGCACCTTCTACACCTCAATAGTAATTTAGTGTTTTATTTTATACTCAACTTTGAATTCATGATCAACAAATTATCCTTTTCAGGGCGGCATCAAGGCAGTCATCTGGACTGACGTTCTCCAGTGCATTCTAATGGTTCTCGGAGTGGGCATCGTCATTGTTCAGGGGCTGATCGAGGTGGGTGGATACCGAAGGGCGATGGAAATTTTAGAAGAAGGCGGTCGACTGAAGCTGTTTAAGTAATAAAAATGGCTAAAATTTAAAAAGGTGAAACTTGAAAGTAACTTCTCACTCTTTTTCGTTTACTGCTGTGTTAGCATGAAGTTTGACCTGTACAACCACGACAACTTCTGGAACGTCGTTTCGGGGGCGACCATCAGCTGGGGCGCCTGCTACTGCGTCTCGCAGACGCAGGTTCAGCGGTACCTCTCGATGAAATCGCAGAAGGAGGCAAAAAAGTACTCGAAAAGTTAACTCAAAAAATGTACCCAAAAAGCTTACTCAAACTTATAATCTTTACAATCCTAGAACGCTGTACCTGAACCTGCCCGGTCTGCTGCTGATCAGCATGATGGCCATCTTCAGCGGTGTGGTCATCTACGGCAAGTACCGGAACTGTGACCCGTTGACCCTGGGCATTATCGAGCGTCACGACCAGCTGGTGCCCTACTTTGTCATGGACACACTGTCCGGCTACCCGGGTCTAGCTGGCTTCTTCGTCGCCTGCGTCTTCAGCGGCTCACTCTCGACGCTGTCCAGCGGATTCAACGCCCTCGCTGCTATCACCTGGGAAGACTTGCTAAAAAATAGAATGAAGAAGCTGTCGCCTGAAGGCAGCATGAGGGCGGTGAAGCTGATCGCCTTCAGCTACGGGCTGCTGGCCATTGCCGTCAGCTTTGGCGTCGGCTCGCTGGGCACGGTGATGCAGGCGTCCATGTCGCTCTTTGGCTCGATGAACGGCCCGCTCTTTGGCCTTTTCACCATTGCCGTCCTCTGTCGGTTTGTTAATGCAAAGGTAACTCCTTTGAAACGAAGGTTTAAATTGTTTAAATTAAGAATACTAAATTCTTTTTTTGTTTAACCTTTCAGGGCGCCCTGACCGGTTTCCTTGTCGGCCTGGCCGTCTCGCTGACCATCTCACTGGGCGCCATTGCGCTGCCTCGACCGCACGTTTCCCTGCCCACCACGGTGGGCAACTGCTCGGTGGAGACCGTTCAGTACTACCTAGGTCAGGTGGGGAAATCCCAGCAGTCGGGGTCGTTTCTGGAAGCGACTGACTTTGCCAGGCTGACCGCCCTCTCCTCTCAGCGGTACATTCCCTACTATGATAATCCCAGGTAAATGCTTTTTTCGGTGTTTTTTTCGAAAAAACTTTAGCACTAAACATTTGTTTTTTTGTTTGTTGCTTTGTTTAGTGGCTTGAGCCGAATCTTCCACCTCTCCTATCTGATCATGTCAGTGGTCGGCTTTCTGATCACCATCACCGTGGGCGTGTTGGTCAGCCTGCTGACGGGTGGAATTGAGGAGAATGAAGGGCTGGATGAGCTGCTCCTGTCACCCTATTCAAGGTACTTTTCACTCGACTTTCTGGCTGGGAAGACCACCTCTAAAGGTGATGGTGGTGGCAACAACAATAATAATAATAACAACAACAACGGCAAAGGTGCACTTGCAAAAGTTGAAGTTCTCAGCATGACAGTGCTGAAGAGCAATGGAAAGAGCAATGGAAACTCTGGATAAACTCTGCATATACAATTGATTATTTAGTCACTTGTCATATTTAGTGTATTCAAATTTAAATTTTTATTTTTTTAAAAATTGTTCTTATGTTGTTGTTAATTGCTCGTCTCAGGAAGGATGCTTTTGATGAACTTGTTCGGCGGCAGGTCGCCGCTGAAAATTCTGCTCACCGAAGTAAAGAGTGGAAATTCTGCAAACAAAACCAAAAACAAAGTTACTTTTTAAATTCCTTAATTTAACCACAAAAACTTTGTCATGACACGTACTCTCCGTGAGACCCCGCTTCTCAAGCACCAACGCCATCGCCTGACAGCAGAGAACGCCCTCCCACTTCTGGCCGTGCAAATGTTCCTCCTCAAGCTCTTGAATGGTCTTTTTTGTAGTAATGAAGGCCTCTGCCAGCCGCCGGTTACGCCCACCGTAGCAAGTGGCAATGAGGTCGGCCACGCCACAGGACTCGAAGAAGGTGTCATAGCGACAGCTCTTGGGAAAGTACGTCTGACAGAAGCGGATCATCTCCGCCAGGCCGAAGCGCATCACCGCCGCCTTGGTGTTGTCGCCGTGACCGAGGCCGTCGACGAAGCCGGCGGCGCAGCCGATGATGTTCTGCAGAGAAAAATAGGAAAAAAAATAAAAAATTTAGTAAAAGTACACTTTATTCTATCCAATTCCATCCCATCCCATCCCATCCCATCCCATCCCATCCCATCCCATCCCATCCCATCCCATC
>JAALOO010001256.1_pt1 | contig 18174 bp, 11 predicted proteins | sample 7257641 | NCBI WGS metagenome assembly JAALOO01 (sample SAMN14085613, study PRJNA598686) | mite metagenome | biome: ENVO:01001000; feature: ENVO:01001002; material: ENVO:01001226; isolation source: single female mite from University of Michigan culture on fish food culture... ...
GTGAATTGATTATCTTACATTTTACTCATTTTACTTTTATTCAGAATCCCAGTCAGCTGAACCAGTGGTGAAAACTGAAGATCAGAATGAATTTCAAATTGACATGTTCGATGATGAGTTTCGTGCGATTATGGAACAGGATTTTTCTGCTGAAACAAATGCCAATGGAACAAACGATGCAGTCAACGAAGAACAAGAGACGGATTCAGATGCCACTGAATTTGATGAGGATGATCATGCAGCAGTCAGTGGTGAGTGGGCAGTGTTTGTTTGGTTATTCTATTGTCTAACACTTTTCATTATGCAGAATCTCAGCAAGCTGAACCAGTGGTCACCCGTAGCTCAAGCAGTGCATCAGGAGAACAACAGCTGAATGGTCGTCAAAGAAGAGCTAAAATCCACAAGTGTCAGCAGTGCGGCAAAAGTTTTCCATGGGCATCTAATCTCAAAGCACACCAACTTGTTCATACTGGCATACGGGCTCACCAGTGCCCAATGTGCTCTTATTCATGCAAATGGCGTAGTGATCTCAAGACACACCAGCTGGTGCACACTGGCATTCGAGCGCACAAATGCTCATCATGCTCCAAATCATTTGGGCAAAAGAGTCATCTTGTAAAGCACCAGCTGGTGCACACTAGAATACGAGCTTACAAGTGCACAACATGCTCCAAATCATTTGGGCTAAAGAGTCATCTCACGAGGCACCAACTACTTCACACTGGCATTAAAGCGCACAAGTGTACAGTTTGCACTAAATCGTTTGTGCAAAAGGATGATCTCACAAAACACCAATCAGTTCACAGCAACTCTCGACCGTTTCAGTGCTCCATTTGTGAGCAAAAACTTAAATCGAAACAAATTCTCAAAATGCATCTTCAAAAAGTGCATCAACAGTAGCCCTTCCACTTCCGTTTTTATTCAGCAGTCTTTCTTTCCATTCCCTGTCATTTGCTGTCATTCAATAATTCATTAAAAATAAAAACAAATTGGTTACTTGATCTATGGTGCCCTTGAAAACTGAGAACCCTGTCAGTTTCTCCATCCCCCAATTGCCATCGCATACTTTGCACTGCAAAGTTTGCACTGACCGGTTTAGCTCTATTGCCCTGGGGACCTGGGGAGCACTGTGGGCAGAAACAGAGACAGAGACAGTGTGCTCGCTCATTAGTGCTTGTTGGGTTTTCATTTTAGTAGCCCTCCTAGTCTTTTTCTGCTGAGCCAGTCTTGATACCACTTAAAAGAAAATGCCTGAAACTGAAAAGCTCTCTGAAACTTATGATATGTACGACGAGTTTGACTGTGAAGAAGGTGAAAATGAGGAAGTGCAAGTGAAAGAGGAGGAAGAAGATTCAGAAACTGATTTTGATGCTGCGGAAAGTATTGATCAGTCAGCAGGCAATGGTAAGTGAATTGATTATCTTACATTATACTCATTTTACTTTTTTCAGTATCGCAGTCAGCTGAAACAGTGGTGAAAACTGAAGATCAAAATGAATTTCAAATTGACATGTTTGATGATGAGTTTCATTTGATTATGGAACAGGATTTTTCTGCTGAAACAAATGCCAATGGAACAAACGATGCAGTCAACGAAGAACAAGAGACGGATTCAGATGCCACTGAATTTGATGAGGATGATCATGCAGCAGTCAGTGGTGAGTGGATAGTGTATGTTTGGTTATTTTTATTTACACTTTTTATTCTGCAGAACCTCAGCAAAACACCGAACCAGTGGTTAATCGTAGCTCGAGCAGTGCATCAGGTGAACGACAGCTGAATCGTCGTCGAAAAAAGGCTAAAAACCACAAGTGTCAGCAGTGCGACAAAAGCTTTGATCGTCCATTTAGTCTTAAACAACACCAGCTGGTGCACACTGGCATACGAGCTTACAAGTGCACTACATGCCCCAAATCATTTGGGCGAAAGGATCATCTTAAATTACACCAGCTTATTCACACTGGCATTAAAGCGCACAAGTGCACAGTTTGCACTAAATCGTTTGTGCAAAAGGGTGATCTTAAGAAACACCAAGCAGTTCACAGCGACTCTCGACCGTTTCAGTGCTCCATTTGTGAGCGAAGACTTAAATCGAAACTGATTCTCAAAAGGCATTTTCAAAAAGTGCATCAACAGTAGCACTTTCACTGACGTCTTTATTCAGCAGTCTTTCTTTCCATTCCCTGTCTTTTGCTGTCATTCAAAATTTCATTAAAAATAAAAACAATTCGGTTACAAACTTATTGATGATCTGTTGTGCCATTGAAAACTGGGAACCTTGTCAGTTTCCCCATCCCCCAATTGCCCATAGCATACTTTGCACTGACCAATCTAGCTCTATTGCCCTGGGGCCCTGGGGAGCATTGTGGGCAGAGACAGAGACAGTGTGCTCGCTCATTAGTGCTTGTTGGGTTTTCATTTTAGTAGCCCTCCTAGTCTTTTTCTGCTGAGCCAGTCTTGATACCACTTAAAAGAAAATGCCTGAAACTGAAAAGCTCTCTGAAACTTATGATATGTACGACGAGTTTGACTGTGAAGAAGGTGAAAATGAGGAAGTGCAAGTGAAAGAGGAGGAAGAAGATTCAGAAACTGATTTTGATGCTGCGGAAAGTGTTGATCAGTCAGCAGGCAATGGTAAGTGAATTGATTATCTTACATTTTACTCATTTTACTTTTATTCAGAATCCCAGTCAGCTGAACCAGTGGTGAAAACTGAAGATCAAAATGAATTTCAAATTGACATGTTCGATGATGAGTTTCGTGCGATTATGGAACTGGATTTTTCTGCTGAAACAAATGCAAATGGAACAAGCCAAGCAGTGAGGGTAAACGAAAAACACGAAACTGATTCGGATGCCACTGAAATTGATGATGATGATCATTCAGCAGTCAGCGGTGAGTGGACAGTGTTTGGTTGGTTTTTTTTATTTACATTTTTCATTTTGCAGAATCTCAGCAAGCTGAACCAGTGGTCAACCGTAGCTCGAGCAGTGCATCAGGTGAACAACAGCTGAATGGTCGTCAAAGAAAAGCTAAAATCCACAAGTGTCAGCAGTGCGGCAAAAGCTTTCCAACTTCATCTAAACTCAAGCGACACCAGCTGGTGCACACTGGAATACGAGTTTACAAGTGCCCTACATGCTCCAAATCATTTGGGCAGAAGGGTGATCTCAAGAAACACCAACTGGTGCACACTGGCATTCGGGCTTACAAGTGCACTACATGCTCCAAATCATTTGGGCTAAAGGGTAATCTCACGAAGCACCAACTACTTCACACTGGCATTAAAGCGCACAAATGTAGAGTTTGCACTAAATCATTTGCGCAAAAGGGTGAACTCAAACAACACCAAGCAGTTCACAGCGACTCTCGACCTTTTCAGTGCTCCATTTGTGAAAAAAACATTCAAATGGAAACTGCAACTTAAAAGGCATTTTCAAAAAGTGCATCAGCAATAGCACTTTCACTGCCTTCTTTATTCAGCAGTTTCTCTCTATTTCTTTTTTTTCTGTCACCTACTCGTAAATAAATAACTTAAATCTAACAACTTGGCTATCAATTTAATCATCTTCTGCAATTGAGTCAACGGCCTATTCAGCAAAGATTCATGCTTGCAGGGGTGTAAGAAAAAAACAAACAAAAAAACTTAAAATTCTTTTGGACAAAAGTCCTATGGTTCGGGGTGTACAAAAAAAATACTGGTGGGTTGTGAAACCTGAAAAAAACTCAAAAAAATGAGCTTATACATTATATTTTTTTTCAACAAAAATGGAACCGAAAATAAAAAGTTTTAAAAAAGAAGTTCTTTTTCTGGGTTTATTAAAATTTTTTAATTATTAGAAATAAACTTTTTGCATGTTAAAACTATTTACTAAATGTCTAACTTACATTTTTTTAGCATTTTAAAAACAATGTTAAAATTGATATAATTAAATTTTTTGTCAGTTTTAATTGATTATTTTTTTAATTGTAAAATTGTTGTTATAATTTAACAAATTAATTTTTATTGAATAAAATCTTTTTAGTTAATTTTACTAGTTACACTTTGCTCAAAACTATTCAAAATTTTTTGTACAATTTTTTGTAAAAATAAACTTCTTTTGACCGGAACCGGAAACTTTAATACAAAAAAATAAACAAAAATAGCCATTTTACTCAGCTCAATCTTACCTTTTCAACGATACCAAACTTGGCAATATGTTTTGCAAAAAATTAAGAAAAAAAATTAAAAAAGTGAAAAAAAAATTGATTTTTTAAGTTCCAGATGGACTAAAAAGAATCCTGGTGCTCTGGTACACCAGGAAATAACCAAAAAATGCTAAAAAGAGTGGGCTCAGCCGAGAATTGAACTCGGGACCTCTTGCAGTTCCAGAAAACTCCCGAAGCAAGAATCATACCCCTAGACCACTGAGCCGCCACTTCTGAGAGAGCAGTGCACCAGCGCACCTATAAATCAAGCAGTTTGCCTCTGATCACTGCTGTTTTTGTTGCCAAGTTGTCCTGGCGGTCCGGCAGATGTCTCGGTAAATGGGAAAAGAACCTTTTTAATTTATTAATTAAAAAATTTTTGGTTTTGAAATTAAAAGTAAAATTTTAAAATTTTTTTATTTTATAAAACTAATGTGCACATTTATTTTTTTTGCCAACGCCTACAAATTGGTCAGTTTCTGTACTAAATGTTTCCCACCCAAAACAAAAATCATACCTCTAGACTGAGTCACGATCGCTGAGGGAGCAGACGATAGTGCACTGCAATGGTCACTAAGTGCACCAGCTGAAATGGCACATGTTAAAAAAACATTTGTCTGGTTTTTTCTGGCAGATGGCTCTAAATAAAAAGAAAAAGCCATTTTAATTTACTGATTTAATTTTTTTTGTAATAAAAATTTATGTTTTTATAATTTTTTAATATGAAACTTATGTGCACATTTTTTTGTTAACCTTCACAGATTGGTCAGTTCTTGTTCTAGGAGTTCTAAAGCAATCAAAATATTAAATGTTTTGCACCAGAATCAAGATAAATACTTTTAGACTATTGAGCAAAACCATTGAGGGGGCAGTTCACCAGCGCACCCTTAGTTACAGTACAGAAACTGCGCCGGCACCTGTTCTAAAATAATCGACCAGTTGTCCAGCTTTCTTTGGCAGTTAGCCCCCAAATGAAAAAAGTCACACTAATTTAAAAAATTTTTGGTTTTGAAACTAAAAGTTAAGTTTTGCATAATTTTTAATATAAACCTGATGGGAACATTTTTTTGTTAATCTTTTCATTTTGGTCAGTTCCTGTGCTAAATGTTTTGCACCCAATGCGAAAATCATACCTCTAGACCTCTTGACAATTTTACCTTTTAAATGAATATTTTTTCAAATTTTTCCGAATTCCCTCCAAAGTGTTGTCCCTTGTGAGCCACAACCACCTGCTACAGCGCTCCGTTCCCCTCTAAGCACAAAAGTGCGCCTTTCTGCCGCTTTGTCACTGGTCACCACCACCACCGGCCATATACCCACCAAAATCACCTGCTTGTCTTCTAGATAACGCTAGAGAAGTGTCGTCGTCGCCTTTTTCTGGTCAAGACCAGCGCTTCTTCAGCACAACATCAGTGCACCGATCAACTGCACCGTCTAAAGCTGTCACCACTGGAACGTCTTCTGTGGACGCCGAAAAGCACATGAGAACATTTTTTTCTGCCGCAAAACTGTTTGTTTTGAAGAACAACAAACACGGCTACAAGCCTGAAGTTTCATTTTTCACTTTTAGCTTCTCTCATCATCATCAAAACTTCTTTTTCACCAACCCAAACTGAAACCCATCATGACACCGCCTGCGACTCCACTGAAGGTTCTGGTCGTCGGCAATGTCTTTGGCAAGTTTGCCAAGCTCTTCAAGCGCGTCGCTGATGTGAACGCCAAAGCGGGCCCCTTTGACTTGCTGCTATGTGTGGGCGACTTCTTCGGCCAGGATGTCGCCGCGTACACCGGACTGACCACCGGCGCCGTCCCGCTGCCTAATGTGCCCACCTACGTGCTAGGCAAGATACCGGCGCCGATTCGAAGCATGCACCCTGAAGTGGAGAACTTTGACCACGGCTTCGAGGTGACGGAGGGCATCACCTTTCTGGGACGCTCCGGAATTCTCACCACTAGTCAAGGCCTGCGGATTGCCTACCTCAACGGGCAGCATCGAGAGGAGTCGGCGAGTGGTGGTGCTGGAGACGAGAGCCTGGAGTACTTCACCACGAAGGACTACGAGTCGCTGCTGATGTCGCAGCGAAGTTCGGCTGCAGTTTTGGACATTCTACTCACCTGTCAGTGGCCGCAGGACGTTTTCCGGTACACCAACACCGAAGAGGCGATAGTCGAGCAGATGAACAGCGCCTCCTCTGATTTGATCTCCCAACTCGCCTGGGTGCTACGACCTCGGTACTTCTTCACCGGCGGTACCAACTACTTCTGCGAGCGGACGCCCTATCGTAATCACAAAGTGCTCAGCGAGACGGCGCGCAATGTGACCCGCTTCTACTCGATAGCCGACGTGATGAACGCCGAGAAGCTCAAGTGGATCTACGCCTTTAACATTGTGCCCGCCAAGTACTCCACCACCGACGAGCTGCTCGCCCAGCCGCAGGGAGTGACGGAGAATCCGTTCATCAAGGCAGTTCACCAGCGAACCTCTCGCCAGTCCAGCCAACTGTCCGGCGTCACTCAGTTCTTCTTTGCCGTCGACAACGGGGAAGGTGGGAGCGGCGGTGGCGGCGGCGACTTTGGAAAGCGACGCCGAGACAATCGCAATGACAACAACGCTGACAACAGCCGTCCGCCGAGAAAGCAGCTCCGAGTGGACACGGAGACCTGCTGGTTCTGCTTCGCCTCGCCCAACATCGACAAGACGCTGATCGTCTCTATCGGCGACTTCTCCTACCTCGCAGTGGCCAAGGGCGGCCTCACCGATGACCACATGATGATTGTGCCCATCAACCACATTCGCTCGGCCATTGAAATTGAGGAAGCGGGGCTTCGCGATGAGATTGCCCAGTTCAAGGGGGCGCTGGTGAAGTTCTTCAAAACGCGCGACCTGGTGCCCGTCTTCTTTGAGCGCAACTTTCGCTCGGCGCACTTTCAGATCAACGTCGTCGGCCTGCCTGTGGCAAAGGCGCCCGCGCTGAAGGCCACCGTGGCGGACGTCTTTGGGAAGCTGGAGTACCACGAACTACCGCTGGACACTGACTTTGCCGACGTCCTCTCGCCCGGTGCGCCCTACTTTACCTTTGAGTGTCCTGACCACTACAAGTTCATCGTGCGCATCAACACCAAGAAGGACTTTTTCCCCATTCAAATTGGCCGCGAACTGCTCGCCCACGCCGAGCTGCTGAACTGTCCGGAGCGAATCGACTGGAAGAAGTGCGCCTCTAGTCCGGAAGAGGCTGAACAGCTGACCACTCAAATTCGCACCGATTTTAAGCCCTTTGACTTTACTGATTAGTCTTTCCGTATTTTACCTCCACCCTCTTTCATCAACTACTACTACTGTTCATCATCACTGTTCATCAACTGTTCTGTTGACACTTTCATCAACTGGAGCATTTATTTTTACATTCTGTAAATACTGAGGAGATACACCATTACCGAACCACCAATTTCCCCTTTGATTTATGGCAACTTGCCGCCCCAACGAAACTTTTCCCTTTCCCCAAGAGGTCATCATCATCATCATCACTTTGCTGGAATTTCTTCTTTTCCCGGGCAGGCATCTGTCGGCATGTTCCAGACTGTATAGAGCCAGAGAAGGAAAGAAGATGCTCCAACAAAGTGCTGCATTTGAGAAGAGACGGCAGCGGCAGCAGCTGTGAACGAGCGAATCGATCGATGTGTGTTTGGAAGCTGCTGCTCTTTCTCTTCTCAGACTGTCTCTTTGCCTGCCGCACCAGAAAGTGAAGTGAGAGAAGATTCTTTTTGGCACCGCTTCCCATTCTCACTTTGAGCAGCAGCAGCAGCAGCTACTGATTTGCTATAGTGAACGCTGGCGCTCGTTTGAAGAAGGCAACTTGCAGAATGGAGAAAGAGAGGAGAAAGAGATAAGAATAATGGAAGTGAAAATTGGAGGCACGTTTTCTTCTCTCTCCCAAACGAGAACCGCTCTCTCTCTCCTCTGTCGTCGCTGTTAATAATGCGCTCGTGCTGTCCGCGCGCGACATCGGAGAACGTCGAGTCGACAAAAGAATTGCCTGCTTGGTGCCCATTTGAGCCTGTTCGGGTGAGAAAGAGAAAGAGAAAAAGTGTGTTCTGGTTCACTAGCAGACGGCAACGGGCACACACGCACACACCAACACACACACACACACACTTTCTTCGATGAGTAGAGAATGAGAAGAAGAAAAAGAAGAAGCTGGCAAAATTCTTGTCCTCGTTGCAGGAGAGAATGAGAATGAGAATGAGAGAGCCTGGCATGCTAAGACTTGCCGATGAGAAGAGCGGCTGCAGTGAAGATGAGAAGAGGAGGTGGATCTTAGTTGCTTCTCAATTATCAGGCCAATTGTGACGCCGACGGCAGCTGCGGCAGAAGCAGAATCGACAGAATCGGCGGCAGCGGCAACGTCGGCAGAAGCCTCAGCAGTCTGCTCTGGTGTGTGTGTATGCCCTGCACGCTGGACTGGCACTCTCCGCACCGCCATTCTCACGCCTTCTCTGCGCTAAAGTGTTGGCCAGAACTGTCGGAATTTATCGTCTTCCAAGCTTCTTTCTTTCTTTCTTTTCTACTTATACAAACTGTGCACTCTAGGACTACGCCTGCAGGAAGGAAGAGCTCGTCCCAGCCGTTTGTTTTCACTCGCTCTCATTCTCTCATTCTCTCTTGTTCAAGTTCGATTTGATCACTTCGGCAGTTCCATCTCGTCGCTGCTGGCGGTGGCCCAAAAATAGCCACCTCACTTTCACGTTGGCCTACCAACGTCTACCCCGTCAATGTTTGTGTTTCACGCCAGTTGGATTCATTTGAATTTGGGTGAAACAAGTTCTATTTGGTGAAGCAGTCATCGCCGAATGAGGATGAGGCAAAGGATGATGGTGAAGCAATTGACGACGATGACGGCACTTTACGGCAGCGGTGGTGATGATGGTGGTTCATCAGCTACTTTGTAACATCGAGTCTTCAACTATGAATTGCCCTCTTTGTTCTGCATCATCTTCCTCTGTTGATCGTCAAAAAGTTGCTGCCTCTCTCTTCACTGCCTCTCTTTTCCACTCTTCTCCACGCTCTATTTGGTCTACGCCTGTTTGATTTATGAAGTCTGAAGCCAAAGAAGTGTACTTGCCAGCGGTTGTGACTCTTCTCCGCATTCGCTTTCCTGTACTGTGATGATGATCAACTTCACCCAAATGAAGTGAGTTCTGCTGAGTTGAAGTGTATCAAGTCAAGTTTGAGCAAAGGCTTCGCTTACTGCCCAAAAAGTTCAGTCAGAGAAGTGCAATGCAAGAGGATGATGTCGCTACGCGGAGAAAAAGTAAGTGATGTTTGGATTCTTCATTGTCTAGTCGATTCTAATCACCGAGTTCCACCCTTTCCATTCAATCATCATTTGTAGCCCACTACCTCGATTACTGCAGCGGACGTGGCGAGGGCGAACCGCCGCGAGACGACCGCCTTTGTCGTCATCCTCATCGTCAGTCTGATCATATCAATCGCGACGACGCTGACGCTGACCACCATCATCTACAAGCTGCGGCTCATTCCGGGCTTCGCCTTTGTTGACTTTGCCGCCGACGGCAACGTCGTCTTCCACAAGGACGCCTACATTGACCGGCTGCAGCTGGCGAGGGGCCGGGTCAGCCGCCTCTCCACCATCACCGGGAACGTCGAGCTGAGGGTGGGCCCAGAAGGTGACCAGGACCAGGACCACTATAATGATGCTTCGCTTCGCCTGGACGAGAGCGGCATTCGGGTGGCGGCGCGGCGCGGCTTCGAGGTGCGCTGTCCAGCCACCGGGCGGCGGCTCTTTCCACCCGACCTTGCCTCGGTGCCGCTGACCACCATCAAGCGCCTCTCAGTGCCGGGCGGCGTCCGCGATGTGAAGCTGATTCGCTCGCCCGTGGACGAGGACCTGCTGGTGCGGGCGAAGGAGCGGATTCGCATTCGCGGCAACCGAGGCGTCGCCTTCGAGGGCAAACATATCAACATGCGAGCGGGCAGCATCTTCCTCGCCTCCCTCAACGGCTCCATCACGCTGGACGGGCGGGAGGGCGTCTTCCTCGATATGAAATCATTTGCAGGCAGGATTGCTGCTCCCTCCTCCTCCTCCTCCTCCAATTCATCATCATCATTATCCGCCTCTGGTGTCAGCGGTAATCCCTCAGCTGACAGCAGCGGCAGTAGCAGTCTCAAAGTGCCGCAGTTTCAGCTGTGCGTCTGTGCCAAGAACGGCCGTCTCTTTCGCGTTCCAGTGAAGGACCAGACTAGCAGCTGTGCCGACGCAAGGTTTCCGCAATCGGAGAATCCGTGTACTGATTAAGCTTGTACCACCACCACCACCACCACCAAAGATGCTGATGTTGCCTCCTTCTACCCTTGTGATACCCTTGATCCCCAAAATGACTCTTTCTTAAATCAAACAACCGTAAATAGTGCAAAAACAAACACTGAGCAAACAAAAACAAAGCTTCGATCTCTTTCTCACGCCGTGTTATCTCTGAGCACAGCGGTGACGACGATCAAACAAAACGAATCAGTCTTCCAAGCAGCCCTTTTTCTAGATGCCAATGTACATATGGACAGCATTTATACACACCGATTTGTAGCGATGTTAGGAGGCACACCCAAGATGAAGTTTTTTTCTGAAAGAGAACTGAAACTCGAACACAACTAGTCATGTCCCACTTGCACACCCACCACAAATTTTTCAATCCCGTAGCTGCCTGCTTGACCAGCACGACATATCTGCAAATAAAAACACTCCCAATTGAAAACTGCTAAGCAGCCTAATCAGCAGGTATTGATCCGGCTGTATTGTATCCTAGGCCGCCGACGTTGTGGTTCACCGCCGCCACCGCTGATCAGATTCCCTCGACCCGATCGATCGATCGATCTACGGCTACTTCTCCTTCTTTATTTCTAGTGGCTCGTTATAACCAAATTACCCGCGACAGCAACAGCAGCAGAAGCTCTTTTCCCTGCTGCACTAGACATCTATTCGATCTGTCTGCTATATAGCCCCTCTTTCTCGGCTATATTTGGGCATTGTGCCCAACACCATCGGTGCCGGACGAAAGGCGCTTTTTTTTGCTTTCTTCTTCTTTGTATTTTGCTTTCCTTTTCTTCTTTTTTTCCAGTCTCCACTTCCAGTGCACTTCCACATAGCATCTCTTTTACATCATCATCTTTTTTCTCCTCATGGACCATCATCACCAGCAGAAGCACATCTCATGTTGTTGTTTCTATATAGCAAAAGACGGTCAATGGCGCCATGGCGTCAGTCAGGGGAGTCCTCTCTCTTCTCTCCGAAGAAGGCAAACGAGGAGAAGAAGAACTTGCCTTGTCTGAGCGGCGGCGACCGACGCATGACAACGGAAAAAGTGCTGATCAGCGGCGGCGATCTACCCTCAACGACATTTGCCATTTTTGTTGTTTACACCAAAGCCAAAATGTCTTGGCTGCAGTTCTGGTAATGGTGGTGGTGATGCCTGACCAGAACCGATCGGTCAACCTGCAGAATATTCTCCCATTCCGAGTAGTGCACTGTGACAGATGACAGTTGTCAGTTGACAGTGGTCCTACTTTCTGGTAAGCTTTCATCATTAGGCAATGTCAACTTTCTCTCTCTCTCTAAACTACACCATAACTCACTGCTCTTCTTTGCATATATTTATAGAATGGCTCCAACTGTCGCTCGTCGTCGTCGGCTGCTACTGCATTTGTCGTTGTCATTCGCCAGCAAGCACTTCTGACGTTGAATCAGCCGTACACTACCGGAGCATTACCAGAACACCAATCGACCTTTACTGTGTGTTACGCAACCAGACAGGCTAAAGCAACGACGACGATGAGAAGCCAACTAGAGCAGTGAAAATCCAGCCAGGCAGTCAGCTCACTACCACACACAGATACAGACAGACAGAAAGTCAGCAGCAAGTGTCGCACACAATCATCACAAAGTATCTATTGTTGGTCTTTCTCTGCCCTCCTCCTTCTGTACACACACATCCACCAGCCGCGTATTTTCCTTCCTCTCTATCATTCTATGCCGATCACGGTGGTGATGATGATGATGATGATGATCGGCCCGATCAATTAGCGCAGCTGAGAGAGAAATTGCCTGGTTAGCAAATAATCAGGCGGGAAGAGCCGTACAAAAAGGAAGGAGGGAGCAATAAAAACGCCAGTGTCGATCAACAGCAGCAACTCATTCATAAAGCTCAACAATCGGCAATAAAACGCTAATCGACGACAGATGTGGCTGAAGAGACTGTTAGACAGTTGACAGCAGCAAAACGTGAATCCTCATAGAAATCTGGCCAATTTTTTAGAAACAACTTTGGGGGAACAAAGCACATGATTGTTGCTGCAACGCTCACCACAATTTCAACTGCTCAACAGCGCTCTTGCACAGTCCCCACACTACTTTCACTGACTGCTGATCATTATTATCGCCAAGGAAAACACTGTCTCCAGATAAGGAGTATCTTCTCACTTGAAGTGACCTCTTGCCAAGCTCCTGAACTTTTCTGAAGTCACATCGAAACAAAAGAACAATTAAACTGCCGACGTGACTACCACCTAGTGCCGAGTACTTTTTTTTGGCAAATCAGCACTGAAGCAGCAGTGGATGCCATTCTTAGACGTCTGCCAGCCAGCCAACCAGTCAGCCAACCAGTTGTCGTACATTATGTTATAATTACCATCGTCTACATTGCCAAAGAGCGACAGGAAAGAAAAAGTAGAAGGAAACACAGCGTAAAGGTAAGTAGTTTGTGCTAGTAGAGGAAAAAGAAAAAAAGAAGTCTCTCCAATTAGACTTACTTACTCTTCACTGCCACTTTCAAAGGACAGTGTCTCACTTTAGTTTTTATCCTCTCGACAGCAGATAGAACTGTGATCGCCGCAAAATATAACATAAGTGGGGAACCTGCTGCTCTTCAGTCAACTCTCTTTCATCATACACTGGCATTATTTCACCGTCACTTCTCTCTTTTTCTCTCCTACTGTCACACACCGAAGCTCAGGCCAAGCTCAGCCCTAACCCTCTCAAAGTGCAGCAATAATAAAAAAACAGAATAACAGGTGTCACAAACTACGACGACGACCCTCAGTCTGCTTGCTCAGTCACTTGTCAGTCAGTCAGCTTGTCAGTCAGGTCGTTCCGATCATCTCAGTCTGTCAGTCATACGAGACAGCAGCAACAGAAAAATCAATACCTTACTCAACCCTGAAATATAATCGTCTCTCTCCTTCTTCTTTTCTTCGCTTACGGTGATTACGACTCTCTTCAGCGTCATCATCTGATCGCACACTTGTCCACAACTTGTACTTGCACTTCACTCCAACAGCTCATTCACTACCACCACCACCACCGCCAAAGTAAGTCTCCTCATATTCTTCAGTAGAAACTCTCAGCTCACAGCATAATTTCCCAAAGATGTCTGAAAACAGCAAACCGGTGCTCTCGCTGTCGAACATCAACGAGAACATCGTCAAGATGGAGTACGCCGTGCGGGGGCCGATTCCGGCGCGGGCGGTGGAGCTGATCCGCGAGCTGAAGGCGGGCGCCGCGCTGCCCTTCACCGAGGTGATTCGCGCCAACATCGGCGACTGTCACATGATGGGCGAAAAGGGCATCACCTTCATCCGCCAGGTGCTCTCCGCCTGTCTCCACCCTGAAGCGGCCCTAAATGACCCCTCCCTCCCTGAGGACGTGAAGGAACGGGTGAGGACGCTGTTGGGCGCCTGCGGCGGCGGCTCCGTCGGCTCGTACAGCGACAGCGCCGGCATTGAAATCATCCGCCGTCACGTGGCCGAGTACATCTCAGAGCGGGATGGGGGCGTGCCATCTGATTGGCAAAATGTAGTTCTCACCTCGGGGGCGAGCGAGGGCGTCAAGGCGCTCTTTGCGCTGCTCAACTCGCTTTCTACTGACGGCATTCCCACTGGGATCATGGGTGAGCATGGGTGGCGGACTTTTTGAGTGTTTTTAGAGTTCTAAATCTTTTTTTCTTTGTGTTTTGCAGTTCCTATTCCCCAGTACCCGCTGTACTCTGCGACCATCAGCGAGCTGGGCATGCACCAGATCTCCTACTACCTGGACGAGGAGAACGAGTGGGCGCTGGACATCAATGAGCTAGATCGGGCGCTCAGAGAAGCAGAGGGCACCTGCAAGCCAAAAGTTCTGGTGGTCATCAACCCCGGCAATCCAACAGGTGGGTGAAAAGTGAGAAATTTTTGGTTTAGAGCTTGACTGATCATTTCTACTTTGAATCTTTAGGCTCTGTGCTCACCAAGGAGAACATTGCGCAGATCATCAAATTTGCCCGGGCAAACAACCTGCTGATTGTGGCGGATGAGGTAAGGGAAGAACATTCTTCCTAATGTCCGCTAAACTCCCTTCTGCTTCCTCTCCCAGGTCTACCAGCACAACATCTGGAAGGAGGGCGCCGCCTTCTTCAGCTTCAAGCAGGTCATGGCAGAGCTGGGTGTCAAGCTGGAGCTCGCCTCGCTGATGAGCGCCAGCAAGGGCTACATGGGCGAGTGCGGCATCAGAGGAGGTAAATCAGAGGACTTTCAGCCTTCTATTTTTGTTTACTTAAAACATTACTATCTCCACAGGCTACATGGAAATGGAGCACTTTGACCCTGCGGTGAAGGCGGTCTTCTTCAAGCAGATCAGCGCCCGCCTCTGCTCTCCGGTCATCGGCCAGTGCGCCATCGACTGCATCGTCCGACCGCCCCGGGAGGGCGACCCTTCCTATGAACTTTTTCAGAAAGAAAAGACCGCCGTCCTGGCATCTTTGAAAGGCCGCGCCCAGCTGACCACCTCGACGCTGAACTCGCTGGAGGGCGTCAGGACGAACCCGGTGGCGGGGGCGATGTACAGCTTTCCGCGCATCAGCATACCCGAGGCGGCGGTGAGGGCGGCGGAGGCGGTCGGCCAGAAGCCCGACTTCTTCTACGTGAAGGCCCTCCTCGAGGAGACGGGCATCTGCGTGGTGCCGGGCAGCGGCTTCGGCCAGATCCCCGGCACGTGGCACTTTCGCACCACCATCCTCCCGCAGCCGGACACCTTCGCCCGGATGATGGACCGCTTCAAGGCCTTCCACCTTGGCTTTCTCCAGAAGTACCAGTCATAGTGATTACCCGTGTTGGTAGTGATAACATAAGCTAGAGCTATGACCCTTATTTTTGTTGTTTCAAGATTCTCTATTTTTTTTCGTCTCGACCTTTGCCTTACGATTTCGACACAGTAATAATAAAGTTACTTTTAAAAAGGGTAATTTGGATATTTACTGGTAATAGTAATAACAACTAATTGCAATAATAATCTAATGAATGGATGAGAGGAGTTAACGGGAAAAAGGTGCACTGCCAGTGTGTGGGTGTGTTGAGTGGGAGGGGATAAGCTTGGCAGCGGCTCTTACAAAAAGAATACTCGACATTTACAAAGAGAGGGAGAGAGATGACTACATGATAAAGGCAAATGTGGTGTGTGTGTGGTGTGGTAGCAAAAATAATAATTGTAGAGAAGGTGATGACTTCAAGTGAGTTTGGCCAACGGGGTTTGTGTGGGGAACACCAGGTCGTGGTGATGGTGGCAAGGTACACATCATCTTCATCTTAGAAGCCACCCATTCCTCCCATACCGCCCATGCCTCCCATTCCGCCCATGCCAGGCATGCCAGCGGGAGCGTCCTCCTTCGGCGTCTCGCAAATGACCGACTCGGCGGTGGTCAGCAGCGAGGCCACTCCGGCGGCGTCCATCAGCGCCGTACGGACCACCTTGGTGGGGTCAATGATGCCCTCCTCAATGAGATTGCAGTACTTGCCCTCCAGGGCGTCGTAGCCAAAGTTGAGCTCCGAGGACTCGAGCACCTTCGAGACGACCACCGAGGCGTCGACGCCGGCGTTCTTCGCAATCTGCATGCAGGGCTGCTTGAGGGCGCTGCGCACCAGGTCAATGCCCACCTTCTGGTCGTCGTTGGCCGCCGTCAGCTCGTCCAGGTGCTTGATGGTGCGCAGGAGGGCGGTGCCGCCCCCGGGAACAATGCCCTCCTGAATGGCCGCCCGCGTGGCGTTCAGCGCATCAGTGACGCGGTCCTTCTTCTCGCCCACCTCCACCTCACTGGAGCCGCCCACCTTGAGGACGGCCACGCCACTGGCCAGTCGGGCCAGGCGCTCGCTCAGCTTCTCCTTCTCGTACTCGGAGTTGGTGTTCTCAATCTCCGACTTGATGTGCTCCACGCGCTTGTCCACCTCGCCCTTCTGGCCGCGACCCTGTGGAATGGAAATTGATGGTTTGTTAGTAAAGAAAACTAGTAAAAAGTTCAAAACAAACCTTGAGCAGCAGCGTGTCATCCTTGGTGATGGTCACCTCGCCCACCTGACCAAAGTCCGACAGCTGAATGTCCTCAATCTTGTTGAGGCTGGCCTCGTCGCCAAAGACAATGCCACCAGTGGCGACGGCAATGTCCTGGAGGGTGGCCTTGCGGTTGTCGCCAAAGCCGGGCGCCTTCACCGCCGCCACCTGCAGGTTGATCTTCAGCTTGTTGATGATCAGCGTGGTGAGGGCGTCACCGTCCAGGTCCTCGGCGATGATCACCAGCGGCTTGCGCTGGTTGACCGCCAGCTCCAGCGCGGGAATGATCGACTGCGCCGTGGAGATCTTCTTCTCGGTGATGAGGAGGAGGGCGTCCTGAAACTCCACCTTGTTGCCCTTCGTGAGGAAGTAGGGGGAGATGTAGCCGCGGTCGAACTTCATGCCCTCGATCACCTCCAGCTCGTCGGAGAGCGTCTTGCCGTCCTTGACGGTGACGACGCCGTCGCTGCCGACGCGCTTCATCGCCGAGGAGATCAGGTCGCCGATGATTTTGTCGCCGTTGGCGGAGATGGTCGCCACTTGGCAGATCTCCTCCGGCGTGGTGACCGGCTTCGAGAAGGACTTCAGCTTCTCGACGACGTGCTCCACCGCGAGCATCACCCCGCGGCGGATCTCAATCGGATTGGCGCCCTTGCTGATCTTCTCAAAGCCCTCCTTGGCGATGGCCCGGGCGAGGACGGTGGCCGTCGTCGTTCCGTCGCCGGCCTCCTCGTTGGTGTTGTTCGCCACGTCCTGCACCAGCTTGGCGCCGATGTTCTGGAACTTGTCCTTCAGCTCAATGGCCTTCGCCACCGTCACGCCGTCCTTGGTGATCTTGGGGCTGCCCCAGCTCTGCTCGATGATCACATTGCGGCCCTTGGGGCCCATGGTCACGGCGACGGCGTCGGCGAGCACGTCCACACCGGTGAGCATCTGCGAGCGCACGTCGGCGCCGAACTTGATGTCCTTGGCGGCGCCACGGCGAGACTGCTGCGCGTGGACCGCCGAGATGGCCGGCGTCGACAGGCAGTTGCTGCTGCGTGACAGCGCCGACAGCGTCGATCGGGAGAGGGCTCGGGAGACTCGGTACATTCTTGCAGTGGGGTTTCTGGTTCTGGTTTTTGGGATACTGAGACACTTACTTCTGGGTACAGGTGGAACAGTGAGAGGGAAAAGTGGTTAGCTGGTGGTGAAGGAAAAAAGCACTGGCTGACTGACAAGCACACACGTGAGGCGACGGTGACTTACTGCACTGACTCTTCAGGTCTTTGATGGTCGTCGAAGTGATGGTGGTGATGGTGATGGTGAGATCTCAGAGTCTTCTCGAAGTACCTTCTAGAAGGGAGCGAGCGTGCTGGTGCCTGATGCAAGCGCTTGAAGCAGAAGACAGCGGCTGAAGCAGCGGCGGCGAGGAAAGCACGCTGCCGGGCGTGCCAGTGCGCAAGCTCCGCTCGACCCACGCTGGCGCCACTGCTCACAGAAACGTGTGGGGGCTGATGAACGAGTGTTACAGCCGACTATTTTGACAGCGCTGGTTCACATGTTTTGCATTGCGTAAGCGCGTTTAAAATTTGCAAATTGCAATGTTTAGGTTTAGTTTAGGTTAGTTGAGGTTAGGGTAGGG
>JAALOO010001257.1_pt1 | contig 18171 bp, 21 predicted proteins | sample 7257641 | NCBI WGS metagenome assembly JAALOO01 (sample SAMN14085613, study PRJNA598686) | mite metagenome | biome: ENVO:01001000; feature: ENVO:01001002; material: ENVO:01001226; isolation source: single female mite from University of Michigan culture on fish food culture... ...
CTCTCTCTCTCTCTCTCTCTCTCTCTCTCTCTCTCTCTCTCTCTCTCTCTACCATTCAAGCTTGAGCTACTCTATTGAGTCTCTAAGAGACGGGCAATCGTCTTCACTTTCTCTTTCTTTTTCTCTGCTCAAGCAATTACCTGCTACTCTTCTTCAATGCACCCAATCACTACCTCTGCATACACACACACACACACATCATAACCAATCACTCGCACCATTACCAATACCTGCTGTATACGTCTTCAATTGCGCGCACAATAATAATAAATGAACCCCTGAAAATTGCCAATTAATGCTTACCACTGTTGCACTTGTTGCTTTTGTCACCTCTTGTCGGGTAGTTCTCGCCTCTTTTGCAGTTCATTTCTATTTCATTTAGTGCACAGCAACTGCTGCTGCCTACCTGCCTACTTGCCATTGCTTACCTGCCTGCCTACATTTTCTCTTATTCACCTTCTCACTTGTGACACAAAAATTGTCCTGTCCTTATCTGGCCGTGGTGGTGGTGGTGGTGGTGGGCCTGTCTGCAGTTTAGCTGATCTCCTCCTTTGCTTTTTTGCCTGTAGCTTGTGGTCTTTTATAGTGAATGCACAGTGCACAGCACTGATGACCTGAGGTGGCACTGCAACATTGTTGCACATTGTTGCAGTGCACACACTCCTGTGCCTACACTTGTGCAGTGTAAGAAATGTGTGTGTGTGTGTGTGTGTGTGTGCTCAACAGTGGCTAGCATCTGTTGAGCTGTAGTCTATAGACTTGGCCGCATCGTCTTACATTGGTTAGTTAGTTGTCTGTGCTTTTCAATGATGAGATCAGTCAATGTCGTAGAAAGGGCTATCATGTAATCATCTGCCTCACTCAATTAGTTCTCTGTGCATTGTGCACCCAATTTAAAATCAAACGCATCGTTCTAAGCAACTGTATTAAAGGGGGTATCATTGTAAGAAAACAAATGACAGCTCTTTTTCTCATAACAAGCAGTAAAACAAGCAGTGACTCTGAAAGGCAGCTTAATTACCCTAATCTTAATCTGAGAACGTAAAACAAAAAAAGTACGCACAGTTCAGCTGCAGCAGTCAAAGACACTGTTGTGGACATAAGCAGCTGCAGCGGCGGTAACACGGCAGGAAAGTTGTGTGCACACTTTATGACCCTGTCTTTCCCCACTATGGTCACTATTACTGCCACTGCCACTGCCACTGCCGCTGCCGACCACTACTGCTGCCAAGTGCTGCTGCCGATGGCCAAGATTTGAATTGGTCACAGTTGAACTGATTAGAGCTCATATTTGAAGTCTATTTTAGTGTGCTCCTTTGTGTCTGTCTCTGTTCCTCTGTGCCTGTGTGCCGCCGATCATTACTGTTGCTGCTAATGCTGCTTCCCTTGCGAATGATGATTTACTTGTCTTTCCATTCTCTCCTCATCCACTGTTCCTCATCCATTGTAGCTGACAGGGGAATGATCGTAAATACTGCGGTTATGGTGGTGGGCAAAGAGAGTGATGGGTGAGGTGCAGAAAAAGGGTAGGCAAAGTGCAGCAGTAGTAGTAGTAGTCGTGATGGTCGAAAAGGGAAGAGAATTGAGATGTGAAGTAAGGGAAAGTGAGGGTCAAGTGGAGAGAGAGAGAGAGAGAAAGGCAAGCAAGTGCGATTGTGTAATCGCGCGTGTAGAGCTGCAGGAACAGCAATGCACCGACCAGCCAGCCAGCCAGCCAGCTAACTCAGCTGAACTGTGTGTGCCAGACGCTTTAAAGCAGCAGCTTAGCAGTCGGACACTTTGCCAGCAGCAGCAGCAGCAGCATCATCATCTGCTGCAGACACTTGAAAGAAGAAGAGTTAGAAGTGTCAGAAGAAGAAGAAGAAGAAGAAGAAGAAGAAGGTTACGCTCAAATCGACAGTAGCAAGTGAAGCAGCAGCAGCAGCAGTGCAGGCAAGGGGTGAAGTGCCAAGTGCCAAGACAGGCAGCAGCAGCAGCAGCAAAGCACCGAACAGTGCCAGACTCACACGTCACAGGCAACACGTCGCCGTTCGAAGGAGAGCGCTAGAGAAGAGACAGACAGACCGAGACGACGACGACCCCTGGCCAGCCAGCCAACCAGCCAGTCAAGGAGACTGCAGACACGAACGAAAGAAGAGCTGGTAAGAACGAAGAAGAAGCAGTCAGCTCTCTGCTGTTGTGTAACCCTCACCACTGTCTGCACTGTCTCACTTTGTGTCCTGTCTCTGAGAAGTGCCTCTGTGCACTGTCTGTGCAAGTGCCTCTGTGCCTCTGTGCATCGAATGTTCTGACTGCACTGCCACTGCCTGACTGACTTTGGCAAAGAGTGGTCTTCTGTCTTCTTCTTCTTCATTGTCTGTCTTGAAGTGATCGGCAGCAGTCTTCACCCTCAAACTTCACGCTCATCATTACGCTCATCATCATCAGCTGAAGCAATGACAACCACAACAACAACAACAACAGCCATGCAGCTACTGTGAATCAATAGCTCAGTGGACAGATGCATCTCTCTCTCTCTCTTTTTCTACCACTCACTCCTTTCATCACTCAATACCTGACATTGATTCCCCTTTTTTCATTGATTATTTTGCCTTTTGATCAACTCGTTCTTCTTCTTCTTCTTCTTCCTCCTCTTCATGCCATCTACTCAGCCGAAGAAAAAGGGAAGAAGAACAAGAAATCTGCCTTTTTGTACTCGAGTTCCGCTCTTGACCACTCAATGCTAGTGTGCTCTCCTCATCACCAAAAGTAAGGCCAACCAGCCGATCACTAATACGCGAGCTAACAGTGCGGACTGGCAGGACTGGCAGGCAAAGAGCAAACACGTCAAAATCAAAAGAGCACACATACATCTTTTCTTCCCTTCCCTTCCCTTCCCTTTCCTTCCCTTCGTTCCGACTGAACGGCAAACCTGAGTGAGCCTCACTTTCTCTCTTGCTCTCTCTCTCCCTCCCTCTCCACTGGCCAGTCTCCACTTGCCAACATAGGCACTTTTAATTAGTCGGCAGTTCTCATCGTCATCATCGTCGCCGCCACCACCACCACCACCACCACCACCACCACCAAACTCACCAAGCTCACCAAGCTCAGCTTTCGTTCTCGCTCTCTCGCTCATTCATTCTCAGTTAGTTCATTCGTGTACTTTGGCCAGACAGGACAGGACAGGACAGGACAGTGTGTGCAACTCTTCTTGCAAGGCAAAGTGCACACTTTCGCTGTCTCTCTCTCTGACTCTCTCACATTGCCTTTGATGATGATATGTCCGACCTGCCTTTTGATCACCACCACCACCACCACCACCACCACCATCGTCGACGACTTCATCGTCGACCTCGCAGTTGCCAACCGAGCAGTCTCCTCTCCTCTCCTCTCCACTGACTGCCTGAACTGCCGGAAAAGTACTACGAAGTGGCGGTAGTAGTGGCGGTGGTGTCTCCAAGCAACCCGGAGTTACCTTCCCAGCGATTTCAGCGGCAACAGCAACAAGTTACCTGTGTCGGTGTGTCGCTTTGTACTTTTCCCTTCCTCCCCCTCTGCCCTCTTTTTTGCTCTTCCCTCATCCGTCGGACAGCACATGGGCCACTACTACTACACGTCCAGTCAGTGTTCTAGAGTGTTCCATCGCCGCCGCCAATAGTTCACTTCACTTCACTTCTACAGTTCGCCCTCCTCAGTTTGCCCACCTCGACTGCTCCTCTTGATCATACTCTCTTTTTTGTGTCTCATATTAACTTGTGTGTGTGTGTGTGTGTTCAGTGCTGTTGTGTTTCATTGCAGTGTGTTCTTTGGCAGTGGCCTGCTTTGGCAGACTGCTGCTGCTGCCTTCAGCTCTCAGCTCTTCTTTCAGTGGTGGTGATCAGTGCTGGTGATGATACTCTTTTCAGTGGCAGTGGCAGACCTCATTCTCAGACTCTGACTGTGCTGTTCTGACCTAGCGCCACCTGAGCAACCTGTGCCACACACACACTGTGTACTCTCTTTCCCTCTTGTTCTCCGTTCCTTTCCTTTCCTTTCCCTTCCTCCTCCAGCAACCTCAGCTCATCAGCCCAACACTACCACTGCCTGCCTGCCTGCCTGCCTTGTTACAACATTTCCGCTGATTAATTGGCACCACTACCATCACCACCACTACCATCACTACCATCAGTGCTAACCAGGCCAACCAATGGTCAAGTCAGTGGGCAAGTTCTTCTCTGGCCTCTTTGGCAGAAGTGGCAGCGGCAGCGGCGGAAATCGCAACGGAAGCAACGGCAGCAACAGCTCGCCTGAACAACCTACTGAGAAGAAGAGGGGCGAAAAGGGGCAGAATCAGAAGAAGAAGAAGCAGGAGAAGAAGAAGAAGGAGGAGGAGGGCAATCGCAATACCAACTCTACTAGCAAGGTAGGCGACGGAAGCGGCCTGGGCGGTATCTCCACCGTCTGGTCGTCCTTCTTCGGGGAAGGCGCCGGAAACGAGAACGAAGAGGAGGAGGAGGAGGAGGAGGAGGAGGAAAACTGTGAAGACGAAGAAGAGGAGAGCTCTCAAGGTAAAAAGAAGAAAGTGGATAAAAAGGCAAAGAACGGACTTTCACTGTCACTTCGAGAGCTGACCGACCGCCTGCAGTCATCCCCCGCCAGCAGCACCTTCGCCAAAACCTACGTTCGACCGAGGAGCCTGAACCGAGGAGGAATCCAACAAGTGACCACTACTACTATCAACAACAACAACAACAACAACAACAACAACAACAACCGACCAGTGCTCCCTCGAAGCCCCCGAAACCGCCGCCGCCCAAGCCTAGGTTTAGGCCTTGGCTTTGGCCGTGTTCGTCGCTGCTTCCGCCTTCGCAGCAAATCACTCTCATCATCATCGCCAACTTCGCAGCCAAAACTTTCGCCTGCTCGAGCCGCTCTGCGAGAGGAGGACACCAGTAAGATGCAGTCACCTAAGGATATGTGGATCTCCGGTGCAGACAGCGACAACAACAACAACAGCAACAACAGCTACAACAGCAACAGCATCAACTACAGCGACTACAACTGCAACTACAGTGACTACAACTACAACAACTACTACTACAACTACTACAACTACAACAACTACAATTACAACAACTTCAGCAACAGTGACATTGACTTGAACCGTGTTCGTGACTATCAAGGCAAAGACTTTGCAGCCATGCAGCAGCAGCAGCAGCAGCACTCTCGAAGCTTGAGCACCTTCACCACGGTGGCCTCGGTGCACTACGACGAACGGTCGCCGAATGAACGATCTCACCAGCAGCAGCTTCAGCATCAACATCGCCAGCAGCCTCACCACCATCTTCAGGGACATCAATCTCAACCCAATCACACCAATCAGGAACACCACCGCCGACAGCTCTCTCAATCAAATTACTCTCCGGACCCTTATCAACAGGTGCTCCTTCAGGTGAATCACCCTCAAGGCCAGTTTCGCCCAGTGAATCCTCCTCAGTCGCGACCAGGCCTTCTGCCGAATCCGTCTCCGAACTCTCCTCAACAGTACCGAACTCAGGTGAACTCACCCCCTCAAGAACGTGGTCGCCAGACCCCTCATTCGCCTGCCCTTCTGCCTGATCCTCAGCCTCAGCCTCAATTCTCTCCTCAGTCGACTCACATTCAGGGACCTCATCACCACCACCTCCAGTCCTTTCAGCAGCCTGATCACCCTTCTCAGATGCCTTACCCCCAATCGTCTCCACAGTACCGTGCTCCAGGGAATCACCCCCACCAATCCTCGCCACAGTACCGTGCTCAGGTACCTCCCTCCCAATCGTCTCAAGTGAATCATCACCCTCAGGTGAATCACCTCCCGATCTCCCACCGCGAGCACCGCGTTCTGCTGCCTCACCCTCGATCTTCGCCACAGTACCGTCGTCTTCAGGTACCGCAGGAGCAGGAGCAAGAACAGGAGCAGGAGCAGGAGCAGCAGTCTCCTCAGCACCAGCCCACAGCTCAGTATGTGCTTCGCCCTCAGTACTCGCCGCCGTCTACTCCTCAGGTAAATCACCCTCAGCAGGTAAATCACTCGCAGCCGCAGCAGCAGGCGCAGCAGCAGCCGCAGCATCATTTTCAGGGCCACTACCGACAGAACTCGCAGCCGCAGTTTTACCGCTCCCAGCGTTCTCAGCGATACTATCGCCAGCAAAACCAACAGAATCGCCAGCAGCAGCAGCAGCAGAACCGTCAGCCGCAGATAAGCTACCCCGTTCAGCAGGAGCACCTGCAGCACTTGCAGCAGCTCGTCCATCAGCACGCCCCCAGCTCGCCCTGCTCCTCTTCCTCTGACTTCAGTTATCTGCCCATGGCTCCGCCGCCGCCCATCTATTCCACTCCGGACATTAAACATCGATCAACTGGCAACTTGCCAGTGACCGCCGCCCTCTCTTCGCTCCGTCTTGGCAATGATCCCAAAGATGATCCCAAAGTTGATGCCAAAAATGACCCCAAAGATGATCCCAAAGACAAGGGCAAGGGCAAGGGCAAGGGCAAGGGCAAGGGCAAGGGCAAGGGCAAGGGCAACATAGAATCCCGCTCCGCCAGCTCTCCCGTTCCCACCGCCAAGGAGAACCTGCCCTCGCATTGGCTCTCCTCAGAGAGCATCATCACCGTACGGGAGATGCCCGTCGCCAGTTCCACCTCAGTCAAAGAAGGTCGTCGAAGTGGTGGTGGTAAAAGTTCGGAAGATAGCGGAACTTTTTCGGAAAAGAAAGAAGAAGGGGACAGCCGAGCTTCTCAGGCAAAGAACAAAGAAGAGGGCGATGGAAACTCTGAAGAAGTAGAAGTGGACAACGAAAAGGGACGCAACAAAAGCCTTGAAGGAGAGGACAAAGAACAGGGCGGCAAAATCCTTGAGGGAGAGGAAGAAAAGGAGAGCTACGGAAACTCTGCAGGAGAAGACAAGGAAAACAAGGAGGGCGACGGAAACTCCGAAAGCGAGGACAAAGAGGAAGAAGAGGAAGAAGAAGTGGGCGACAGACGTTCTTCTTCCCTTGTTGGAACAGGCAACGAGAGCACCCCTGCTTCGCCTGCTTATCAGCCCTTGTCCTTGTCCTTCTCCTCGCCGGAGTACTTCTCCCTGCAGGAGATCTTCTTCCCGGGAGGACCAGCCGTTCCTGCTGCTGTCAGCTCCGGCAAGTCCACCGATTTCGATTCCGATTACGCTGAGAACGCCGAGCCGTTGTGGCCATCTTCTGCCACCGCCAAAGGGCCCACTTTTGCCTTTGAACTTTGCCATCCTAAGACGCCTTCACCCGACTACGAGAACCTCCCGCCGCTGCCTTCTGAGGCTGATCCGGCTTATGTCAACCTGCCTGCCGCCGCCGCCGCCGCCGCTGTCTTCTCCAACGTCGAATCCGAGTACCTGGACATGAGCGGAAAGAAGGGAAAGAAGGAAGGCCTCACCAAGGTGGAACAGCCAAAGAAAGGCGATGATACTTCGGCTGCTGCTGCTGCTGCTTCTAATGCTGACGACGACGAGCCCGACTACGACGACCTTCCGCTGGCAAAGTCCATCTACGGGCAGTACTACAACCAATCGAAGCAGCAGCAGGACAACAAACAGGAGGGGGCAAAGGCAAAGATCGAACCGGAGAATGAGTACATCGAGCCGGCGGAAAGCAAGAAGAAGGAGGAGACTAAGGAAAAGGAGGAACCGATCTACAGCAACTGGCCGCCGACCAAGGCGGAAAAGGAAGCGAAAACGGCCATCAACGCTTCGACGACGACGCCGCCCACTGTTGCTGCTTCTTCTTCCTCTTCCTCTTCCTCTTTTTTTTCCTCTCCTTCCAAGTCGCAGCCCTTCTGCTCCTGCTACCCATTACCCCCAGTTATAGCCATAGCCCCAGCCCCAGCCCCAGTCCCAGCCCCAGCCCCAGCCCCAGCCCCAGCCCCAGCCCCAGCCCCAGCCCCAGCCCCAGCTTCAACAAACAACAACAACAACCTGTACATGGACTTGCTCCACCACCGCCATCAGGAGCCGCCCTACACGGAGCCGCACTTTTCTGTCAACGCCCGACCTGGAACGCCGATGCCCACCACCACCTCCCGCTCACCACTGGCTCCAACCAGTGGTGATTACCTGCGCTTCATTCAATTACAGCAAGCACATCGAACATCGAACTACGCCCGCATTGACCACCTGCAGTCGGCCGCCATGAGCCGGATCATCGCGGAGAACAACAATCGCAATGAGAATCGCCTGAATGAGCTCATCGCCGAGGAGGAGGGAGGAAGAGGAGGAGGAGGAACCACTGAGGGTAAGATGAGAACGATGAGGAAGAGAGTGGTGAGAGCGATGAGTGCGACGACGACGACGACGACGACGACGACGGCGACGACGACGACGAGGACGACGATGATTCAAAAGTGTGGCTCTCGAGTGATCAACTTCTTTCGTCTTCGTGGCAGGAAATCATCACGAGTGTCCCTCAACGGGCGGATGGCTGCGCAGACTGCTGACCCGAATGCGCCGGATGATTCCTCCTCGCTCTTCACGGAGACCACCTCCACAGGGGAAGCTGTTCAACTGATGACACGTCACAAGAGCACCTCCACCAGCGACCTGGAGCGATACGCCGCCGCCGAGGAGGAGGAGGAGCATGCTCGCTCATCATCTTCCCTACAGTTCTCAAACTCCGACTACATCAATCCCTTTAGTTTGAGCTTCTATCTTTAAAGGTAAAGAGGTGTTTTCTTCTTCTTCTTTTGTATCACCCCCACTACCGGTATCTCACAATGCCGAGTACACAGCGGACATCTAATCTAATCTCCTATTCACCCTTAGCCACCACTATCCCATCACGTCACAGCACTCACTTAACTCCCCAAGCCACAGCAGCTGATTACCCTCTCTCTCTCTCTCTCTCTCTCTCTCTCTCTCTCTCTCTCTCTCTCTCTCTCTCTTATTTGGAGCAGCATCTTCAGCACAACTCCTTCAACAAAACAACATTCTCATTCTATCTACACTATCTACCCTTCTTCTTTTTCTGTACCTTCTTTGTACATATGTTTCTACTTACTTCCCTTCTATTATTTCACCTACCCATTGTTCCTTTACCGGTAATCTTTCTGATCTCTTAAAACGACGGACTTCACTTTTCGGCACTGTTTTGGCGCCAGCATCATCTCCAGCTACAAACAACAGCGCCAACCTTCCAGCTAGTGCTGCTTTACTTTTCAACTACCAGAAAAGTACTACCACTACCAGTGTCAGACCATATTCTTATTCCCTTGGACTATTAGCTTTACTCACATACTTACCCACCCACCCACCTATCCACTGACCTCTTGTCGGTTCTTTTGTTCCTAAATTGAGTTCACTACCTAATCTTCTGAACTGAACTTTGTAGTTCTTCGTCTCAGTTATTAGCTCGTCTCACTTTATACGTCTCGCTATCTTACACTCTATCCTTCTGCCCAAATTTCATTCTGTCTTTTTCTGTCCTTTTCCCCCTATTCTTCCTCTTCTTTGTTTCTACTCTGTATTCTCTTACACACATCAATATTATATTACTTCATATATTATGACATTATTATGCCTCTTGCATTGATGATGATTATTCAATAAAAATGTGTCCGTCCAAACGAAGGTGATTGACTGACTGACTAACTGAATGAGTCAGTGAGCTCGAGTAAGTAAATGGCTCTGCTACAAAACAGAAGCTGCAGAAGCAGCAGCCGCAATTTATGTTCAGTCAATAAAACAAATGACCAAAGAAGAAGAAGAAGAAGAAGAAGAGCTCAAAGAACTTTACGAGGCAAATCGGAGGGTGAGAGAACGACGTCGGCAGGCGACGGCCTGAAAAAGCTGCCTGTCAGAATTTACGAGCCACTTTGCTCTTCTTCTTCTTCTTCTTCTTCTTCTTCTTCTCCTTCTTTGACTCTTGTTTGTCCATTGTGGGGAGCACACTACTACCACTACCATTATTTCAATCGCACTTCATTGCATCGCTTTTTCTCTTTCTCTTTCTCTTTGTTTGTTGGTTTTTGCCCTCACAAGCACTGAACTAATTGAGCACTAATTGTCTGAACTGCTGTTGCACCTAATTACCCTCTGCTCAACCCCCCCCCCACACAATCTTGCTGACGACGAGTCTGTTCTTTGTCTTTTTTGACTTGCTTGTTTTGGGGTGCAGCAGTTTAGTTCTGTTCGGGGACCACTGACGGCTGCAGTTTGTGCAAAAAAAAACAGTGACGCCAACTTTTGGGTTCAGTCAATAGCTTGGATCAGCAGCAGCAGCTCAAATAGCTCACTCACTCACTCATTCTGAAAACGGTAAAAAATAGTACGGCCACAAATTAAAGTTTAATTTAATCTAGTTGTACTTTTAGCCGCTTTTGTCTTAACTGTTACGATTGTTTGTTGATGATCGCCTTTCTTCTCCTTTTTCTTCTAAAAGAGTAAGAGTTTTGGGTTTGCACTTCAATATCACTTTCATCATCATCATCATCATTTTATAAACAACTGAAAAACTCCAAAGAGACACACAACTGGACAGTAACAGTGACACCTTTCACAACTCCTTCAAAATGGTAAGTCGCGTTTCTATTTACTTTTCAAATGCTATATTTTACAAATGTAATGATTTTACCACTTCTTTTTTGATCAGGTCAACTTGGTGGAAAATCCAGAAAATCCGAATGAAGCTGATCTGATGGTGGTCAATGACGTCAATGTCGCAGAAGAGGAAGAAGAAGAAGAAAGAGATGATAGTGAAAATAATGACACTAATGAGAATAGTGATGACAGTGATGATGATGATAGTGACGAAGATGAAAACAATATCCACGACTTTTCAATGGCAGCCGCCAGTGACAGTAGCAGTGACATTGACAGTGATGATGATGACGATGATATTTTTGATGACTCTGACAACCAGGAAGACCAGGACCAGGACCAGGACCAGGACCAGGACCAGGACCAGGACCAGGACCAGGACCAGCCTGAACTACCACTTTTTGTCGTCGACTTTGCCGCCATTCGCCGGCAGGCTGCCACTATGAGCGCCGAAGATCGAGTCGCCATTTTGACTGCCATCATCGAGGAGCTCAGCCGAGCTCGCATTCCAGTGGCCATTCCGCCGCAGTACCTTCCTGATGATGACCATGATAATGATAATGATGTCAATGATGATTGAAACACACAGTTCAATCAAAGTCGCAACTTTATCAAGTAGAAGCAATTCATCAGTTATAAGAAATGTGTTTCATTAGCTCCAATCATAATTCAAGGTACAGTAGACTAACTTCTGACTAAAAGGTAAACTATTGCGTGAAATGTTCCAATTAAAACTGATCTTTATTTTTACTTTGTAATACTTTTATCATAAAAGTTTGGCTTGTTTGTTTGTTTGCAAACGATAGGACAAAAGAACAAAGCTTAGTCGCCAGTCGGCAATGGTCAGCAGTGATCTGTTTGAGTTTTTTGTATGCTTTTTCAGGCGACGAGCACTTTCCACTTATGTCTGTCTGCTTTTCTCCTCTCTTTGTCTGTCTGACTGCCTGACACAGGCACACAAAAGTACACAGAAATAGAGGCAGACAAGCAAATAGACAGAGAGAAGGAAGAAGAAGCTGCTGCTGGGGCATCTCTCTTTACAGGACAACTGCAACATTGTTGCAAAGAGGAGAGAGGGATAGGAAAAAGAAGAGGAGAAAAGCCAGAGATGTGTGTGTTTGTGCCTCCCTGCTTGTTTTACACTTAGATGCTACGGTTCTAGTTAGGTACTACTACTACTACTACTACTACTAAGAAGCAAATTATAGGCGCTGCCTATCTTTTTGTTAATCTGCCACTATTATATCTTAATCTCTTCATTTATTGATATTAATTCAAATAGTTCAATTGTACTGCGGTGACTAAGTGCAAGCACTCGACACTACACAATTAATTAAATTGATTTTCAAAATTAAAACCGATCAAATTTTCAAAGTTCTGATTGAAAGTGAAAAATCAGAATGTCGATTAGGTAGAATGGCAATGGACTAGATTTATCAAGTGGATTGCCAGAATGAGTAATAGCCATCACTCGGTAAAAAGTTTCCCAGAGTGATGGTGGTGGCGGCCAGTGATGATCGCAATCGAACAGATGTGCTCAAGGCCCTTTTCAAGAGCACAGCAAGAGTAGAGTACTTCGCTAGAGCTAGAGGCACCAAAATTACCGCAACCGTAGAATGCAACACTGCATCAGTGCCATCAGTAGTAGTAGTCATCACGAGCCGTTGGTGAGAAAGCAGCCAGTGCAAAGCTGGAAACGAAGAAACGAAGCAACAACAAGAAGTACCTCTTCCAAGAAGCTGACATCCTTTCTCATGAGGAGTTTGCTGGGCTGTATGCGTGTGTGACAAATGCTTGTGCAACCTGACGGTGCTGTTGCTGACCAACGGACTGAGTCAGGCTGAGTCGTTCTCACGCTACGTCAAGACACAAGCACACAGGCACAAGGCCACACTTGCCGGCCAATTGGTGCTGTGTGCTAATTGTCCCTCTTCTGGGCCTGTTCTTGCTTTCAAATTAAAATGAATTTGCAATTGAGCACACACACTGGGCACTATGGCACCCGCCGCCGCCTGCTAATCTTTTTAATGGCCCTCTCTTCTCAGAATTTTGAGTTTGGAGCTGAGTGCTCACTGCCATTGAGTCTCAGTCGGTCACTAGCTAGACTGAAACCCAAGATTTCGCTCTTTTTCTCAAGAAGAAGAAGGTCCTCGCCCTGGTCCAGGCCCAAAAAAAGGAGAGGCCAGTGGAGATAATAAAGCTGAGGGCCAAGGCTGGAAAGTTAGATCACTGGGTTTCAGCGAAAAAAAGATTACTACAAAGAACGAGGCGACAAATTGACCTGCTTTGGGCGGCATCTTCTAAAAGCAATCGACAACGCTGGACAGTTTTGGCGGCAAATCTCTGGCGATAAAGAGAGCAGTTGAGAAGGCAGTCCATGTGACGATGTTGACCTGTGTCTGTCATTGCTGTTACAGTGTGTGTGATGTTATGCAATCATTCAAATCTCCTCATCTCCTCATCTCTCTTTCTCTCTGTATCTGTCTACCACGATTTATTAGCTGGTTTTGCAGCTGTGTCGCCTGTGTGGTCTCTGTCCCAGTCATCTCTATCAGTGTTTGCCTGTGCCAGTGTGACTGTGTGTGTGTCGCCTTGCTCTGAGTCAGTAATCAGTGTGTGTGTGTGTTCAGTTCAGTTCAGTTCAGCTTTATCTCCCCGTGCTCTGCTCTGCTCTGCTCTGCTCTGTTCTTTTCTCTTTTAATTACCCCGGCAGATTTATTGCCCCAGTGTAGCCGTTGAGTTGAACCGTAGTGTGTGTGTCTGTGCACCCTGCACTCTGCACTGACACAGACACTGTTATGGTAATCTTTTGCACTCGTGTTGTCTGACTTTGTGCCCGGCGTCTAGATCTGAAATCTCAATATCTTGTTGTGGTAGTGGTGGTGGTCGTCGTTACCGTGTTGCTAATCCTGCTCTCGCTGATTTAGATCTCAGTTTTGTTCAACTAAAAAAGTGTTTCCAAGAAAGGGAGAACTCCTAATCTCACAAGCCAGTGATTGCATTGAGGATAAAGAAGGCAGCCTAAAATGGCCTGGGATTTGCACATATTGCACAGTTGTGGTGAGCTTTTCAGCTTGCCCATTGGTTAGCAGTCGTTGAGAGGCCTTTCGGGGAATGAGCTTGGGCAGTCAAGAGTAATTAGAGCAGAAACGCCAAATGACAAGCTTTTAGTAGTCAATGCAAATGCAAATCAAAAGACAAAAAGAGAATCGAACTTCTCTTAAAGCAAAAGCACAAAGCAGAAAGAGAGTTATGCTTCCAATATTGACTGACCGCGCCAATAGAGTTATGCTTTGCTAAATGAGCAAACAAATGTCCAGCATCTTTCAAAAGATGATTTGCATTCAAGAAGCTCATTACAACTTGCAGACCACTGCATTCACTCACTGCCTAATGCACAGTAGTCAGTAGACGCAGTAGTAACTGACTGGGTGAATCTAATCAAAAGAGAATGAACAATAAAAACTCAATAGCAAACAAAGCTCGTTTGTTTGCACAGTGAAACCCTTTTGCCGCTTGCTGCGCCCTTTGATGCGTGCTCACCGAATGTGCATTTTTTCATCTCTTCTTCTTCTTTTGTCATGGTTGACTTTTCATTTTCTTCTTTATTACTCCCTCGTCACTTCTTCACTATTCAGAATCTATTTAGCAAAGAAAAAAAGGGAAGATGTGAAGCAAACTATCTAAACTGCTTAGCTATAATTAGCCAGGCTAACTAGCAGGGGCTGACTTGTGAAGAAGAAGAAGAAGAAGAATGCCAACTCAACTCTACTCAAACAAACTCAGGGGCACACTCACATCACACATCATTTGCTCACTCTAATACTTTTAATTATCGCCATCCTTAATGGTGCCTCATCACATCGTCGTTTGGTGACTGCCTGCCAGTATGGTCTGGTTGACTCTCTTGTCTTTGTTCCCCGTTCCCTTTTCCTTTGCTTGGTAGACTTGAAACACTCTTCACATCACTGGGCAAATAAATATAAAAACACTTTAATGTGCTGTGGTGGTGGTGGTGATGGGTGCTATCGGTTTGCGCCTGGTGAGCAAAGTGCACTTTCAGCTTTCACCAGGCGCAAAAAACCAGACAGACAGAAACATTCACAACCAGACAGACAGACAGACAGAGAAGGAGATAGACAGTCAGTCAAGCAGATAGAAAGAGAGACGGGTTTTCATCAGCACTACCATCAAAAAGAAGGGTGATGCAGCCATAAGAGCAGCAGCGGTTAACTGCGAGGGAGAAAAAGTCAACATCTGTCGCAGCATCAGCACCAAAAAGAAGAAGAAGAAGACAGATGCAACCGAGAGGAAATCATCACTAGCAGCAGAAGCAGCAGAAACCATTACGTTTTCCCTTATAACCTTGTCGCCAGGCAGGCCACCAGGCTCACTTGACTGTCAGTTTCTGCCGAGGAAGGGTCACAGCTTGAGAAACGACTTTACCATCACCAACCTCTGAAGAAGTGTACTCATCAAACATTTTAGTGCACTGCCATCGATTGGAGGTGGTGATTTCTCACCTTCTCCTCATCTTTTCTCTTCTTCTCAAGCTCATCAGTTGTTTTTTATTGATTATTGTGTGTGTGCGTGTGTTGACTTTTGCATTTTCCACGCTTCTTTTGCAGTCCTGCTCATTCCAGAGAGCACCTGTTCCTTTAGCTCCTCTTTTGGCAGAGAAAAGTGTGTGTGTGTGTGCAAAAGTTCTCATCAGTTCAATCGATTGAGTGGAAGGGGAAGCATCAGCAAAGCCTAAACACCACCGAACACCACCGAACAGGTCACACAATAAATCACTGTCGTGGCCACCATCACCGTCACAATCACCAGCTCAGCCAAAACAGAAAAATTAATTGCCAGTGAACAGTCCGCTTTTGTGCCCTCAGGAAGACGACGTGGCCACTCGCCGAATCGTATCTCAGCATCTTCAAAACATTTCTTTTCCATCTAAGGACCATCTCACCGTCATCACCATCAGAAAAAAAACTGAGCATCATGAGCGACAAAAAGAGCAGCTCTTACCTGGATGACATAACTGCTGTGCGCTCCACCATCGACCCCAGATTTGCCACCGATGATGACTTCAACAAGACGGAGAAAAGTGAGCAAAATCCTAGCACCAGCGCCGGCACCAGCGCCAGCACCAGCGCCAGCACCAGCACTGGGCGCCATGGCAACGACCAGCAGCAGCAGCAACAGCAACAGCAGCCTCCTCCTCCTCGCTCCGCTTACTTCAAGTACTTCTATCCTGATGATGATGAGGATGACGGCTACGACGAGACGCCGCTCAGCTACCCGTGCGTCCTCTTCATCTGCGGCGCCCCTGCTCGGCGCCGCTGCTTTCATCCCTACTGTCACCTTCACCAGCAGAAACAGCAGCAGCAGGAGAAGAAGCAGCAGCAGCAGCAGCAGCAGCAGCAGCAGCAGAACAATGCAAATTCAGGCTTTGTTCAGCCAGCAGAACGTGGCAGTTTCGCTCCAGGTAATCCTGCTAACCAGGCTGCCCCTGGCGACGCTTCCACTGAATCGCCGCGTTTTGCTGCACGAAATGAGCCAAAAATCGCGGCGGCGGCGGCGGCGGCGGCGGCAGGCGCTGGCACAATAAAAGGAGACGCCGCTGCCGCTGCCGCTGCAAATTCCAATACATCTAAACCAGCGCCACCAGCACCACCTGAAGAGCTCTCGCAAGAGGAAATTAGAAGTAAGTGAGCTCGCTTTTTGCAGCAGTCCCAAAAAACTTGCATTTTTTGCGATTTTTTTGCAACAGCACCAAAAACCTTTGTTTTCTCTCGTTACTAAACTATACTTTTTGTACGTTTTTCCCCTCTTTTTCTCACTCCTACCTTACCTTCAAGTGCTGAACACCTGGAACCGAATGGTGGACCGCATGGAGGAGCAGGAGCAGAAGAAGAAAAAGACTGATGACGGAAAGAAGGAGGAGGCCAAGGATGAGCAGCCGGATGAGAGGCAGGCCAAGCAGACACCGAAGAAAACTTGGCAGGAGCAACAGGAGGAAATTGGAAAACGGGACCTGCCCAGTCACCCGAACGCCTACTTCCGCAAGTGCTGCCCCCGCCACAAACGCCTGGTCATGGACCAGATGCGACTGGCCATTGCCCAGCAGCAGAAAATGGAACAGCAGGAAGAGCTGAACAAGCAGGCGGAACGACTGGCCCAGGGCGAGGCGACGCTGGAGAGCTTCGGCAAGCTGGTGCAGTTCATGTCCGGCCATGGGCTGGAGCCGTCAGAGTCGTCGGAGCCGGTTCGAGCCAAAAAGGTGGTCTCCTTTGGCGAAGGACGTCCGCTGGATCTGGAGGAGGAGGCGATGAAGAGGAAGAAGCAGATGATGCTGATGGAAGAAGTGTTCCAGAGGGAGAAGGAGAAGGAGGAACAGCAGCAGCAGCAGACGCGGCCCACTCTGAAGACTTCCGCCCAGCTTCCGAAACGCTCCATCCTGGTGGCGCCTATGGATCGTAAGGTTCCGGTGAGCTCTGCCGTCCGCCGTCTGTTGGTCAATTTCTCCGCCGGCAAGCGACTGGTCGATCCTCGCTTTCAACAGGAGTCACCTGCTGATAAGAATAAGGATAAGCCTAAAGATGTGGATGAGGAGGAGAAGAAGGAGGGGAAGGGGAACGATGATGACGAGGTCTTCATCCTCAAGTCTGCTTCCTTTTCGGGAAACATTGATCGTCAATCCGCCGTGGAGCAGTGGCTGGAGGAGAGTCGTCGATGGCGCCGGGAGAATGCTGGCAGCGTGTCTAGCAGCAGCAACAGCAGCATTAGCACCTTTCGCACCATCGTCAGCCGCGGTGATGGTGATAAGGATAATGATAATGATAAGGATAAGGGCAAGGACGAGAAGAAAGAGGTTGAAGATCTCGGCATGGGCCGCCTAAAAATCGGCGATGCTGCTGCTGCTGCTTCGGGCTCTTCAGCTGAGAAGAAGAGTCACTTCAAGCAGTGAAAGCGGTGACTAACGACTAACGAGCAGCAATCAACGACGGCGATGCTGACGATAATTAGCTGACTAAATGGACTGCAGTACGTAAGTGCGACAATTCAATATTACCAAACCTAATTAGTTTTAGTGAAAAACTTTGTTCCAAATTCAAAATTCAAAATACTGCTCTATGCCAGTGTGCACCTTTCTCGTTCTTTCTCTTTATCTCTATCTGTCCCTTTAATTCTGACTTTACTTTATTTTTTTGTGAACAGTTTAAAAACAATAAAAATCAGGAGTTTTGCTCCAACGGTATTGTTTGTTCTTTTTTTCTGAAGTGCTTTGTCATTGATTTGAAATTGAAAGACAATGATTCGAGTAAAGTAAAGCATGGTTGAATGTATTTGTGTGTGCGTGCACGTTCAATCACTGTACATTTATCATCAGTGTTGCAATACATTAGACAATCACTCTAGGTAATCAAATACTGTGACTGGGAAATCAAAACAAAAAAATGCACATTTTTCATCATTAATATTACCAAGTGGTGAGCCCTGTTGAGTACGTGTCTGATTGGCAAGACTGCCATGGGTCATTGACACTCAGTTAACTGGTCGCGTTGTGGCAAACGGTTGTCGAGCTCGGATTCGCAGCGCTTGTAGGCTGGACCGGA